>Ga0126381_100009940_pt1 | contig 10689 bp, 6 predicted proteins | sample PanSoiMetPlot_28_FD_96465 | JGI IMG/M metagenome (GOLD analysis project Ga0126381, IMG submission 96465) | Tropical forest soil microbial communities from Panama - MetaG Plot_28 | ecosystem: Environmental > Terrestrial > Soil > Tropical forest > Bulk soil | place: Panama | collected 2016-02-17
CGGGCACGCAGGGCCGCAATGACTTCGTCCGGCGTACTGTGACGAGCCAGCACGATGCACTTAACCTCCGGCCTGATGGTACGCATCTCATCAAGCAGTGCCAGGTCTTCCTCGACAGTACTGTCGGGATTAGTGATGACAACACCGAACGACCGCACGCGTAGCCGTTGCAGAGTATCCGCGTGCCCAGCAGAGTACTCCATAGGAAAGTCTGCGGCAGAAAGTGCCTCTCCGATCTGTCGACTCACTTGGGCCTCGCTGCCAACTAATAGGATCCGGCTCATGTTCCAGCTCCAAGACGATAAATCTCTGATAAATAGATGTCTATCACCGCTGTGGCGGCGGACTTTCTAAGTTTCCACGAGTCGGCCTCGCGACGCTACATTCACGACGGTCCTGCGGCGGGGTCGGCCTCCAGCGCTTCGGTTACGGCCACTTTGGTAATCCCACATCACCGTCGCGCGCGTGCTGCATGAACGAACTCAGCATCACGTCAAGTCAAAGATTGTCCAGGGCATCCGACGTCATCTCAAAGATGATTTAGACAACGCTGGATTCGTACACAAAGCGACCGCGAGGAAACCAGAACCGCTCACGCCGCAGTTCTCAAGGAATTGGGAATGCCAATCGAGTTGATCCCATGAAATGTCGGTTGGACGGCTTGGGCAAAATATCCACGAGTCCAACAAATGCCTTCGCTTGCATAGCATTGACGAGGTCTGCCGCGAGCGCTCCTTCACGGGTGAGTCCATGGCCCCCTTTCTCGCACAGTGCTCCCTCGGTACAACGCGGCCAGCTCCCACGCCCGGCTGAGCTTCTTTCCGTTCGGCAGAACTTCGGCAACCCGCTCCCATTCATATGCGGTAAGGGGAGAGCGGCAAAACATGAGTTGTAGTCGACGACGGTCCGAACCTCGGTGACGCTCTAGTGTGCAGGTACGAAAGTCATGTGGGGCACGGAGTAAATAAAAGGATTGAGGGTCTTTGATGGCTCCCACTCTGTGAGTTCTTTCCCGGGTCCTACAGGTTCTTGTTCAGAGCGCAAAAAGGTAGTAAAACAACGCTCGCAGGACTCGGGGCAGCTCCTTATTCCACGGCTGCGGGATTCTCTTATGACGAAAGCTTACAAAATGCCCAGTATCGATGAATACCTGCGTGAGCGGTTGATGCCGGTGGAGGGTGCGATCCCTCACATTCCGGGTATCGAGATGTTTGGAAATTCGATTCCTGCCGAGACAGTCGGCGGTGATCTTTTTGAGTACATCAATTTCCAACAGCGTTACGACATTGATGCCCGCATTCAACAGGCTGAACACCTATCAAAGGAGTTTCTCGAATCGTTGCCTCCAGGCGTCCTGGTACGCAATTCGGTCGACGATCATGTGCAATGGCTGAAATCGACCCCAGGCTATAGGTCCGAGATGGAAACCGAATATAGATTCGCGAGGAGCTCCGAGCAGGCGCGAGTTGCGGAAGACTTGCGTGAGCTTTATTCGACCGCGGGTATTCTGGTGGTAGACGCGCAGGGGCACGGAATCATCGCAGCAAAGATTGCATCCACGGTTCATGACACGTTTCATGCTTTGATGCTCACCGAACTGGATCGATACGGCAAAACGACACCCATGCTGTTCGAGAACATCAACCTGCGACTGGCACAATCAGTGACCGCACGCAACACACTGGGAATAACTGAGAAAGAAGACGCACGCGAAATCGCGACCATGTTATACGGCGAAGTCGGTCCGGGCGGCCGCTTTCGCTTCGTTAATTTCGGACACCCTCCACCACTGGTGTTCTCGGCGGAATATCGGAAGTTCATGAAGATAGATGACAGCCGAATGGTACGATTCCTTGCTCTTGGCCTTCAGATCCCTGCCGATCACCCGGATCGTGGGAAATACTATTCGATCAGCTGTCGGCCAACAGAGTTCGACGCTTCCGATGTCGCCGAGATCACGCTGATGAGTCCGGGAGATGTTCTTGTTCTCTATACTGATGGAGTTTACGACGGCAGCGACGATCAAGCGCGCGAGCTACTTGAGGCGGTTTTGCGCGGCCACTATCGAGAGCCGGCTCGGGAAATCTGCAATGCATTGCTGGATCACGCCGTAAAGCAGGATGACCATCTCCGAGAGAACGGCGACGAGGCCTTAATCGACGACAAAACCGTGTTTATCGTGAAACGAACTTGAATAGTCCCCGGGCACTTGTCGCTACCAAAACTCAATTGTGACGGAGACAATCTCCTCCGTGCCCGGGTTTTTTCCAAATCTCCTCATGGGGCTTCGGCCAACGTTGAGTAACGGGATCGTGCTGAATGCCAACAAAAGCCTTCACTCAGAGTCCTTGACTAGCCGCTCATCGGTTTTTGGTGCTGCTCACTCCGCCGGCGACATAGTAGTCTACTCCGCCAGCCTGAGGTCGATCGCACTCGGGAAGTCTACTCTTCCGCCCACAGCCTTTCGGTGTCTAACGGCGGCAGCATTGTGCAATGGTCCTCGGTTCCGGATGAAGTGTTGAAGCTGGACTTTTGACACGGTCACTTCGGCATAAGGAGCGCCCGTCAACAACGCAGATCCGCAAGCCTTCAAGACGAAGCTCGACCACCTGGTTTCGCAGGCCAACACGCCGCTTCAGCAAGGCGTTCCGAAGGACTAGCTTCTGACGCGCCTCGACGCCCCCAATGCGGGCTTGAAGCGGAATCTCACCCCCGAGCAACTCGATAGATTCTATGCTGAACTGTGGTCGAGCCCTGTTCGAAGCCGATAAAATCAATCCGCCGTCAAAACGGGCAGCGAAGTCAAATCCGAGAATAACAAGGAAAGCAGCCTGAGCATCTCCCGACATGTGGTTTTCGCCTTGGCGCGTGTTGCGGTGCTTACACTGCTGGGCGGAGGACTCGAGTCCTGGGCGGCTCCCGCGGCGTCGCTCGATGGAGTCGTCAAAGACCGGTCGGGCGCAGTGGTCCGAGGTGCGACGGTGATGCTGCGTACGCCCACTCAGGAACTGACCCGCACAACGGAAGCGGACGGCCGGTTTTCCTTCGGGGAGCTCAGCACTGGCTGCGCAACTCTGACGGTGAATGCGCAGGGCTTTGCCCAAAGCACTTTGGATTGGTGCGCGGGCGACAATGACCCTGTCATCACGTTGCAACCGGCTGTGATTCAGCAAAGCCTCGATATAACGGCGACGCGAACCTCTATTCTTCCAACCGGCGTCGACGACCTCCAGTCGCAGCCCGACGCGGTCTCCGTCAGCGACAGGCAACTCCAGCAATGGGGAGCACTCGCCACCGATGACAAACTTCGCAACGTAGCTGGCTTTTCCCTGCTGCGACGCTCCGGAAGCCAGACGGCGAACCCGACTTCCCAGGGTGTCTCTCTCCGAGGCCTAGGAGCCAACGGTGCCAGCCGCGCCCTGGTGCTTGCGGATGGTATTCCGCTCAACGACCCCTTTGGCGGTTGGATCTATTGGGCGCGTGTACCTCAGTCGTCCCTTAGCCAGGTGCAACTGGTTCCGGGAGGCGTATCGGCTCTCTACGGCAATGACGCGTTGGGAGGGGTAATTAACCTCGAAACGAAATCGGCGATACAGACCGATGGATTTGTTGAAGGATCGTATGGAAATGAGAACTCGCCGTTCGGCTCGGGGTGGGGAGCGCTTCGCCTCGGCGATTGGGCGCTGGTCGGCAGTGGCGAGGGCTTTCGAACCGATGGGTACATTGCTGTCCCTGCCGACGTGCGTGGCTCCGTCGACACGCCGGTGAATTCCCAGTATGGCTCCGGGACAGCGCGCTTGGAACGCATTTTCAGTGACCACGGCCGAATGTTCCTCAGCGGTTCACTCTATGGCGAAGATCGTAACAACGGAACTCCGTTACAGGTGAACAACACGACTGTGCGCCAACTTGCGTTTGGCACGGATTGGAACAGCCCGGAAGCTGGCCTTTTTACGCTACGCCTGTATGGCGGGACGCAGAACTATCACCAAACATTTTCGTCCATAGCAGCCGACCGCAACAGTGAAGCCTTGACGGATATCCAGTACGTTCCCGTCGAACAAATGGGCTTCATCGGACAGTGGTCAAAGCAGCTTGCTGCTCGATTCACATTGCTGGCCGGTCTTGACGGGCTGTACGTTGACGGATTCAGCAACGAGATCAGTTTTTCTCAGGGCAAGCCCACAGCGCAACTTTCGAATGGAGGTACGCAAGAGTCGCTTGGAGCGTTCCTTGAGGGCATCACACAACTGACGGGAAGATGGTCGCTGACGCTGTCGGGACGCGAGGACCTGTGGAGCAACCTCGATGCCAGCTCCACGCGCGTGCCGGTGAAGGGGAGCCCCACTCCGAGGAGTTACCCCGACCGTGGGCAGAACGCGTTCAACCCGAGGTTGAGCACGGCCTATGTAATGAAGAACGGCATCACGCTATATGCGGCCGCATACCGCTCATTTCGGGCGCCGACGCTCAATGAACTCTATCGCAGCTTCCGGGTGGGCAATGTGCAGACGCAAGCCAACCCATATCTAAAGGCCGAGCATTTCACCGGAGCAGAAGGCGGCGTCAAGGCCACGCTGAGCCGTCGGGTTCGAGTGCATGGAAGTTTGTTCTGGGGCTACACCACGGATCCAGTTGAGAACGTCACCGTCAGCAGCACCCGGCAACTCATAACACGCGTTCGTGAGAACCTCGGCGAAACGCGCTCTTGGGGCATTCAGGCCGGAACGGAGCTGCAAATCACCTCCACCATTCAGTTGAGTGCGACCTATCAGTTCACTCAGTCAAAGGTGGTCAGCTATCCCGGCAATCCAGAGCTCGTCGGGAACTGGGTACCGCTCGTGCCCCGGAACGAATTTGTGTTTCAGGGAACGTGGGCCGCTCCCAAGCGGTTCTTTGTTGCCGTGCAGGGACGCACGGCAGGAAACGAATTCGACGATGACCAGAACCTGTTTCCGCTGGGTGGTTACTTCGTACTGAGTGCGACCGTGTCTCACCCGCTGCCCAAAGGCTTCGACATCTTCTTCCAGGGAGAAAATCTCACCAACAACGAGTATCAGATCGGACGCACACCAGTGACGACATTGGGGCAGCCCATTCTCGTGCGTGGCGGTTTCCGCTGGCATAGCAGACGTTAGCCGTATGGGTGCTTCTTCCACACGTTCCGCCGCTCGCTGACACCCCGGCTGATGGCGAACCGTGAGAACCCGCATATTGTCCGAGGCAATATTGCGTTGGACAAGCCCGAACAGGCTGGCTCACTATACCCATGGCTTCAAAACCTGCAAGCTTGAGGCTCAGGGCGGGTGCTGAAAAAACTCGTGCGTTCCGGCAACACAAGCAATCGCGATCGATAGGTCGAGCTAGAACGTAACCTGCAATCGGAATTCAATTTGAATACCCTCTAGTTCCGGCTCCGACTCGGTCAAAATTGTGGCCAACCAGGTTCGTTCCGTTGATCTGCCCAGCTGATCCCGTAGCGCGCCGCTACGCACGTTCAATCTCAACTTTCAGCTTCAAGCGATGATCCGAGAGTGGCTGCCGGCTTCGGCGACGCGTCGGGTCGTTCTTCCGCCTCTTCAGCGTTCCCGAACACCTCCTCGCTAATGATCCGCTCGGTTGCCTCGTTTAAATATTCGTCGAGTGCTCGCGAAATCTCCAGGTACTCGGGCCACAAGATCTTGTTGATAAACGATTCGGGTGCTCGCACAACGACCGTCGAATATCTCTGACGCGGATAACGATACGGACGGAGTCCGTAACGGCGGCAAAGCGCGAGGAACAGCCGGCGACCCCAGCGGTCGGGCAGGCGGAAATTCATTTCCACCGGGAGCTCCCGCTGGGCAGCGGCATCCAATGCTGCGCCTATACGGCCGAGCGCTCGGGCAGCGGCGTCACGTTCTCCTGCCGTCGCCGCTCCTTCAAAGAGGGCCGCAATCTTGCGCAGCTTTTGACGAAGTTCGCCTTCAGTGGTCAACGGTAAAACCCAGCCTCGCGTGATCAAATGGAGGGAAGAATCCCCCTGCACCTTCCAGTGTAATCGCAAGCGGTTCTCCACGTATCCCTGGAAGCAGGCGATCGAAAAACGGCCTTTGGAAGGCGCTCGCCGGGAGCTAGAATGCTGCCTGAAAAAACCGGAGCATGGAGGGACAGCGCAATCGGTCCCTCAGCAGTGTCGCCGCGCGACTGGAAGTGGTCGCCAGCGCAGAAACGTGTTGCCGCAGAGCCTTCGACCTAGCCCATCGTCTTCGCCACTCTGGTCTGCCGCCGTCTCAGCGAAAAACACCTCCGCGGCCTCGCCCAAGACAAGCTCGACGCCATTCGGCAAATGGCTGGTGCTGAATAGCAAACGAAAACCGACACCTCACCGAACATGTCCTATGGTCGTTTGCGAGGACTAATCGTCCCCGGTCTGCTTGCAACCATGCAGGGCAAAGGGCAGAATTTAGGATGGAGTGTGGTTGTACTTCTCGCAATGCAATCCGCGAAAAGCATCGTAAGGCTCCTGGCAGTTTTGGTGTGGCTCATCGCCGGAACCGGACCGAGGCTCGTGTTGGCTCAGGACGCCGGGTCACAAGCATCGGAACAAAACCAGGCAGCACCGCCGCCTTCGGAACAGTCGGAGTCGGACGAAGGCGCATCAACTGAAGCGCCCTACGCGAAGCTCTCTAAGACGCAGTTGGAACGGTTGGTTGCGCCAATTGCACTGTATCCGGATGCGCTGGTGGCGCAAATTTTGGTCGCCTCTACTTTTCCTAGCCAAATCACTGACGCGGAAGGTTGGCTGCAGGTTCATCCGGGGCTGAGTGGTGCCGATCTGGGCACGCAAGTGGATCAGCAGTCATGGGATCCGAGCGTAAAGGCGCTGGTGCAATATCCCTCCGTTCTTGCCAACCTCAGCAAGAATCTTGGATGGACTTCGGAACTTGGCGATGCCTATTACAACCAGCCCGACGATGTGATGAAGGCTGTGCAGGAAATGCGGAAGAAGGCTAAGAAAGCTGGCAATCTAACGCCGACGCCGCAAGTAAGCGTACAAGAGGATGGCGGTCATATCGCCATCACGCCGGTCGACCCCGCCGTCGTTTATGTTCCCGCCTTTAATCCCTGGATTGTCTACGGATATCCCATCGCGCCCTGGCCCTACTGGGTCGAAGTGCCCGGAATCTGGTGGGACGGACCAGGAATTTATTTTGGAGTCGGATTTCCCGTCGCCCCATTTTTCCCGTTCGGTTGGGGATGGGGCGCGTGGGGAGTGGACTGGCATGGCTACGGAGTCTTCTTCAATCGCGCACCGTACTACGCGCGGGGCCCGGCATTTTTCGATCGCGGTGCCTACTATGGCGGCCGGCCTGGCTTTGCGCACCCTGGGGAATACTGGAGAGGGATGGGTGATCCGGGTGCCTATCGCGGATACGACGCCCCGCATGGCGGCTGCGGAGTTAGGTCCGGTGCATTTAGTGGCATTACGCAAGGGGAGTTGCCGCGAGGGTATTCCGCGCGCGGTCAGAGCAGTTTTGGCGGATTCCATGGCGGCGGATTCGGTGGAGAGGCCTTCCATGGCGGTGGACGACACTAGGCAGCTCAGGTAAGCCGGGCGGTTCGTCGTGAGATGAGGTTGGGACATGTCAGGTAATTCAACACAATCCATAGCGCAGGAAATCCGGCGAGGTACTGGGCTCGCAGCCATCGCGATGATCGCAATCGCGTTGGCCGTCTGCCTACCGCGTCACAGCAGGCGGGGTCAACTGCGACATACACTCCCACAGAGCAACCGAAAGGGAAGGCTTTCTTGAAGCCAGACGCGGCCGCCGCTGCGCTCTACGCTGCAGCGAAGCAGAACGACGAGGCCGAACTGCTCGTCATTCTCGGGCCGGACGGCAAAGAGATTGTCCAATGGAGCGACGATCCCACGGAACGCCAGGAGCAGAGGGCAGAGTTCGCGCAAAAATACGAACAGATGCACCGCTTGATCTTGGAACCGGATAATACGGTTGCGCTGTACGTCGGAGCGGAGAACTGGCCACTGCCGATTCCCCTGGTCGGATACCACGGCGCTTGGTATTTCGATGCCGAGCTGGGCCGGCAGGAAATCCGCTACCGGCGCATTGGCGACAACGAGACGGAGGCGCTCGGAGTTTGCCGCACACTGGTGGATGCCGAGAAGGAATATCGGGCAATTGCGAAGCATTACACCGCGAAATTCATCAGCAGCGACGGCTCCCACGATGGTCTCTATTGGAAGAGCGCGGAGGATACAACCAGAAGTCCGATCGGCCCCCATCTAGCTCAGGCGGGCGCCACTGAAACTGAGACAAATAACCCACGGCCTCTTCACGGTTATTACTATCGAATCCTGTTCCGGGGAGCGGACGACTTCGCGATCATTGCGTTTCCTGCCGAATACCGCTCGTCGGGCGTGATGACGTTTCTCGTGAGCCCGAGCAGCGTAGCCTACGAAAAGGATCTTGGAGAGCAGACTGCCACATTAGCGAATAAGGTTTCTTCATCCCACGTCGACAATTCGTGGAAGCAGGTCAACTAGCCTCCTACAGAATCAGGCCGGCGGAATGCAGCCAAATCTCTCGCCATAATCCCTGGGCGCTTAGTAAGTAGGATGTCGAGTTGGTTATACACTTCGCAAACACACGTCATAATCCGATGGTCGCCGATCCTCGCGCAGAAAAACACCAAGAATCGCTTTCATGTTGCGAAGTTTGCGAGCGGTGGGCCAGCATAGGCCGTTACATCTGCGCTCGCCGCGCCTGGGTTCTCATGCCGAACGATACCTGCCCGTGCGCTATACGGAGTTCTCGGTAGGCAGAGTGTTGGAATCGCGCTTGAGCAGCTAGAGCAGAACGCACTTTAGAATGGCCTGCGGGGCCGCTTGTTCGCCTATGTCTGAGTTGCTCACCGTCGTGCTACCTTGCTGCAGGCTTGAACTTGTACCCATCTCGACAAATGGACCGGCGTGGGTCCGTGGGTCTACGCGGGCCGGCTCACTCTCCGCGACCTTCAGCTCCGTTTTTCCAATCATCTGCGGCCACAACGAACCCGGATCCGAATTGAAAACCGCGCCGGTGTCCGCCGGGAAAATGAACCACGCGCCCAGTTCCACTTCCTTTTGTAATTGACCCTTCGTCCATCCCGTATAGCCCAGATAAACATGAAAAACTTGAGGGTCAGGCCGGGTCGCAATGGTTTGTTCGAAGGGGGTCTTCGTGGAAATCAGGTAAACCCCACTGAAGACTTGGTCAGCCCCTTCGACCTTGGCTGGCGACTGGAGCAACGCAAACACCGCTGGAACGTCGACTGGGCCTCCGAGATAGACCGGGTCGGAACGGTCTTTTGCCCCCTCCAGTTCCTCAAGGACTTGTGAAAGCGCAACGTCCGTTCGCCGGTTGAGAATTAGTCCCACGACACCTTGGTCATCGCAGCGAACCAGCAGGATCACCGTTTTGGCAAAATTCGGATCGGCCAGGTCCCGGCTCGCTACCAGCAATTTGCCGACGCCCAGATCCTTGCCGTCCTTGGATTGGACTGGAACAAAAACCGCCGGCGGCATTTCGCTTTTCGTGCGGACAACGTTGGTCGAGTGCGATCGACCTGGCTGGGCGGCCGGCTGGCCGCCATACCAAGGCAACCAGTTAGCGGCTAGCGCCGGCGTGAGCAGGGGTGTGCCCGGCTTGGCTACGTCAGATTCCTTGGTGTAACGGTTCAGCCTTCCGGCCGCCAAAGCAACCGTGGCCAGCATTGTGAAGCAGCATAACTTGTGCAGAGACATGACCGCTCCTCTCACGAGGAATAGCGTTCTTTAGCTTCCCAATGCCCTCGCGCTCTGGGAATCGGGTGCTTCTGCAAGCAGTGAATCGAGGTAAGAAAGGGCTGACTCTCGATCTCGATTATCGTATCCTGCACTTGGTATTCAGGTCGAGCTGCACGCAAGCCTGATTGCTCCTGCCGCGGCGCTGCAGAATGCGTCACGTTCAGATCTAGTTCGAGTATCAGCAGAACAAGAAAATGCGTGGATACACGGCTTTCCTGCAGTTCGGGCCTATAGCCCTGCTACCTTCTGTCGGACGGTTGATCTTGGCTAAGCTGGCTAAGCGAGATTTCGGCGGCTCGGGTTGCTGAGAACCAGTGACAACCGGCCGTACTGAGGTGACGACAGTCGATTGAGTTTCTACCGTCGGACCGCTGCCGGTCAGCGGTCGGTACAATGAGCCGATGAGCTTTCTCCGAAGCGCTGGCATGCTCTTTATGGCTGGAGCTATTTCTGCTCAGATCCCGCCGTCGACGATTTCCGCTCCACCTGATGTGGCTTCTGTTCCCGCGGACGCCACCAAGACAGCCTCGGGTCTGGCGACCAGAGTACTGACGCCTGGCACGGGCAAAGACCATCCGACAAAAGACGAGATCGTTGTCGTGAATTACACGGGCTGGACTGCTGAGGGAAGGATGTTCGATGGCTCTGCCGCACGTGGCAAGCCGAGCACCCTTGCCGTCAATCGTGTACTGCCGGGTCTGGGAGAAGGTCTGCAACTGATGGTGGTCGGTGAGACACGACGGCTCTGGATTCCTGAGGCGCTGGCCTTCAAAGGTCAGAAGGGTAAGCCGACTGGGCCATTGGTATTCGACGTTACCTTGATTGATATGCCGACTAGGGCTCCCGCTGACGTGAAGGCGCCC
>Ga0126381_100009941_pt1 | contig 10689 bp, 7 predicted proteins | sample PanSoiMetPlot_28_FD_96465 | JGI IMG/M metagenome (GOLD analysis project Ga0126381, IMG submission 96465) | Tropical forest soil microbial communities from Panama - MetaG Plot_28 | ecosystem: Environmental > Terrestrial > Soil > Tropical forest > Bulk soil | place: Panama | collected 2016-02-17
AACAAGAAAGACTTCACCCAACTGGCGGAGGACAACAGCGCGCTGTTTGGTGCCGACCTCACCCGGACCCTGGGCAATCTGATCTCACGACAGTTCCGGATTGCATTCCCGGTCGAGCAAAGTCCCGATCCCAACAACCGCGTGACGCTATCGTCAGTTATCGATGCCCTGAATTTGCCCCGTCCGCGGATTGCCTACGATATTTCGGACTATACGAAACAGGGTATCGTCACCGCCTTTCGCATGAAGAAGCTGATCTTCAACAAGCTGGGGGCGCAGGACTTCACCAAGGTTGCGGAAGAGGATCCCGCCGCCTTCGCGGAGACGATCGACGGCAACGTGGAGCAGCTCACTTATGGTGGCGCCGGACACCTCATGGGCACCTATCGGATGGGCGATGATCCGAAGACCTCAGTCGTCGACTCGTTTCAGCGCTCGCATGATCACCAAAACCTGTATCTGGTCGGAAGCGGCACCTTTCCGACCGTGGGTACCGCTAATCCGACGCTCACACTGTCGGCACTGGCGCTACGGACCGCGGACAGCATTGTTAAGGACCTCAAGCCGCACGGGTGAGCAAGTGTATTTTGGATTCTTGCCATTGCGGGACCGTGCCCATCTGGGCGGACGCAATTTTGAAAGGCAAATTATCGTCGGCGAGCTCTAGGCTCCCCACATTATGCGCCGTCTTCAAACACCGCGGAGAAGGGCACGCGCTTGAAGCCGGGCGGTGCAACTTCACCAGGCTTGGCAACGCGTGGACGCGATTTGGTGGGATGGGCGGTCGCAAGCCTGTTCCAGTCGTAGTCATAGACGCGGGCGAGGTAGGCGGCGATCTCCGGATCGTCGAAGATCAAGCTGGCGTCGCGATTGGTCTTGACGCCCTCGTTCGACCAGTTATGGCTGCCGAACACCACGACCTTGCCGTCGATGATGATCGTCTTGTTGTGGCATGCCGGCTGGAAGCGGAACACCGCCTTTGGAAAGCCGAACGCGATCAGGATGTCCAGACTCTCTTGTTTCATCATGTCGCGGCAGATGATCCGTACATCGAGCCTCTTGTCGACCTTTTCCTTGAGTGCTCCCACCAGCATGCGGAATTCGGCAAAATCATCGCTGGTGCCGCGCATGTTGATATACTGGTTCTGGAACCATACGCTTTTCTCAGCGGACTGGATCAACTTCAGCGCGTTCTCCGCATAATTGTCCGGCGTCAGCAGCGGCTGCACGCTCACCATGCGGTTCAGCTGGAGCGGCGGGAACAATTGCGGCGCGGCGAAGCTGACAGGTTCGGCTGCCTCCACCGGTACAAACAAGTCCGGCTCCTGCGCGAGCAGGTCGGGCGCCGCGAAGCTGATGTTGCCCTTGCTCTGGGCAGCGGATTGGTCAAAATCGCGCTTTATGTAGAACTCGTAAATCGAGGCGAGCTTCTTGTTTTTAATGATGGCGTGATAGTCACGGTTGTAATTGTGCTGGAATCCGGCGGGCAGGGGTTTTGGATTGGCGACGAATGGATGGACATCCGGCTGGTTTGACGACTGCCAATTGCCGCTGGAGAGCCACACCGCCGTGCCGTCCCGGACCGCAACCTTGATATGATAGGCTGAGGCAAAAAGGCCGTTCGGATTTTTCTTCGACACGAGCGTGGCCCAGGTCTGTTCGAACCGCGTCTTCATTTCGGTTTCGAGCGGATCGATCACTTGGTCCTGTTCGTTAAGATCATGAGCCTTGACGCCAGTCTTTGGCGGTTTCTCCGGAACGGGATGGAGGATCAGTTCAAATTTTCGCTGCTGCGGCGTGACCGCTTGTTCGATCGCCGTGAAAATATGTGGTGCCGTGAACTGGTACATTCCGACCGTTAGCGTCGAACGGATTTCGCCGAGGAAGGGTTCGAGTTCGCTCCAACCGGCTTCCGGACTGACGCAGATCGTCAGTTCCATCGGCTCCTTGACCAGTGGCAGGTCGGGCGGATTGGGCTCCTGATAGCTCCCAGTCTTGGGCGGCGCAAAGGTCAACGGCTCGTCGCCGCCTAGCATCTTTTCAAACGCCGAAACCGTCGATCCCGCCGGCGTGCCGAAGGAGATCGGCTGCTGATGCTCGGCCGCGAGCTGTTCCTCGACAGTCGCGTCGTGCACCGAAAACGGCACGTCGAATTTCGCTTCGAGTTCCGTGGCCTTGATCGGTGTGGTGCCAGGTGTGACGGCGACGACGATCGCCGGCACCGGCTGTGCGGCCGGCGGATAATTGTATCCCGGTCGTATCGCCACGACGTCCTTCACCTTCGTCAGTTGCGCGCGGACAGCGGAAATTACCTTCATGATTGGCGCGAACGAAGCCTGCACCGCCGGCGAGACTTTCAGATCCATGATTGATCTCCCAATTGCACCGTGGCGGTCACTTCAAAAGATCACTGCGCACCCGCGCGGCCGGATCGCCGAGCAGGATGTAGTTTTGGGCATCATTCCGCTCGAGCCAGCTCGTCACCAGATCGCGGTCGCCAAGCCGCATCGAATCCGGTGTGGTCGGCGAGGTGGCGTTCAAAAGCAGTACCGACAACATCGAATACCGCGCGGCGAACTGACTGCACATCGCATGTCCGATCGGCGCGCCGGTCAGGATAAAACCGATACTACTGCGGAACGTCGCGATCTGCGGCTCGGCCACCTTGTCGGCTTGCATCGAAAACCCCCAGGCGCGATCGATGTGGCCAACCACCGCCAGCGCGCTGCCCCGCGGATGCGTCAACAGACGTCGCGGCAGCGCCGCGATGAAGGGCGCCGGCGCCAGTGGCGGAGCGCTGCTTGCTTGTGAAAGGTCCATCAAGAATTGATCGACGTCGGGGGTGCCGGCGCCGAAGCAGGCGAACAACAGCGCGACCAGGCCATTGACGTTGGCGTCGTTATCAACATCGGCTGCCGCCAGGAAATGCTCCGACCGCAAATTGCCAAAGCCGGGCCAGTCTTGACACAAGAGCGCGCCCTGAATGTCGGTCTGCCCGTCCTGGCCAGAACGCAAGGCCATGCCGTGCGAGGCGGTAAACAGCATGGCTGGCGGCTTTGGCGCGTGCAGCGTCTCTAGCAGATTTGCTTTGGTGGCGTCATCGCCGACACGTAAGGTCTGGCGGTAACCGATATCGGCGTTGATCGCGCGCTTTAGCATGCCAGCGGATTCCGGCAAGCCGTTGGCCAGCGGGTTAATCAAAAAGGAGGCGCTGAGGTTGGTGGCGGGATCGTTGGCATGGCGGGTGCCCCAATAGGTGATCTCCTTGGCGTTGGGGACCGAGCTTGCGCCCTCATAGGCGACCATCGACCGCACATAGGGTTCGTAGTCCTCGGCCTTGTCAAACGGCAGACGGCCGACCGCGCGCTCGACACCAAGCAGATACTGGAATTCGAAAGGGATCCAGCTCGGCGGCCCGATCAGCAGGAGATAATAGGGAACGACCTCCGGATCGACATTGCCCGGCGCTATTCCGCATCGCTGATACCAGTCGCGTACCTGCTCGCCCTTCTTATACTCAAGCTCCTTGTAACGTTTCTGCGCCTGCGTCTTGCGCAGCGCCATCAAAGGCTGCAGTGCCGCGCGAATATCCTGCGGGGTCTGTTCGTGAAAGATGATGCCCCATCCGGATTGGCCGAGCTGGTTGAAATCCACTCCGAACGGCAGTGCGAACGATCGAGGTTTGTCCTCATGCAGTTGCTGGAACGAGCCGATGCCGGGACGCGCCGACACTTGGCGGGCGAGATCGTCGATCGATCTCGGCGCAAAGGCATATGTCCCGGTGTTGAGGTCGATGCCATTGACATAGATCAGATTTTTATCCGGCGTAGAACGCGGGATGTCTCTGTTGTTTGCAACTTCCGCTTCTCGCGCAGCAGGCGAAACCAGGATGGCGTCGCACTGCTGAATAGTTGGCGCCATCGCGGTTGTCGCCGCTTCCGTGGCGTCGACCGCCGCGACATTCGCAATCGACACCAGCTTGTCATTGATGTGGCCGTAATGTTGATAGGCGCCCCAGCTCGACGAACGCGGGTTGCGCTCGCGCGCCTTATTGCGGGCCTGCTTCAGTGCTTCGCCGATCGTGGCCGGTGGCGCCGTGCCGACGACGCCGTCGATGGCGGTCGGACTGCGCAAGCCCATGAGCCGGGCGTAAAACCATCTGGCACATTCCGCCGCGCAGTCGTCGTCTACCTGCCAGCCGGCTCCGATGAAGTTCGGGATGCCCCGGCCGAAAAACGACTGCGCCAGCCCGGCCATATGGCGTCCTTGCTCATTGCGGTCAGTCGTCACCGCCGAGAAGCACGCGTTCGCGAACACCAGTCGCGGCACCTGGCGCACGCGGAAGATCTCTTTCGCCGACAGAATGCAATCTCTCGCAAATACCCAGCCGGTCTGGCCGGTAACCGCGTCGGCCATACCGTGGCCCGCGTAGTGGACGAGGTCATATTGTTCGCTCACCAACAGCATCGCGAGTTCGAGCGGATCGCAGAGCTTCGCGCTGATGACACTCGCGTGCTGCGCCTGCAGATTCTGCAGCAATTGCTGGCCCTGTTCGTCCCCTGGCGGCCCGATGCGCACCGTCGTCGTTACTTCGTATCGGCCTTTCCAGGCAACCCGTGCCTGCTCCAGCACCTCGACCACGGCCGCTCCTTCGACACGCGCGCCTGGCAGCGCCAGCTCGGCGGACGCAGGATCGGCGATGACGAGCGCGGTGAGCTTGTTGTTGAGCGCCGGAGGAGAGGCTGGCGGCGGCGACAGCAGGGTGCGGAATTGACGGGACACCGCGACATTTGTTGCAAGGAAATTCGTTCCGGAAAGTGTGCCGCCGGCAAGATTGATGCTCGGTAAAGCCGCGCCCGCAAATCTCCGGTAGCCAACCATCTCCCATGGATAGACAGCCGTAGTTTCGTCGACCTCGAGCGTGATGTTGGCCGGACCTTCGATCTGCTTTCGAAAATCGTCAGGGATTACATAATTGGTAAAGAACGTACCGAGCTTCGCGCGGTCCTCAGGCGGACATTCCAGTGTCATCCGGCCGGCCAGATCATGCATCAGGCGAGTATTGACCTCTTGATCGCGCTGCGGAACGACCGCAACGTCGGACAACGCGGAGAACTGGAACACGTCGGTTGGGAATGGATCGATGGCGGCATGGCCCGCAGACTTTCTATGCCGGGTCGCCGCCGGATTGTTGCGTACCGCGCCGGCCGCCGCTGACTTGCTCCGCGTCACCCGCAGATAGGTCACGGGTATGTCAGGCTCGACGTCAACCGGGTTCGGCTCGATCTTTGGATCTGGGGCGACGTCTTCGCCGCGGGTGATCGTTAGTTTCAGAGCGGCAAGCGCCTTATCGTTTACTAGACCTTCGAGTTCTGTCCGTATCAATTCCAGTTTTTGCGGGTCGGGATGGGCTAGCGTCACGGCCAGCGGCCGGGCCACGACGCTTTGTAGTATGGCCTTGTCCTCAGTGACCTGGTCGGCGATGGCCTTAATACGCTCATAACCGTCGTCGATGCCTTGCAAGAAGCCGCAAACCGCCTCGTTGATCGGGAGTTCGTTGCGCCTTGTGCCGAGCAGGCTCGAAGCGAATTCATTCTGCCCCAATGTCTTGATGGCAACGATGATGTTGGAAAAGATGAACTGAACGCTGTCCTGGGCCAAGCGGCCGGGTTCTCCCATGCCAGCCAGCAGCAAGGTGCGAGCGTTGAGCTTGCCGGCTTTGTGAAACTGCTCCAGGTTGATCGGAAACAGCTGGCCCAGCGCCGATCCGATAATCCCGAGATCGACGGCGCGGGTGAGCCACGAATCGAGCGCTCGATCGAACGCCCTGGTCGGGCCGGCAAAACCGAGCCCGTCATATCGCTCGCCGACAACGATCGGCGCTTTGACGTTGGTCAGGCCGCCGCACACCAGCGTGATGTGGACATCAAGGCGCGGTGTCGGGGCGCTGTCAGCCACATTCGTGGATTTTGGTGAGGCCTGGATGGACGTTGCCGCGACAGGCGATGGTGATGCGGCGCCCGCCGAATCCCGCGTCGCGCTCGCGGACATAGGGGCCCCGCCTGTTCTCTGACGCTGACGATCTTTACCTGCACGTGGAGGCCGCATGTCTCGGTCTCCGACTTGTCATAAAATTCAATCGACCTGTCGAGCTCACTCGATGCTGACACAAGCCAAGGTTCTGTCAACAGGCAGTCCTCACATCGCGGTCAAGTTTTCCGGATTCGGGAATTTCCCCATTAAACTTTTGATTAAGCTGTATCAAATTTTAGCTCGGCTTTTATTCAATCGACAGCCAATCACTTACGAGCGGCAATTATCCGGTATGTGCCATCAAGACGACCGTGACAAACATGATGATATAGAGCACCACAAAACATGCCGGGATCAAGCCTTCGATGCGAGAAAGGGATCGGCGGCCATGTTCTTTGTAGATTTGGCGCTCGCGTGTGGTGGGCGAAGCCGGAAGATCTGCTTCGAGCTCAGCAAGGACGACAAATTTGGCGCGGTTGAGTTCGCGGTAGGACTTGAGGAGCGCAGACCAAGCAAGGCAGACAATCACACCGGCTGCCGGAATCGCCCACAGCCAAATCATTTTTTGAGGAGCGGCCGTATTGTCCGCTTGAAGATAGCCGTAGAGCGCAACAATTGCGCTATTCACGCTGAGCATCCAGGAGTTTGCCTGGGCGCGACGATCACTGACTTTCTCGGAGGTCGCCAGGTAGACCTCGAACATCGCGAACTTTGAGTCGTTGCCATCAGACATGGAATACGGGCTACTCGCTAAACGCGCTCAATTTCACGGTCAGTAGACGCGCCGGCGCCGCAAGATGGGCAAGCCTGCTTCGGTTTCACCGACGATTTCATGCGTGGCACCAGGCGGCAACGAACCGTCACTGTTGGCACGAGCCGCTTGGCCCCGTGCCAACAAGCCCTTCACGAAAGAGACCGAAGCCGCATCCTTGGGCACGATCAGATCACCGTCGTCGGTCTTCCGGTTCTTGCCAGCTGCCATGAGTCGAACCTCCGGATTCGTACTAAGTAATATGATCGGGCGCCCGACTTTCAATGCCGACACAATCCACAGTCGAACAGCATCCTTTCTAGATAAATCGAGTTTGCCCGCGCAACCAAGCAATGACTACGCAAACGTCGTTGGCCATGCTCGATCCACGCGTCGGGCCGACCAATGCCGGCGTAATCGACCCGGCCACGGTTGAAAAGATCATCGACGAATGCCTGCGCTGCACCGACCGCATTGACGGGTTGGATTGGGCTCGCATCGGGAGCCGCCGAGGTGGCGAGGAAAGTACGCGCGTGCGATGGCGTCTCGACGATCAGCGGTTGGTCTAGTCCGTAATGCGACGCTGGGATCGCTACTTTGGCGAGTGGCTCGGCAGACCAATCCTGTACCGCGCTAACCCCGACCATCGATCTCTGCAACGACTGCACGCTCGTCGCGGATTGCAATGACAAGATTGAGCGTCGTACGAACACTCCCTTGAGCACGCCGGGATAGCGCTTATTCACGGCACCGGCCAGTTGCACCATGTTGCCGGCCACTTGGGCGTACCAGTTGGCGACGACCGGAGCCTGCTTGATCGCGCTTATCAAAATTCCGGCAACATCATTGGCCGTGGCGAGAAGCTCTCCCTCTGTTGGGTGCGATGGATCAGATGCCGCAACCGCCAGCAGGCCGCCGAGTGCCTCATAGAACGCGCCCGTAAAGACGCGAGAGAAGGAGTGGGGTTCCGATGACAACTGTGATGCCGGCGCGGACGATGGCAGGTCAATCGGGTCCTGGTAGACAAATGAGTTGACGGCATTGCGCAAGCAATCCCGATCGACGGCGTCCGGCTGCTGCGCGCGAATTGCGGCACCGAGTTGCTCGGCAAGCCGCGACAGACGTGAATTGCTGGAGAAGTGGCCACCGGTTTCTTTCAAGACGGCGTCGCGCATTGACGGCAACTGTATTGCCGACAATATGGCGCTGATGTCCGCAAATGACTCGTGAAAGGCTGCAGTCTCATCGCTCGCCGCTCCCCAGAGCTGCGGCTTGAAAGAATCCAAGATAGCGTGCCCCATTTCGTGGCAGACGATATCCGGACTTTCACCGGAAAATACGGTGCCGCCCGGCGAAGGCCCATGAAAGAAGTTGAGTGCCTTGCGGTCATAGAAGGCGTTGAGGTCGACGCCCTCATCGAGAATGACTTTCAGCGTTGACCCGACTTCCCACTTGGTGAGCGGGACCCGCGCCGCCCAGAAGTCGGCGCCGCGACGCAGCGCTTCCGCAGCGGTCCAGTACCGGAACTCTGACGTGCCAGGATGATATTGGTCAGGCACTGGAGCTGGTTTCGGAAAGCTAAACGCGAGCGGCTTCTTGGCGAGATCGGGAACCGGACGGCTGATTGGAACGGCGCCGGAGCCAGGATCATCTTCCCACGCGTTTATTGCCGTTCGTCTCCCTGCGTCAGATTTCTTCGCTGTGGATCGTCGGGTGATGCGCTTCTTCGATTTTGCCATTTGTGTGTCCTCCTAATAAACGCACAACGTTAACTTGAGGTTGTTTCTGCCGATCGACGTCGCAGTGCAAATGGACCGCTTGATAGAATCCGATACGGTGGCGCCGATCCCGCGCTGCGTCGGATTTGATGGCAACAGCATTGTCAGTGCGAACGCGGCGAGTGGCGCATCAAACCGTTTGAAATATTCAATAATGCGATCTGGAAAATACAGAACAGTAAGAAATGCTGGTTTGTTGGACAGGGTCCTGCCCAAAATGTTTAGGAATCCGATGCAGGAACAGACGCATCTTGCTAGGCTACAATATTGGGAACGAGCTCTGTCAATGTACAAATGCATGGCCCGTCTCCATGCAGGGGGGCTTTTTCATCTGCGCCTTCTGGTTACAAGAAACCTTCAGGCACGGCAGTGCCGTACGTCACAGCAAAAGCTCGACGTCGCGACCACCGTTTTCTCAGATTGCGGCTCCATAGCGCCAACATCCACAACAGCTATGCGATATCGATCGGCTGCGCGAGGCCAATCAGGAGCACTATAGAAGTCTTAGCAGTCCTTCAGCTTCATGATGACCGCGTTGAGACGTTTCCGTCGATCGTCATCTTTCACCTGCAAAACACTGCCCTCTAGATTATGCACAACGCTGTCGATTTGCCATAATGCGGGACCTTCCGCAGCGACTTCGTCGCTAATCTCCTCAGCTTTGTCGGCATCGCCGGCATCGAATGCCGCGGCGAGTAAGGTAGGGCGAAGCCATTCGTCGCTGATGCCGCGGCGCTTGGCTCGATCACATGCTGCTAGCACAACATTGAGTACCGCTTGCGCGCGATCCTGGTCACCTTTGCGATTACGGTTACGATAAAGGCCAGGCAGGTTGGACGAGCAGTAATATTGGTTCAAGTCCAAGTCCATGCCTCGTTCGTAGCTTTCGATAGATTTATTGAGGTACGTCAGTCGCTCTTGAGGCGTCGTCGCCGATTCGTACAAGCGCTTGAACCGTCCCCCCATGATGCCAAAGCGCTCCGGCGTTGGCCCGAACTCTTGTATAAGGGCGTCGAGTTCAGCGATTGCCTCGAGGTGTTTGCCAGTATGCGAGCGGGCCAACGCTAGTTGCTCTCGAACCTCGGCTAATGTCTTTAGCTCATCGGGGAGTTTGCCGATAAAGTCGATTACAACTTTCCAATCATCAGACTTGTAAACAGAATCGCGCAGCAGCAACAAGAGCGCGAGAGCGACCGTTGGCAGCATTGGAGGAATTGAATAGGTTGCTACGAGTTCTTCAGCCCGCGTCATGCGAGTGGCTCGGGGGACAGTGCGCGCTGTGCGGACATCGGCTTGAAAAGTAGCAAGCTGCGTCATCTGATCTTTCATGGTCGACGCGGCCTGCTCATCGACAGCGGATGGATATCCACGTATCGATTCATGCATTGGCGAAACGCCACCCGCACGTTTCGGAATTTCTTCCTTCACTGCATTATAAAACGTTTGCGCGGTCTGCTCGGTGATCATCCCTTCGAGTAGCGGGTAGCGTACTGTCCGCATCTGCGCGATGTCGAAAAGCTGCTTGGACCAATCGGCCGCAAGCAATACGCACCCCTTCGCTTTCGCGGCGTGGCGAATCCCAACTTCATAGTAGACATTACTGTTGGCAATGGTCATATCGGCCAGCACTAGATCGGCAAAATATAGGCGCTCTAACATCTGTGTAATGATCAGCGCGCCTGTGTCCTGATCGGCCCGTACCGGCTGATATCCCAGCGCCTGAATAACGGGGACGTAGCCGCGGTCCCACAGCGCGTTAAAGTCAATCTCCGCAGGCCCATGCCCGGCTTCGACCTGCGTTGGCTTGCGACCGTAAGGCATGATCATGAAACACAAGGGTCTTGGTATTGGCATGCCCTTAGCTCCACAGTTGCGCGCCGGGTTCGACCAATAAACGCGTTATCTCCGCAGTTCAGCTCAGTTCCGCTGCGAACGAGCGGCGCTGCTGCTGTTCGCGCCAATATGCGATGCAGCACGCAATTGTCCACATTGAAATGACGTGAAGATAATTGAGCCAGCTCGTTGCTAGCGGAACTTGGGTCTCAATCATAATGAGCGCGTGTAATCCAACGATCACGGTGCCAATCAATGCAGTCGAAACTACGCTCAGCGGAAGCAACGCAAGGA
>Ga0126381_100009942_pt1 | contig 10689 bp, 11 predicted proteins | sample PanSoiMetPlot_28_FD_96465 | JGI IMG/M metagenome (GOLD analysis project Ga0126381, IMG submission 96465) | Tropical forest soil microbial communities from Panama - MetaG Plot_28 | ecosystem: Environmental > Terrestrial > Soil > Tropical forest > Bulk soil | place: Panama | collected 2016-02-17
CCGCGGGAGTATGTGGAGGTCCTCTCACGCCTCCAGGATCGTGTTCCGCCGAAGCCGCTCTCGGTCGTGAGAGACGTGGTGGAGCGCGAACTGGCGCGGCCGCTGGACAGTGTGTTTCGAAGCTTCTCGGCCAGGCCGATCGCCTCGGCCTCGCTGGCGCAGGTCCACGAAGCGGAGCTCGTCGACGGACGACGTGTGGCGGTCAAGGTGCAGTACCCGGAGATCGACGCGCTCGTGCGCAGCGACCTCGCCAATTTGCGGGTGCTGTTCCGGGCGGTGGGAATGTTCGAGCGGGAGTTCGACCTCATGCCGCTGCTCGACGAGCTTGGCGCCTACCTGCCACGGGAACTCGACTTTGTGAACGAAGGGCACAACGCGGAGACCATCGCCGCATTCTTCGTGGATCATCCCGAAGTGGTCGTCCCGAAAATCTACTGGGAATGGACGACCCGACGCGTGCTGGTGATGGAGTTCATGTCCGGGATCAAGATCACCGACGTCGAAGCCCTGCGGTCTGCGCGCGTGGACCTCGATCGTGTGACGCAGATTTTGGTCGAGGCCTTCTGTCGCCAGATCTTGACCCACGGCTTCTTTCACGCCGATCCCCATCCTGGAAACCTGCTGATCCAGCCCGAAGGGCCGCGCCTGGTGCTCCTGGATTTCGGTCTGTCGAAGGACCTGCCGCCGAGATTTCGCGAGGGCATCGTGGCGCTCGCGCTCGCCATGATCCGCGAGGATGCCGACGGGCTTGGCAACGCGCTCGCCGACCTCGGCTTCGAAACCAAGAGCGGGGATCGCGGATCCTTGATGGCGGTGGCCCGCTTCTTTCTCGACTTCGCCCGGCGCTTCCGCGCGCAGCCCTACGCCGATCCCCAGATGTTCGACCGACTGAACGACGAGATTCCGGAGATGATTCGGTCGAATCCCATCGTGCGCGTGCCGAGCCACGTCGTGCTGATTGGGCGCGTCTTGGGGCTCCTCTCGGGTCTGGGCCGCACCCTGGACTCCCGCGTCGATCTCTTGCGCACCATCCTGCCCTACGCGCTAGGGCGGAATTGACCCCCGGCGGGCTCGCCGTCGGTCTCGCACTCGCCGCCCCCTCCGAGGCCGTGGGCTGGCCGGCCTTTCTGGCGCGGGCGGAGCACGCCGAGACCCTGGGTCTCCACTCCATCTGGGTCCCTGAAGGTCATTTCCGCCGGGGCGCCATGGCGTCGCCCTTGCTCGCCCTCTCTGCCGCCGCCGCACGCACCCGGCGGGTGCGCCTCGGGACGACCTCGTTGCTCTTGCCCGTGCACCATCCACTCCGTCTGGCCCAGGAGGTGGCGGCGCTCGACGTGCTCTCCCAGGGCCGCGTCATGCTCGGGCTCGGGCGCGGCTTCGCGGCGCCGCTCTTCCAAGCCTTCGGCGTGCAAGCGCACACGAAGCGGGATCGCTTCGACGAGGCGCTCGACGCCATGTTGCGCGCCTTCGGAGGCTCGCCCATGGAGCTCTCGGGCGGCTACTTCGCGACGGCCGGGGGCCACGTCGTGACACCCACTCTCCGCCCCGTGCAGCGTCCGCACCCGCCGCTGCTGGTGGCGGCCTTCGGGAAGATGGGGCTCCTCCAGGCGGCACGCCGGGGCTTGCCCTATCTCGCCTCGCCCCTGGAAACCCTCTCGGTCCTGATCGAGAACCACGCTCTCCATCGCGCACACCTGCCACCCGAGGGGGTGGCTGGACCCTTCCGGACGCCGGTGATGCGCACCGTCCATGTGACGGGCGACGACGGGGAGACCGCCAGGATCCGCGAACGGCTCGCTGCAGAGGCCTTGGGCGGCGCGCGCGCGCTCCCCCCGGCCCTGGCGCGGGCGGCGGCAGGACCCATCCACGAGCGCGTGGTGGTGGGAGGGGAGTGCGAGGTGAGCGAGGGGCTTCTGGCCTACCGCGACCGGCTCGGCATGGATCTCCTGATCGTGCGCAGCGAGGTCGCGGGTCTTCCCGAGGAGGTGCGGCGGCGCTCCCTCGAACGCCTCTGCGAACGCGTTCTTCCGCGCCTCACCGCGCTTCCGGGTCCTCCCGCGTAAAACTCACGAACGCCATGGCGGGTCGTTTGGACGACTCGCGCATGGCAAAGTGAAGGGCATCGAGCTGCCAGCCGCGCGCGGTCCACTCGTTCAGAATGCGCTCCAGCTCTTCGTCGGTGACGTTGCTTGTTTCGACAACCTTGTAGCGGACCGGCACGCCGCCTCCCAAGCTTCCGCGCCCTGCGCCCTCAAGAGGCAAGGCGCGCGGCGACCTCTTTTGCACCGTAGGTGAGGATCAGGTCCGCACCCGCGCGCTTGATCGACACGAGCGCTTCGTCCAGCGCCCGCGGACCATCCATCCAGCCTCGGGCGGCGGCGGCCTGAATCATCGCGTACTCCCCGGAGACATGATAGGCGGCGAGGGGCACGTCGAACTCCCGCCGGGCCTCAGCCAGCACGTCCAGGTAGGGCAGCGCCGGCTTCACCATGAGCGCGTCGGCGCCCTCGGAGAGATCGAGCCGCATCTCGCGCAACGCTTCGCGGCGATTCGGGGGGTCCATCTGGTAGGAGCGCCGGTCACCGAACGCCGGCGCGCTCTCCGCGGCTTCGCGAAACGGACCGTAGTAGGCGCTCGCGTATTTTGCGGCGTAGGAGAGGATGGCGACGTCTTCAAACCCGCTCCCGTCGAGGGTCCGGCGGATCGCGGCCACGCGGCCATCCATCATGTCCGAGGGCGCGACGACGTCCGCACCCGCGCGCGCGTGGGAAAGCGCCGCCGACGCGAGGCGCTCGAGCGTCGGATCGTTCTGGACCTCCTCCCCCTCGACGAGACCGCAGTGCCCGTGGTCCGTGTACTCACAGAGGCAGACGTCAGAGATGACACAAAGTCCGGGCACACCCTGCTTGACCGCGCGGATCGCGCGTTGCACCACGCCGTCCGGCGCATCCGCCCCTGAACCGCGGGCGTCCTTGGCGGCGGGTATCCCGAACAGAATGACGCCGGGGATGCCGAGGTCGTGGACACGCTTCGTCTCATCGACCAGGGAATCGACCGAGTACCGGAAGACGCCGGGCATCGAGGCGACCGGCTCCCGCACCCCCGAGCCCTCCACCACGAAGAGCGGGAGCACGAGGTTCTCGCGCGAGAGCCGGGTCTCTCGCACCATGCGTCGCAACGTCTCAGTGCGCCGAAGCCGACGCGGCCGGACCGTCGGAAAGCCCATCACGTCCCTCCCTCTCGCGCCGCCGCGAAACGCGCCCGCACGGCTTCACCGAGCGCGTGGACCAGCCGCGTCATATCCGCCCGCTCCGCCACCACGTCCGGCGGAAGCCCTGCCTCGCACAGCGCGGCCCCTGTGACTGGCCCCAGGGCCGCCACCACGCAGCGCCGAGCCGCCGCGCGCGCGGCCTCGTCGAGGGAGGCGAGGAAGTGGCGCACGGTGGACGGGCTGGTGAAGGTAAGGGCATCGATCTCGCCGCGCACGAGGCGGGCGCGCAGGACCGCGGGGTCCCCCGCCGCCGGTTCGGTTCGATACACCGCCACGACGTCGACGGTCGCGCCTCCGCGCCGCAGGCCCTCTGGCAAGAGGTTCCGGGCGGCCGCGGCCCGGGGCAGGAGAATGCGCTGACCGGCGAGGGAGAGTCCTGCGCCGAGGATCGCCTCCAGCAAGCCCTCCGCGTCGAAGCGCTGGGCGGGGACGAGATCCACCCGGAGGCCAAGCGCACCGGCCGCGCGAGCGGTGGCTGGCCCCACGCACACGATCCGGGCACGCAGCCCGGAGAGCGCGTTTGCCTGGGACGCGGCCCGAACGAAGTGGCGCACGGCATTCGCACTCGTAAAGAGCAGCAGATCGTAGTGGGCAAGACCCGCCAACGCGGCGTCGAGCGCTTGCGTCCCCGAGAGGGGCACCAGTTGGATCATGGGGGCCACGACCGGTTCCGCGCCCGCACGACGCAGTGCCGCGACGAGACCCGCCGCTTGGTCTTGGCTCCGTGTCACAAGCACCCGTCGACCGGCGAGGGGCGAGGGTTCGGGCTGCGCAAGCTCGCTGCGCAGGCGGACGACATCTCCGATCACGACCGTCACCGGGGCCGAGAGCCCGGCCCGCTCGACGCACGCGGCGAGCTCGGCGAGCGGGGCTTCGACCACGCGCTCGCTCGGCGTCGTCCCCGATTCGATCGCCGCCGAGGGCGTCCCTCCCGGGCGGCCCCCCGCGATCAAGCGCTCGGCGATCCCCGGCAGGTGTTTCAGTCCCATGAGAATCACCAAGGTGTCCGCGCCGCGCGCCAGCTCTCCCCACCGCATCGAGGCGGCGGGTTCGAGCGGGTCCTTGTGGCCGGTCACGACGGTGAACGAGGCGGCGTGACGCCGATCGGTGACAGGAATGCCCACGCATGCGGGGACCCCAATCGCGGCCGAGATCCCCGGCACGATCTCGAAGGGGATCCCCGCCTTGGTCAGCGCGCTCGCCTCCTCGCCGCCCCGGCCGAAGACGAAGGGGTCACCTCCCTTGAGACGCACCACCGTCTTGCCCTCGCGGGCCAGGCGGACGAGCAGGGCATTGGTGTCCTCCTGCGCCAGGGTGGGCGCGTCGTGACCCCGCTTGCCGACGTTGATGCGCAGTGCCTCGGGCGGCGCGAGCGCGAGGAGCTCAGCGCTCACCAGGGCATCGTGCACCACGGCGTCTGCGGTGCGCAGCGCTGCCTCTCCGCGGAGCGTGATCAGATCGGCAGCACCCGGGCCTGCACCGACGAGCAGCACCCGTCCGGTGGACCGCTTCATCGTGCGGCCTCGCGTCGCAGCTCTTCCAGCAGCCGGTCTCCGCCCCGGGACAGGATCTGCTGCGCGGCGGCTGCACCCGTGGCCACCGCATCCACTCCGTGCGCCTCGCCCCGCAGCAGAGTACGCCCGTCTGTGCTCGAGAGCAGACCCCGCACCCGCAGCCGTCCATCCGGGAGGCCTTCCGCGAAGGCGGCGAGGGGAGCGTTGCAGTCGCCGTGCAGGTGCCCGAGGAAGGCGCGTTCCGCGAGGGCCGAACGCTCGGTGTCCCGATCGCTCAGCGCGGCGAGACTGTGGCCCAGGGCGGAATCCGCCCGCGCCTCGATGGCCAGGGTGCCCTGCGCCACCGCGGGCAGCACCACCTCGGTCGGGATGCGCTCGTCGATCCGGTCGGCCAGCCCGAGGCGCACCAGACCAGCGCAGGCCAGCACCACTGCGTCGAGGCCTTCGGCTTCGAGTTTTTGCAGGCGCGTCGTGACGTTGCCCCGCAGCGGCACGATCTCGAGGTCCGGGCGCAATGCGCGCAGCTGCGCGCCCCGCCGCACGCTACCGGTGCCGATCCGAACCCCCGCGCGGAGTGTCTGCAGGCCGGCCCCGCGCTCCCGAGCCACGAGGGCGTCCCGCGGGTCTTCGCGCTGGGGCCAGGCGACGACGGCGAGACCGGGGGCAAGCAGGGCGGGGAGGTCCTTCGCGCTGTGCACGGCCAAGTCGGCGCGTCCCTCGAGGACCGCCTCCTCGATCTCCTTCACGAACAACCCCTTTCCCCCGAACTTGGCCAGCGAGATCCCCTGCAGCCGATCTCCGGAAGTCTTGACCGTGAGGAGTTCCGTCTTCCGTGCCAGTTGGGTCTCGATGCGCGCCGCCACCCAACGCGCCTGGGCGAGCGCAAGCGCACTCCCGCGCGTCGCGATGCGCAGAACCGTCACGTGCCCTCGGAGTCCTCGGGATCGGGCAGGGGGCGATCGGGTGCGCCCTCCGGTGCGGAATCTTCCGCGGCCTCGGCGCCCGGCATGTCGGGATCGTCCAAGGCGAAGAGCACACGTGCGGCTTCGAGGTAGGCAAGCCCCTCCTCGCGTTCGGCTTCGGCGCGCAGACGTGACACGGGGGCGTGGAGGAGTTTGTTGACAATCGCGCGCGTCAAGGCCTCCACCGTCTGGCGTTCGTTTTCGCCCAGCGTGAGCCGCGCCAAGCTGCGCTGCAGTTCCGCCTGCCGGATCGCTTCCGCGCGGGCGCGCAGGTGCCGGATGGTCGGCACCGCCTGAAGCGCGAGCAGCCAGCCGTCGAAGCGCTGCTGCTCTTCCAGCACGATCGCTTCGCCGAGCATGGTCTCGCGGCGACGCTCGTCGGCGTTTGCCGCTGCGACCCCCGCGAGGTCGTCGATGTCGTAGAGGTAGACCGCGTCCAGCCGGTTTACGCCGGGGTCCACGTTGCGCGGCACCCCAAGGTCGATCACGAACACCGGTCGGCCGTGTCGCGCGCGGGTCGCTTCGGCGAAATCCGCCATCTCCAGAATCGGTGTGTCCCCTGCCGTGCAGCTCAGCACGATATCGGCCTGGGGCAGCACCTCGCGCAGCTCCTCCAGACCTCGCGCGCTCGCGTGGAAACGCTGCGCCAGGTGTTCGGCGTGGACTCTCGTCCGGTTTGCGATCTGGATCGTGCGCAGGCCCTCGCCGCGCAGGGCTTCGAGGGCGGCTTCGATCATCTCGCCGGCTCCGATCAGCAGCGCCGTCTTGTCGTCAAACGACTCGAAGATCTGTTTGGCGAGTTCGACGGCCACCCGGGCCACCGAAACGGGACGCTCGCCAATCCTTGTCTCGCGGCGTACGCGCTTGGCCGCGGCGAAGGCACTCTGGAACAGACGCGACAGGATCGCGCCGCAAGCGCCGCACTCGACGGCGGCGCGGTAGGCCTGCTTCATCTGGCCAAGGATCTGCGGCTCGCCCAGCACCATGGAGTCGAGAGAAGCGGCCACCCGGAACACCTGCCGCATGGCGGGTCCATCCACGTACTCGAAGAGCAGGTTCTCGAGCGTGGCCGCGCCTTGCACCGGGATCTCCCCCGCGAGGTCGCGGTGGAAGAACGCGCGCAGGCGGTGACGGGCCGGCTCGACATGGCGAGTCAGGGCGACCACTTCGACGCGATTGCAGGTCGAAAGCAGGACCGCCTCGTCGATTTCTTCGCCCGCCACGAGCTTCACGAGGTGAGGTGCCGGCTCTGCGACGGCAAACCGCTCGCGCACCTCGAGGGGGGCCGTCCTGTGGTTCATGCCGACGACAAGGACCCTCATGTGAGAAGGCCCACGCCGATCACCGCAAACAACAAGAATGCGAAGCCGGCGACCGCAAAGATGGCGGCCTGGCGCGCTCCCTGGTGCGCGCGAAAGCGCGCCGCCACAAGCACAGCGTAGATCCCCCACGCGAAGATCGACCAGATCTCGTGCGCGGCGAAACGGCCGCTCGTGTCCTCGACCCACATCATCCCGGTGAGCACGCCCAAGGTAAGGAGCGGGAAGCCCACCACGAGAGCCACCGCGTTCACCCGGTCGAGGGCCTCGAGGCTGGGCAGGCGCAGCCGCCCGGACATGGGCCGCTTTGCCTTCAGGCGGCGGTCTTCCGCCAGAAACACAATTCCCGCCAGGCACGCCACGGCCAGGGAGGCAAGCCCGCCGCTCGCCAGAAGAACGTGCGCGTGCGGCCAGGACGACGCGGCGCCGACAAAGGGCGCGTGCTCGGACTGGGGCAGACGCAGGGCTGCGAAGAACACGCCCAGAAAGGCCATCGGCGCCACGCCCGCCACGAGCGCGCTGAGCCGCGAGCGCATCAGGAGCGCGAGGTAGAACAGCACGCCCAGAAAGGCCATGAGCGACACCGAAGCCGGGAGATCCGTGAGCGGCGGCGGCTCGCTGGCCAGGTGGAAGGCCACAAACGCGACGCCGTGGAAGCACGCGCCCGCGACGAGGACCGCGACGGCGGCCCGCGAGAGCGTCGGGCGAGCGAGAACGAGTCCCACCCCGGCCAGCAGGCCGGCCGCGAGATAGAGCGCCGCCGTGAGCTGGTGCAGCGCGACGATCACACGGCCCCCCCGCGAAGGCGCGCCACACCCTCGGCCACCTTGGCCGCGTCGTTCACCATCTCGAACATGCGGAATGCGGGCTCCCCGAACAGCACGAAGCGGATTTCCTCGAGCGTTGTCTCGCCTTCGAGGTGAGCGCGCGCCTCCTCAAGCAGCAGCTCTGCGCAGCGCCGAAGCGGGAAGCCGGCGATGCCGGCACCGATCGCGGGAACCGCGAGGCTGCGGCACCCGGCTTCGCGCGCGAGCTCCAGACTGCGGCGGAAGGAGCTTCGCACGCTGGCCTCGGTGGCCGCGCCGCCGGGCGGCATGCTCGCGGCGTGGATCACGAAGCGTGCCGGGAGCGCGCCCGCGCCCGTCACCACCGCCTCCCCGACAGCGATCGGGCCGATCCTGTCGCACTCCTGTTGGATCGCAGGGCCACCCTGGGCGCGAATCGCCCCGGCGACACCCGCGCCGAGCACGAGCGCGCTGTTGGCGGCATTCACGATGGCGTCGACGCGCTCGTGTGTGATGTCCCCTTCGCGGAGCACGATTCGCCCCTTCATCTGCGTGTACCCCGCGATCTGCGGCGGCTTGCCTTGCCTTCCACCAGGCCCGCCGCGAGCAGGGGAAGCAGGATTTCGTGATGGCCGATCAGCGAGATTCCCCGCCCGCCAAGGCGTGTCGGCCTTTCCACCACGTTCACGGCGGGCCGGTACTGACGGATGAAGTCCAGATTCACCGTCGTGATGCGGCGCACGGGGTGGCCGAGGTTCCGCGCGAGCGCCAGGGCCTTGAGGAACACTTCGGGCAGAATGACGGCCGAGCCCACATTGAAAAATACCCCGTCTTCGAGCGTCCCCACGAGACCCGCCAGGGTCTCGAAGTCGCGATAGCTCGTGGCGCCGAGCGCCGCCCCGTCGGCGCTGGGGTGCATGTGGTGGATGTCGGTGCCGATGGCCGAATGCACGGTGACCGGGACTCCGAGTCGCCATGCCGTGGCGAGAATCGAACGCCGCTTGTGGGGATAGCGCCCGCCGAGGATCTCGCGACCGACCGAGGCACCCATGCCGAGGCCCTCGCCCGCGCCCTTCGCGATCGCGCGGTTCAGGAGCTCGGCGGTTTCCCTGGCCATGCCGAAGGAGCCATCATCGAGCGCGCTCGCCACGTCTTCGCTGGTGCGACCCATCAGCGCGAGCTCGAGATCGTGGACGCAGCCCGCTCCGTTTAGCAGGAGACCGCTCACGAAGCCCCGCTCCACGAGATCGACCACGATCGGGGCGAGCCCCACCTTGATCACGTGGGCCCCGAGCCCCCAAAGGAGCGTGCGCTTGGCGGCTTTGGCGCGCACGGCCAGGTCGATCGCGGAGCGCAAGTCTTGGGCGCCGAGCAGCGCAGGCAGATGGGCGAGGAACTCCGCAAAGCTTGCACCCCGGGAATGGGGAACGGCCTCGTCGAGCGTCCGCACCTTGCTCGGCCGCCGTCGGGCCGGAACCGTCCGCAGCTTGGTCCGATCGATGGGCGCCGGGGGCCGCCTCACACGCGCCTAGGGAAGAGCGCCTGTTCCACGAGCTCGGCCAGCACGTGACCGATCGTGATGTGAGACTCTTGAATGCGCTGGGTGTCGTCAGAGGGCACGAGCAAAGCGAGCTCCACCGCCGGGGCAAGCTTGCCCCCCCGGCGCCCCGAGAGCCCGATGGTACGCAGCCCTCGCGCGCGTGCTTCGGCGACGCCTGCCAACACGTTGGGCGAGTTGCCCGAGGTGGAGAGTGCGATCGCCACATCCCCAGGATTGCCCAGGGCTTCGATCAGGCGCGCGAAGATGCGATCAAACCCATAGTCGTTGCCAAGCGCGGTGAGCTCCGAGGTGTTGGCAGTGAGCGCGATGGCCGGCAGACCCCGGCGCTCTCCCCGCAGCCGTCCGGTCCATTCTGCGGCGAGGTGCTGCGCGTCCGCCGCGGAGCCTCCATTGCCAAACAGCAGCGCCTTGCGACCACTCCGGAACGCGTCGACGAGCAGCGAGGCGGCGTGGGCGATCGCGCCAGAGGCCTGCGCGGCGAGCTCCTGCTTCACTCGCGCGCTCTCGCACAGCATGGCCCGGACGCGCTCGGCGTCGTGGGATTGCTCGGCCATGCCTCCTCCTCGCCGCGAGATCGGAAAGCGTTGGAAAAACAGGGGGATCGAGCGCCAAAGCAGTCTACAGACCACCCCCGGGAGCGTCAACGCGACGGCCCCTCCTGCTATGATGGGGGTCGTGCAGGGGCCCCGCGGCGCGGTGCCGCGGGGGCTCGCAGCGGAACTCCGATCCGGGAGGCCACGCCAGGCAGCGCCCGGGGAGAAGTCGGGAGATCACGGGCAAGGTCGAACGCGGGTCGCAGGCCCGTCGAAGGGAGAGCGCGCATGGCTTCGGTGGCGGATGTGACGGACCAGAGCTTTGAAGTGGAGGTCCTGCAGTCGAAGGTGCCCGTGATCGTGGACTTCTGGGCCGAGTGGTGCGGTCCGTGCCGGATGATCGCCCCCATCGTGAAGGACCTCGCCGCACGCTACGGCGACAAGCTCAAAGTGGTGAAAATGAACGTCGACGAGAACCAGAGCATCCCCGCCAAGTACTGCGTGCGTTCGATTCCTCTCGTGCTCGCGATCAAGGACGGCGTGGTGGTGGACCAGCTGCTCGGGTCCCGACCGAAGGAAGCCTTCGAACAGCTCGTGAAGAAGGTCGTCGCCTAAGGGAGCTGCGACGCGTCGACGGGGCACTCCGCCGAGTCGACCAGGGCGTCCGCGGGGGGATCGGCGACCCGGCGCTTCGGCGGCGGCGCGAAGAAGCGAACGGGCCAGCGCCGGCGCACAGCGGTCCGG
>Ga0126381_100009943_pt1 | contig 10688 bp, 8 predicted proteins | sample PanSoiMetPlot_28_FD_96465 | JGI IMG/M metagenome (GOLD analysis project Ga0126381, IMG submission 96465) | Tropical forest soil microbial communities from Panama - MetaG Plot_28 | ecosystem: Environmental > Terrestrial > Soil > Tropical forest > Bulk soil | place: Panama | collected 2016-02-17
ATCGAACCTCGTCCCTCGACAACCACACCATCCACGGGACAGATTTCGTGAGGGAGCACGACCAGGACTTCACCCACGGCGATTTCTCCGGCCGGCACGTCCTTGATTGCCTCAGCGGTTTTGCGGTGGGCGATCGCCGGCATACGCTTCGCCAGCATTTCGAGAACTCGCGACGCCCTCCGTGTCGCAAATGTTTCAAGCGCGGTTCCTCCGGATAACATCAGGACGACGATGGTCGCTACCAGGTATTCGCGAAGAAGAACCGCAGTCACAATCGAGACTCCAGCGAGAAAGTCGGAACCGAACTCCCGCGCGACGAGTTTCCGCGTAAGGACCACGACCAGTGGCGCACCACCAAGCGCCAACGCCCCATAGAGGGGTATCTCCGCCCACAACTTCGATGCGCTCGTGAGGAAGCGCAGTACCAGGTGGGCGACTACGGCCATAGCAGAGACGAGGGCAACGAACTTGGCCATCCCTGGCGTCAACTCGACACCCGTTTTGGCAGCTGGCACTCTCGGAATGGATATCGCCGTCATGCAAGCGCTCTCTTGCTCTCGGGTTGTGGTGCCATGGAGTGCGCTAAAAACGTCCGCTTCGCCCATTCCACCAGAATCAAATACGTCAGGGTGGATCCGATGAGGAACAGAAAAAACGGCAACGGCAGCGGCGTGAAGCCAAGGATTGCGCCCAGCGGCGAAATCGGGAATAGCACCCCTACGGCCACGATAAGCAGCGTATTCACGGTCAGTGCCAAACTTGGACGGCTTCGCAACGGGTTTCCGGCCGTGCGGATGACGAATACCACTAGAGTCTGCGTTGCGAGCGACTCGACGAACCATCCCGTGTGAAACAGCGGCTCGGTGGCATGGAAGAAACGCAGCAAAACGTAGAACGTCAGGAAATCGTAGAGCGAACTGATCGGCCCGATAAAAAGCATGAAATTGCGAATCAAGCGCATGTCCCATCGCTGCGGCCGGCGGAGATAGGCGGCGTCAACGTTGTCGGTCGGAATCATGATCTGCGCGCTGTCGTAGAGAAAATTGTTGAGAAGAATCTGCGTCGACAGCATGGGAAGAAAGGGAAGGAATAAGGAAGCCCCCGCCATGCTGAACATGTTTCCGAAATTCGAGCTGGTATCCATGAGCAGGTACTTCAAAACGTTGCCGGAGGCCCGCCGGCCTTCGATGATTCCACGGTGCAGGACCTTCAGTCCCGGTCGCAGCAGAATGATGTCGGCCGCCTCGCGGGCCACGTCGACCGCTGTCGCCACGGAAATTCCCACGTCCGCCGCATGCAACGCCGGAGCATCATTGATGCCGTCTCCGAGGAAACCGACCACGTGCCCCCGCTGCCGGAGAGCGCGGAGAATACGCAGTTTCTGCATGGGCGTGACGCGGGCGAACACCTTGGCCTGTTCCGCCACGTGACTCAAAGCGGGTTCCGTCATCCGGTCGATATCAGGACCGAGTACGATCAGCGGATCCTCGAACCCCACGGCGCTGCAAATGTGCCGCGCTACGAGTTCGTTGTCGCCGGTCAAAATCTTGACGTCCACGCCATCCCGCTTCAGGCGTGAGAGCGCGCTGGCCACGTCCGGATTTGGGGGATCCGCGAAAGCCAGATAACCCACAAGCAACATCGACCGCTCGTCTGCCGGCGAGAATCCGTCGTGTGTTTCGACGGTGCGGCAGGCCACCGCGAGCACGCGAAGGCCCTGTGCGCAAAGGTCCTCATAGACTTTTCGCGTGCGCGCCCTTGCTTGATCGTCGAGCTTGCGCTGGCCGCCTTCGCACTCGTAGGCCTCGCAAAGTTCGAGGATTCCCTCCGGCGCGCCCTTCGTAATCAGCAAACGCCCTTGCCTTCCCGTTGCGGTCGTCCGCTCCACCACCACCGAGAGCCGTCGGCGGCTGAAATCGAACGGAATCTCGTCGCACTTTGCGTAGCCATCGGATTCGTGCCGGGCATGTTCCAGGATCGCGGTATCCAGGGGGCTGCGAATGCCCGTTTCGAACCTGCTGTTCAGATAGCCGAGTTCCAACGGGCGGTCCGACTCGCGGCCCTCGGCATCGACCGCTGCGTCGAGCCGCATCACGCCGAGCGTCAGCGTTCCCGTCTTATCGCTGCACAGAACATCGATGCTTCCAAAATTTTGAATCGCCGGAAGATGTTTCACGATCACTTCTTCTTTGGCCATTCGCACTGCCCCCCGAGCTAAGGTGACTGAAGTAATCATCGGCAGGAATTCCGGCGTAAGGCCTACAGCCAGCGCCACCGCGAAAATGAACGACTCGAAAGCGTCGCGGTGCAGCGCTACGCGCACGATCAGAATGAACAGGATCAAAAACAGAATCACCCTCATGATGAGCAATCCGAATTGCCGCAATCCTCTCTCGAACTCCGTCTCCCCGGCTCGCTCCCTCAGCTTCGCGCTGATCAACCCAAACGACGTGCGGCTCCCAGTCGCCGTGACGGAAAGCAAACCGGTTCCGCTCACGACCGAAGTGCCCAGAAATACCCGATCGCGCGCGGCTGGACCCTTCTCCTCGGTCTCGCTCTCGTCGCCCGCTTCCTTTTCGACGGGCATCGATTCGCCGGTCAGCGCCGCTTGTTGCACAAAAAGGTCTCGCGACTGCTCAAGCTTTCCGTCCGCAGGAACCAGGTCCCCCGCAGCAAGCCGCACTATGTCTCCGGGAACGACCTCGTCGCGGCGAATCTCCTGCCACCTTTCGTCGCGCAAAACGCTCGCCGTCAGACAGACGTGCTCTTGCAACCGCCGAATCGCCTGCCCCGACCTGTAGGTCTGAAAGAAGTTGATGGCCACGCTCGACATGGCGATTACGAAAATAATGACCGCATCCGTGCGCTGCCCAAGGGCGGCCGACAGAATGCTGGCGATCAAAAGAATCACCACCAGGGGATTGACAAGAAGCAGCAGAAGCTCCTGAAACAGGGCACCGCGCCGAGGTGGCGCCGGGTCATTCGGGCCGAATTCCCGCAGCCGCTCGGACGCCTCTGCGGCCGTTAGGCCGAGCAGAGTCGCAAGAGCTTCTTTCGTCCTCTCCGCTGTCGCAACGTTTCCCGCGCTCATGGCCTCGCCATCCTTATTTTCGGAACAAAAGGAAATCCTTCATGAGGTTATGCGGCTCGAGCGAGACGTCCTGCGATTGCGGTCACGTAAACCCGTGATGTACGTCACAGCCCCGAAATCGGCTGCTGCACCAAGATGCGCGCATAGGAGGCACCCGCTCATGAAAGCTGCAACCGCCAAAACCAGAACCCGATTCGAGAACATCCTATTTGCCACGGATTTTTCGCCCGCCGCCACGCATGCGATTCCGTTTGTCAAAGCGCTAGCTCGTCACTTTCAATCGAAGCTCGCCGTGCTCCACGTCAAGTCGCCCGTCGTGAACCCCATGACGCAACCGGCGACTTGGCCCGCTGTCGTCGAAGCCGCAAAGGCCGCCGACGAGCGCCATCGCGAAGAACTTCGCGAAACGTTTGCGGGAATCAATACCGAACTGCTGCTCGAGGAAGGGGAGATCCAATCGAACCTCGAAAAGGCTCTTGAGAAATATGACACCGACTTGGTGATCATAGGCACCCGCGGACGCACTGGCCTCTCCAAGATGCTTCTCGGTTCGGTCGCGGAAGAGATTTTCCGCACCGTGCCTTGCCCGGTCGTCACCGTCGGCCCGCATTCCGACTCTTTTCGAGCCAACATTCGTGACATTCTTTTCGCAACTGATTTTGCTTCCGAAGCGCCGGCAGCCGCCGCGTACGCCATCTCGCTCGCCCAGGAGTTTCAGGCGCGCCTGACCATGCTCCACGTCGTGCCGGAAGGAAAACCTGGAGAGCTCGTATCCTGGTCGGACGTTCGTGACTCTTCGAAACAGCTGCTCCGAAAGCTCGTGCCGGACGAAGCTGAGCTCTGGTGCAAGCCGGAATACTTCGTCGAACGCGGCGATGCCGCCGAACGCATCCTGGATTTCGCGAATCTGCGGGAAGTGGATCTGATCGTTCTCGGCGCGCAACCGGCGCGGGGCGTTCCCGGTGCCGCGACGCACCTGGCGATCGCCACAGCGCACAAGGTCGTAGCACATGCCAAGTGCCCAGTGTTGACGGTACGCAGCAAGACCTAACCGTGAGGAAAGGGGACGTTTCCATGGAAGGTTCAGCATCTATTCTGACTTTCGAGTCTCGACGCCAGCCGAGGCCGGGGAACGTACCCGTTACTTGTATCGGCATGTCGGCTGGCGGCATCGAGCCCCTCAAAACGATCTTCCGCAAGCTCCCTGCGGAAAGCGGCATGGCCTTTGTCATCCTTCACCATATTCGGACTGTGCCTACACTGCTTCCCGAAATTCTGTCTGGGTGCACAGACATGCCAGTCGAATTAGCTTCAGGTGGACGCATCGTGCAGCCGAATCACGTGTACGTTCTTCCGTCAGGAAAGGAAGTCACACTTGCAGATTCTTTCTTTTCCGTGCGGTCTCGGTCAAAACTCAGGGGATTCTCGAATGTCCTTACGGTGCTGCTCGAATCCTTGTCTAGAAGCAACCACCGAAGCGTTGCGGTCATTCTCTCCGGCATTGACGCGGATGGATCGGCTGCTCTTAGAGAGTTTCGGCAACATGGTGGCATCGTCATCGCTCAGGAACCCGATAGTGCAGAACATCCCGGAATGCCGGCAGCGGCCATCCACACTGGCGTCGTTGACCATGTTTTGCCGCCCACGGCGATCGCAGGCCGAATTGCAGAGATCGCCCGCGAATTCCGTAGTTTTTCTGGATAGACCGCGAGGATCGGAGCGCATCGCTGTGAATCGCGCAAACATCGCAACGTTCCATCCCGAAGCCACGGCGCAGCGGAAAAAGCTCCACGCTATCTTTCGGAAAGCCGGCAGCGATGTCGCGGCGCTGGCGCTGCTGCAGATCTTCTGTTTTTTGATACTCGCGTACCTGGAACCTCGCTTCGTTCTCATCCATTTTTACCAATTGATTCCTTATGTCGCGATCGTCCTGCTCATCGCGCAGGACCAGCAGCGCTGGGCTTACATGATCGGGCCCTTGGTTTCGTTGGGCTGGCTTGGACTCGCCTACTGGGCTGGACTTCTGTATTGGGCCGTGGAACAGCTGCGGGGGATGGACGCGCTTTACTCAACCGCAACGCTGGTTGCACTGCTTGCCGTCCTCACCGCACTCATTGCCATAGTCATGACCTTCCGCTGCCGCTTCCAATGGCTAAAGGCTGACGCGAGCCGCGAACCAAGCTACCGCATCTTTTTCGCTACCGCTGCGCTTGTGGCGACCTACTACTGGATTTTGATTCGCTGGTTCTGGGATGTCGTTGTGGGTCTCTAAGGGAACTGTGGCGGTTGCAGCACACCGTTTTGATCTCATCGAGCAGTGACGTGACTCACTGCACCCTGCATCGGTTTCGAATACAAGGGAGCAATGGAGGATGGAGAGTGCGATGGGAAGGAATCTCCACGATCCAAGGATTGCAGAATCCAGGAACTGAGAAATCCGCCTTGGTCGCCTTCTCATCTGATGCGAAGCGACAACCAGGGTTTTGACCATTCGCCATTCTTTTCATCCCCCGAACGTAAGCGGCGGCAGGCACCAAGTATCAGCGGGGCGCCCGGGAATTTCGACGCACCGGCCCCCAGGCTCCAAAACCTTTGCGGCTTACCGCCGCTTTCGTTTTGGACTCGCGAATATAACACGAGTCGGTGGGATGGCCGTGCACTGGCCTGTAGGGACGCGGTCTATGGGTGTCCGCGGGATGCAGCATCCGCGAATTCAATCGGTATGTTAACTTCGTTCTACGGATGTTCGCTGTGAAGCATAGCGTTGGGAATACGCACGGTACTCTGAGGCTCGTCTTTGTCACTTGCTTGACGGTCCAAGCGCTGAAGGCATATCAATACCCCTTACCGCCCGGTGCGGTCCACGAGGCTTATGTGTTGGGCCGACGCAATGATCGAGCCACGGCGGATTTTCTTGCTCCATACGTAACTCCATGCACGGGTCCTGAGGTCAGCTGCTTCGTTACGCAGGCCAAAATACTTACCCCGTTCGCCAAAGTCATAGATCTGACGCTTCGAAACAGCAGTAGGAGCTACACGGAACAACAGGCCCTAAAAGATTATCAGCAGCAAGGCGACACATTGGAAGTCCAGATCAGACTCGTTCTGCCTGCCGCCTATAAACCTCACGAATCAAACCGAGAGCAAAAACCTCCCGACATGACTGCTGCTCTGCGGCCAGAGAACTTCTGGCGAGACTTTCGGTTTGACCTGAAACAAGATGGAAAAGTTGTTGCGCCGCGCTCCGTTCACAGCAATCCTTTTTATTCAATGCCCACCAAAGGGCAGAGTTCCGTCCTCGATGGAGCTAACGTTACGCTGGTCTATAACGTAAAAGATGTTGCTTCAGAAGAGGTCACGATTGAAGTTCGGACTCCAGAGTTGAAAACCATCACCTTCGTTTTTGATCTCAAGAAGCTCCGCTAGTAGATCTCCGCCGCCATGGTCAGTTCGTACAGAGATCGGTCACATCGCACCGTGACCGAGATCACTGACTTGCCTTAAGCACGGCATAGGAATAAGCGAGGAAGACATCGTGATTGCCGGGCGGATGAAAGGAGAGGAATGCAGGACCAAGAGCCGCGGTCGTACACGGCCGCCGCATTCCACCCTGAACGCCGCCGATCTCCTTGCGAAGGAGGTAATTATGATTTCCAGTTTATTTATTCTCTTGGGCATAGCATTGGCCGTCGGCGCGATCGTTGGTCTCACTATCATGATTCGTGCCTACCTACACCATCGTGGTAAGAGCCTCGTTACCTGCCCCGAAACTCGGCGTCCGGCAGCAGTTCATGTGAATGCAGGCAAAGCCGCGCTAGACGCGACGAAAAGCGGACAAGTGCAGCTCCAGCTGGATCAGTGTTCTCGCTGGCCGGAACGCGACACCTGTGGACAAGAGTGCCTCAGCCAGATTGAAAACGAACCGGAAAGCTGCCACGTCTGGAACATTGCGCAGCAGTGGTTTCACGGCAGATCCTGCGCTTACTGCCATCGGCCGATTGAGCAGATTCATTGGCACGATCATCGCCCCGCTCTTTTGGGCCCAGATAACAAAACGATCCAATGGAACGATGTGCCGCCCGAGAGACTTCCAGAGGTCTTTGAGACGCATTCGCCCGTCTGCTGGAGCTGCCATATCACAGAAACATTCCGGCGGCAGCATCCCGGTGGCTTCGTCGATCGTTCGTGGAATCGCGGAGCGATGGGGGAATGCATTGAAGATGAACCTGGGCAAAAGGACGTCACCCCTGCGATGTAAGCTAACAACCAAAGAGGGCCGCGTTGATACGCTGTTCTGACATGTCCAGCCCCTAAGCCAAAACCCCGGCCCTCGTCACGGGACGCGAATGCTTACGGTTAGACATTTAATTTTGTTTCTCTTCAACCACCTCAGCGCTTCGAGGAGCGGCCTCAGCTGACTCGCTGGCGAACGTTTCGACGCCTCGATGATCCGCATAGTGAATCACGCGGTCATAGGCGTCTCGAATCAGATCGTTCAGAGGAAGCACCGTCTAGTTAATGCGCTGCTCTTCGAGAAGATTTAGATGCACATCGGCAATGACCATCTGTTCCTGATTTACGGTTCCTTCAGCGGCGACCCCGTCTCTCGCAAAGAAATAGTCCGACGGTGTGAGAATCGCCGCCTGTCCATAGTGCGTCGCCATGCAGGGAACTTCGGGCAAATTGCCGACAGTTCCGGTCATTGCCAAATCGATCTGATTTTCACTGGCGCGCGCTTGCGCACAGTAGCGCACACGGCAAAATCCCTGCCGCTCGTCCGTGCATGACGGAACGAAGATGATTTGGGCGCCCGCCTCTGCAAGCACGCGCGCTGCTTCCGGAAATTCCACGTCGTAACAGACGAGAATCGCGACCCTGCCGTGGTCTGTGTGGTACACGTAAAATCCGTGTCCTCGGCTCATCTGGTACGGGCCTTTCTCGGTTTGCGTCAAATGAACCTTCTTCTGACGAAAGACCCGGCCATTCGGTGTGAAAAGATGCGCCGCATTGAAAAGCTCTCCTCGCTCAATTACGGGGTGTGTTCCTGCGATGATGTACAGGCCGTTCTCTCTTGCCAGCCTCTTGAACAGATTTTCATAGTCCGGAGCGAGCTGGGCCAGGCGCCGCACGGCTCGCGCCGGCGCCGGTTCGCGCAGATAGCTGAGCAGCTGCATGGAGAAGCACTCCGGAAACAGCGCGAACTGGCAGCGATACTCCTGCGCGCTGCGCACAAAGAACTCCACCTGCGTCGCAAACTCGTCGAAACTTCGGATAGGACGCAGGAGATACTGAAACGCTCCGATTCTCACGCGAGAAGCCACAGAGCGATCTCGCAACGTTTCTTCATCCACTAGGTCCATCGCCGCAGCTTGCCCTGTCTCGTCCAAGCTCACCGTTACGGTGTATTCCAGGTTTAACCATTCGAGAAGAGTGGCGTAGCCGCGCGAATCCGGGTCGTCCAGATATTCCGGCACGACATCTAAGACAATCAGGCCGTTCGCGAGCTGGAAGCTGAGCGTTGGGTCTTTCCTTCTGCTCCTAACCACGTCCGAAACATACTCCTGCGGTGTCATCTCCTGCGCGACTTGTGCATAACCTGGCACTCGTCCGCCGGTCAGCAGGCGCTTCAGCCCGCGATCTTTCACCATCTGCTTGCGCGCTTCGTAGAACGTGGAACCGACACCTTGGCGCCTTACCACCGGATCGACGCACATGTCCGCGCCATAGAGCGTTTTTCCGAGGGGATTATGCGTTTCGAAGCGGCCGCGTCCCGTAATAGATGACGACTCCGATCGCAACTGCCGTTCCAATCCGAGGAAAAGCCATCCCTTGCAGCAGTGCCAGGATCAGGTTCACGGTTCCCGCGGTTGAAACTTCCACGGGCCGTTACGTCGCGAGAGCAGCGTTCACCTGCTGTGCGGTGCAGCTGTGCCGTAACATGCGCGCCGATGGGTAACCGATCGCGTAAGTAATTGGTGGTCGTGCAAAGCCTCCTGCGTGCTCGCCTATCTGCCACTGGTATTCGTTTGAGCCGATCTTCTCGATCATATTGCGTAGCTCAATTGGGCGATAGGTGCGAAGGCAAGACACTACTCCGTCGAGCAGCAAAACCAGGGGAATTATCGGAACAACATAGGTCCAGAATAGTCGTGACAAACGGAACGGACGGATCAATGGAGTGCAAACGAACAGCATTAGAGTCCAGAGAAACATCAGACCAATGGCGGAAGGGTCGCGCCTGGTAATTTCGAATATGGCGATGCCTTGTCTAGACTCGATGGCATCTTGGAGGATGGCACGAGCCTCATCCGGCGCGAAATGATGAAACGATGTGAACAGAGTTCGAAACCCCTTCAATTCGCGGGGAACATGCATCGCGTCCACTGGATACGGATAAACGCTCAAGTGATCCTTGGCAGCGACTTTGAAGTTGTGCGAGAGGTTGCGGCTTGGGTATTTATCGGTGAGCCAAATCCGGAAGGGGTGTCCGTCTCCTTGGAGCTTTTGAGAAAAATCCGACCAGGGTCCGCCACCACCTGAACAGAGATCGACGATTGCTTGGTTTCCTGTCGAGTCAAACGCGCTTTGCAGCAGCGCGGCCATAGGCGCGTAGACTTTCAAGAGATTCAAACCGAAATGGAGCGCGTCCGTGATTCCATCTCGAAGAGCCGATGGAAACCACGGCTGCTCATGGAGTTCAATCCACTGGATCCGGCGCACAAGCTGGCCTCTTCAGAAATATGAGACATCACGTCCGCCGTGGATGCAACGAGTGACGAGCCACGGAAGCGGTGTGGCCTTATTCTTGTGGTCGCTTGAGTCCCAACTAGTGATGGATGAGCCCGCTGGGAATTTTATAGGGCGAGCGGCTGCTAGGTCTGCGCGCCAATGTGGAGTGTCGGTTTGTAACTAATTTGCGGAAGGCCGCGGCCGCGCATGGCGCGAGTCTTGTGACAAAAGTGCTACATCCAAGTCGGAACACGATGATTGGCGGCACTTTTGCGCGGGAGCATTTCGGGAAAGCACCGAAGGGTTGGTGATTGCCATCGACGCTCCCATCCGGAAAGTCGGAATCAGCTACGCGCGGGTCGAACTCGCTCTCCGGTGAGCCTTCGGTTCTGAACCGATGGAGTGCTTTAATCACATTTAGCTCATCGCGGACATTCTTGAAACTTTGGAACTTAGATCGAAATTCCAAACGCTCGCGGAGCGAAGGTCGCTGCCAAGCTATTACGTTTTTATGACGTTCTTTTCGAGCGTTGATACGACCGCCGCAAACCGCTGAAGAAAAGGGAGTTGGCTCCCCGGGCTAGATTCGAACTAGCAACCCTTCGGTTAACAGCCTCGTGAGTTACTAAATCACAATTCGCCGGAGCGGGAGTTTTCCGAGGAGAATCAGATAGTTGCGATGAAAGCTGAGAGTCAACTTCTCTTCCATATTCACTTTTTGTTCGGCCTTTGTCGCCGATTTCTACGACTAGTGTGACAGTGAAGTGACAGCCAACCCTTCGGGGAAGAACCGAAGGGTCCTCGCCTATTCTTCCCGTTGCGCTCGTCTCCGCCCAATCAATCAGCCCCCTTTGGACGGCATGGCAGG
>Ga0126381_100009944_pt1 | contig 10688 bp, 9 predicted proteins | sample PanSoiMetPlot_28_FD_96465 | JGI IMG/M metagenome (GOLD analysis project Ga0126381, IMG submission 96465) | Tropical forest soil microbial communities from Panama - MetaG Plot_28 | ecosystem: Environmental > Terrestrial > Soil > Tropical forest > Bulk soil | place: Panama | collected 2016-02-17
TGGAACGAGTGGCGGTGCTGGATGAGCAGGGAGTAGGGACGAGGGAAGAGGGAATAGCGAAGCGACTCCCGAAGCTGAACGAGAATCAGCTTGCTGTAATGGCAGAGTTAGCTGCGATGGGCGGCCGGATGCGGGTGCGCGATGTAAAGGAGACGCTGGGGCCAAGGGGGGTGCCGGAGTCGACGCTGGGGACGCTGGTAAAGCGCGGGCTGGTGCAGATCGAGGAGGTTCCGGAGGATTTTCATCTTGGTGGCGTGACTTCTCATGGGAAGAAGCACGCGCATCAGCATGCCCTGAATGAGGCGCAGATGGAGGCGCTGGGGACGATCGTTGCGGCGATGTCGAAGGGCGGATTTGCTCCCCATCTGCTGTATGGCGTGACTGGCAGCGGGAAGACAGCGGTGTACTTTGCGGCGATGCGGCGGGCGCTGGATGCAGGAAAGAGCGCGCTGCTGCTGGTTCCGGAGATTGGGCTGACTCCGGCGATGACAGGGCAGCTTGTGGCGGCGTTTGGGGATGAGGTGGCGCTGCTGCACTCGCAGCTGACTCCGGATGAGCGAGCAGAGCAGTGGCACAGGATTCGGCGGGGCGAGGCGCAGGTGGTGGTGGGGACTCGGTCGGCAGTGTTTGCTCCGGTGCGGAATTTGGGACTGATCATCGTAGATGAGGAGCACGATGGGAGCTATAAGCAGGAGGAGACCCCGAGGTATCACGGGCGCGATGTGGCGGTGATGCGGGCCAAGCTGAATGGGGCGGTTGTTGTGCTCGGGTCGGCGACGCCGTCGCTGGAGAGCTGGGCGAATGCGGAGAAGGGCCGGTATGCGCGGGTGGAGATGCGGCAGAGGGTGGCGGACCGTCCGCTGCCCGCGGTCGAGCTTGTCGATATGCGGCAGGAGTTTCGCGAGACGGGACGGGAGCAGATCTTTTCGCGGCGGCTGATCGAAGAGACCGAGGCGACGATTGCGCGCGGAGAGCAGGTGATTATTCTGCTGAACCGGCGCGGGTATTCGTTTGTGGTGATGTGCCGCAGTTGCGGAGAAAAGATTGAGTGCGAGAACTGCGCGATCTCAATGACATATCACAAGCCCCTCAGCGAGGGGGATGGGATCGCACAGCCGGGGCAGCGGCTGGAGTGCCATTATTGCGGATTTCGGCGCGGGGTGCCGAAGGTCTGTCCCAAGTGCGAGAGCGAGCATTTGTATTACCTGGGCGCGGGGTCGCAACAGGGAGAGGAGCGGCTGCAGGAGATCTTTCCCCATGCGCGGATCGGACGCATGGATCGCGACACGGTGCGCGGACGCTCGGACATGGAGCGATTGCTCGCGCGGCTCCATGCGGGGGAGATCAATCTGTTGGTGGGAACACAGATGATCGCAAAAGGGCACGATATTCACGGTGTGACGCTCGTAGGCGTGGTGGGAGCTGACTTTGCGCTGGGGCTGCCGGATTTTCGGGCGGCGGAGCGGGTATTTCAATTGCTGACTCAGGTTTCGGGCAGAGCTGGGCGCGGGGAATTGCCGGGGAAGGTGTTGGTGCAAACGTATCATCCCGACCACTACGCGGTGAAGTTCGCGGCGGGGCATGATTTTCCGGGGTTTGTGGCGAAGGAGATGCAGTACCGGAGGTGGATGCATTATCCGCCGCATGCGGTGCTGGCGAACGTAGTGGTGCAGAGCGAGAAGTTAGAGGAGGCCTCGGGGTGGTCGAGTGCGCTGGGACGGTGGTTTCACCAGACGTGGCTGGACAGAGTGAGAGTGCTGGGGCCGGCGGCAGCCCCGATTGTTCGACTGAAGCGGATCTATCGCTACCACTTCGTCTTAAAGGCAGAACAAAGGCAGGCGCTTGGGGAGGGGTTGCGCGCGATGCTGCGGTTCGCCGAAGTGCACGGAATTCCACGGCGAAACCTTGTCGTGGACGTGGATGCAGGGCACCTGATGTAAGGCTCGGTAAGTGCTGTCGTATGTGAGCGGCCCCTAAAGTGGGGTATATCTCTGCCTAATGCCGCTTCAATCGATGAGGTGGAGCTCTTTCCCGGGCTTGAATCGAACTGCCTTGCCGGGGGCAATTTGCACCTCGGCTCCAGTTCTTGGGTTACGACCGATTCCGGTCTTCCGTGGTTTGACGGTAAATACGCCGAATCCCCGAAGTTCGATGCGATCGCCTGAGATGAGCGATTGCTTCATGCTTTCGAAGATGGCGTCTACCGCAGCCTCTGCTTTCGTACGTGGCAAGCCTGTACGCTCAACAACCCGCTGTATGAGATCCTGCTTTATCATCTTGGGCCGCCGTCCTTGGGCTGTAAATTTTGGTAAAAATGAGTTTAACGGACCTGGATTAGTATCGTGATACTAAGAAGTCGGAGCAAGATTGTCAACGGCGTATTGCTACCGTAAGATGAAGAATCTACTGAGGCAATGGACGATAGCGCGTCGCCGTCCCCCATTTTGCCACGACATCGGTTGGTTGCAGGAAAAATAGTAAGAAGGGAAGTAAGACGAGTGGCTATTAAAAGCGACCGCTGGATTCGCCAGCAGGCTATCGAGCATGGAATGATCTCCCCATTCAGCGAAAAGCAAGTCCGTGAAGGAGTTATCTCCTACGGGCTGTCTTCGTATGGATACGATCTGCGGGTCTCCGACGAGTTCAAAATTTTCACGAACGTCAACAGCGCCATTATTGACCCGAAAGCCTTTGACGAGCGGTCATTTGTGACCGTGACGGCGGATAGCGTGATTATCCCCCCGAACTCCTTCGCGCTGGCACGGTCGATCGAATACTTTAAGATTCCCCGCGATGTCCTTACAATCTGCGTCGGCAAATCGACCTATGCACGGTGCGGCATTATCGTGAATGTCACACCGTTCGAGCCAGAATGGGAGGGGTTTGTGACGCTCGAGATTTCCAATACAACTCCTCTGCCCGCGCGCGTCTATGCAGATGAAGGTCTTTGCCAGATACTGTTCTTCCAGTCCGACGAGGTCTGCGAGATCAGTTACGCGGACCGCAAGGGCAAGTATCAGAAGCAGCAGGGAATTGTTTTACCGAAGCTTTAGGCCCCGTAGGATCGTCTACCCTCAAGCGCGCAAGTTGCGCCTGAGGCAAGCGAAGCAGTTTGTTGAGGGATCAGCCAGTGATGAACGAGACCACGCCTCAGTTGCGGTTGGGCTTGATCGCCACCGATCCCCTGCGCGTGCTTGGATTGCAGACGATTTTTTCCGAGGCCGGCAAGGCAGAGGTGATTCCGCTGTCAGTTCCGGGAGCACTGGACGCTTCGGGCGTCTCCGTGATTTTGATCGATGCGGCGTGCACGGACCATCTCTTCGAACTGCTGGCAACATTTCGTCGATCGAGGCCACATCTGCGGCTGATCGTGATCGGGGTGGAGGAGGATCACGAGTATATCCAGAGAGTGATTGGCGCGGGGGCGAAGGGCTACTTTACGCATATGGCGAAGGAGAACGAGATCCGGCTCGCGATTGAAATTGTGAACGACGGATCGGTTTGGGCTCCGCGTAAGGTTCTGGCTCGTTTGCTTGAGGCATCGACCGTGGAGGCCCGTTCGGTAACTCCGGAGCCGAAGTTCACCGAGCGCGAAGGACAGGTCCTGAAACTGCTTGTAGCAGGACGACCCAACCGGGAGATCGCCGCGGCGCTTGGAATTGATGCCGCAACCGTCAAAGCGCATGTCGGCCGACTGATGCGCAAGGTGGGCGTGGAGAATCGGATTGCTCTCACGATGCAGGCAGTTAGCAGAAATCTTGTGACGAAGTGATCGGCCAAATTCAACCCAAAGTTGGGTAACCAAAAGGTAGATCTCTCAAGCGCAAAGGTCTACAGACCTCCGTACCGTTGTGCAATGTACGTGCGTGAGTCAGAGTGAAGGCAGCAACACAGACCTGGGAGAGGGGTTGTAGAGAGCGCGCCTGGCATCACGTCAGGCACTATCTCTACAACCCCATTTTTTGTTTTTTACCCCACGAACAATCCTTTTGCTGTGGTGCAAATTTGGCATCTGATCGGTAAACAACCGGAGGCGTTTCCTCTGAGCGAAAGCGCTGCGCGTGGAGTCAAACAGACTTAGGATATGAGCATGAAAGCGATATTTGCGATTGCGAGCGGACTGGCCTTCGTGGTCTGTTCCATGAGTGCGTCTGCAGCCACAGACAATGAGAAGTTGAAAGATCGGCTCGAGGATTCGAGTTCGGTCATTTCGGAGATCATGTCGGCGCCGGATAAGGGCATCCCGAGCAGCATCCTGGCGGGCGCGTCCTGCGTTGTTGTGATCCCCAGCTACAAGAAGGCAGCGTTTCTCGTCGGAGCGCAGTATGGTCAGGGCGTTGCGACCTGCCGCACACCGCGCGGTTGGAGCGCTCCGGTTTGCGTACAGCTTACGGGCGGCAGCTTCGGATTTCAACTCGGCGGCCAGGCCACGGATTTGATTCTGATCGCGATGAACGAACAGGGGCTTCAGGACATGCTGAAGAACAAGTTCAAGATCGGCGCGGATGCCGCAGCTTCGGCCGGTCCCGTGGGCCGCAATGCGCAGGCGGGCACGGACTGGAAGCTGAAGGCTGAACTGCTGACCTATTCGCGCAGCCGGGGTCTCTTTGCCGGCATCAACCTCGATGGGACGGTGCTCTCGCAGAACCAGGACGACACCAAAGTGCTCTATGGCAGCAGCGTTCCGTTTGCGACGATCCTGAAGGGGAGCGAGCCAACTCCGCCTGAGGCACAGCCATTTGTGAGGACAGTGGCGAAGTATTTCGTTATCGCCAAGGACAGCAATTAGCGATCCTTGCCCGGCGAAATCCGAACAGCAATTTGAAGGGCGGCCCGCGTGGCCGCCTTCGCTCTTTTTGGATTGACCAAGGGGGGACGCCGTTAGACTAAGGACTTGAGCGAAGTTATCCAGAGGGATCTTTCAGAGGAACAGGTTACGCTCCGCCAGAGGGTGGAGTTTGCGCTGGTGTGGGCGATGGTACGCGGAATCGGTGCGCTGCCCCGCGGACTGGCGCGGCGAGTGGGAGAGTGGATCGGGTGGGTTGCATATGCGGCGCTGGGGAGGTTGCGAAGGGTCGGCTTCAGAAACCTTGAGCTTGCCTTTCCGGAGTGGACGCCGGAGAGGCGAGTGCGGACGCTCCGCTTGTTGTACAGGAACCTCGGGTGGCTGCTGGCGGAGTTTTGTCAGATGCCGCGATATACGCCGGAGAGCGCGAGCCGGTTTATCCGGTACCAAGGTCTGGAGAATTACCTTATGGCCCGCGGCAAGGGGAAGGGCGTGCTGGTGCTCACGGGGCATCTGGGCGCCTGGGAGTTGTCCAGCTTTTATCACTCCCTGATGGAATATCCGATGGCGATGGTGATACGGCGGTTGGATAATCCGCTGGTCGATGAATTTGTGAACCGGATTCGGTGCCTGCACGGAAACCGCGTGATCCATAAGGACGATTTTGCACGCGGGCTGATCGCGTCGATGCGCGGCGGCGAGACGGTCGGCTTTCTGATGGACACGAACATGACTCCACCACAGGGAGTATTTGTGTCTTACTTTGGCGTGATGGCGTGCACGGCCTCCGGGATGGCGCGTGTGGCAGCAAAGACGGGAGCTGTAGTCGTGCCTGGGTTTCTGCTGTGGGAGGAGACCGAAAAGAAGTATGTTCTCCACTTCGGCGAAGAGCTGGCTGTGGTGAATACTGGCGATTCGGAACAGGATGCGGTGACGAATACATCGGCCTTTACGGCGGTGATTGAGTCCTATGTCAGGCGTTATCCTGACCAGTGGCTGTGGCTGCATCGACGTTGGAAGACGCGTCCCGCAGGCGAGGAGGCAATCTATTGATGGCGACAGTATGCGCGGTCGCAGAGTGGGTTGGCGCGGAGGTTTCCTCGGCTTCGCGGAATGCCGAGATCGGACGGGTCTCAGGGATTGAGGGCGCCGCGGCCGACGCGGTGGTGTTCGCAGTCGATGCCGAAGCGCTGTCGGAGGCCTTGAAGAGCGGGGCTGGCGTGATCCTGGCGAACCGCAAGCTGAAGGAGCAGACGGCGGACTCGCGGGTGCTGTGGGTAGCGGATGCGAGATATGGATTTGCTGTGGTCGCGCAGAGGCTCGCGGGAAAGGGATTTATCGCAGGAGTGCACCCCACCGCAGTCGTCGGCACGGGAGTCGAGATTGGCGAGGGGAGTCATGTCGGTCCCGGTGTGGTTCTTGGAGACGGTGTTCAGCTTGGCAAAGATTGCAACCTCGTGGCCAATGTGACGATCTATCCCGGTGCGGTCCTGGGAGATCGTGTCGTGGTGCAGGCGGGTGCGGTGCTGGGATCGACCGGCTTTGGATATGCGCGCAGCGCCGAGACGGGAGAGTATGTGCTGTTTCCGCAGCAAGGGCGGCTGGTTGTGGAGGACGACATTGAGATTGGTGCGAACACAACGATCGATCGCGGAGCGCTGGGCGAGACGCGCATCGGGCGGGGGACGAAGATCGATAACCTGGTGCACATCGGACACAACTGCGTGATCGGAAAGAACGTTGTAATTGCGGCACAGACCGGAATCTCAGGATCGAGCGTAGTGGAGGACGGTGCGGTGCTGGGTGGTCAGGTTGGGATCGGAGAGCATGCGACCGTGGGAGAGGGTGTGATTCTGGGTGGAGGCGCGGGGGTGCTGAGCGGGAAGAAGATGCGCGGGAAAGGCGAGGTATTCTGGGGCAGGCCAGCTCGTCCTTTGAAAGAATATCTAAAGGACCTGGCTCGGTTGAAGCAGCGTTGAACGGGTAGTTCGGGCAATTCCAAGGCGGGGTTGAATGGCGATCGTGGTGGTCGGAGGGCATTCGCGAAATGTAGGGAAGACGAGCGTGGTGGCTGGCTTAATCGCGGCGATGCCTGAGTTGCGGTGGACGGCCTTCAAGGTGACCCAGTTCGGCCATGGAATGTGCTCTGCGAACGGTGAGCCTTGCGACTGTGAAACTGCAGACCACATGGTCGCGGTGAGCGAGGAGCGCGATCCAACGACAGGGACCGACTCGGCGCGATTTCTGGCAGCGGGAGCGGTCCGGTCGCTGTGGGTCAGGACTCGAATGGGCGATCTCGCGGAGGCGATGCCACGGATCCGCAAGGAGTTGGAGCGGGCGGAGAACGCGGTCTTTGAGTCAAACAGCATCATACGATTTCTCCGGCCGGATCTGTATCTGAGCGTTGTCGATCCCTCCATTGAGGATTTCAAGGAGTCGGCGCGACTGTATCTGGACCGCGCGGATGCCGTACTGGCTCCGGCGGGAGTTCTGGGAAGGCCGGCGTGGAAGCAGGTTTCCTTGAAGCTCGTCGAAGGGACCCCCGTGCTGTCGATGCGGCCTCCGGTCTATGTAACTGCCGAGATCGCGAGCTTTGTGAGAGAGCGGTTAATTGGCGGATGACGATTTTTGAGCGCTAGCCGCGCTTGCGGGTTGCCGGGGAGAGATGGAAGTCGACACCTGAGGTGTGTCTCAAGGTCGTAAACAAAATATTTGCAAAAAATAGGGCAAGCTACTATAGCGCACTCGAATGTTGAGGGCTACACTTCCGTTTCTGAATGAGGCGGACCGGATGGATACGCAGACGCTTCTGATGGCTAACGTCCTGTTGTTTGCGCTGTACGCGGGGGTCATGCTCGTCAACGCCCGGACGGTTGGCAGCACCACGGGTGCGATGCAGTTTGCGGGCGCAAACCTTTGCCGCGGCGCGGCGTTGCTCTTGGTGGACATGAAGTGGTTGCATGTTGTGCCACCGGGGCTTGTACAGGCGTTGACCGGGATGCTGGCGGTGGGTGGGTTAGTTCTGCTGCATCAGAGCTTTGCCGAACTGCTCGAACGCGGGCCAATGATGCGCTGGGTCCAGATCGGGATGATGGCCGCGATTACCCTGGGTGGGGTGTGGCTGCTCATGTTTCCTCAGGCAGCACCGAGGATGGCAGCTCTGCTGTATGGGGTGCTCGGCGTGCAACTTGTGGTGATTGCCGCGGTGGTATTCAGGTTCTCTGGGGAGGAGATGGGCCTGCCCGGTTGGCTGACCGGGCTGGCTCTCTCCGGGTATGCAGTCGTTCAACTGATGCGTGCAATGGTGACGACTCGGTACGGCAGGCCCGAGTTTCCGGCGCAAAACGCTGAGATGACGCAAATTTGGCTGGTGGGATTGCTGCTGTCGAGTGCGGCAATCGCGTTCGGATACATGGCGCTCTCGACTGCGAGACTTCGGGTCGAACTGATGTGGCGGGCGCAAATCGATGAACTGACCGGCCTGTTAAACCGCTGGGCACTCAAACGCGCCGTGATGCAGGAGATCCAGCGCTCGAAGCGGAGCAAGAGCGAGGTCGCCATGTTAATGATGGACCTGGACGGTCTGAAGGAAGTGAACGATGCAACCGGGCACGCGTGCGGCGATGTCGTGCTCCAGGCGGTGGCGGGTGTGCTGCAGGAGACGGTTCGTGCGCAGGACTCAGTCGGCCGGGTGGGAGGGGATGAGTTTTGTGTGCTGCTTCCCGAGACCTCGCTGACCGAGGCCATGACGGTCGCGGAACGGCTGCGTGCCGAGGTTGAGGAGTTAGTGGTTCAATACAGGGGCGATACGGTGAGGGTACGGGCGAGCCTCGGTGTGACCTCCTCGTCCATCTCGGGGCTCTCGTCGCAAGCGCTGATGGACCACAGCGACCTCGCCCTCTATCGCGCGAAGAGAAGCGGCAAGAATATGGTGATGGCCGCCTCGTTAGAAGAACGTCACGAAGACGAGAAGGAGAGCGATCAGGTCATGATGCGCAGGCAAAGGCCAAGACTCGGAGGCGAGCACGCGGGGTGATCGCTAGATCGACTGCACTGGCAGGAGCATCAAATCGTCGACCAGAGCGACCTCTTTCTGGACGAAAGGCTCCGCATACCGTACTCCGGCGAGAAGACCATAGTGACGGGCAGTGGCAAAGGTGCGCTCGCGGATGTCGTCTTCAGGAACGAAGAGAGTGCTGCCGGCAGATTGGGTAGAGTATTGCGAGCGATAGGCCAGAAGAGCCTGGAGGCGGCGCTCGATGTGCGGCGTGATGTCGACGACGAAAGAAGGACGGACGTCGGCGTAGAGCGAGGCGTAGAGGATCTTGTAAGGCCGGTGGGGAGTCGGGTGTTCAGCCCCGGGGATTTCGACCTTAGAGAGACCGCTGACAAAGCAGGCTTCATAGCCGAGAGTGGCGGTGGTGTAGTGATCAGGGTGCCGTCCCTGCCAGTAGGGCAGGACTACGACGCGAGGGCGGAGGCGCCGAAGGACAGCAGCGATCTTGAGGCGATTGTCGTAGTTGTTTTGTACGTTTCCGTCGGGGAGATCGAGGGCTTCGCGGTGGGCCACGCTAAGGATTCGGGCGGCGGCTTGGGCTTCAGCGGCGCGCTCGGCTGCGGTGCCTCGCGTGCCGGACTCGCCCTGGGTCAGGTCAAGAATCCCGGTGCGCCAACCCCGCGCATGCATGGCGAGAAGCGTGCCGCCGCAGGTCTGCTCGACATCGTCGCGGTGCGCGGCGATGGCGAGAATGTCGATGCTAGTGCTTGGAGCGTCGGGCACAAGGCTTCGATCTAGGGATCTGTCCTACTTTACATCGTGTTGCTGAGATCTCGTATTGCCCTGAGTCAATAGTCGGCTAATCCGCGTTGTTGGTCACAGCGTCAATGTAGGCGACATCGAGAGCCGTTCCTTGAACCGTGATCTGACTGTTATCGATCTCGGAGCCGTCAGCGGTGCGGAAGGCGTGAACCTGGCCACCATAGGCGGTATACATCTTGTGCAGGTTTTGCACCCAGCAGAGGCCGGTGAGATCGCCGTAGTAGTACTGGTTCTGGTTCTGGTTGGGAAACGGTACCGAGGAGTTGGAGTCCTTGGGGTTCACGTTGGGAGCGATTGCGGCTGTCTTTGCTCCAATATCGAAGCGCGAGAGGCAGTTGTAGTTCAGACCGAGTTTCTGACGCTCGCCATTGGCGCAGGACTGCGCGCCGATCCAAAGGGTGTTGTCATCGCCGAAGAGAAGCTTCGTGTGGTAGCCGTCGGAGATGGAGTACGTACCCGTGATCGTGTTGTTGGACAACGCCATGGTGGTGAGGAAACCCGTAAACAAGCCATCGGGCTGAAGTTGTTGTCCTGCCAGATAAAGCGTGGTGCCGTCAGCGAGGGCTGCTGTGACTCCGCCGGGTATGGGGACGTTTCCGGTTACGGGTGACGGATAAGGCGTCGAGGTTGGATAGTTGTAAATCTGCAAAGGTGCCTGCGGGATGATGGTGAGGCCTGAGGACTTGCCTCCGCACTCAGGGCCGCAGTTGAGGATGTAGGCCATCGATCCATCGAGAGAAAAGTAGGCGCCGACAGGACGGTCTAGGCTGGGCGACGCGGTATCCGGAACGGGAACGATGCAATAAACAGGAAGATTGATCGGCTGGCAGTCAACCGCGCCGGGTACGGCGGGTTGATTCGAGTTGAGCTGGATGAGCCGGTAAAGCGTATTGGAGTTGCGGACCATCGCGAGAACGACGGTGTCACCCTGATTGACGGCTACCTTGTAGACGTTAGGGAGATTGAGAGCGTAGTTCTTGCCCGAAGTCTTGTCGATGACGACGAAGATGCCGGCAGATTCGATGGCCCCGTAGGTGTGAGCGAAACCGAATGGAACGGCGACGTCGGCAGCTTTACCACCCA
>Ga0126381_100009945_pt1 | contig 10688 bp, 9 predicted proteins | sample PanSoiMetPlot_28_FD_96465 | JGI IMG/M metagenome (GOLD analysis project Ga0126381, IMG submission 96465) | Tropical forest soil microbial communities from Panama - MetaG Plot_28 | ecosystem: Environmental > Terrestrial > Soil > Tropical forest > Bulk soil | place: Panama | collected 2016-02-17
CAGGGCGTCGACGTCGATCTCGATCGCGTCGTCGAGGAACCTGTCGATCAGCACCGGGTGCCCGGGGCTGGTTTCGGTGGCCCGCCGGACGTACGCCTCCAGGGTGGCGTCATCGTAGACGATCTCCATCCCGCGGCCGCCGAGCACATAGGAGGGCCGGACCAGCACCGGGTAGCCGATCTCGCCGGCGACCTGGATCGCGTCCGCCGGGGACATCGCCGTGCCGTGCCGCGGCGCCGGCAGCCCCGCCGCCGCCAGCACCGCGCCGAACTCGCCCCGGTCCTCGGCCAGGTGGATGGCGTCCGGCGGCGTGCCGACCACCGGAACGCCGGCCGCCGCGAGCGAACGGGCCAGGCCGAGCGGCGTCTGCCCGCCGAGCTGCACGATCACCCCGGCCACCGGCCCGCTGGCCTGTTCCGCGGCCACCACCTCCAGCACGTCCTCCAGGGTGAGCGGCTCGAAGTACAGCCGGCCGGAGGTGTCGTAGTCGGTTGACACGGTCTCCGGGTTGCAGTTGACCATCACGGTCTCGAAGCCGGCCGCGGACAGCGCGAAGGACGCGTGCACGCAGGCGTAGTCGAACTCGATGCCCTGGCCGATCCGGTTCGGCCCGCTGCCGAGGATGATCACCTTGGGGCGGTCCCCGGCCGGCACCTCGGTCTGCTCGTCGTAGGTCGAGTACAGGTAGGGCGTGCGCGCGGCGAACTCCGCGGCGCAGGTGTCCACCGTGTGGTACACCGGCCGCACGCCGAGGCCGTGCCGCTGATCCCGGATCTCCGCCTCGGCCGTACCCAGGATCTGGGCGATCTGCGCGTCGGAGAACCCCGCCGCCTTGGCCGCCCGGAACTCGTCCGCCTCCTGCGGCGCGTCCCGCCCCCGGGCCATCCGTTGCGCTATTTCTTCGATGCCCTTGATCTGGTCAACGAACCAGGGATCGATGCCGGTCACCTCGGCGAGCTCCGCCACGGTCGCGCCGGCCCGGATCGCCTGGTGCAGCGTGGCCATCCGGCCGTCGTGCGGGCTGGCGCAGCGCCGCAGGAGTTCCGCGGCGTCGCCGGGCGGCTCCCGCCAGCTGAACGACGCGCCGGGGTGCTCCAGCGACCGGAGCGCCTTCTGCAGGGCCTCGGGGAAGGACCGCCCGATCGCCATCGCCTCGCCCACCGACTTCATGTGGGTGGTCAGCACCGGGTCGGCGCCGGGGAACTTCTCGAAGGCGAACCTCGGCACCTTGACCACCACGTAGTCGAGCGCCGGCTCGAAGCTGGCCGGGGTCTCGCCGGTGATGTCGTTGCGGATCTCGTCCAGGGTGTAGCCGACGGCCAGCCGCGCCGCGATCTTGGCGATCGGGAAGCCGGTCGCCTTCGAGGCCAGGGCGCTGGAGCGGGACACCCGCGGGTTCATCTCGATCACGACCATCCGGCCGGTGGCCGGGTGGACGGCGAACTGGATGTTGCAGCCGCCGGTGTCCACCCCGACCGCGCGGGCGGTCGCGATCGCGATGTCGCGCATCCGCTGGTACTCGCGGTCGGTCAGGGTCATCGCGGGCGCGACCGTGACCGAGTCGCCGGTGTGCACGCCCATCGGGTCGATGTTCTCGATCGAGCAGACGATGACCGCGTTGTCGCTGCGGTCGCGCATCAGCTCGAGCTCGAACTCCTTCCAGCCGAGGATCGACTCCTCCAGCAGCACCTCGGTGACCGGGCTGGCGTCCAGGCCGGCCCCGGCGATCCGGCGCAGGCCGGCTTCGTCGCCGGCGACGCCGGACCCGAGGCCGCCCAGGGTGAACGACGGCCTGACCACCAGCGGGTAGCCCAGCGCCGCCGCCGCCTGGGCGCATTCCGCTAGCGAATGGCAGATGCGGCTGTGCGGGACCTCGGCGCCGAGCCCGGTGACGATCTCCTTGAACCGGCTCCGGTCCTCGCCGGCCCTGATCGCCTCGATGCCGGCGCCGATCAGCTCGACCCCGTAGCGGGCCAGCGTGCCCGCCTCGTGCAGCGCGACCGCGGCGTTGAGGGCGGTCTGGCCGCCCAGCGTGGGCAGGACGGCGTCGGGCCGTTCCTTCGCGATCACCTTCTCCAGCACGTCCAGCGTGATCGGCTCCACGTAGGTCGCGTCGGCGAACTCCGGATCGGTCATGATCGTCGCCGGGTTGGAGTTGACCAGGCTGACCCTGATGCCCTCCTGCCGGAGCACGCGGCAGGCCTGGGTGCCCGAGTAGTCGAACTCGCAGGCCTGGCCGATCACGATCGGCCCGGAGCCGATCACCAGAACCGAGGTCAGGTCAGCCCGCTTCGGCACGGCGCCCCCCTCGCGTCCCGCTCACCGGGCACGCTCCATCAGCTCGCAGAACTCGCCGAACAGGCCGGCCGCGTCGTGCGGGCCCGGGGCCGCCTCGGGGTGGTACTGGACGCTGAAGGCCGGCGCGTCCAGCAGCCGCAGCCCCTCCACGACGCCGTCGTTGAGGTTGACGTGGGTGACCGCGGCCGGGCCGAAGTCGGTGCCGAATCGCGCGGGCGCGCTGGGGCGGCCCTCCCCCGGGCCGGCCGTGCCCGGCATCGCGACCGCGAACCCGTGGTTGTGGCTGGTGATCTGCACCAGCCCGGTCCTGAGGTCCTGCACCGGCTGGTTGACGCCGCGGTGGCCGAAGCGCAGCTTGTAGGTGCCCAGGCCGATCGCCCGGCCCATGACCTGGCTGCCCAGGCAGATCCCGAACACCGGGAGCCCGGCCCCGAGCACGCCGCGCATCGCCTCGGCCGCGTAGCCCACCGCGGCGGGGTCGCCCGGGCCGTTGGAGAAGAACACCCCATCCGGGCGCAGGGCCACGATCTCCCCGGCGGTGGCGGCCGCGGGCAGGACGGTGACCTCGCAGCCCAGGCGGGCCATGGACCGGGGCGTCGCGGCCTTAATGCCGAGGTCGACGGCGGCGACGCGGTACCGCACCGGCGTGCCCGCGGGCGGGCTCACCACGTAGGCCCGCGCCGTGGAGACCTCCCGGGCCAGGTCGGCGCCAGCCATCCGCGGGCTGTCCAGCACCCGCTCCAGCAGCCGCGCGGAGTCGGCCTCCCGGGTGCTGATCGCGGCCCGCATCGCTCCGCGCTCGCGCAGGTGCCTGGTCAGCGCGCGGGTGCCGGTGATCGCGATCCCGGTGATCCCCTGGTCCCGCAGCTCATCCTCGAGGCCGCGCACGGCCCGCCAGCTGGAGAAGATCCTCGCGGGCTCGCGGATGACGTAGCCGCTCACCCAGATCCGGCCCGACTCGGGGTCGGCGTCGTTCACGCCGGTGTTGCCGATGTGCGGCGCGGTCATCGCGACGATCTGCCCGCGGTAGGACGGGTCGGTCAGGGTCTCCTGGTACCCGGTCATCCCCGTGTTGAAGACCATCTCGCCGAACGTCTCGCCCTCCGCCCCGTAGCCGGTCCCGCGGAAGGTCACGCCGTCCTCCAGGACCAGCAGGGCCCGCGCCGCGGTCACCAGGCCAGCTTCCCGTCGAGCACGGTCGGGCGCCCGCGCAGGAACGTGGCCACCACCCGGCCCGGCAGCACCATCCCGGCGAACGGCGTGTTACGGCTCTTGGAGGCGTGCGAGGCCGGGTCGACCGCCTCCCGCGGGGAGGGGTCGTAGAGCACCAGGCTGGCGGGCTCGCCCGGCGCCACGCGGCCGTGCCCGCTCAGGCGGCCGATCGCCGCGGGCCGGGCCGACATCCGGTCGGCGACGCCGGCCCAGTCGAGCAGGCCCGGCTGCACCAGCGCCTCGTGGACCACGCGCAGCGCGGTCTCCAGCCCGGTCATGCCGAACGCCGCGGCCTGCCACTCGGTCTCCTTGTCCTCCAGCGGGTGCGGGGCGTGGTCGGTGGCCACGCAGTCGATGGTGCCGTCGGCGAGGCCGGCCCGGAGGGCCTGGACGTCCTCGGCGGTGCGCAGCGGCGGGTTGACCTTGAACACCGGGTCGTAGCCCCCGGCGAGGGCCTCGGTGAGCAGCAGGTGGTGCGGGGTCACCTCGGCGGTCACCTGCCAGCCCTTGGCTTTCGCCCACCGGATGATCTCCACCGACCCGGACGTGGAGACGTGGCAGACGTGCAGCGCCGATCCCACGTGCGCCGCGAGCAGGCAATCGCGGGCGACGATGGCCTCCTCGGCGACCGCGGGCCAGCCGGCCAGCCCGAGCCTGCCGGAGATCTCCCCCTCGTTCACCTGCGCGCCGCTGGTGAGCCGGGGTTCCTGGGCGTGCTGCGCGATCACTCCCCCGAACGCCCGGACGTACTCCAGGGCCCGCCGCATCAGCACCGCGTCGTGCACGCACTGGCCGTCGTCGGAGAAGACCCGGACCCGCGCCGCGGAGTCGGCCATCGCGCCCAGCTCGGCGAGCCGGCTGCCCTCCAGTCCTGCGGTGACCGCGCCGACCGGCTGCACATCGCAGCGGCCCGCCTGGCGGCCGAGCCGCCAGACCTGCTCCACCACGCCGGCAGTGTCCGCGACCGGCTCGGTGTTGGCCATCGCGTGCACCGTGGTGTAGCCGCCGAGCGCCGCGGCCGCGGTGCCGCTGGCCACGGTCTCGGCATCTTCCCGGCCGGGCTCGCGCAGGTGCGTGTGCAGGTCGACCAGCCCGGGCAGCAGGATCAGCCCGTCCGCGTCCAGCCGCTGGGAGCCCGGCGCATCCAGGCCCGGGCCGATCTCGGCGACCGCCTCGCCGGACACCAGGACGTCGGCCGGATCGCCGCCCAGCGGCCGGGCGCCCGTGATCAGCCACGTTCCGGTCATCGCTACGCTCCTTGCCCCGGGCCGCTCAGCAGCAGGTAGAGCACGGCCATCCGGACGCTGACCCCGTTGGCCACCTGCTCGACGATCGTGGACCGGACGGAGTCCGCCACCTCGGCGGCGATCTCCACGCCGCGGTTCATCGGCCCGGGATGCATCACGATGGCGTGCTCGGGGAGCAGCGCCATCCGGGCGGCGTCCAGCCCGTACCGGCGGCTGTACTCGCGCACGGTCGGGAAGTAGGCGGCGTTCATCCGCTCCTGCTGCACCCGCAGCATCATCACCACGTCGGCCTTGGGCAGCGCGGCGTCCAGGTCGTAGCCGACCGAGCAGGGCCAGCCGCCGACCGCGACCGGCAGCAGGGTCGGCGGGGCCACCAGCGTCACGTCCGCGCCGAGCGTGCTCAGCAGCAGCACGTTGGACCGGGCCACCCGGCTGTGCAGCACGTCGCCGACGATCGTCACCCGCAGCCCGTCCAGCCGGCCCAGCCTGCGGCGCATGGTGAACGCGTCGAGCAGGGCCTGCGTGGGGTGCTCGTGAGCGCCGTCGCCGGCGTTCACCACGCTGCCCCGGACCCAGCCCGCCAGCCGGTGCGGAGCGCCCGAGGCGCCGTGCCGGATGACCACGGCGTCGGCGCCCATCGCCTCCAGCGTCAGCGCGGTGTCCTTCAGGCTCTCCCCCTTGGCCACGCTGGACCCCTTGGCCGAGAAATTGATCACGTCGGCCGACAGCCGCTTCGCCGCCGCCTCGAAGGAGATCCTGGTCCGCGTGGAGTCCTCGTAGAAGAGGTTGACCACCGTGCGGCCGCGCAGCGTGGGGAGCTTCTTGACCGGCCGCTCGGCTATGCGGTCCAGCTCGTCCGCGGTATCCAGGATGAGCACGGCATCGTCCTGGCTCAGGTCCCCAGCCGATATCAGGTGGCGGTTCATGAGCCCTCCCGCTCGAGCAGCACCGCGTCCTGGCCGTCCACCTCGGTGAGCAGCACCCGGACCATCTCGCGCTGCGAGGTCGGCAGGTTCTTGCCCACGTAGTCAGGCCGGATCGGGAGCTCACGATGCCCGCGGTCGACCAGGACCGCAAGCTGGACGGCCCGCGGGCGGCCGATGTCGCCCAGGGCGTCCAGCGCGGCCCGGACGGTCCGGCCCGAGTAGAGGACGTCATCGACCAGGACGACGACCTTGTCGTCGATGCCCTCCGTGGGAACCTCGGTGTGACCGAGCGCCCGGGCCGGCCGCAGCCTCAGGTCATCCCGGTACATGGTGATGTCCAGCGATCCGGCGGGCACCGGGCGGCCCTCGACCTGCTCGAGGCGCTCGGCCAGCCGGTGCGCGAGCGGCACTCCCCGGGTCGGGATGCCGAGCAGGACAACGTCACCAGCGCCGCTGGTTCGCTCGAGGATCTCGTGGGCGATCCTGGTCAGCGCCCGCTTGATCTCGGCCGGCTCCAGCACCGCCCGGGCCCGGGAACCGCCGGGGCGCGGATCGCGCCCGGCCTGATCGGCCGCATGCGTCACGGGACCTCCTTTCCCGCCTCACCGGACGGGTCTTAAAGGACGTCGGTCCGGACCACCGTACCAGCCGGGAGCCCCTGACCCGGGCCATGAGGCGGCCGCGGGCCTGTACGCGCCGTGACCGCGTGCGAATTTTGTTACATTATATGATGATCTAGTAGTACCTCATCCGCCCCTACCGGCTATGGGAGGTTGATCGGAGCCGGGCTGGCGCCGCCAGCGCCGCCCGGCGCGCGGCTGCCAACGATTGCAGAGCGCGCCTCCGCGCGGACGCGGCCGCGCGCGCGTAAGTTCACCCGGTTTTTGCCATTCGGCTTGACCTTGCCGGTCCCGCGCCTTACCGTCACTGTGCGTAACCACCACACTCACCACGACAGGCCTGCGACAGGCACCTACGACAAGGCCAGGGGGCCGAGGATCATGCCATCTGACTATGCGAAAACGCTAGGGGCCCGGCTGCGCGCGATCCGCACCCAGCAGGGCCTCTCCCTGCACGGTGTCGAGGAGAAGTCCCGCGGCCGGTGGAAGGCCGTGGTCGTGGGGTCCTACGAGCGCGGCGACCGCTCGGTGACCGTGCAGAAGCTGGCCGAGCTGGCCGAGTTCTACGGCGTCCCGGTGTCGGAGCTGCTCCCCGGGGACGTGATGCCGACGCTGCTGGCGCCGTCGCCCAAGCTGGTCATCGACCTCGAGCGGATGGCCCAGCTGCCCAAGGACAAGGCCGGCCCGCTGGCCCGCTACGTCGCGACTATCCAGAGCCAGCGCGGCGACTACAACGGCCGGGTGCTGTCGATCCGCCAGGAGGACCTGCGCTCCCTGGCGGTCATCTACGACAAGACGCCAACGGACCTCACCGAGGAACTGATCGGCTGGGGCATCCTGGACTCCGATGCCCGGGGAGCCATCGAGCCGTTCTGAGCCCGCGGCGGGCTACCCGCGGCCGGGGCCACGCTCCACGGTCAGCCCGCCGTCAGCAGCGGCAGCAGCGGCTGGCTGGGCACCCCCAGCGCGCTCTCGGCCAGCGACAGGAACGTCTCGGCGTCACGGAGCAGGTCATCGGCCTCCCGGGGCGAGACCGCGCGCGGCAGGCGGGCTTCCGCGGCCGCCCGCTTAGCCGCGCCGGCGGCGAAGAACGCCGCCCATTCGGACAGCGCGGGCTCCACCTTCGGCAGCAGTTCCCAGACGCTCTGCGGCCTCCGGCGGCGGGCCGAGGCCCCGGGATCGGCCCGGGCCGCGACGACGGCCGCGGCGGCCCGGAGCGCCGCCAGGTGAGCCGACACGTACCTGGCCCCGGCCGAGGCCTCGCCCTCGGCGGCAGCGAGCCCGTGCCGGGCCGACTCCAGGAGAGCCAGCGCCGACGGCGCGACCCGGCGCGGCCGGGGGTCGCTCCGGTCACGGCCGGGCTGGACGTCCGCGCCTGTCGCAGCTGTACTCACGGCAGTTCCTCCCATCAGCGGCGCCGGCCGGGGTGGCCAGGCGCCGCCGTCGTGGCCGGGCGGGGCGCTTCCCCGCACCCCGCCCGAGGCGGTGCCCGGCGCCCTGCGAGGCGGACCTCGTCCGGCGTCCCGGCTTTCATTCGAACAGAAATTCGTTCGACTGTCCAGTCGATTGCACCTGCGTTCGAAGTTACCGGGTGGGTCCGACAGAATGAGCCCTTCGGATCCTCGGCGCGACCGGCTGCGTGCGCTGGGCGTGAGGTCAGCCGATGAAAAGGGCTCATGGACGCGCGGCGGCCGGCAGGCACGGACTGGCATACGCTGGCGCCCGTGCGAGGCAACACGTCGCGAGGCGACACGTCACCGCGGGAACTCAGCCGAGCCGCCTTCGTGGCGGAGCTTGACGCGCTCACCGCGGTGTACCTGGCGGCGATGAGACCCGACCCGGACCTGCTGCCGGGACGGCGGTCGATCATGGAGCGGCACGCGGCCTATGAGGGCTTCCGCGCGCTCGCCGTGACCGCTGACGCCGGCGGCGCCCCCGGCGCGCCCGGCGGCCCGGGGCAGATCGTCGCGTTCAGCTACGGCTTCCGCGGCGCGGACGGCCAGTGGTGGCACGACGTCGTCGCCACCGCGCTCACCGCCCGGTCAGGCCGGGAACTCGCCGCCGCGTGGCTCGCCGACTCGCTCGAGATCGCGGAGGTGCACGTCCACCCCGACTTTCACCGCCGCGGGATAGGCAGGAACCTGGTGCTCGGGCTGGCCGAGGGCCGCCGGGAGCGCACGGCCGTGCTGTCGACGCAGGACGCGGACTCCCCGGCCCGGCGGCTCTACCGCGGCCTCGGCTTCGCCGACCTGCTGACCGGCTACTGCTTTCCCGGCACGCCGGTTCCCTACGCGGTGATGGGCGCCGCGCTCCCGCTGCGCCCGGCCGCCCCCGCCCCGCCCCGCTCCCCGAGCCCCAGCAGGTGGTAGATCTCCTGGGTGGCCCGCGAGCCGTTGAGCGTGTAGAAGTGCAGCCCGGGCACGCCCTCGGCGAGCAGCCGGTCGCACAGCCCCGCGGCGAACTCCACGCCGATCTTCCGCACCGCGGCGCGGTCGCCCGCCTCCGCGTGCAGCCGCTGCGCCAGCGCCTCGGGGAACTGCGCGCCGGACATCGCCGCCATGCGCTCGATCATCGCCACGCTGGTGATCGGCATGATGCCGGCGATGATCGGCACGTCGCAACCGCGCGCCGCGACCCGGTCCCGCAGCCGCAGGTAGTGCTCCGGGTAGAAGAACATCTGGGTGATCGCGAAGTCCGCACCCGCCCGGCATTTGCCTATAAAATGTGCTATATCTGACTCTATGTCTGGCGACCTGGGGTGTCCTTCGGGGAACGCGGCCACGCCCACGCAGAAGTCGCCGGACGCCTTGATCAGGCGGACCAGCTCCTCGGCGTACCGCAGCCCGTGCGGGTGGGGCACCCACTCGTCGCCGGGTGCCCCGGGCGGGTCACCGCGCAGGGCCAGCACGTTCCTGACGCCGACCGCCGCGTACGAGCCGAGCACGTGGCGCAACTCGGCCACCGAGTGATTCACGGCGGTGAAATGGCCGACCGGGGTGAGCGTCGTCTCCTCGGCGATCCTGCCGGTGACCCGGACGGTCCGGTCACGGGTCGAGCCGCCCGCCCCGTAGGTGACCGACACGAACGTCGGCCGGAGCGGCTCCAGCTGGCGGATCGCCCGCCACAGCTGCCGTTCGTCGGCCTCGGTCTTCGGCGGCATGAACTCGAACGAGGACGACAGGACCCCCGAGGCCAGCAGATCCCTGATCGCTGGCGCGGCTCTGAGCTGACGCTGCGGCATGGGGACAGGCTAGCCGGGATCGCGCCGCCCGCGGTAGCTTCAGGGCAGCCGGGCGACCGCTCCGTAGGACCACCGCGATCCGTCGCTGTCGGCCAGCCCGGGGTCCTCGGCCCCCCACTCGCCGACGTAGGTCACGGCCGCCGCGGCGCCCTCGTACGGCGGCACCAGCTCCAGCCCGCCGAAGAACCGCTCCACCTCGGCGCGGGTGCGCAGGTAGAGCTGCTCGGTGGCGCGGGAGTAGACATCCAGGAGGATCCGCACGGTGGCGGGCGGCTTCTGGTCGGCGGTGGCGTGGCTGAGCGCCAGGTAGCTGCCTGGCGCCAGCGCGGCCAGGTAGCGGGCCACCAGGCCGCGCGGGTCCGAGCCGTCGGCCACGAAATGGAGCACCGCGGTCATCAGCAGCCCGACGGGCTGGCCGAAATCGATCAGCTCGCGGGTTTGCGGGTCGGTCAGCACGCGGTCCGGGTCGCGGAGGTCGGCCGGGACGAACCTGGTGCTCCCGTCGCCGGTCAGCAGGGCGCCGGCGTACGCGCGGACCAGCGGGTCGTTGTCCACGTAGACGACGCGGGCCTCGGGGACCGCCTTCTGCACCGCCTGGTGGGTGTTGTTCTGGGCGGGCAGGCCGGACCCGACGTCGATGAACTGGCGGATGCCCCGGGAGGCGGCCAGCCACACGGCCGCCCGCTGGTGGAAGCTCCGGTTCGCCCACGCCGCGTCGGCCAGCTCGGGCATCCGGGCGCGGATCTTCTCGCCCGCGTCCCGGTCGGCCAGGAAATTGTCGGTGCCGCCCAGGCAGTAGTCGTACAGGCGCGCCGGGCTCGGCGTGGCCGGGTCAACGCCCGGCGGGACCCGTTGGTCCTCGGTCATGCTCTCCTCCGCGCAGCCTTCACCAACCAGCGTGGCATCTCGCGCGCGAATCACAACCCCGCGGCTTTCCCGGCATCCCCGGCCTCTCCCCGGCGCGCTGCCGGTGACCGTACCGGTCACCGGCTTGGCCCGCGAGCCGGCACGCCGCGGCGCCGCCGGGCTAATCTCGGCCGCATGGCGACCAGCCACGCCGGCCTGCCCGGAATCCGCGACCAGGTCGGGCGCGCCCTGGAGGACTTCCTCGGCCGGCAGCGCGCGGCACTGGGCGGGATCGGCG
>Ga0126381_100009946_pt1 | contig 10687 bp, 8 predicted proteins | sample PanSoiMetPlot_28_FD_96465 | JGI IMG/M metagenome (GOLD analysis project Ga0126381, IMG submission 96465) | Tropical forest soil microbial communities from Panama - MetaG Plot_28 | ecosystem: Environmental > Terrestrial > Soil > Tropical forest > Bulk soil | place: Panama | collected 2016-02-17
ATGGATCGCGTTTGGCTGTGGTGCAGATGGAAGGTTTAACCTTGACCTCCTTCCCACCAAGGGCGGCGCGCCTCCGCGGCACCTTGCAAAATGGGAGTGGGGCGCTCTTGCCTGGTCCGTGGACAGCCAGCGAGTCATCTTCTCGCCGCGCCATTCTCGACTCAGTGAGATCAACATCAATGACGAGAGTTTGCACGATCTTGCGCAGGATGATGCCTTTCAAGCCACTATTGCTCCACATGGCGAACGCCTCGCGTTTGTAAAAGGATCCGATAAAGGTGAAGTTTGGAGACTCGACACTCGCACGGCACTGGCGCGCAGCGTTTTCGCTCCCGCGACAGTGGAGCAAAATGCACCCGATATCTCTCCGGACGGAAAACGTATCGCGTTCGAATCAGACCGTTCGGGTTTTCACGAAGTGTGGGTAGCAAGTCTGGATGGCAGCGATTCCATACAACTGAGCAATTTCCATGAACAGCTTACCGGCACTCCACGCTGGTCTCCCGATGGCCGTCGCATTGTCTTCGATTCCAAAGTAACTGGTAGATCCGCTCTCTATCTTGTCGATCCGGCAACTGCGCTCCCAAGGCAGATCTCAACCGGCAATCTTCCCGCATCCGTACCAAGCTGGTCCCCAGACGGGAAGTGGATTTACTTCACATCAGGGTCAGCGCCCGAACATGCCTTCCTTTACAAGGTGTCTCCCGAAGGAGGAACTCCGGAACAACTCACTCAAACTCGCGGGTACAACGTCAAGCAGTCGAGAGACCGTAGATTTCTGTACTTCTTCTCTGGCTCGGAGAATGCGGACATCCGCACCCTCGACTTAGCCTCCGGCCGTGAACAAGCACTGCCGGGAATGCCGAAAGTTGTCTATCCAACGGATTGGACTTTGGCGTCCAAGGGCATTTTCTTTGTTGACTGGAGCCAAAAGCCGAGCATCGATTTCTATGACTTCGGCTTGCAGCGTGTTACGCGGAAAATTCTGCTCGATCGGCAACCTGAATCCTGGGGCGGCCTGTCGCTCTCCGCTGACGAGACCTGGCTGGCGTATTCCCAAATGAGTCAAAGCGGCAGCGATCTGATGCTCGTCGAGGGCTTTCGATGACCACTTCCTCGCCGCCACCGCGGGAACCGCCCAGTTTGCCAGCGAAAGTCGTCCGCTTCGGCATCTTTGAGGCCGACCTGCGCACGGCGGAATTGCGTAAGCAAGGCGTCCGCATCCGCCTTCCTGGACAGTCCTTTCAGGTGCTTGAAGCCCTGCTGCTTCGCCCCGGCGAGTTGGTCACGCGCGAGGAGCTGAAGCAAAAGCTCTGGCTTCTCCGACTCTTTCGGAGACTTCGAGCATGGCCTCAACGCCGCGGTAAATCGGGTTCGCGAAGCTCTCGGAGACTCATCCGACAATCCCCGCTTCGTCGAGACCCTTCCCCGCCGCGGCTATCGCTTCATCGCTCCGGTCGACAACGGTAAATCGGAAGCGGTGGCGTCGCCCGAATCAGTCCCAATCCCTTCGCCAAATGAACAGTCACCGACCAACACGGATACCCTCAACCAACCCTCGCCCACGCCGAAGCGACGCTGGCTCCTCCCACTCGTAGCTCTTCTGTTGTTGATCTCTATTAGCACTCTGCTCTTCGTGAGATTTAGAGATCGCCATCCGCTTAGAGCGGGCGCACCGGCTCGGCAGGATCTTCGTGCCGTTCCCCTCACAACCCTACCAGGGCAGGAAATCTCACCAGCCTTCTCTCCCGACGGAAGCCAGGTCGTCTTTGCATGGGACGGCGGAAACAGCAGCAGCCCAACCCGTTCAATCTTTACGTAAAAGCGATCGGGTCGGAGACCATCGAACAACTGACTCACGAACCTGCTGACTGGATCGTTCCCGCATGGTCTCCGGATGGGAGCAGCATTGCATTTGCACGCGAGGGCGGCGCGAAAGAGGGTATTTTTTCAATCCCCGCGCGGGGCGGTCCCGAACGGAAGCTCGCGAGCGCAAAACTCCCGTTTACGGCTTACCTGTCGCTCAGTTGGTCGCCCGATGGCAGACTCGTGTATTACACGCCTGACGGCATCCGTATCCTAACTCCTGAAAATGGCGAAATTCACCCGGTCGACGCGGGAAGATGCGAATCCCATTTGCCTGCTTTTTCGCCCGACGGGAAATGGATCGCCTTCATCTGTTGGTTGAACGGCGATCACAATCTGGATCTCCTTTCTCTGGGCAGCGGAGCGACGAAACACCTGCTTAAAAGTTGGGCCGGTCAGATTGCCTGGACGAACGATAGCCAAAGAATTGTTATTCCAAGGAGCGGAGGCCTTTGGGAGGTCAATATCAACGGAGGCGAACCCCGCCTGTTGATTTCAGGGAGTGCGGACCAGCCAGCCATCTCCTCCCGCAGTGACCGCCTCGCATATGTGGCGTGGCAAAGCACGGCCAATATCTGGCGGGCGGACACGCGGACCGGGATCTCCCGCAGTGTGCTTGCTCCCAGTATCGTGGAACAGCGCAATCCTGATATCTCCCCAGATGGGAAGAGAATCGCTTTTGAGTCGGAACGTTCTGGTTTTCATGAGGTGTGGGTGGCAAATCTTGATGGCAGCGACGCCGTACGGCTGAGCAATTTCCATCAAGCATCGCTAACGGGCAGCCCGCGATGGTCACCGGACGGGCGCAAGATCGCCTTCGATTCCCGCGTATCCGGTGAACCCGCTCTCTACCTTGTCGATCCGACGACAGCGCTTCCTCAACGCGTTCCCACGAACGGCATCCCCGCGTCAACACTAGCCTGGTCAGCAGACGGAAAATCAATCTACTTTAGATCAGAATCATCGGAACCGGCTAAGCACGAGGCTCTGTATCGCGTAGCTCCGGAGGGAGGAGTCCCGGAGCGGATAGGCGGTGCTCGGGTTTTCAGAGTCCAGCAGTCAAAAGATGGCCAGACGCTCTACTTTGCCGACCCCAACGCCCGTGTCAATGTTTTAAATGTCACCACCGGAGAACAGCATGCGCTCGACGGGATGCCTAGTCTGTATTGCCCGAACGATTGGGTGCTGGGTTCCAAGGGTATTTTCTTCGTCGACTTCGGCGCGCAACCGAGTATCGATTTTTTTGATTTTTCCACCCGCAAGGTCTCGAAAAAGATTCCGCTCGACCGGGCAACCCTTTCGGTGGGGCGGCCTGTCACTTTCTCCGGACGAAACCTGGCTCGCATATTCCCAAATCGATCAAAGTTCCAGCCACCTGATGCTGGTCGAGGGCTTCCGGTAAATCCGCCCCAACTTGAGATTGGAACGCCAAACAGTTGGCGTAGAATTTCGCCTCTCTAGCTACAATAGAAATAGGGGGACAAGAAAGGCCCGGCCAGTCGCGCCGGGCTTTCCTATTTGGGAGAGAATGACGTTCCAAAACGGGAAGACATGCCGAACATAACTCATTTATTGCGTATGAGATACGACAAGTCCAATTCCTAATATGAGTTACAGCCCAGCTACCCGTTAAGCCATTGCGGATGTATGAGGTAGCTATAAGGAGGGGGGACCGGCTTTTACTGAAGCGAGGTAACAAGTTTAAGAACCAACGCCTACAGCAGCCCTTTCGCCTCCATCACCTTCTGCACCGCTTCATCGGGAGTCTTCCCCACAGCCGCGAGATGCCCCATCTTCCGCCCCTTGCGCGGCTTGTGCTTCTCGTAGAGATGCAGGCTTACTCCCGGAATCGCCAGCGCCCGGTCGAACCTCGGCTCGCGGGATTCGCCGTTTTCGCCAAGCCAGGTTTCGCCGAGCAGATTCGCAATCGCCGCCGGCTGCACCACCGACACGTCGCCTAGCGGCAGATCGCATACCGCCCGCACCGCCTGCTCGAACTGGCTGGTCACGCATGCAAGCTCACTCGCGTGATAGCTGTTGTGCGGACGCGGAGCCAGCTCGTTCACCAGCAGGTCTCCGGCCTTCGTGACGAACATCTCCACCGCCAGCAGCCCCTCGATGCCCAGCCCCGCTGCAATCTCCGCCGCAATCTGCTGCGCATGATTTTCAAGATCGGCAGGAACCGACGACGGGATCACACTCCACTCGAGAATCTGGTTCTCATGATGGTTCAGCGCCGAGGGAAAACTCTTTGTCTCCCCATTCGGCGCGCGCGCCACCATCACCGAAATCTCCTTGTCAAGCTCGAGCGCCTTCTCCGCTACGCATGGCTTCCCGCCCAGCAGACGCCACGCCTCGGCTGCAGTAGTCGCGTCTCCGAACCCAATCTTCACCTGGCTGCGTCCGTCGTATCCGCCGCGCGCGCTCTTCACGAAGACCTTGCCCAGCGCTGCAACAGCCTCAACCAATTCGGCCTCCGACTCCACCGGTCGCCACTCGCCCAGCGGACCACCATGTTCCGCGAGCCACTTCTTCTGGGCAATGCGATCCTGAATAATCCGCATCGGCCCGGCATTGGGACGCACCGGCGCATACTTCGCCGCCGCTTCGAGGCACGCAATCGAGACCTGCTCGATCTCCAGCGTCACCACATCGCAGCCACGAGCCAGGTCCGCCGCCACCCGCGCATCATCCCATCCGCCCTCAAAGCAGGCATCCACGACAAACCGCGCCGGACACGACGGATCCGGATCCATCACCTGAATCCTGTAACCGAGCGACCGCGCAGCCATGGCCGTCATGCGGCCAAGCTGCCCACCACCCAGGATTCCAATGGTCGACCCCGGAAGAATTGCCGTCACGGGGTGGGCTCCCCGCCCAGATCCTGCTCAAGAACTTCCTGGCTGCGTTCCTTGCGCCACTCACGCAGCCGTCGTCGCAAGTCGTCATCCGTAAGCGCCAGAATCTCCGCCGCGAACAAGGCCGCATTCGCCGCGCCCGGCTTCCCGATGGCCAGCGTGCCGACCGGAACCCCCTTCGGCATCTGCACAATAGAAAGGAGAGAGTCGATCCCATTCAGCACCGTCGCAGGAACCGGCACTCCCAGCACCGGCACCAATGTCTTCGCCGCCAGCATCCCTGGCAGATGCGCAGCTCCGCCCGCGCCGGCAATGATCACGCGCAGTCCGCGCTCCTCAGCCTGCTCCGCGTATTCGAAGAGCCAGTCGGGGGTGCGATGCGCCGACACCACCCGGGCCTCGTGAGGAATATCGAAATATTTCAGGATTTCTACGGCTGGCGCGAGCACTTCGTAGTCGCTCTTGCTGCCCATCACCACACCAACCAGCGGGGCTTGACTCATAGAAAAATTATATCGACTCAGCGAGTTAGCAATTGCCGCATACACTCGGTCCACGCTTCAAGTTCTACAATCGCGATGCACTCGCGATCGCTGTGCGCGGTGTGCATGTCGCCGGGACCGATGACGACCACTTCATCGGCGACCTTCGCAAACCGCGTGGCCTCCGATCCGAACGATATGCCCATCGGCTGCTGCCCCAGCAGTCTTGTCAGATTCGCAACCAAGCGCGAATCAGCCGAGTACCAAAATCCGTCCTCGGCCCGCCGCCCATCCACAGTAATGGAACAGCCTGGATGCTCACGCTCCGTCTCCACTGCGAGCCCCTTCAACCATTCGAACGCCGCCGTAGGATCCTCATTCGGCAATGGCCGCCACTCCACCAAAAAGCGGCACACGCCCGGAACGATATTCTTCGCCGTCCCGCCCTGCACCACGCCCACATTGAATGTGGTCCACGCCGGATCAAACAGATCGTTGCGCCTTGGCCCGTTCTTGCCACGGCTCTCGACGGCCAGCACCATCCTCGCTGCCGCGTAAATAGCAGAAGCTCCTTCCTTCGGAAGTGCGCTGTGCGCTTCTTTGCCCTGCACCACAACTTCCGCCAGTCCATATCCCTTGCCTGCAATCGCCGGACGCAGCGATGTCGGTTCGCAGACAATCACACTCTTCGCCTGCAGCACCGGAGCCGCCAGCAGATGGGTTGCGCCTATGCACCCGATTTCTTCATCCGCCGTCATAACCAGCGCAACCGGAGGGAAAATTCTCTCGACCGGCGTCTGTGCGATCGCCGCAAGAATACCTGCCAGCGAACCCTTCACATCGCATGCGCCGCATCCGTGCAAAAATCCGTTACGTTCTTCGAGGGCCGTTGCGCCGGGCCATGCCTCAGGCACAAATGGGACGGTGTCCGTGTGGCACACAAACGCGAGTTCAACCTCAGTCTCGCCCACCTGCTGCGTAGGAGAAGCAATCACGTTGACCTTCTCAGCGCCACTTGGGTCGCGATAAGGAAACTCGTGTGCTACCCATCCACTGCTTTCGAGAATTCGCTTCGTCGCGTCGATGATTGGCCGGTTCGAGATCGCCGAGATCGACGGAATCGCCACCAACTCACGCAAAATGTCCTTCGGCGATGTCATGCCCCCCACACTTTCCGATGGACTTCCTTGTATTGCGCGACGATTTCACCGGCCAGGGGATGCGCCCCGTGCTGATAAATATGCTTCCCGCCCACAACCACGTCCGTGATCGCCCGGCAATTCAATCCGAAGACCACCATCGGCAGCAGCGAATCCATGGAATTACCGGCAACGGATAAATCTTCGAGATCCACAGCCAAAAAATCCCCTGGCCGCCCCACAGCCAACACGCCACTGGCAAACCCTAAAGCCTCTGCACCGCCCGCCGTTGCATAATGAAACAATCTTTGCGACAAATTCTGCCCGCCGATCTCATCGAGTACTGCACGCTTCTGATTTTGTAACCGCAAGTGATACTCAAGCTGACGCGCATCCTCCAGCGGATCGATCTGCGCCTGACTATCCGACCCGAAGGCAAAGCGAATCCCACGGGCCGCAGCCTTCGCCGCGTCGATGATGCCGTCGCCTAGGTTTCTCTCCGTCGTCGGACATGAGCAAATCACTGTCTTCGCCGCTGTAAGCTCGTCCATTTCCGCATTCGTGACATGAATCGCATGCACCAGCGTCGTCTTCGCCGACAATAGCTCCCGCTTTGCGAGCAACGCCACCGGAGTCGCTCCGTACTCCCGTTGGCACGCTTTTAATTCCCCCACCTGCTCCGCGGCATGCATGTGCACCGGCAGATCGCGCTCCCTCGCCCATGCAACGATCTCTTCAAGCTGCGCCAGCGGCACTGCGCGAATGCTGTGCGGCGCAACTCCAAGCCATGCCGTCTCCGATCCACGCAGTTCCTTCTCGAGCGCCACTGTGTTCGCGAGATACTCCTCGGGATTCTCGTAGAAGCGAGACTGACCATGGTGCGGAGGCAATTCGAATCCCGCGCGCGCATACGCCACCCGCAGCAGCGCGATCCGCAAGCCCACTGACTCAGCAGCTGCAATGATCTTCTTTCCGAGCAGATTCGGATCGTCGTACGCCCGCCCATTCTGTGCACGGTGCAGGTAGTGGAACTCACCCACTGTCGTCGTGCCCGCTGCCACCATCTCGAGGAAGGTCATCCTCGCCACGTGGTACACATCGTCCGCATCGACACTCAGCGCCGCTCGATACATCGGCTCGCGCCACGACCAGAAGTCATCGCCGCCCACGCCTCGCGTCTCCGTGCGCCCTCGAATCAACCGCTGAAACGTGTGCGAGTGCGCATTCACGAAACCCGGCAGGATCGCTTTGCCCCGCAAGTGCGTGACCGGATGCTGCTCTTCCTCACCCGGCCCCAACACCTTCAAGATGCGCCCGTCGTCTCCGACCAGGAGTCCGCAATCTGCCCGGAACTCGCCGCCATTGAAAACCAGATCAGCTCGATAGACCTGCGGCATCGCTATGCCTTCGTTGGACGGATATGCAGCTCACGTAGCTGCTGCTCGCTGACAGCGCTCGGCGCATCGGCCATCAGGTCAATCGCCTTCGCCGTCTTCGGGAACGCGATGACTTCACGCAGGCTCGCCGCGCCAGTCAGAATCATGATGATGCGGTCCAGTCCCAGCGCAATCCCGCCGTGCGGAGGCGTCCCATACTGCAGCGCATCGAGGAAGAAGCCAAAGCGCAGCTTCGCTTCCTCGTCCGACATCCCCAAGGCGCGGAAGATCTGTCCCTGAATATCTTGGCGATGGATACGAATCGACCCCGACCCAAGCTCCATGCCATTGAGCACTATGTCGTAGGCCAGCGCGCGAACCGCCTCTGGATCCGACTCCATGCGTCCCGCAATCAGATCGTCTTCGTGCGGCGACGTAAATGGATGGTGCGCAAAGGTCCAGGTGTGCGTCGACTCGTCCCACTCGAAGAACGGAAAGTCCGTAACCCAGAGAAATTTGTAATCGTCCGCGTTACCTTTCTTCTCGAAAGCACCGTGCTTGTCCTGGAAACGCTTTGCCAGGTCGAGCCTCAGCTGACCGACTTCCTTATAAATCCAGAGCCGATCCTTGGCCGGTGCAATGACTCCCGGCTTCGGTGTAATCACAATGTTCAGATCGCCCGGAGCCAGCGCACTCTGATCGAATGCCGTCAGCTCGCCGGAAAGCTTCTCAGTGATCCGATCCGCGAGACCAGCAAACGCCTCGCTGGTGCGCAGCCGCGCAACGTCAAGAACGTCCAGACCTGAATCCCCCAGGCTCGCTCGAATATCAGCTGTAAGCGCCTTGCGAGCCGTGCCGGAAAGCTCGCCGACACGCGGAATCGTAAAGCCCAGCACCGGCAATCCCAGCTCAATCTTGAGCGCCGCGCGCAGCTCCGGCGTCAGATCCTCGGTCAGGTCGACCATGGCCGGCAGGCGCAGGTCTGGCTTGTCGATGCCATAGCGGCGAATGGCCTCGTCGTAGGTCATGCGCGGAAACGGCGCGCTGATCTGCTCGCCCGTAATGAAAAACGCCGCTTTGAGAAATCCCTCGACCACAGCGAAGACCGTCTCCTGCTGCGGAAACGTCATCTCCAGATCGATCTGCGTGAACTCCGGCTGACGGTCAGCGCGCAGATCCTCATCGCGAAAGCAGCGCGCGATCTGGAAATACCGATCCATCCCGGAGATCATCAGGATCTGCTTGAATATCTGCGGCGACTGCGGCAGCGCGTAAAACTCGCCCGGATGCACCCGGCTCGGCACCAGGTAATCGCGCGCCCCCTCAGGCGTCGACCGCGTCATAAATGGCGTCTCTATCTCGAAAAATCCCTGGCTCGACAGGTACTCGCGCACCGCTAGCGCCACCTTATGCCGGATCTCAAAGTTCCGCTGCATCTCCGGGCGTCGCAAGTCGATGTAGCGAAACTTGAGCCGCACCTCTTCATTGCCGATCGCCTCTTCAGCCGGTGAAAACGGAGGCACCTTCGCATCGTTCAGAATGCGCAGCTCTTCGGCGACCACCTCAATCTCGCCCGTGTCCATCTTGGGATTGATGACGTCTTTGCCGCGTAGCCGCACCTTGCCGATCACTGCGACAACATACTCCGGCCGCGCCTGCTCAGCCTTCGCATGCGCCGCCGCGCTCAGCTCGTTGTCCAGCACCACCTGCGTGATGCCGTAGCGGTCGCGCAAATCGAGAAAGATCAGATTGCCGTGGTCGCGCCGCCGGTTCACCCAGCCCAGCAATACAACCTGTTTGCCCGCGTCCGATGCGCGAATCTCTCCACACGTATGCGTGCGCGTCAGTGTGCCTAAAAAGTCAAGCAATTAATGAAGCCCTTTCCCACATTCAATAATTTACCGTCGGCTTTACCGGTCTCGCCGTAATGTTTACGTCTAGCGAAGGAAGCATTTCTACTCTTGGATTTGTGGGTTGGTCCGTTTCGGCACCTGAAATGTCATAGGTGTATGTCACTACGATTGTGTCATTCACATCAGAATTGAATCGCCAGCTCTTTAAGTTTTCAACGGTGGGAAGAGTCAAAAATGGAGAGTCAGACTTCAGAATAAGACCCCTTGACTCTAGATTCTCACTCAGGACGTTTGTCTCAACCACCCTGCCATCTTTAAGGCTAGCCCGGACCTTAATCGAGCCAGTAATAGCGGCGGCTCTCGCAATAGGAGGGTATCCCGGCAATGCACCGCTGATGAGCAGTGGCAATTCGTGGGATGAACTGGCCGATCCTGTCTGCGCATAGCAACAGCCCGTGAACACAAGCATCAATATGCAAAACAAATTCCTCGTCATCGCGATCCTTAACGTCGACGATTGGTCGTCAATGCTCTTCTCTTCTGGTAACAGCCTGCGCGAGCTCTACCCGCGCCACCTTCACCTGCTCGCCGCTCGCGAAATCCTTCACCGTCAGAATACCGGACTTCACTTCATCCTCACCCACCAGCACAACCTTCCGCGCCAGCTTGTTAGCAATCTCGAAAGACTTCTTCAGCCGGAACCCGCCGTCCCCCAGCTCAACCCGCAGCCCTGCGCGTCGCAGCTCCCGAGCCAGTTCCAGCGCTGCCGGATTCAGCTCCGCCGACAGCGGTGCAATAAACGCATCCGCCAGCACAGCAGCCCGCTCACGCTGCGCCTGCAATGTCAGAATCAGCCGGTCCTCGCCGATAGCAAATCCGATCCCCGGAGCCTTCGGCCCCCCGAGGATTTCGCTCAGCCCGTCATAGCGGCCACCGCCGAGCAGCGCATTCTGCGTACCTAAACCTCCATGCGTGAACTCGAAGGTCGTCCGCGTGTAGTAATCGAGACCGCGCACCAGCCGCGGATTGACGGGATACGGCACCCCACACATGTCGAGCGCCGCAAGCACTGCAGCAAAGTGGGCCTTCGAATCCTCATCGAGATATTCGGCG
>Ga0126381_100009947_pt1 | contig 10687 bp, 5 predicted proteins | sample PanSoiMetPlot_28_FD_96465 | JGI IMG/M metagenome (GOLD analysis project Ga0126381, IMG submission 96465) | Tropical forest soil microbial communities from Panama - MetaG Plot_28 | ecosystem: Environmental > Terrestrial > Soil > Tropical forest > Bulk soil | place: Panama | collected 2016-02-17
GGCTCCCCCATGATGTCGAGCGGCTCCTGCAGCGGTGACGAATCGAAGCGCAAGCACCGCGCGTCATCCGTCGCCTGATCGCGCCACCAGGTCTCGGGGTCACCCGAGGCGCCTGACCAGCGATTGGCAAAGCCGACCGTCAGATCTGTCCGGTGCGTCAGGAGAGTCTGTGCTCCCACTCGCTCCTGCAGACCCTCGGCGTTGAGGTACAAGGTGCGAGCCCCGATCTCGCTGGCGGGCCAGGTTGGTTCGGACACCCAAGCTCCGCGTGTGTCATGCGGATAGTTCGTGCCGGGCGGCGCATCTTCCCGCAAAGCCCAAACTCGCGGCTCCTCCATAATCCCGTTCCTCTCGCCAAGCAGCCAGTGGCGCCACCAGCGTGCCTCGACCGGCAGCCAGTCGACGCCCGGACCCGGAGTGCCATTGGCAGCCGCGGTCGGTACACCCCGATGACCCGCCGGCTGGGGATAGCCCGGCCACTTGTGCGCCCAAGGGCCGATGAGAGCCTTCTGAGGCACTTGCGGGGCGCGTTCCATCATGCGCGTGGCTGACGGGAGATACGCATCTAGCATGCCGGCGACGTTGTAAATGGCACACCGGATCGCGCCGTAGTCGTGAATCGATCCGGACTGCCACTTGGCATCGAGAGTCGGGTGCTCATTCCAAAGGACGGTCATCGCGCTGGCGACGTCGAGCCGTTGCTGCCACATGAGTCGCCAGCGATCTTCGCCGACGATGATCGGGTCGGGCGGGGCGCGCATGATGACTTGCCACTCCATTGCCCACACATACTGGTCATTGATGAGGCAGCCACCTCGATAATGAATGTCGTCCAAATAGCGCTGCTCGGTTCCGCACGTGGAGACGATCGCCTTCAATGCGGCGGGGGCCTTGGCCGCTGCCTGCAGTGCAGTGAATGAGCCGTAGGAGATCCCGCGCATGCCGACATTGCCGTTGCACCAGGGCTGCTGAGTGATCCACTCGATCACCGCCAGCGCATCGGACTGCTCGATGGGCATATATTCGTCGATCATGGCGCCGTCGGACTCGCCCGTCCCGCGGATATCGACACGCAGCAGCGCAATGCCCGCCTTTGCCAGAAAGGGGCCGGCGACGTCGTCTCGATAGCGGTACGCATCGCGCTTGCGATAGGGCAGGTATTCGAGCACCGCGCCCGTGGGTACCTGGGCGGCTGTGTGCGGTAAAAACAATCGCGCCGCAAGGCGCGAGCCGTCCGGCATGGGGATCCACACATTCTCCACGATCCTGATTGAAGGATCCTCCACCCCGACAGTCGCGGAGAGCTGCTGTGGCCGCGCGTGCGCCACAAACGCCCACGCGGGGAGCGCCGAGCCGATCAGTCCGAGCGCTCTTCGTCTTGTTGTCATTGATCAGATCCTCAATGTGCTGGTTGACGTTCGCCGTACTCTACCCGAGCGGACGCGCGCTTCCAGTCGACCCCTGGTCCCCTCGCCAGCGCATGCAACGCTGGCATCAGAACGACGTAACCGATCATTCCGAGGGCTGCGCAAGAATCCAACCTTGTGCGGATAGAGACGCAGGTATTCGTATGGGACAACGCAGGTTCTCAGGCGCTGGCGCGCCTCTTCGGTCTGCTCATTTCTTTGGATTGGCCTACGAACAGCAGGATCAGATCGATCGTGCGGTGAAGCCCGTAGCCTGACGCGTCAGCCCCACTTATGCTCGCTCCGTGTCCATTTATTCCGCCCGCGTGCGCGACGCTCACGGCGCGACCCGACCGGAGCATGTGAGCCGCGGACGGTCTTCGCGGCCTTTTCGCCAGTGACTTGCTGCCAGCTACCACCCTTCGGTTCGAACTTCTGCGCGAAACCGCCCGTGAGCACTTCGAATGCCTCGTGGGCGTGACGCCTGAAGTCCAGCGGCCCCTTGGAGTGCTCGTGCCCGAACCAGCTCGGGGTTACGAAGTCGGTCACCGGAATGCCGCCGATCTTGTACCCGTATTCGGCGCCCTCGACGGGATCGCAGATCTCAGCCGCCCAGAATGCGCCGTGTTGATCCTGATACGCGCCGTGGAGCCACGGATCGACGGCCATCTCGCAGATCTCATGGCTTGCCCCGACACTGATGCTGAACTTGTCGGCCAGAATTCCCTTGACGAACACCTTGGAGATGGGGAGTCCATCGTTGGTCAGATCATGATACGCGAGTGCGTGGGCCTGGTCGGGTTCATCGATGAAGACCACCCACCACGAGCCGCGCGCGGGGCCCTTTTTTTTCGTGGTGAAGGTGAAGGCGGCTTCGCACACGTTCCACACCGAATTCAGATCCTTGTTCCACTGCGAAGTGAAGGCGGGAATCATCCTCTTCACATCGGCATCGCTGATTAGGGTGGAGTGGTTGATGACGGCTAGCTGCAACATGCGGTTCCGTTTCCCTGCAATGCGCCAGGTGGTGGTCAACGTTATGGAGCTCGGGGGTTTTAAAACTCAAGAGCGGACTGTCGGCCGGCTCGGGTATGTTGATCCACGCTGGCCCCGGATTCCGCGGACAGTGTCGGATTTTCGATCGACTGTCCGCCCTTCCCCAAGGGAGGGTCAGGGACCGCAGCTTCCGTGAGCAGTGCGCGGTTGTGCATTGCAACAGTCCTGCGGCTCTTCCCCAGGAAGGGACTTGAGTGTTGGCTTCGATACACCCGCAAACACACGGCCTCCCAAAGAGATTTTCGCGCTCCGTTGTCAATCGCCACAGCGGGGCGGTGCTGCCGGACCCCAGCAATGTGGGAGTGGTAGACGAAAAACTCAGGTAGTACCATCGGTGTGGCGTCGAGACGCCTTTGCTGAAGAATAGAAACGTCCTCGCGGTACGCTGTTGATCACCGCAGAGGATTTCGCAGATAGGGGAGCACACACATGACTAACACCCACACGCTGCTTGCGGGCAGCAGACGGCCAGCGCCGCCAAATTGCAAGCGACTAGGAAATGTTCCGTCGGGGGCCCGCGTGAATGCGACTATCACGCTCAAGGGTCCGGACCTTCCGACACCACGTGCCGACGAACGCCCGCTCAGCAGGGAAGAAATCGCAAAGAAGTTCGGTGTTCCCAAAGCGACAGTTCAAAAAGTCATACGGGTGCTCGAGTCATACAAGCTAAAGGTGGTCGAAGTCACACAGGGCGGGCGTACCCTTAAGGTTCGAGGCACGGCGGATGCAATCGACGAGGCCTTTAAAGCGAAACTCGGGATATATAAGGTGCGCGGCAAAGGACCGATTCGTGCTCGTGAAGGTGTGCTGAAGATTCCGAATCCGCTCAATCGAATCGTAACGGGCGTCTTCGGATTGGACCAGCGGCGCATGGCCAAACGGCACGCGCACGCCGCGGGCCGCCCAAGCGCGCGAGACCCGCTCACGCCTCAGAAGCTCGAACAGCAATACAACTTTCCTGCCGGCGATGGCGCCGGCCAGACGATTGTGATTGCGGAATTTGGTGAGGACCATGGGAACGGTCGGAGGGCGCCGACGTGGATCCCGTCGGATGTCACGTCATTCTGTGAAACACACGGCGTGCCAGCTCCAAGGATCAGACTCAAGAGGGTCGGTTTCTCTCCGCATGTGTACACGAGGCGGCAGTACAAGTCGTATCTACAACACACATCTAGGAACCTTCGGAAGCGGCTGACGGGGCCGACCGGCGAGACCACAATGGACGCGCAGATCGTTGCCGCGCTGTGTCCGAAGGCTGATATCCGAATCTATTTTGCGACCTTGGACGAAGGTGGGTTTGTCAACCTGCTCGATGCAGTGACCTCGGGAAGCGGACCCATCCCAGTCGTGGTATCGATGAGCTACGGAGCCGCCGAAGACTCCTCCGGCTGGAGTCGTGGGGCCAAGACTGCAATCAACGAGCGCCTTCAGATTGCGGCGCTCATGGGCATCACGGTGTGTGTTTCTTCTGGGGACGATGGTAGTGGCTGCTATCAATCCGGTAGGCGTTGCCACGTCGAATTTCCTTCTTCGAGTCCTTACGCACTGAGCGTCGGTGGCACCATGCTCAGCCATCGAGGGCACGTTGAGGAAGCGTGGCGGGGGCGTTCCCGACAGGGCGCTATCACGGGCGGTGGCGTGAGCCGGTTCCCCCGAGCCCCTTGGCAGGGCGTCAAGATCCGATCTCTCAACCCCGGCGCGCGATTTGGGCGAGTCGTACCGGACGTCTCCGCCTTGGCTGGCCGTCCCTATTACTGCGTGTTATTCGACGGTAAAACAGACCACAACGGCGGCACGAGCGCGGCCACCCCACTGTGGGCATCGCTGATCGCGCGCATCAACGCAGCATTACCCCCGTCAAAACGCCAGAGATTCTTGCCCCCGCTTCTATATAAGCCCGGCGTCGGCGCGGTCGGCTTCCGCGACATTGTGTTGGGACACAATGCCTCCCGTCTTCATCCAGGCTATAAGGCCAAACACGGATTCGACGCCGTCAGTGGCTGGGGGGTACCCGACGGGTGCAGGTTACTCGGTGCGCTCGCGGTGGTCTGAGGAAGCTCGTAACGTCACTTGAGGAATCACCGGAACGGCCGCCTAGACTCACATCAGCAGGGGCGCACTCATCCCAGCCGCCGGATCGTGATGCCGCAGGAGAAAGTGCACGATGCCCGCCGTGCCGAGCATGAGCCCGTCGGCGCCGGCCGAGGGCTCGGCGGGCGGAAGTTGCCACGGCTGACGCGAGCCCCTGCGAAAGAGCGCCACCAGTACATTGGCAATGTCCGCGGCACGCTCATGCCAGCACTGATCCCTCAGCACGCGATACGCCTCGAGGTAGACCTCGCCGACGCCCGCGAGACCATGGCACTGACCGAGGCTGCCGCTGCGCAGTTTCGCGGGAGATGCGCCGAGCGCGTCCCGCAGATACTCCTCCGCAATGGCAGCAGTGCCCTGGGCCTGCGCGACGCAGAGCCAGCCGAGCGCAATACCGGGCGCTCCGTGACACCACCAATTTGCGGGCGCGCGCCGTGAATCGCTCTGCGGCCACTGCCACCAGCCACCGCGACCCCGCCGGGCGCGACTGACCAACCAGGCTTCGGCCCGACGCCAAGCGGCATCGGCGCCGGCATCACCTGTGAGCGCAGCGTAGCTGCCGAGGAAGGCCATCATGCCGGCGGCGCCGTGTGCAAAACCGGTGAGGCGCTCACCGCTTGCTCCTGGAACACCCTCCGGCAGCGTCCATGCGCCTTGCGGATTCTGTGTGCGCACGAGGTAATCCGCGCACGCTGCGGCACCGGCCGCAAGCTCGGGCAGCCCGAGGCGTCGGGCGCAGGCAAGTGCCGCGAAGCCCTGGCCGGCGGCGCCGTGCGTGAAATCCGGCCAATCAAGGCGACCCACGAGTGCGTCGGCGAGATGCGTGCGCAGCACATAATTCGTCGAAGCACACCCGGCTTGCACTGCTGCGGCGACTGCCAGCGCGCGGCCGGCGCGCCCATGTACGAGACCGGGCAGGTCGGGCGTCACTGGCTCGCGCGCGGTCAACACGCGCACCGCTCGTTCGACGAGTGTCGTGTCAAGTTGCACAACTCGGGCGCTGTGCGCCGCGGCGAGTACGTACAACAGTCCGGCAATGCCAGAGTGCGCATCGATCATTGCCGCGTCACGAGCTGTGCGCCGGGCCCGGAGCCGATCGAGCCGCAAGCGGAATTCCGCTGTCAACCTCTCCAATCCCTCGGCCACCACCGACTCGTGGGCCGCCGCCGTGAATAGCGGCGCGGTGAAGTGTTGACGGCGCGCCGTCGCGCCGGCCGCCGTCGAGGCGATCGCCCCGACCAGCATCGCTGCATCGAGCTCGCACGAGGGTTGATCCGCAAGCGCGCGCGCCAGCAGCTCGATGAGCACTGCGTCGCGCAGCCCCGTCAGCTCGGCGAGCCGTGTGGCGAGCTCGCGCCACTGGCCGTGGACTACGGCTGCCGGATCGAGCCCCGTGAGCGCGAACGCGAGCACGCGCCCACAGGCCTGCCAGTCATCGCGGCGTGCCGGTGCATGCTGCTCGCGGCTGAGGTCGCTGAAGCCCGGCGTGCCGAGTCGGAAAGCCGGCATCCGACTTCCCACGACGTGCGCGCACTCCCAGTCCAGAAGGTAGACACGATCGTCATCGGCAATCCACACATTGCCGGGCGCGACGTCCCGATGAATGACGCCACGGGCGTGCGCCGAGCTCAAGTGGCGAACGAGTTGGGCCACGTACCGCAGCAGGCGGTGCCGCGCCTGCGCGCGCACGGACAGCCATGAGCGGCCGCTGACGAGTTGGTATACGAGCTCGGTGAGCGTTTTGCCCTGCACATAGGTAATGGGCAAATAGCCGGTATCTTCGTCTTCGAAGTAGTCGCCTGCGCAGGCGACTCCCCGAAGTCCGCGCAGCCGCGCGAGCACCGCGCCCTCGTGCCGCAGCCGGACTCGGTGGTCCCGCCCGAGCTCATCCGTGGAGCAATGCGGCCGGGCCTGCTTCAGCACACAGGCCGCCGGTGCCCTTGCGTCACCAAGATCTATCGCGCGCAGCACACTACCCGCAAGCCCGTGCCGCAGCGCATCGGTGACGAAATACCGTCCAGCGAGCAGTCCGCGCGCGCTAGGTAACGTGGGCGGCTGCGCGGGGGCCGATGTTGGGAAGGGAATTGCGATGCCTGGCGGACAGCTGAAGGGCACCGGCCGAAGATCCGCCATCCAGTTGCCGTTGCCATCGGGAATAACCGCAGTTGGCTCGCCCAAACGGTCGTGCCTGATCCGGGGACGCACGGAGCCGTAGCGAGCGTAAACCGCCTCACCGAGATGCAGATCGGTCGGAACGCGCGGCCCGACGATTCCGCGCGTGTGCTCGATGAGCTCGCGGGCCAGAGTGACAGCTTCGGTGTCGTTGCGCGGATAGACTGTAATTACCTTGCCGATCTGTGTTTCGCCGAACGCGCCGGCACTGAGCTGCATGATCGCAGCACGATCGGCCGCTATCTTGAAGTGCGCACCGTGACGCGCGAGGCACGGTAGCGCACGCTCGAACAGCCGGTCGACGCCGGTGACGGTCGCCGAGACGTGCAGTTTCCAGCCCGCCACGTGCGTTGGCCTGCCGACGACGAGCCAGGAGTCTCCCCGCCGAGGGATGATTCCGAGCGCCCGCAAACGTCTAGCGAATTCGTCGCTGCCCGCGTGGTCGCTCACCCGCGCGGGTCGGACCGCGAAGCAGGTTGCGCGTGTGCGCATACCGATACACCGTTACATTCGACGGACAGCTCCGGTGCGGCGGCGCTCGCGCGGCATCAAGTTTTGTTGCTGGTCGTGTTTTGGAGACACTGGACCCGGAGCCAAAGGCCGGGGCCGCCGCTCTCTGCGTCGTCAACCCGCTTGTGGACGGCCTTCCTCCTCTTCTCGCTTGGGATCAGTCGGCGCGCTTCCTTGGTCTTAAGCAGACTCCTGACTTTCTTGTGGTCGAGGATGAGTGCGTGCACGAGTTCCGGGCGGGTCTTGAGCAGTCCGAGCAGCTCGCCCATGCCGGCTTTGGGTTTCTTGGCCATGGCTCCCCCTTTTTTTCTTGTGCTGAGGACGAAAAAACTCTTCTCTAACAGTCTAATTCCATACGCCGTACCTGTCCAACGGAGACGTACCGAATTTGCTCACGGGCCGAATCCGAGGCTGCTGCGCAGGGCAACAAACCTCGGATCAGCCTTCATCGGAATAAAAGCTGGCTCCGGTGTGCAAGCGAGGCTGGCCGCAAACTCCGGCTGGTGCTGGTCCACTGCTCGCTTAAGCCATTGGAACGCCGGCTCGAGCTCATTGCGATACGCGTACGCAAGTCCTGTGACGCCCGGTAGAGTCTGCCCGTACCGTGTGCGTAGCTGGGTGAACGCTTCGTCCGATGCATCGCGGCGGCCCGCGGCGTACTGGGCGCTTGCGAGACCCGCAAGATGCGCTGACTCATCCGGCTCCCGCGCGATGACCTCGAGCGCGGAAGGTGCGTCACCACGCGCCGCGAGCGCCCGGGCGAGGAGGGCGTGAGCTCCCACATATCTGGGGTTCTCCGCGATCGCCTGCCTGGCGATCTCCTCGGCGTTCGCGTACTCGCCTCCGCACAGATAACTTTGCGCGAGGACGAATTCCGCGCCCACGCTGAGCGGATCTCGCTGCACGCGCTCCTGCTCCAGATGTATGGCCTCCTCCCAGCGTCCCGCGCTGCGCGCCAGCTCACCGCGCGCCGTCAGTACCAATAGATTCGCCGGATCGAGGGACTCGGCACGCGCGATGCTGCGCTCTGCCCCCACCCAGTCAAGCTCGCTCATCTGCAGCCACGCCAAGCCGATGTTAGCGCGACTGGAATTTCTGTCGAGGGCGAGTGCACGGTCGTACGCAGAGCGCGCTTTGGGGAGGCCCGTCTCAGGGCCGACCTTGCCCAAAAGCATCGAGTCATTCCACCACCGTCCCAACGCGACCCAGGCGTTTGCGTAGCCGGGGTCCTTCTGCAGGGCCGCCTCAATGAATGCACGCTCGCCATCCGTCGCGGGCTCCTGTCGCCAGACTTGGAGCGCCTGCAGCAGCAGGCGGTAAGCCTCGAGCGAGCGCGTCGACGGCACGCCAGGAGCTACATCGACGCTATCCTGTTTGAGGTCCCCAGCGACTGCGTGCGCGATGTCCTCTTCCAGGTTCAGGATGTCGCTGCCACTGCGGTCGTAGACCTGCGACCACAGCTGGAAGCCATCGGCGGCGTGGAGCAGCCGCGTGCTGACGCGCAGCTGCCCGGCAGACCCACGCACCGTGCCTTCCAGGAGGTACGCAACACGCAGGCGTCGCGCCAGCGTTGGTGCATCCTCCTTGCTGTCCTTGACCGCGAAACTCGAGGTCTGTCCGGTCACCGACAGTCCCGGGAACAGCGTCAGCCGATCGATCAGCGCCGCGGTAAGGCCGTCGGCAAAATACTGCTGCTCGTGCCCTGTACTGAGATCGAGTAAGGGCAGCACGGCGATCGACTTCGGAGAGACGGCCGCCAAAGCGTCCGCAGGCGCGGACTGAACCACGACGGAGCGACTGGGGATCCAGGGCTTCTCGAGCGCCAGGTAGGTCAAACCAAGCGCAGCGACTGTAGCGATGACGGCCGCTTTAAGGACCGGGCTATCGCGCGGCGCTTTGCCGGCCGCAAGCCCCGCGATGAGCTGCTCCACCGATCCGGTGCGCGCCTCACGCCCAAAGGCGAGCGCTTTCCTGAGCGTGGCATTCTGTTGCCGCGACAGCCCCTCAACGGTGGGCACCATGGCCCCCGTGTCTCGAGCCTCGAGCGCTGTTTGTTCACCGAATGGCCGCTCGCCGCACAACATCTCGTATATCACACACGCGAAGGAGTAAATGTCGTCGCGCCGATCCGGCTCCTTGCCCTCGAGCATCTCGCAACTGGCATAGCAGGGAGTGAGTGCCAGCGGACCCGACTGCTTGTGCAGAAGGGGACCGCGCGACACCCTGGCGATCCCGAAGTCGAGCAACTTCGTCCTCCCCGAGGTCGTCACGAAGATGTTCGCGGGCTTAAGGTCGCTGTGAATCACACTGTGGTCATGCGCGTAGCCGAGAGCTCCGGCCACGTCCTCGATGATGGGCCAGGCATGGCTAAAGCTCATTCCCCGGGCAAACTCTTCGTCCAGCAGGGCAGTCAGTGATTTTCCCTCGAGGTATTCCATGAGCACGTAGAGCTTCGTGCCGTCCACATTCACCGAATGCACATCGACGATGTACGGATGGCTCAGTTTGCGAGTCTTGCGGACCTCCTCGCGCAGGAGGTCGAGTGCCTGCGGGTCAAGGGCCCCCTTGAGCACCTTGATGGCGAAAGTTTCGCCAGCGACCTGCTCGTCCCGGGCCAGGTACACCACCCCCATCCCGCCCTCACCGAGCTCGCGCTCGATCCGGTACCGGCCCGAAAGCATTTGACCGTTGACGAGCTTCTCGCCCCTGGCGGCAACCTGAGGCCGCGCCGACCGATCTGCGGATCTCTGCACGCTCCCGAATTCCACACCACTGGTCCAGCAGACGGAGGGCTGCGGATCCACTTCACTCTCTGGAGACGGGATCTCGGTGGACGGCGCGCGGCGGTTCTCTTCCGAAGTCATTGGCTCTTGGATGCGCCCGCAAGGCGGCTGGGAAAAGCATGCGCCTATTCGGGCAACGAGGGCAAATCAAGTCCGCATGCGTGGGCAACATTTCACGACTTCCTAAGATTCTCCTAAGGATCTCCCTATGGGTCTGCCGCTAACTTTGTTCCCGAGGCTTAAGACCAAAGAAAGCAACTCCCGGTCCCAGGCCACAGTGAAGTCCCAAACCCCAGATATAGGAGAACCGTCATGATCGCGAATGTTAAGTTCGATAACCGCACCTTCCTCGCTTACGCCGCTGCAGCGGTACTGGCGTCCGTGTTGGTCGCGTCCACCGCGCATGCCGATGGCCAGTTTCGCTCCGAGACCGTCAGATACTCTGATCTGAACCTCAGTACATCGGCTGGTGTCGAGGCACTCTACCAGCGCATTCACGCGGCAGCCCGCCGCGTCTGCGAACAGCCTGCGAGGGAGCAGGCGGCCGCCGCCGGGAAGTGCATGACGAAAGCCGAAAGCGAGGCGATCGGCAAGGTGAACGCCCCGTTGCTGACCGCGTTCTACCAGACGAAGACCGGAACTCATCCATCAACGATCATCGCGACTCGA
>Ga0126381_100009948_pt1 | contig 10686 bp, 4 predicted proteins | sample PanSoiMetPlot_28_FD_96465 | JGI IMG/M metagenome (GOLD analysis project Ga0126381, IMG submission 96465) | Tropical forest soil microbial communities from Panama - MetaG Plot_28 | ecosystem: Environmental > Terrestrial > Soil > Tropical forest > Bulk soil | place: Panama | collected 2016-02-17
GCGAGGCGCATTACCAGCTCGGTCATCTGCTTCTGATGCAGCACAAGACGCAGGAGGCGATCGCCCAGCTCTCGCAGACGCTCACACCCGAAGACCGGGAGACGCCACGATTTCTCTATGCGCTCGGGGTGGCGTACGCCGAGGCCGGCGATTTCGCATCGGCGCGACGGTATCTCGAGCAGGCGGGACAACAGGCGTCGACAATGGGCCAGGCGCCGCTGGTGACCGCGATTCAGGCCGTGCTCACGAAGTTGGAACAACGGGCCGCAAAGTGAGATCCGGTGCGAGCGGCGCTGCCGCCGCCATCCTTGGTGGGCTTTTGCTGTTGGCCTGTTCCCGGTCGGCCGCGACGGCGAAGCCGTCTCTCCGGGACATCGCCGCGGAATCCGGTCTGCGCTTTCGGCACTTCACCGGCGCGACCGGCAAGTTTTACCTGCCCGAGATCATGGGGTCGGGCGTTGCGCTCATCGATTACGACGGCGACGGCGACCTGGACGTGTTCCTGGTTCAGGGCGCCATGCTCGAGCCGGGTGGAACGGCGCTTTTCCCGCTTCCTCCTGGCTCGAAACCCGGCAACAGGCTCTTCCGCAACATGCTGAAGGAGACGGGCAAGCTGCGCTTCGAGGATGTCACCGAACAGGCCGGTCTCGCTTTCACGGCCTACGGAATGGGCGCGGCTGTCGGCGATTACAACAACGACGGCTATCCCGACCTGTACGTCACCAACTTCGGGCCGAACGTCCTTTATCGCAACAATGGCAATGGCACATTCACGAACGTGACCAAAGAAGCCGGCGTCGAGGACGGCTCGTGGAGCAGCAGCGCAACCTGGGTGGACTACGACAACGACGGGTTTCTTGATCTGTATGTTGGCCATTACCTCGACTTCACCGTGAAGGGGAACAAAGAGTGTTCCGACACGACAGGCAAGCGCGATTACTGTTCGCCCAGCGCTTACAAGCCAGTCCGCGACCGTCTCTATCGCAATCTCGGCAACGGAAAGTTTCAGGATGTGACTTCAGCCGCCGGTATCGGCGCCGCCATCGGCGCAGGACTCGGCGTCCTCGCGGCCGATTTCAACGAAGACGGCTGGCCCGATATCTATGTCACCGACGATGGCTCCGCCAATCTACTCTGGATAAACAACGGCGACGGCACATTCCGCGAAGCCGCCCTGCTGTCAGGCGCGGCGTACGCGGAGAACGGCGTCGCGCGCGCCGGCATGGGAGTGACAGCGGGGGACTTCGATGCGAGCGGCCATGAGAGCCTCTTCGTCACCAACCTGACTCGAGAAGGCGCCACACTTTACCGCAACAACGGGCATGCCAATTTCATCGATGTCACCGCCCGGTTCGGGCTTTCGCAACCGACCTTCTCCGGCACAGGTTTCGGCGTGGAGTGGTTTGATTACGACAACGACGGGCGGCCCGATCTTTTTATCGCCAATGGCGGCGTGACGATCGTTGAGAGCCTTCGGGGGGAAGCCTATCCGTTCCACCAGCGTAATGTGCTGCTGCACAACCAAGGCGCACGGTTTCGCGAGACCAGCGCGGAGGCAGGGCCTGTGTTCAGCCTGTCCGAAGTGGGCCGCGGTGTTGCATTCGGTGACATCGACAATAACGGCACGGTCGATCTCGTTGTCGCCAACAACAACGGACCGGTGCGGCTGTTATTGAACGAGAGCGCGCCGCGCGGCCACTGGCTCGAGGTGAAGCTGCAGGGGACGAAATCCAACCGCGCCGGGATCGGGGCGCGCATCAGCGTATCGCGGCCGGGCCAGCCGACGCTTTTGAAGCACGCGCACACGGACGGCAGTTACCTGAGCGCGAGCGATTCGCGCGTGCATTTCGGTCTGGGCAGCGCAACGGAAGTGACTGTCTCGGTGGCGTGGCCGGCAGGGCTGCGCGAGGAATGGAATGGCGTCAGGGCCGATGCGCTGGTGACGCTACGGGAAGGCGCCGGGAAGAGGCGGTAAGACGACCGGAAAGGCGGCTGTCGGGCGTACCCCGGATTCGCCGACTCTCGCGCCTGCGCTCAGTCAGGCTGGTGCCACAACCTTGCGCGGCCACTGGGCGTAGTCCTCGCGGTTGCTCAGGATCCTCTCGCGCATCTCTTCGCGCGTGGGCTGCACTTCGCCGCGCGTGTTGAGGGCGCGCGAAACGATGATGTGCTCTCCTGGCGCGGGGCTTGTCCAAGGTAGAGACCAAAGTACCCAGGCGGCATCTCCGGCGCGCTGGTCGATCGTCGCATGCTGCCAGGCGCCCTCGTCGATCTTCACTTCAATCGTGGTGATGGCGGCGCGGCCCCCCCAGGCCGCGCCCGCGATTCGGTATTCGAAGCCCCCAGCGTTGGCTCTCTGCGTTACGCGCGCAACCACGGATTTGAGATTGTTTCTCGAAATCGAGTGGTCGAGCCACACGGTTCCCTCGGCCGTTTGCATGGCGCGAAGGCTCTGATAATTCCGCGCCTTCTGGCGCCCCTCGTACGGCCGGTCGACCACTTCGATGCGCGTGAGCCACTTGATTTGCGACATCCCATACCAGCCCGGCATCACGAGGCGCAGCGGAAAACCGTGCTCGGGCGCGAGCGGCCGGCCGTTCATGCCGAATGCAAGCAGGTGCTCCGGAGACAAAGCGTCTTGAATATAAAGGCTCCAGCCATGGGGCGACGAGTAAGTGATATTGCCAGCTTCAAACTTCCGGTCGTCCTCGTGGTCCATGCCTAGGAAGATTACTTCGCGAGCCTCGGGGTCGGGCGCGCACTCCCTCAGAACTTCGGCCAGTCCAATGCCGGTCCAGTTAGCCGTGCTCACAAGCCCGTTCATGATTCGCGGCTCGCCGAAATTGCCTGAGCATTCGATCGTCACAGTCAGGCTCTTTTGGCCGGGCCGCTTGTGCAGAGCATCGAGCGAAAATTCAGCCGGGCGCTTTACCAGCCCGCCTACCCGGAGCCGCCAGGCTGCCGGATCCACCTCGATCGTCCTCGTCTGGTGAAAGACAAAAAACTCGTCCGCCGGCGTAACCATCGAAGTCAGCCGCCGCAGATCGAAGGATTTCACGCGCGGATTTGCGGCCTGCGCGTCGGCGACGAAGTCGGCGTCGTAGTCCGCGAAAGGAAGCAACTCCTCGTCAGCGGCAAGCGCGAGCGCCGGAATAGCCAGCCCGGGGGCTGACGCCAGGAAGTGACGGCGGGACCACTGCAGCACTGTCCTACTGTAAGCCCGCCTGGTCTCAGAGAGTAGTCCTAAGGCCGAGTTGCAGGAGACGGTTCGCGTTTCTTCCGCATGCCCGCGGGCCGCCGCTCTCAGAACGTGAGCCGCAGACTGAACTGAAACGAACGGTTCATGTTCACTTTCACCGATTGGGTTCCCTGCGCTGTCGTCACCTGACCGAAGCTGGCGTCACCCAAGGTTGTGTCGGGCCGGTCCAGCCACGGAGTGTTGCTCATATTGAAGGTCTCCGCACGGAATTCCAGTTTCCACCGTTCGGTGATATTAAACTTTCGAAACACCGACGCATCGATATTGAAAAGCCGCGGTCCCGCCAGAATATTGCGGCCTACATTGCCGATCGTCTTGCCAGGATCCGCAAACGACGATGTAGTGAACCAGTATTGGCCAGGTCCTACGTTCCGGAGTATCTGCACCGGCGCCACCAGATTCGGGCGGTTGCTGTTGCCGGGAGCGTTCAGCGCCGTGGCGGAAGACGTGAAATCAAGAGGCAACCCGCTCTCCCACGTCCAGAACCCGTTGACCTGCCAGCCGCCTAGCAATGCCTTCCCCACACCGCTGGTCGCCCAGCGCTTGCCGGCCCCGAACGGGAGCTCGTACGTTCCGCTCCACGTGAATATATGCCTCCGGTCCCATGTGGCCAAGCCCTTGATGAGAGGCTGGTTGATCACGTAGAAGTTGGCGGCCGCGTAATCCTCCGATTTTCCAAAAGCATAAGCCGTGGTCATCAGGAATCCGTTTGACAATCTGCGATTCAGCTTCAATTGAAACGAGTCATAGAATGAGGACGCGTAGACAGTCTCGCTGATCGCCGCCGTGCGACCGAAGAGAATGTTCAACGGCTGGCCCGCTGCGCCCGATCCGATCGTCGTACTGGCGTTGATGTTGATGGTGGGATTGGACAAGGCCACCCCGTGGTTTCCCACGAAGGCCAGATCCAACGAAAGATTGGATGTGAGCGTCCGCTGCACCGCGATGTTCCACGACTCGACATACGGAACTGGGGTTTTTGCGGGTTCATATGTATAGCTCTGGTTCGGCGGATTGTTGATGATCCCATTCGAGGGGATGACAACGGCCTGCGGCGCCGGGAAGCCGGCTGCCATGGATCCCGCCGCCACGAAGGAGTTCGCCGCGACCAATTGCTGATTCTGCTTAACCGGATATTGCCAGTTGTTCGTATAGCGATAGAACTGGCTTAATCCATAGCCAGCGCGGATAACCGTCTTCTCATTCAGGCGATACGCCATCCCGAAACGCGGATAGATGCTGTGGGGGTAATTGTTAATCCCCAGATCGCTGGGAATGCTGCCCACTCCCGCCAGAACCAAAGTGTTGTTGGATGGAATGAAATTGGAGTATCCTGCCGGAAACGCGGGCGAACTGGCTGGCCAGTACTCCCAACGCGCGCCAAAGTCAATGGTCAGCTTCGGAGTCGCCTGCCACTTGTCCTGAATATAGGCGTTATAAACGCTGTCCCTCTGCGTCGGGAAGAACACAGCCAAGTCACGCCCGACGGAGTTGGGGAGATCCAGCAGGAAACTGGCGAATGAGTTCGCAAAGCTGTTCGAGGGCCCACCATTGAGCGCTGTCGGGCCCGCCGCGAAGGTAAACCGGCCGCGGGGACTGAACGTGGAGGTCTGCAGCAGATCGCGCCGCTCGCGCCGATAATCAAAGCCCCACTTGATGACGTGCGTCCCCTTCACCTTGTTCCAGTTATTGACGGCGTCGAAATTGGTCACGGCGCGCCGCCACGGCAGGCATCCGTTCACGCCGATCATCGGTGTGTCGTAGCCGTTGACGAACACTTCCGGCAGTCCGCTGGTCCAGACGTCACCCAGGTTGGAATTCGGGATTCCCAGCTTTTGGCCGAGATTCTGTCCTGTATCAACGTTCGTGGCGTCGTTGCGGTTTCGCACGATGCCAAAGCGCAGTTCCGTGATGAGCGTGGAACTGAAGATATGGTTGAAATTAATTCCGGGGCTTTGGTTCCGCGAAGGTCCAGTGGCGTCAAAACCGCCGTTGGAGGGCCCGCCGTAAATCCCGAGGCCCGGTCCGTACAGCCCCGGGTTCGTCACCGTCGCCTGCTGATAGCTGTACCGGAAAAACAGCTTGTTATTTGAGTTGATCAGGTAATCAATCTTCACATCGAACTGATAGATGGACTTGGACTGAGCGTTTACGCCCTGATAGTTCTGGGCCAGATTGGAATTGGTCGGAGGCGGCAGGAAGCTCAGATACTGCGCCGCGATGGGGCTGATGCGGGAGAGCGGAATCTGCTGGTTAGTAAAGGGAGTGCGCCCAGTTCCTGTAGCGGTGTTTCCCGTTGTGGGATCGTAGATGATCGTCGGCGAAGCTGTGAAATCACCACCACGCATGGCCATGGTCGGAATCGTGGGGAGCGCGATCTGGCCCAGGATGTCCTGGCTGCCCTGAAAATCACCGAAGAAGAACAGCTTGTCCCGCAGGATGCGCCCGCCAATCGAGCCGCCGTACTGGTTGTATACCGTGTGCGGCACGGTGTTGGCGAAAATATTGCGGGCCTGCAGCGCACTGACGCGGTTGTATTCGAACAGCGAGCCGTGGAAATTGTTCGTGCCCGATTTCATCATCACGTTCACCACGGCCCCGCCCGCCCGGCCCAGTTCCGGATCGTAGTTGGTCGTGCTCACATCGACGGACGCAATCGCGTCAGCCGGGACCACGACGGCCGTCATGTACCCTTCGATGTTGTTGTCGATGCCCTCGATCATGTAATTGTTCTTTTGATCGAGACCGTTCACTACGGACTGGAGATGCTCCTGAGAGTTGAAGAACGGAGAATTCGAGCGATACGTTCGCTGCACGCCCGGCACAAGCATCAGCGTGTTCTGGTAATTCCGATTGTTCAGCATCGGCAATTCCGAGAGTTGTTGTGTCTGGATTTTCTCGCCGGTGTCTGAGCGGTCGGTCTGCAGAGAAGCAGCTTCGGCCCCTACCTCAATGACCTGCGTCATTTCGCCGGGCGTCAGCTCCACATCGACTCGTATGGTGCTGTTGGCTTCCAGGACAATATCGGTGTGAACCACCTTGCGGAACCCGGGGTGTTCCACTTCGACCTTATATGTTCCGGGATCCAGATTGGGAAACGCATAAAAACCTGCCTCGCTCGTCGTTGCCGAACGCGTGAAGTTGGTGTTGATTTCGGTAATGGTGACCGTCACGCCCTGCACCACACCCTTGCTGACATCGGTGATGTCTCCTAGGATGGTTCCCTTCAGAGTCTGACCATTACACGTCGAGACAGCCAACATCGCTGCCGCGAAGAGACCCGCAGCGGCCCTACTATAATCACGCATACCTCCCCCTTCGATTTGCTTACTGCGCGCCCGCCGGAAGCGCGAAGGCCATATAGGCCCCGCGAATCTGGATGGCGACGTACTCGCGGCCGTTCACTTCATAAACCGCCGGCGACCCTTCCGCCCCATCCGGAAGAGCCTGCGTCCAGAGAATCTTGCCAGTGTCTTTGTCCAATGCTCGGATCTTGCGCTCGATGGTCGCCTGGAACGCCAGCCCGCCAGCCGTGACCGCCAGACGAGCCTTCGGCCCGTGCACCTTCAGAATGCCGTAATTGTTTCCCGGCGGATCGATGCCCACGGCCTCGCCGTCCGGTATCTGCCACTTGATTGTGCCGGTGTTGAGATCGTACGCTGTGATGCTCGAATACGGGGGCTTAACGTGCGCCGGCATCATGCCGTAAGCCGTGTACTGGCGCGGCGGATTGTCGAGTCCAACCGGATACGGCGGAGGTTCCTGATTGCCGCGGCCGCCGCCCGGGCCAGCAGCGCCCGGCGCGCGCAGAAACGCGAGCAGGGCGCTCATGTCGGCGTCCGACATATTCTCAAACACCGGCATGATGCCCTTGCCTTCGCGGATCGTCGTACGCACGCCCGCTTCACCCACGCGTATCACGACTCCCATCAACGAAGGCGCCCCACCAGCCTGGCCGCCCAGGTCCGCGCCGTGGCACATCTGGCAGGCCTGCGCATATAACACACGGCCCGCCTGGACCTGAGGATCCGCCATGGCGCGCCCCGAACCACCGCGGCCCGCATCTCTCGGGCGACGGATCAGCATTTTTCCGTCGACCGGATTGCCGCTTGCGATGTCCGGCCCGTACAGCGTGTGGCCGATGTACCTGGCCGCCTCGGTGGGCGAAGAGTAATAGCGCTCGAGCGCCGGCTGCGTGTACGAAATCACGTAGCACAGCCCCGTGATCGGATCGGCCGACGTGCCGAACAGGTTGGCTCCGCCTGAGTGGCCGGGCATCTGGATCGTGAAGTACTCCGTGCTGTACGGCGTGAACATGCCATCATTGCGGGCCTTCGAAAGAATCTGCTTCCACTGCGTGCGCTCTTCCGGCGTAAGGATGATTTCGTCGATATCCCTTTCGGTGTAAGACTGGCGCTCGAATGCCGGCGGTTTGGTCGGGAACGGCTGGGTCGGCGAAAGTTTCTCGCCCGGCATCCCGTCGGTGGGAACCTTCCGTTCCTCAATTGGCCAAACGGGCTTCCCGCTCACGCGGTCGAGAACGTAAAGGAAACCGCTCTTGCTTGCCTGCGCGACGATATCCATCTGTCGGCCATTGAGGGTGACCGTCAGCAACTGTGGTGAAGGAACAAGCTCGTACTCCCACACATCGTGGTGCACGGTCTGGAAGTGCCAAATGCGCTTTCCGGTCCTCGCGTCCAGCGCCAGAATACTGTCGGCGAACAGCGTGTCGCCCGGACGGTCGCCGCCCCAGAATTCGTATTTGGGAGTGCCTGTCGGAATGTAGACGATACCGCGCTTCGTGTCGACGGCCATTTCGCCCCAGTTGGCGGCGCCCCCGGAGTAGGTCCAGGCGTCTTTAGGCCACGTTTCGTAACCGTATTCGCCCGGGTGGGGAATCACATGGAACACCCACGCCAGTGTTCCGGTCACCGTGTCGAAGGCGCGGATGTCGGCCGGAGGCGAGCCGTAGGCTTCACCTGTAGCCGAACCCAGGATGAGGAGATTCTCAAATACCTGACCAGGACTTCTCGTGCCCATAGAGGCGGCCGCCATCGGGCGCGACATGCCGGTCTTCATGTCTACCCTACCGTTCAGCCCGAAGGTCGGGACCAGCTTGCCCGTCTTTGCGTCGATGGCTTCGATGAACCCATTCACCTGCACGAAGAGGCGGCGGTCCGAGCGGTTCTTGCTCTCCCAGTAATTCACGCCGCGATACGCGCTCAGACCGCCCGGGCCGCCGCGGCCGCCTGCCGGAGGCGGATCGAATTTATGGATCCAGATCTCTTTGCCGCTTGTCGCATCAAGCGCTACCAAGCTGCCGTTTTTCGCCGCTCCGTAAAGGATGTTGTCAACGACAATGGGCGCGAACGTGTAACCGATCTGGTCACCGGAATCATACTTCCATGCAACCTGCAGTCCGGTGACGTTCGATCGGTTGATCTGCGTCAGCGCGGAGTAGTTGCTGTCCTCCGGCGTGCCGCCAAATGTTGTCCATGTCGTGAATGGCTTCTGGCTCTGAGCCGATGCGGCCTGCCCTGGTAATGCGATACACGACAGAACTACCACGACCCGAGCGGATGTACTCAGCACAAAGACTTCTCCTTCCTCTGAGCTGGATTTCTAGAGAAATTCGTTCCCTACGCTGCGTCCCCAGACGACTTCGGGGCGGAAATTTATCACCTATTTGAGAGTGAGTCAAGCCGGGTGTTAACAGCCGGGTGTTAACGGGTGCTAACCGCAGTGTCAAACGCCGGGTGTCAACGCCTGGGCATCGACAGCCGGGCATCGACACCCGGTGAACTGAGGTAGAACACCGCAACTTCCGAGTTGGTTCGGTTTCGTGAACTTCCTCAGTTATGGCGTAGCGAGATCAGGGGGTCGGCGCGTGCAGAGCGCACGGCCGGACCGTAGCACGCGGCCAACGCCACTACCAAAAGCGCGATTGCGCATCCAGCGTAGATGCCGGGGTCCAACGCACTCACGCCGACCAGCAATGCCGACACAAATCGCCTGAAGCCATACGCGCCCGACAAACCTATCGCGCCCCCGGTCAGACCCAACATCAGCCCCTCGCTACACACTAACCGTAGAACTTGCCCCGGCCGCGCTCCCAACGCTATCCGAATTCCTATTTCGGGCGTACGCATAGTCATGAGATACGAGATGACGCCGTAGACTCCAATCGCTGACAAAAGAATCGCGATTGCCGCAAAACTTCCGATCCAGACGGTGTAAAAGCGCCGGGAGCCCAGAGAACTCGCAACTCGCCGTTCCAGCGTCTTGAGGTCATAAGGCAGCTGGTCAGGATCAATCGCTCCGACCAGTTTGACGACCGTTGAAGAGAGAGGATCCGAATCAGACGACGTGCGGATAACGACTCCCACCCGAGTCAGTGAGCGGCTATCATCGTCCGGGACCTGGAGGTAGGACTGGTAGAGCCAAGGCCCGGCTGGACGGTCGAGGTCCTGACGGACGTTGCCAACCACGCCGATGATTTGAAGCCACGGCCCACTTCTCCCGCTGATACGGATTCGCTTGCCGACCGGGTCTTCGTCAGCAAAAAAAATATGCCGGAAAGCTTCATTGACGACGACCATTTCGGGAGTGCCGGGACCATCTCGTGCGTCGAGCCAGCGGCCTTCGAGCAGCGGGATCGAGAGCGCGCTAAAAAAATCCGGGCTCACATCCATCACGCCGGCTTGGAACTCCTGGCGTACGCGTGAATTTGCGGGCCGATTTTCGATCTCAATCGCCGCGGCGTTCGGCCCGTTATCGTTGAAGGGAATGCTTGTTGTCACAGCCGCCGAAACTACCCCCGGTATTGCGTGCAGCTTGGCGAGGAGTCTTTCATAAAACTCGATCTGCCGCTGGGAGGACGAATAAGCGGGGCCTGCCAGATTGATTCTGGCCGTCAGTACACCGTCGGACCGGAAGCCGGGATTGACATCGCGCAATTTCAGAAAACTCTTGGCTAACAGGCTCGCGCCGATCAAGAGCGTCAATGAAGCGCCCAATTGTGCGACAACCAAGCCCTGGCGTACCGTTCGCAAGCTCCGACTGTGGGAGGTGGGTCGCTCTCCCTGCAATGCCTCCCGCCCCAGAAATCCAGCCGCTTTCATCGCAGGCGCCAGGCTGGAGCCCAAGCCGAGCAATAGACTGAGCATGAAGGCGAGCGCTATGCTGGCGGCATCGATCGAAATTTCCGGAAACTCTGCGAGAGCAACTGGCCGGGAGGAATTCAAGATGGCCACCGCGGCGTTGGTCAGTCCAATTCCCAAAGCCCCGCCCAGCAGCGAAACGATTAAGCTGTCGGTCAATAACTGACTGACGATCCGCTTCCGCGGAGCGCCCAGAGCCGCCCGAATAATGATCTCCCGGTGACGCCCGGATGCGCGCGCGAGCATCAGATTCGCCACATTGAAGCA
>Ga0126381_100009949_pt1 | contig 10686 bp, 12 predicted proteins | sample PanSoiMetPlot_28_FD_96465 | JGI IMG/M metagenome (GOLD analysis project Ga0126381, IMG submission 96465) | Tropical forest soil microbial communities from Panama - MetaG Plot_28 | ecosystem: Environmental > Terrestrial > Soil > Tropical forest > Bulk soil | place: Panama | collected 2016-02-17
CTCGCAGCGGTAATGTGTGACTGATCGATAGCGCTGATTGGTGGTCAGCGCATGCGGTCGTCTGTATACTCGACGTCGATTCGGGAAAGCCGCCGATCGGAATTTACTTCATCTGAAAGAAAAGGCACCGATGAAACTCACGTCGCATGTTCTGCTCGCGGCACTCTTATTTGTTTCCTGCACAGCTGCCTATGCCGGCAATGTCCGCATTGACTTCGATCATGGCGTGAACTTTGCGCAGTATCACACCTACTCGTGGGGCAACGTGAAGACCAGCGATCCTTTCTACGTCGACCGCATCAAGCAGGCTGTCAATCACCAACTCCAGGGTAAGGGCTGGCGGCTGGTGCCCTCCGGTGGGAGCGTTACAGTTTTTGCCAGCGACAACGTCCACAACCAGAAAGAGGTCCAAACCATCTACGACGGCTGGGGCGGGGGCTGGGGAGGCGGATGGGGTTGGGATGGCTGGCGTTGGGGCGCGGGCTGGGGTCCCGGACCGGAGGAATCCACCACAACGACAACGAATCAGCCGGTCGCGAATCTGGTCATCGACATGTTTGACACCGCTTCGAAGAAGCTGCTCTGGAGGTGCTTGGCAACTGAGGACCTCTCCAGCAACGCGAACAAGAACACGAAGCAGCTGGATGGGGACATCAACAAGATGTTCAAGAATTTTCCGCCGAAGGCGGAGCATTGAGCGGTGCACGGCGGGTTTATTTTGAAGGCCCGCAGCCTGGCGTGTTGCTGAGCCGTATACAGAGATGATGGGACGCTGGGTATCGATCTCGATCGCAGCGCTGTTCCTGTGTTGCAGCTCCAGCTTTGCCCAGCAGGGTTCGCCCGATCAAGCCCGTCCTATCCCCTTCGATCAGACGCCAACAAATCCCAACCAGCCGATCACTCCCGGCATGATCCTGCTGCAGAATCAGCAGCAGCAGAACACGGGATCGAACCTGGGGCTCTATGACGAGCTCGACCTGCTGCGGCGCGCAGGATTTGCAGCGGCCCGCTCGGCGACGGTATCGGTACGTGTTCTGGATCGCGGCGGGTTCACGCCGCCTGGCCTCGAAGCGCCGGATTTTTTGCTGATCGTCAACGGCAAACAGCGCCAGTTCAGACTTCATGGACCGAGCTCGAAAACGGGCGTCGCACCAGCGATGGTGCTGCTGGTCTTCCCGCCGAATGATCCCGTGGTGCACTACATCGGCGTTCGGGAGCCGATAGCGCTGAAGTATTTCTCGGCGCAGCCGGCAGAAGTGCTGCCGTGGAATGTGGGAATCTTCGATTCGAACGGCAAGATGACTCCGTTCACGAATGGACGCTCACAGTTGCTGGCATACCTCGACGAGGTGGGGCAGACCAAGGAGCCGTTTCAGTACGCGAGCGACGTGACGCTGCCGGGAGATTTCCGTTGGGAGGGCCCGTGGCTGAGTAAAGCCGAAACCGCCATCAGCACGATGCAGCATTACGAGGGGCCGAAGGTCATTGTTGCCATGAATCCGCTCGACGATTGGATTTATGGCCTGAACGATCAGATGCTGGAGCATGCCGGACCGGAAGCACTCACCGGAGTAGCACAGCATATCGGCGCGCATATCTACATCGGCAACGTCGGCGGGCCGGACGTGATTATGCCCGGGGGTCAAGCTGCAGATTGGAGGCCCGCTCAGGTTAATACTGCCGGAGGGCCACAGCTCGGCACCAGCCCGTCCTATCATATGCAGGTCGATCCTGCGATGAACCGGGCGCTTGCCGTGTTGGCTTATCGAACTTCGCAGATGATGCTGACCTCTGCTGCCACGAACGGGGGCTTTGCGAACTCTCTCAAGGACCTGGGAGAGATGATCCACCGCGACCTCGACGGTGGCTACTCGCTCGACTGCGATATGACCGCTGAGGATCAGGATCACGGCATTCCTGACGTCCAGATACACCCTGCACGCCATGACTTGAAAGTCGCAATTCTCGATGTGACGCCGGTGGGCATCGCCAGTGACACCGCTCGCGCGATGAACCAAGCGCAGGTTGCGAATCTGTTCAGGAAGGCGGCGGCTCACCCTGTCACCTCGCCCGAGTTCCGCATCACGCAGCGCGTCGATTCTTTTCCGATTCGCGATGGCCTGGAGCCAGTTCTGCCGATGAGTTCGGCAGTTCAGTGGACGGGGCATGGCCGTGGGCCGATGCTGATTTCGGTGGCCGAGATGGTGGAAGACCGGGACCTGGCGCACGTGATCCTGGAACGGGAACTGCGCGTGCACTGGGATGGGCGCAGCCTGTCGTGGGAACGCGATAGTCAGCTCACCCCTGGTCATTACGCGTGGAGCATCGCGGTGCACGATGGCGCGGGAAATATCTACGCCTTCAGCGCGCGGAATATCGATGTGGATTTTCCCAAGCCGGGCGTCATCGGCGTGAGCAGCCTGATTGTCGGGAAGTCGTGCCGCGACGATACGCCAGAGGTCAACGGCCTGAAACGCCGTCCGATACACGGAGAGAAGGAGCAGACAAATCTCACCATCGATCCCATGCGCGCGGGCGACTGCCGGCTGAAGCCAGATACGCTGGGCAGCTTTGCGGCGACGGATACTCTGCATGCTTTCGTGCGGATCTATCCGCCCGAGAAGATCGACAAGGGCAAACCGGAGAGCTGGACGGCAAAGTTTGTGCTTCGGTCCGAGTCGGGAGCTGTCGAGGCGACTCGTAAACTCGCCTTCACTTCGGACTCCGGATCGGGGTATCTCGCGTCGATCGAGATGCCGCTGAACGCTGCCGGAATTACTGGGGGTAAGCATACTCTCGAGGCGGAAATGCGCGGTCCGGGCATTCGCCACGAGCTGAAGCAGTCGCGGCAGATCTCGATCGCTGCGCTAGCAACTCCCTTTAGCTCTGACAATCGAATGACAACCTCCGGATAAACCCCGGACACTCGTCCGGCTGGGGCGTGACACGCTTGCAGTGTGGGGTTGCCACACCGAGGTGCAGATGAGACTGAAACTGGACCGCCTGCACCATCGTTTCGGCATCGCCACGGTTGCGAAGGAACTGGTTGCGGCGATCCCCGCTACAGACTGCTGAATGTCCCAGCCGCCTTCGCATCACGTCCCTTCCCCATATCTGAAAGCGAGCGACGTCGCCGAGCCGAACCTGGCGACGCGGCGTCGCTCAACAACCTGAAGCCGGCGATTGAGGGAACGCTGATACGGTCGGAATCGGAATTTCACCATGACCGTGGGCACCAATTATCGATCTGCTGGGGGATTCGCTGGCTGCCTTCCCCCATCCCGCTAAAGCCACCGTCGCAGAGGTCGGCGGTGGCTTTGGTGATATCGGAGGCAGACCTGCGTCCGGTCTTCGCAACAATCGAATTTTGCAAACCATATTGACAACCCGGGCCTGGTGCGTTACTTTGCAATGCAAAGTGAGAATCGGGTGAACGATCTCCACAAAGCGCTTGGCGATATCAGCGACATTCGCAGGCAGATGGCGCGGAGTACGGAGTTCCGCGGCTATGGGCCGGCGACTCTGGCTGCGACGGGAGCGATCGCGCTGCTCGCGGCCGGAATGCAGGCGCTGGGGCTGCCAGATGCGGCGAATCACATTGTGAGCTATCTGGGCATCTGGATTGCAACGGCGGTGCTTTCGGCTGGGCTGATCGGGGCGCAGATGTTTACGCGCGCGCGGCGCATGCACTCGGGGATGGCCGACGAGATGATCCACATGGCGGTGGAGCAGTTCCTGCCGTCGGTGGGTGCGGGTGCGCTGATCACTTTTGTTCTCGTCGAGCGGGTTCCGATGGCGGTGTGGATGCTGCCGGGTCTGTGGCAGGTGATCTTCAGCCTCGGAATTTTCTCTTCGTGCCGTTTTCTACCGCGGCCGATGATCGCGGCTGGTGCCTGGTACCTGCTAAGCGGGCTGGTGTGCCTATCACTGGGAGACAACCGGGCGCTTTCACCGTGGGCGATGGGCATTCCGTATGGAGTGGGTCAGCTGCTGGTGGCGGGGGTACTTTACTTTGCCGCGCAGGAGGTAGTGGATGAAGGCTAAGACTGAGTCGAGCGAAGGCCGCTTCGCGTATGAGGGCCTCGATCGGGTGATCCACGAGCGAGCGCGGCTGAGTGTGCTCACGTCGCTGATCACACATCCCAAGGGCCTGACTTTTGGGGATCTGAAGCAGCTGTGCTCGCTGACCGACGGCAATCTGAGCCGCCACCTGAGCGTGCTGGAAAAGGCGGAGATTGTGGCGATTGTGAAAGGACACGACCGGAATCGCCCGCTGACGGTGTGCCGGATCACAGCGTCGGGGCGCAAGCGATATCTCGAATATCTTTCAACGCTGGAGCAGGTGGTACGTGACGCGGCGAAGGGCGGGAAAGAAGCTGCTCCCGGCCTGGTGCGCGGACTGGCGCCGACGCGGGTGTAAAAATTTTTGCGATGGCACTTTGCAATACAAAGTACTTTGCCCTATGGAGAGAATTAAATGAATGACCTTTCGACGTTGCAGTTGAGCTGGCAATCCAAAGTCAATTCCCGGTCCATGGGAGCGAAGCTGCTGGTGGTTTGCGGCCTGGCTCTGCTCATGATCATCCCGGCACTTTTTGTGGAAGGTCTTATTCAAGAGCGGACCAAGCGAGCTGCGGACGTTGTGAAGGAGATAAGCGGTCACGTGGGCGGCAAGCAAACATTCCTTGGGCCGACCCTTGCAATTCCCTACTCCGTTCCGCCTCAGTCGGCTGGTGATTCTGCGAAACACGGCGTTTACCTTGTGTTTCCCGAGCAGGCTTCCGCTGTTGTCAAAACTGCAACGGAAGAGCGCCGCCGTTCTCTTTTCAAGGTGCCGGTGTTCCAGGCAGATTTGAAACTGGACGCGGTGTTTGACCTGACGGGAGTTCCTGCAGCTGCTCCGCAAGGCGCTCAACTCGATTGGAGCCATGCGGAGCTTGTCGTTGGAGTCAGTGATCCGCGAGGAGCCCTTGCCGACGCGACGATGACAGCGGGAGAAAGAACATCGACGCTTGTTCCCGCGGAAAATGCTCAGAATATGCCGCTCGGAGGAGATCAAAATTCACAGCTCAAACTGACTCTTTTTGGTGCGAAGGCCGACGGCATTGCAAAGCCGAATGCGCAGTTTAACGTGACGGCGAATCTGCGATTTTCCGGAGCGGAACGGATGGCGGTGCTCGCGTATGGCAAGACGACGCACGTTGCCACTCAGGGCGATTGGCCGAGTCCAGGATTTGATGGGGGATTTCTGCCGGTTACCCGCTCTGTGTCGGGCTATGGCTTTACGGCGGAATGGTCTGTTCCGTTTATCGCACGCGGCGTGCGTGCGGAAGGGGAGAGTGATGCAATTAGCGGACTCGATGCAACAGCGCTTGGGGTGTCGTTCATTGAAGTCGCTGACCCCTACCAGTCCGTCAATCGATCTCTCAAGTACGTACCTCTCTTTCTGGGACTGGTATTTCTTTCCTACTTCATCTTTGAAGTTACGACCGGCAAGCGTGTCCATCCCGCTCAATACGTGCTGGTGGGAATGGCTCAGGTCATCTTCTATCTGCTCCTGCTATCGCTCGCCGAAAGGATAGGCTTCGACTTCTCTTTCCTGCTCGCGGGCGCTGCTACCGTGATTCTGCTCTCGGTCAATGCGGGATGGATATTCTCGAGCCGCCTGGAAGGAATGAGGGCGCTGGTCATCTTCTCGCTGCTGTATGTCCTGATCTACCTGCTCCTGCGACTCGAGGACAATGCATTGCTGGTGGGTGCGATCGCAAGCTTCTTCGCGTTGACAGCCGCCATGTACTTCACTCGCAGGATCGACTGGTATGGCAGCCTTCCGGCAGGCGATCCACGGCGACCAGCAACATCGATGGCTCCCAGCGACGGCACGATCTAAACCCGCGAGGTGACTCTACGATGCAGAGCAAAGTCTTGCCTATCAACTCTAAAGCGCAAAGTAACGGCCCTAGAGGGCTGCATGTCGGGATCATCATGGACGGCAATGGGCGCTGGGCGGCACGGCGTGGACTGCCCCGGGTGGCCGGGCATCGGGCGGGCGTGGCGGCACTGCGGCGCGTCGTCGAGCGAGCACCGGATGTTGGCATCCGGCGGCTGACGGTCTATGCGTTCTCCTCGGACAACTGGCGGCGACCAGCGCAAGAGGTCGAGAGCATCATGTGGCTGCTGCGGCGTTATCTGCGGCTCGAAGCAGAAAGACTGCGGCAGCGGGATGCGCGGATCGAGATCATCGGGCGGAGAGATCGATTGCCGGCAGTGCTGGTGGAGGAAATGGAACGGGCAGAATTCCTGACGCTGGCAGGGAAGCGTCTGCATCTGCGGGTGGCGGTTGACTATTCCGCACGTGGTGCGATCGCCCAGGCGGCTCTTGAGGTGGCGAGAGGTTCAGAAGCGGCAACTACTGCGGACCTGATGCGGAGCATGATCGACCAGACGCTGACTGCGGAGTGCGGAGATGTGGATCTGTTGATCCGTACGGGAGGAGAGCAGCGGCTCTCGGATTTTCTGCTGTGGGAATGCGCCTACGCGGAACTCGTGTTGACCGATCGGATGTGGCCGGAGTTCGACGAGGACGATCTCGATGCGGCGCTGGCGGAGTTTCGCGGACGGGAGCGGCGATTCGGCGGTGTCCCTTCGGCGGTTGAGTCAATCGTTTGACAGCCGGGAATTTTCCAAATCAGGCCGTGCGATCTACTCAGGGCCATTTCACGTTCAGAGCGTAGATCTCCTGATAACCGGTGTCCCGCGTAAAAACAGGAGAGCCGTCCGGGGCAACGTCGATCTGAGTTCCCCCGTAAGTCACCACACGGTGAAAGTCTTTCAGGCTGGTGATGGTCGGGAATTCGCAAGCGCATGACCTCGGGTTCCGCGCCTTCGGTCGAAAAATACAGATACTTGTAATCAGGCGAAATCATCCAGTGCTCAATGCCGCTCAGGTTGCCTGGTCCCAAGTCGGTCCATTTTCCCGTTTTTAGGTTGAAGGTCACGAAATTCGTTCCCCTTTCGTTAGGGGCGATCAGAGTGTTCTGATTAAGCCAGAAGGGGAATAGACGTTCCGAAGAAGGAACTGCGGAGTTCTTCCCAGTCCGCAAGTCGGCGATCATACCTCCGCCGCCCAAACCGTGGTGATAAAGAGAAAATTTCCATCTGGTGACCAAATCGGACAGCAAGCATTATCAACTATCTTCTGTGGTGTCCCGCCCTCCATGCTGACCACAAACACGTCATTTCCGGGGGTATAGAACGCAACTCTTGTTCCGTCGGGCGAAATCATCGGGGTCACCACCTGCACCGGAGCATATGTCAGCCGCAGGCGGTCGCTTCCATCGCTGTGGCTGCGCCAGAGCGTGTGTTCTGGAAAGGATGCATAAGCGACCCATTTTCCATCGCCGGAAAAAGTCGGGTCTCCCGCTGAGATGCCGGAGAGAAAAGGCACGTATTGCTTCAATTTCATGTCATAGCGGACGAGTTCGCCCCGCCGTCTCGAACCGAGAGCAAAAATCTGCTTTCCGTCGCGGCTCGGACACGGGAACGAGTAGGGCAGGGGGCCATGGGTAAGCCGGATCGGTTCCCCGAGCCGCCCGAAAAGCCCTGTCTTCATCGGCAGCAACCAGATATCCAATCGCGGTGAAATCCCCGCTTGATACACAAGATATTTTGCGTCTGGAGTCCAACGGAAATTCCACTCAGCCTCGCTCAGTTTCCGGATCTCGTGCAGTGCCGTCCCGTCGGCTCCTATCTCGAATAACCTGCGATTGCCCGGTTGCTCCTGAATGAGGAGGATTTGCTGACCGTCAGGTGAAACACTAACGTCCGGTGACACACTAGCGGTTCCAACGACACCGGGAAGTGAAACTAGTTTGCGCCGGCTCGAACCATCGCTTTCTGCAACGAACCAGTCAGTGCTGAGGGCTCCCTTCCCGCCGGGTTGCGGGGAGTGCTGAGCGTAGACGACGCGACCATCCCCAAACAAGGTCGACTGGTTAAGTTCTAAGTTGCCGAGGCGGCGGGGTTCTCCCGCCGGGACTGGACCCATCCATAGGGTGCCTGAAGTCTGTCCCGAATCGGCAGGGACGGCGACCAGCAATGCGGAGCTGTCGTGTGCGATTCCGGTAAGCCAGGATCGTGTAAAACCTGAGTCCACCAGCGCCGTTGCTCCGCCGGCGACCGAAACCTGTCCGATCCTGAGATCTTCCCTTTCCTGAAAGTAAATCCGCAACCCGTCGCTCACCATGAAGCCCTTCGGCTGGCCGTCGTCGGTGAGTTGCGTTATCGATTCCACGACGGGAACCGCGGGCGGTGTTCGCCACCACAAGATAAGCGCGGCGATTACCAGCAGAGCCGCAGCGCTCACCGCAGCCCAGATCCAGCCGGAACGCGATTCCTGACTTCTGGCAGCGACTGCGGGAGCGCTTCCCGAATCCGACAATGCCTCCAGCGCAAATGCCAGATCTGACGCGGAGTGAAAGCGCTGTTCAGGATTCTTCTCCAGGCAGTGATGCACGACCCGCTGCAGCCCCGGAGGAATGGTCTGCTTTAGCTGAGAAATATTCGGCGGCTCGTCGTGCAGGATAGCCGTCATCGTCTCCGCCGAAGTCGATCGCTGAAAGGCCCGCTTGCCCGACAGCATCTCCGTACAAGATCGCGCCGAAGGCGAAGATGTCCGTGCGATGATCGACCGTTGCTCCGCGCATCTGCTCGGGAGACATGTACCCAGCCGTGCCCATCACGACACCCCGATCCGTCTCGGCCGTCATGTCTGCGCGTTGCCATCCACATCTGATCTTCCGGGCGTGAGACGTGCCAGCCCGAAATCCAGAATCTTGACGCGCCCGTCCTTCGTAACGAACAGGTTTTCGGGCTTCAGGTCGCGATGCACGATGCCCTTGTCGTGGCTGCCGCCAATCCATGCGCGATCTGCATGCCGTAATCGATTGCCTTGCGGGGCGATAGTGCGCCGTGTCGCAGCACTTCCCGCAGCGTGCTGCCTTCGAGCAACTCGGAAGCCATATAGGGCGCTTCCTCAAAGACTCCAAATCGATAAATGGCAAGGATGTTGGGATGATTCAGAGCCGCAGCTGCCTGCGCCTCCTGCTCAAATCGCCTGAGGCGGTCAGAATCGCCGCAGACATGGGCGGGCAATACCTTGATGGCGACTTCGCGCCTCAGAGTTGAGTCACCTGCGCGGTAAAACTTCGCCCATTCCGCCCGCGCCCAACAGACCGAGCAGTTCATAGCCGTCCAGTTTCGTACCTGCAGCGAGCGGCATCGGTGACGCGGATTATAGCTTGTCGTGAGATCGCTGATAAGAAGTTCTCGGGATGCTCTGTCACACGGCTGGGCTCCGCCTGCCCATGGCTTTGCGCACAGCGAGAGCGGCGAGGACGACGAGGATCACGCCAAGGGCGACCAGCACCGTCAGCATGTGTTGCTGCATCAGCAGGGTCAGATCGTGCACGATCTGCGGGCCGAAGCGGATGGTCAGCAGGCAGAGGACGGTGAAGCGTATTAGGCGGCCGGCGAAGACCGCGAGCATGAAGATCACGACGCGCATCTCGAAGACGCCTGCGGCGAAGACGAAGAGTTTCCACGGGGTGGGGGGCGGGAGCATCGACGGGATCATGAGCGCGAGGAACTCCTGGCGCTCGAAACGATTGCGCATTCTCTCGTAGCGGTCCCGGTCGATGCGTTTCATTAGGAAGATCTCGCCACCTGCACGGCCGATCCAATAGGGGACGAGGCCTCCAAGGGCAGAGCCGATGGCAGCCATCAGCACATAGAGGTAGAAGCGATGCGGGTCGCTCCAGGCGTATCCGGCGACGATGAGGTCCATGGGGACGGGAATGGAACTCGAGTCGAGAAAGGCGACAGCGCCCACACCCCAGAAGCCGAGCGGCTTCAGGAAACCAATGAGCAGAGCACGGTATTTGGTTGAAAGCTCGGCGAGCCGCTTCAAGCACGATCTCCCAAATGCTGAACGTCGTGCTCGGTCTTTCCTGACAGCAGATCGAGGGCGTGGCCCAGCAGAGGTAGAACGCTACGGAGAGAAGTCACCGCGCCGCGGGGGCTGCCGGGCAGGTTCAGAACCAGGGAGGTACCTATGGTTCCGCAGAGGCCGCGCCCCAAGGCAGCGAGCGGAGTTTCGCGGCGACCCTCGGCGCGCATGACCTCCGCGACACCCTCAAGAAGGCGATCGCACACTGCTCGGGTGGCCTCAGGCGTGACGTCACGCAATCCGATCCCCGTGCCGCCGGTGGTTACTACGAGACGCCCCTGGGTTACGGCGGAGCGAAGTGCGTCTTCAATGGCCGAACGCTCGTCTGGTACTGAAATGCGCGTCTGTACGTCGAATCCATGGGATTCAAGTACTTTGGTTACGGCCGGTCCCGAGAGGTCTTCTCGCTCTCCCCGGCTGAACGAGTCACTTACTGTAACTACGACGGCCTGAATCATTCTAACGATTGTAGGGGATTGAGATGAAATCCCCTGCTTGATGCACCGATTGAAGGCGCTGTTTTCGAGGCAAAACATGGCTACGGAAAAGCGTCAAATGATGAGAGAATAAGATGATTCCCAACGGTGTGCCGGCGGCTGGATTGCGAGTCCCTGCAGGGCACAAAGTGCGCACACAGTCTTAGCATGCCGATCACCGAAGTTCCAACCAGCCCTCCGAGC
>Ga0126381_100009950_pt1 | contig 10685 bp, 9 predicted proteins | sample PanSoiMetPlot_28_FD_96465 | JGI IMG/M metagenome (GOLD analysis project Ga0126381, IMG submission 96465) | Tropical forest soil microbial communities from Panama - MetaG Plot_28 | ecosystem: Environmental > Terrestrial > Soil > Tropical forest > Bulk soil | place: Panama | collected 2016-02-17
CGGTCGTCCGGCGTGCCGAACTGGACGTGCCGCAACGGCAGCGCGATCAGCATCAGCACGGCGAGCACCGGGATCGCGATGAGCGCCGGGCGGCGCATGGCCTGTCCGGCCAGCCGTCCCCAGAATGGCGCGGCGGTGGACGGCTCGCGGTTGCGCGCCCACGGGAGCCTTCCGGAGTTCACGCGCCGGCCCAGCACGGCCAGCAGCGCGGGCAGGACTACGACCGCGGCGGCCATCGAGATGAGCACCACGCCGATCCCGGCGTAGGCGAACGAGCGCAGGAAGTACAGCGGGAAGATCAGCAGCACGGCGAGCGCGGCCACGACCGTCGCGCCGCTGAACATGATCGTGCGCCCGGCCGTCTGCACGCTGCGCACGACCGCCCGCGCCGGCTCCTGCCCGCGCCCGAGCTCCTCCCGGAAGCGGCTGATCATCAGCAGCGCGTAGTCGATGCCCAGCGCCAGGCCCAGCGCGGTGGTCAAGTTGATCGCGTAGATCGACACGCTGGTCACCGAGCCGAGCACGGACAGCTCGGCGAACGTGCCGAGGATCGCGATCAGCCCGATCGCCAGCGGCAGCAGCGCGGCCACGACGCTGCCGAACGCGAACACCAGCAGCGCCAGGATGATCGGCACCGCGATCCTCTCGGCCATGCCCAGGCTCTTGACGACCTGCTTCGTGATGTCGTTGCCGATCGCCGCGTTGCCGCCGACCGTGACGTCGACCTGCCTGCTGTGCGATCGCAGGCTCGCCACCTGCGACGAGCTGAGATTGAGGTCGCTCTTCGTGCTGCCCAGGACGAGCGCGTACTTGCCGTCCTTCGACCTCAGGCCGGGATCGTGCGTCTGCCAGTAGGACACCACGTTCGACACGCCCGGCACCGCCGCAAGACGGCTCGCCGCCTCGGCGCCCGCTGCGCGGGCGGGCGCGTCGTTAACCGTCCCGGCCTCGGCGTGGACGAGCAGGACGACGCCGACAGCGCCACCGAAGCGCTGGTCGGTCAGCGTCTGCGCGGTGGTCGACTCGGCGCTGGGGTCCTGGAAGCCGCCGGTTTTCAGCTTGCCGAACGCGCCGATCCCGAGCACGCCGAACCCGACCACGGCCAGCATCGCCACGACCAGCACCAGACGGGCGCGGCGGGCCACGAAACTTCCTATCGACCCGGTCATCCTCCCCCCGGACCCCTTGCCTCGCAGGGCCGGGCCCCGGCTCCTTGCAGTGGTCATGTCGCGCTCCCTCGGCTGCTGACCCCGGTGACCCGGGCCCGGCCCGGCCCTTTTAGCCCGGCTCTTCGGGGAACGGTACGAATTCCGGCCGGTGTGGGGCGTCACCCGTAGGTGCCTACCGGGTGGAATCTCGCTGCGCGGCGATCCCTCACCCGAAGGTGCTACCGGGCAGCCCGGGGCCCGTGTCAGGGGATCAGGCCGAGCTGCCGGGCTCGCGCGGCGGCCTCGGTGCGGTTGGCGGCGCCGAGCTTGCCCAGGATGTGGGTCACGTGCTTTTTAACCGTGTCGAGCGCCACGACCAGGTCGTGGGCGATGCGCTGGTTTGACTTGCCCGCGGCGATCAGCCGGAGCACTTCCAGCTCGCGGTCGGTCAGCGGCTCGGCCAGGCCCGGCGGCGCAGCAGCGGCTCGCCGCTGCGGCGGCACGGCGTCTGCCCGGCTGCAGGCGCGCAGGAGCGCGGCCAGGTAGCCGGGGTCGATGCGCCCAGACGCGTGCTGCTGCCCCGGCCGGCCAGCCGGCAGCTGGGCGAGCAGGGCGTGCATCGGCGCCCCCTCGCCGGCAATGACCCGGACGTAGCCGTGCCGGGAGGCGAGCGTGACCGCCTCGGTCAGCGCGCCGAGGGCGCTGGCGTGGTCGCCGCAGGCGGCCAGCGCCAGCGCCCGCAGCGCCTGGATCTCGATGATGCTGCCGGTCCGGCCCTGGCTGGCCGCGGCGTCCAGCAACCGCTGCAGCAGCGTGAGCGCCGGCTCGGGGTGGTTTTGGGCGAGCAGCACACGGGCCAGCACCAGATACGCCGGCTCCTGCGAATAATCTGGCTCGTCGTCTGGGCTGAGGCCAGCCGCCGTGGCCCACTGGGCGGCTGCGCGGACATCGCCCTGGGCCAGCAGCAGCTGTGCCCGCTGCGTTGGCACCGGGTTGAACAGGGTGATCACCTGCGGGCTCAGCTCGATCTGGTCGGCCTCGCCCATGACCTCCAGAGCGACGGCGGCATCACCCTGTGCCTGCCGTATGCGAGCCAGCGTGGCCAGGCCGACAGCTAGCGGCCACGTGACGGAAAGCTGCCGGCACAGCGCGCTCCCCCGGGTGGCGTGGTCTAGGGCGGCGGCCAGCTCGTTCCGCTCGTACAAGACCCGGGCCAGGCCGACGTGCACCAGGCCCGTGAGAGCTGCCTGGTTGCTCTTGCCGACCTCCTCCAGCGCTTGGCGGTAGGTCGCCACTGCCGCATCCAGGTTGCCCCGGGCGCGCTGCACCTCGCCCAGGTCATAACGGACGCGCATGGGGAGAAAACCAGCGAAGAACTGCAGGGCCGCGCGCCGCTCGGCGAGCACCTCGGCCAGGCCCCGCTCGGCTGGCCCGAGCCGACCGCCCAGCCAGTCCGTCGCCGCCCGGTTCCAGCTCACGAAGGAGCGCATCACCCACTCGTCATCTCCCAGTTGGGCCAGGGCCTGCCGGTTGTAGCCGGCCGCAAGGGCGGCGTCACCCCGAAGCCGCGCGAGCGAGGCGCGCAGGAACGCGATCCCCGCAGGGACATTGGCCAGCACGCTCACCGCCCGTCCGTCGGGGTCCTCGTAGGGTTCGTCGCCGGTGACGGCAAAGGCGCGCTCGGCGTCATCGAGCAGGGCCTCGAGTGCTTCCAGCTGAAAGCTCTGGGCGGCGCCGTACGCCTGGGCCAGGCACAGGCGCGGACGGTCGCGTACCGACTCCGCCGACAGCGCCGAAAGCCAGCGGCGCAGGGTCGCGCCCTCGCTGCGGCCGAGCAGCGCCTCGACGTTCCGCTCGACCAGCCGCGCCGCCCAGGCCATCTCCCCGGCGGCCAGGGCGTGCCGGATTGCGTCATCGGCCAGATCATGCTCTTCGCACCAGGCGGCCGCGTTGCGGTGCAGCCCTGCGACCTGGCCGGGCTGTTCGGTCCCCAGCCGGGCGCGGAGCAGATCAGTGAACAGGTGGTGGTAGCGCCACCAGCCGCGCACCTCATCCAGCGGCACCAGGAACAGGCCCGCCCGCTCGATGTCCTCCAGCATCGCCTGGCTGCCGGCCCGGCCAGTGACCGCGTCACACAGCTCCCCCGACACACGCTCCAGCACCGCGGTCTCCAGGAGAAACGCGCGCACCGGCCCGGGCTGGCCGTCGAGGACCTCATCGGCCAGGTAGTCCAGTACGAAGCGGTGGCTGCCGCTGAACGCGGTCGCGAACCCGGCCGGATCCTCTCGCCCGCGCAGCGACAGCCCGGCTAGCTGCAGCCCTGCCGCCCACCCTTCCGTGCGGGCCACCAGCGCCGCCACGGCCGCGCCGGGCAGGCCCGGCCCCGCCGCCTCACCCAACAGCGCCGTCGCCTCCTCAGGGGTGAAGCGCAGGTCGGCAGCGCGTAGCTCGGCCAGCTGGCCGCGGGTCCGCAGCCGCGCCAGCGGCAGCGGCGGGTCAGAGCGGCCGGACACCACCACCCGCAGCCCCGGGGGCAGGTTCTCAAGCAGGAACGCGACCGATTCGTGCACCGGCGCGGAGTCAACCAGATGGTAGTCGTCCAGGACCAGCAGAACCTCATCTGAGCCGGAATCGGAGGCCAGCTCGTTGATCAGGGCCGTCACCAGCCCCTCAGACGAACGCGGGGGCGGCGGGCCCACCCGTCCGGCCAGCCCTGGCCGAGCCCGGTCCAGCGCGGCCACTACGTAGCGCCAGAACCGGGCCGGGTCACTGTCGCCGGCATCCAGGCCCAGCCACGCCACCGGCCGCCCGCCATCGCGGGCCCAGTCGGCCAGCAGCGCCGTTTTGCCGAATCCCGCCGGAGCACACACCAGCACCCGGCCCCTGGCCAGCCCCTCGCCCAGTGCCTCCACCAAACGCCGGCGCGGCACAAAACCCGGCTGCGGCCTGGGCACGTGCAGCTTGGTCGCCAGCAGGACATCCTGCCCGGACACGGCGACGCCCGCGGGGGCCGCCACGGACGGGTCAGCCATCGGCGACCCATCGCCCAGGCCAGCAGGCTTGTCGCGCGGAAGCGCGCCGCTGTACGTCATCCGGTGTCTCCACGCGGCCCGGCGGCGGCTTTGGACTGTGGGTCATCGTCAGGCCGCCCGGCCACCAGTAGATTACCGCTGGCTGCCGATCTGACGTCCGGCCAGCCCGGCCGGGATGGTGCGAATAAGCGGGCCCGCCACCGCAAGATTCCACTCACATGCCACCTTCGGGTGACGCCAGCCCCTGCGTGCGCTCCTATCGTCCACACATGAAGGAAGCACCGCCGGCAGGAGGGACAGGAATGGCTGCCTTCGGCTGGCCTGCCCGGTATGAGATCCGCGTGGCGGATGTCCTGGACGGCCGGTGGGCCGCCTGGTTCGACGGGCTCGAGATCAGCGGCCGGGGCGAGGAGACGGTCATCTCCGGCCTGCTCGTTGACCAGCCCGCGCTGCACGGGTTGCTGACCAAAATCCGCGACCTCGGGCTCTGCCTGATCTCGGTGCGTCGGCTGGACACCGGCCAGCACAACGGGCCGTGAGCCAGAACTCGCGTTCCTAACGGTATTTATGAGCAAGCTTGGAGGAAGACATGACCGAGTTCCTGGGCACCCACGGCGGCCAGATCGCCGACGAGGTGACCGGGCTGACGGCGGCCGCCGAGCAGGTAGTCGCCGCCCGGCCGGAGCTGGTATGGGACCTGGTTGCCGACGTCACCCGGGTCGGCGGCTGGAGCCCGGAATGCATCCGGGCGACCTGGCTCGGGGAGCCCGGCCGCCCGCAGCCCGGCGCCAGGTTCACCGGGCACAACCGGTTCCCGAATGGCTTCGAGTACGAGGTGACCTGCGTGGTCACCGAGGCGGACCGGCCTCGCGCGTTCGCGTGGGCAGTCCTGGATGACACCGGTGACCCCGCCCGCCCGTCCTCGTTGTGGCGGTACCGGATCGACCCGCTCCCCGGCGGCAGCAGGGTCCGGCAGCGCTTCACGCACGGACCCGGCGACAGCTTCCTGCGGGAAGTCGCCGCGACGGCGCCGAACCAGGCCGCTGAAATCATCGCGGCCAGGCGGGACGGGCTGCGAGCTAACATGAGCGCCGCCCTGCGTGCGATGAAGGCCGCTGCGGAATCCTCCCACGCCACCGGCGTCGGCCCGGGTAGTACGCATCCAGGGCCTGGCTGACGGGGCCGCCCGGCCTGGTTGTTGGTGATTTTTCAACGTCCGGGTCGCGCGCGGGTGTCTGACCATATCTAATGGTGAGCCGTGGCCATCGGCTGGGACGGCGTATGACGCGGCCACTGGCACGGTGGTGCTGTTCGGCGGTTCCGACAACCGCTTCCACCGTCGCTTCCTCCGCGGCACTTGGACCTGGGGTGACCCGGCCCGGGCAAGGAGGCGTTTTGATGTCTAGGAACATCGCACGGCTATGTGTGGCTCTGACGTCGACTGCGGTGCTTGCCGCGCTGGGAGTCGCCGGAGCTAGCGCTTCGGTAGCGGTCGGCCCGAGCGGCAGCGCGGTGCGCGTCACCGGGGACACCGCAGCCCCCGGGCCGTTCGCAACCCTGCTGTTCTCGCGCACCGAGATGACCGCCGCGGATAACTGCGCGCCCGACAATACTGGGATCGCGCCTCTGGACAAGGTGGCGCGGTTCCTGCATTCACTGGGGATGTCCGGCACGGGGACGCTGGTCACGGGCAAGACGGGGCAGACGGCGCGGCACTGTAGCCACCACATGAGCTCGCTCAACGCCTCGTGGGCCGACGCGACGAACCTCGCAGACACCTTCGGCTGGTCGTTCGTATCGCATACGGCCACCTATCCGAGCGACTGGAGCAAGCTCAGGCCGACTCAGCTGCAGGCCGAAACGTGCGGCTCGGCCGACACCATCGCCCGCCACGGACTGCCCGGCGCGCACGGGCTCATCGCCTACCCCGGAGCGGTAGGTGTGCCAAAACAGGTACAGGCCGAGTACTCCGCGAAATGCTTTGCCTGGGGGCGCCGCTACTTCAAGACCGGGACGACCCTGGAGTCGGCTGGGACCACCCCCCCGTACTGGCAGCACACCGAGGCGGTCGCAGGCGGGCCCTGCAACGTGCCAGTTGCCCCGTGCTACACCGTGCAGTCAACCAACGGCTCTCGCTACGCCACACCGGACCAGATCATCGCGCACATAACCGCTCTGCAGCCCGGTCAGTGGTTCACGCTGCAGGCATTCATCCTGGTCACCGGCACCAACCCGTCGTACACCAGCAACACGACGCGCTGGGACTGCAGGTCGCCCAACCCCAAACTGCACTGGAGCAATGACAACGAGCGGTACTGCTACTCCGACTGGAAGAAGATCGTAAGCGCCATCGCCGCTCGTCCGGACATCACCGTCACCGACCCGCTCACGGTGGGCGTGGCCTTCGGCCGCCCCTCCACCTACCCGAGCTCACGCACCGGCAGCTAGTGCTGCGTTCCCCGAAGCACGTTGAGATTGCAACCTGGCCGTGGCATGTCTCCGGGAGTATCCTGCGCGGTTCTCCGGGAGCATCCCGCGCGGTGCGTGGTCCTAGCGAGGATCGGCCCGGTCCACGTTGAAGTGCCTGGTCGCCTGCGCCAGCCAGCGCTTGTCCGCGTTGCGGAGCGTGAACTGGGTGATGACCCGCTGTCCGCCCTCGAGGTCGCCGTAGAGCAGGTTGATCACCACCGGCTCGCCCGCTTTGACCGCGTCGGTCACGGCCTGGAAGATGCTGGCCGCCGGTTCACGCAGAGCGCCCAGCCACAGGCCGTCGTCGCCGGGCGCCACGTAAATATCCAGGTTCTGGGTCGTGAACTTCTCGACCGGCGGATGCGACCGATCGGTCTGCAAGCCCACCGTCACATACCAGCCGTGCAGCATAGCCAGACCGGTTCCGACGTTCCGGATCGAGACCGCCAGGTACACCACGTCGCCGGCGACCTCCAGCGCGCCCATGCCGCCGTCGACCGTCAGCCATATCCCCTCGGGGTACTGGATCTTCTGCGCGGGATCCTGCAGCCGCGAGCTCACGAGCAGCGGGCGCTGACCCGCAAGCAGCGACTGCTCGGCCGTGCGGGCGGAGCGTTCCGAGATCCGCGCCGAGCGGTTCGCCGATCGGATGGAGGCGAAGGTCGCCACCGCCAGCACCAGGGTGCCACCCGCGGTCGCGATTGAGGCGATCGTCGCCCAGTCGGTCACCACCGCAGCCTAGGCCAGTGATTGCTGACCCGAAACGCAGACCTGCCCGGCTGCACGGGTGCCGATGGCCCCGTCCGGGCGCCCAGTCACGGCACCCGGACGGCCGAATCCGGGATACCCGCGAACCGCCAGCGACGGGTGATCAGACCGTGACGTATCCGCCTTGGGCATCCTTGTGCGGGACGGCTTCGTCGTCGAACCAGATGCCGCCCTCGGCCAGGTACCGGAAGTGCAGTGTGCGGCCGGCTGGGACGGTCACGGTCGCGCTGCGGGTGCCATTCGTGCGCCGCCGCAGGGGATGGGCGAACGGATCCCAGCTATTGAAGTCACCTACCACGGACACCGGCACGCCGGGCGTATCGCGGGGCAGCGCGAAGGTCACCCGCACGGTGCCGTTACGCCCAGGCTTCGCAGTCTTGATCAACTGTTTCTCCGCTCCTGCGTTGAACCACCTGTTTGAGGCGATTATCCCGAACCTACGTTCAACGTGGGCCCATATCGCACTTTATGGGCCTGGCGTGTCGCGGGCACGGTGACGGCATCACCGCTCAGCCGCCTCCGTGGTGATCCCTGCGGGGCGATGGCGTGGCGGTGTGGTTGAGCTGACCGCCTCGTTGCTCTAACTAGGTAGAAGACAGACCGAACGGAGCGGCGGTGACATGTACTCAGCAGGCAGGGCTGAGCCGGTGTCAGCGGGTAGTGCTCAGGACGGCCGACAAAGCGTCGAAAGCTGAGGGTACGAGGGCGTAATAGGCCCACACGCCGCGCTTGTCGCGGGTGAAGATTCCGGCGTCTACAAGGATCTTGAGGTGGTGGGAAATGGTCGGCTGGGTGAGGCCCAGGGGCCCGGTCAGATCGCAGACACACGCCTCGCCGCCGTCGTGCGCGGCGACCATGGACACCAGCCGCAGCCGGGTGGGGTCGGCCAGGGCCTTGAGCCGCCGGGCAAGGTCAGCGGCCTGGCTGGCGGTGATCGGCTCGTGCAGCAGCGGCGCGCAGCACGCAGCAGCCAGCGGAACCTCTGGCGCGGCGTGGACGGCAGGCGAGGAAGTCACCTGATCATTATGCGGCAGACATTGACAACTGTCTATCTCTCGGGCAAAGTAGGCATCGACAATTATCTATGCCTAGGAGTGATCGTGATGACGGACGAGACCAGCAGCGAGCTGCGCGAGCGAGTCCGGTCCCGGTACGCGGCAGCGGCCCGCGCGGTCCTGGAGCCGACGCCGGGTGTCACCGCTCAGTGCGTCGAGATTTCCGGCACTGGCTCCTGCTGCGACACCGGGTCGGCTGCGCTGGATTCCGCTGACTGCTCCGGCGGGCAGCTCTACCGCGAGGGAGAGACCGACGAGCTGCCCGAGGAGGCGGTACAGGCCAGCCTGGGCTGCGGGAACCCGCTGGCGGTGGCCGACCTGCACGAGGGCGAGCGAGTCCTGGACCTGGGCTCTGGCGGCGGCATCGACGTGCTGCTTTCGGCCCGCCGGGTCGGCCCGTCCGGGTTCGCTTACGGAGTGGACATGACCGACGAGATGCTCACCCTGGCCCGGGCTAACGCGGCCAAGGCCGGAGCTGGGAACGTGGAGTTCCTCCAGGGCGAGATCGAAAATCTCCCGCTGCCGGATGCGGCGGTGGACGTGGTGATCTCCAACTGCGTGATCAACCTGTCCACTGACAAGCCCGCAGTACTCGCGGAGATGTTCCGCGTTCTAGTGCCGGGCGGACGCCTCGGCATTACGGACGTGGTAGCCGAGGACCGGCTGAGCCAGGCTGACCGGGCCGCGGCTGGCTCCTACGTTGGCTGCATCGCCGGGGCGCTGTCCCGGGCCGAGTACCTGGACGGCCTTGCGGCGGCTGGGTTCGCGGATACGTCGGTGACCTTCACCAGCCAGGCCGCGCCGGGCATGCACTCGGCTGTCATCCGCGCGGTCAAGCCCGCCGCCTCATGATCGCCGTGTTCGCGCGCCGATCAGCCGACCGGTTCGCGGGCCGCCTGCCCGGGCACCTCCAACAGCCCGGCCATCCGCTCCAGGGTGGCTGGCACCAGCCAGTAGTAGACCCAGGTGCCGCGGCGCTCGCCGTCGATGATCCCGGCATCGCGCAGGACTTTCAGGTGATGGCTGATCGTGGGCTGGCTCAGGTCGAACGCCTCGGTCAGTTCGCATACACACACCTCGCCGCCCTCATGGGCGCCGATCAGAGACACCAGGCGCAGCCGGACCGGGTCGCCCAGAGCCTTGAACACCCGGGCCAAAACGGTGGCCGCTGAGTCACCGATCGGCTCGCGGACCAGCGGTATAGCGCAAGCAGCCAGCGCGGCTGCGGAGTCGGGCGGCGTGATCGGAAGCTCGGTCCCGGCTGGCTGCACTGGCATGGTCCTATCTTGACGGTCATCGATGCAGGCTGCCAGGCTGGCAGCTGAATTGATACCTGTCGATAGAGGGCCTTGATGTCCGGGGCTCATGCTGGGCATGCCGAATGCCACAAGACCAGGTGACGACGGCGAGCAGGATTGCGGGTTGCATCGGTGAGCGAGGTGGCGTTGTGGCGGCGGCTGCTGGCCGAGTTCCTGGGCAGCGCGTTCCTGGCCGCCCTGGTGATCGGCTCGGGCATCGCCGCGCAGAACCTGTCCCCCGGGGATACCGGGCTGGAGCTGCTGGAGAACGCGGCGGCGACCGCGGCCGGGCTGTTCGCGATCATCTTGATGTTCGGCCCGGTCTCCGGCGGCCATTTCAACCCGGTGGTGTCGTTCGCCGACGCGTTCTTCGGCGGCCTGTCCTGGCGGGACGCGGCGGCCTACCTGCCGGTTCAGGTGGCCGGGTGCATCGGCGGCGCCATCGTGGCGAACCTGATGTTCGCCCTGGCGGCGGTCAGCATCTCGGCCAGGCACCGGGCCTCGCCGGCGCATTTCCTGTCCGAGATCATCGCGACCCTCGGGCTGATCCTGGTGATCTTCGCCCTGGCGCGGAGCGGGCGCAGCCGGACCGCTGCGGCGGCGGTCGGGGCCTACATCGGGGCGGCGTACTTCTTCACCTCCTCGGCCAGCTTTGCCAACCCGGCCATCAGCATCGGCCGGATGTTCTCTGACACCTTCGCGGGCATCGCCCCCTCTTCGGTGTCGAGCTTCATCGGCGCCCAGATCATTGGCGGGGCCCTGGCCGTACTGGTCATCAAGGCGCTGTATCCCGGCGTCACCCCCGCCGAGGCAGCTGACATCATCGTTCCCCATCACCAGGGCCGCCCGGAGCCGCCCGCCCCCGCGGCCTCCTACGGCGCCTCCTCCCCGGCGGGGCAGCCGCCGGCCCACCAC
>Ga0126381_100009951_pt1 | contig 10685 bp, 12 predicted proteins | sample PanSoiMetPlot_28_FD_96465 | JGI IMG/M metagenome (GOLD analysis project Ga0126381, IMG submission 96465) | Tropical forest soil microbial communities from Panama - MetaG Plot_28 | ecosystem: Environmental > Terrestrial > Soil > Tropical forest > Bulk soil | place: Panama | collected 2016-02-17
GGAAAGAGCCGCCTCGCGATGGTGGAAAGGAGCTGAATTGTCGGCCTCATTTCTGAATTTCCTAGTATTTAAATCGTTTTAATGTTTTGATTTGAAAATGTAGGAGCAAAACAGGTCGGCAGTCAAGAGGCAAATACTCTGCTGGGCAGTTACGGCTTGAGCGAAGAAATTAAAGGCCCAAAACCTTGAACGCGGTGTCCACAAGGGTGGGGCATTCGAAATGGTGCCAGAGAGTGCTTGAGGCAGATAGCGTGCTGGCTATTGAATCGATTTATTTGGCGTGGGGATACAGCGCCACGGCAGAGATTGCCACGCGGCAAGTTTTGTTTATAGGGCGGAGGTGGAATCGCGTAGCACCAGCGACGGCAGCAAGAGCTGGAGTTCGGCCCCGACCTCGCGGTTTCCCTTTGATTCGCAGAGGGCTTCGAGCAGTCGTCGCGTCGCCACCGTGCCCATCTCCTCCATCGGTTGACGAATTGTGCTGATACCCGGAGTAGTTAATGCCGAAAGCGGTACATCATCGAAGCCGATGATCGAGCAATCCAGGGGAGCCGACCGGCCGGCGCTTGCAAGTGCTCGTACCGCACCGAGAGCGGTCAGATCATCGAACGCTATCAATGCAGTGAACTTTACTCGCGAACGAATCAAATCTTTCGTGAGATGTGCTCCTCCCTCAAATCCGGAGATCGGATCGATGGCGGCCGGTAGTTCGCGAACCAGGCGGCTATCGAGTGTCAAACCTCGCTCAGAGGCAAATTTCTGAATCCCGCTCCAACGGCGATTGCTGTCGCTCAACGTTTGTGGTCCGCGGATCACGGCGATCTTGCGGTGCCCGAGCTCATACAAATGCCTCATTGCCTGGTAACCACCGACCTCATTGTCGACAATGACCGATCCGATGCCCTTCTCCGAGAGGTCGCGGCCGACCACTACGGTCGGCATGCTTTTGTCTTTCAGTCCCGTGAGGAGCCCTCCTTCATCGAACAGCCAGTTTGCGACAACAATCAGGCCCTCAACACGGCGTTCCATCAGCAAGTCGAGATAGCCTTGAAATTCCTTCCGTTCATGATGGGCGTCCATGAGGATGGGCAAGTATGGAGTGGGGTGCAGGGTCTTCTCGATACCGCGTAGGATCAAGACACAAAAAGGATCTGAGATATCGAAGACCAACACGCCAATCGTGTTGCTGCGGCGGCTGCGCAGAGAGCGGGCAAAAACGTCAGGACGATAACCCAGAGTTTGGGCTGTTTTACGGATCCGCTCCTTGGTCGTCGCAGCGACGTAACGCGAAAGCGGGGCGTCGCTCAGCACGATCGAAACAGTCGATGGAGAAAAGCCGCTCTTCCGGGCGACGTCGAGCAGTGTCACCCGTGTGGATTTGGACTTACTGCCCGACATTGCTTGATTCTTCAGCCCTCTAACCAATGCGTTCACATTATGCATGGCGTCGGGGCAGTGCGCCATCTCCAATCCATCTACTGTGCCGTCTCGCTGGGAAAAGGAGCAGTCTGCTCCTGAATGACCTGGACGATTAGCGCACGGATTGAGTCATAATTCGCAGTCCCAGAAAACATGCGATAGTCCATGTGCAGATCCCGATCTTGTCCCACCAGTTGAAACTGCCGTTTGCCTGCTGCTGCCTCATCGGGATGCGCTTTGGCCCATGAATTCTGATCGAAGTCGTTGCTCTCAACATCAATCTGCCATACCCGTTTGCCCGCAGAATTCCTTATCAAGAAGCGGTAATAGATGTGAAGCTTGTCCACAGGATGAAAGTATTCGATAGCTTCGACCCTATATTGCTTCACCGGGAATATCTCAAGCAGAAAGCCCTTAGTTTGCATGGCATCCGATGCGTGCGGGTCATCATGAAGTTTGCGCAGCGTCTCGCGTTCCTGGTCGCGCTGCTCAGATTTGCCCGCCGCGGCGTAGGCAGCAACGAGGGTGGTGTGAATCTTCCAATTGCCCGGGTCTAGATTCAGTGACGTTTCCGCATATTCCACTGCTAAATCGCCCTTGTAAAGACTTAAAGCCGCCGTGGCGGCAAGCAGGTTGGCGGCTGCATCATTGGGGTTCGACTTAAGCGCCTGCTCGAAAAGATCTAATGCTTGTTGCGGCTGATTAGCCCTGAGGGCGTCCAGTCCCTTCTTGGTCGTTTCTGCCACCGATGGCGGCGCTTGCGCGGGCTGGGTAGTTGCTTCTTGCGCATGCGCAGTTATGGAAGCGGCAACCAACACGGCTGCCATCATGTGAACAGAAAGCTTAGCTTTCATTCAGGGTCTAACTGTGTTGCCCGGTGTGTTCGGGATTAAGACCAGGTTCGGGAAAATCCGAATCCTCGCCTTCCAGCCACTCGTTGGTCCTTCGGTGGGGTAGCTGATCGGCAAGGTTATCACGCTCTCTGTCGTTGGGCTTATCACTTGGAGATTCGCTTTCGATCGCGCCCTTTTGTGCGTCTCCGTCTCGTTGCTCAATATATTTTCGTGCCATCACTGTGCCCCAATCTGGTTGCGAGATGGTAACGGACATTCATAACGCTGCTTGTTATCTTCACGTTGCTGCTATTCCTTGTACGCAGAGGGTTTGGGTTGGCCGATGCGAACACCCATGCCGTTCAATTTGCTCCGCGCTTGTGCGGCTTCGGGGGTATCTGGATAGCGTTGAATCAGGCTGCGGAGGTCGCGGATGCCGGCGTCGCGCTGATTCGAATCGAGTTCAGCCTGTCCCTTGCGGAGTTGCGCTGCTGGCGCCTTAGGACTGCCAGGGAACTGCTCCAGAACAGCGTCGTAGTTCTTGATCGCCGTCGGATAGTCGCCCTTCCGATAGGCAATCTCGCCAAGATAAAACTGTGCATTGCCGGCGAGATCATCTTGCGGATAGTACTTCACGACATCGCCAAATTCACTCATCGCCACGTCATACCGCGCACTGGTGTAGTCGCGCACCCCACTCTGATAGAGGTCACTTACAGGCGGTGCCTGTGGTTGTGGGGGTGCCTGCTGCCCCAGATTAGGCTGTGGCGCTAGTCCTTGACCGGGACTCGGCTGGGCATTCACATTTTGCAGCTGCGACTGAATATCCTGCAGCGCTTTGTCCATCTTCGTAATACGGGAACGCAGCTCATCGACGGAATCGTGCAGCGCTTGGACCTGGCTCGAAACCTGATCAATCTTTCCGCCGGCTTCATTCTGGGCCTGGATTTGCTGCTGCAGCGAATTGACCGTCTGGGCCATACGATTGACGTTATCGGCGGTTTGCTCGACTAGGTGTTGGAGCACACCCATACGTTCATCATTCGATTGCTGAAGGCGTTGCAGCATATCCTGCAGCTGCTGGACCTGGGTTTGAAGCTGGATGATCTCTTTGGAGACGGCGTGGGCCGGCCGCGCGGAGGCAATGAGCATCAGTGCGACAGCTGCCGAAACTGGAATCAGATTTTTCCGCATAGTTCGGTCTCTTGGAACGCGAGCTGTACCCGGTTCAATTAAAAGAACAGCGGCGATTGCGCCCGTCACAACTATCGCCGCCCATTGTCTGTTTTACTTGTCGAGAGAGAACTGTGCGCGACGGTTAAGCTGCCAGCAACTCTCGTCATGCTCTGTGCAGAACTGCTTCTCCTTGCCATAGCTGACTGTGCGCAGGCGTTCTGGGCTTACCCCGGCCGTTACCAGCGCTTGTTTGGCCGCATTGGCACGATTTTCGCCCAGAGCAAGATTGTATTCGGTTGAGCCACGCTCATCACAGTAGCCGCCGATCACCACCTTAAGCCCTGGGTGCTGGTTCAGAAAATTCGCATCTTGCGAAATTATCGACTGCGCGTCACTCCGAATGTCGTAACTGTCATAGTCGTAGAAAATATCTTTTACGTTCTGGTGGAAGACAGAGTCAGTTACATCGGATTCCGACAGGTTGCTCGTCGGAGCGGTCGCAGCGTTCACAGTGACGCGGGCAGTCGCATCAGTCGACCCACCATCACCCTTAGCAACCAAGTGGTAATTTGTCGATTCAGTCGGATTGACAGTCCGAGTTCCGGAGGTCGGAACAGCGCCCATCCCGTCGATCGATACATCCGTGGCATCCGTCGTGCGCCATGCGAGCACCACGCTTCCTCCCGCGTTAACAACGCCAGGAGTGGCTGAAAGAGTAGCTGTAGGTGCAGGAGCGTTATTGGTGACGGGAGGCGGCGGCGGTGGCGGCGCGGCCTTCTTCTTGCCGCAGCCCGCGACAACCAGCAGGCTTGCCGTGATAGTCGCAAGAATCAGAGGTTTGCGACGAAATGATCTACCGAAAATGATTTGCACTGTGCCCTCCATTGCGTATTCGACCACTTGCGGGCCGTTCTTTTCTAACTATATGAAACAGGGTTAGAAGGACCCTCCCTCGCCTCCCATCTATCCTAATCTCTATTTCCAACTCCAGTTAGGCATGGCGTTCCATCCGTCACGTGTGAGCTGTTGCTGTTCGGTCCCGTCAGCCAGCATCGACCAGATCTCGGTGCGTCCGTTGTCTTGGCGTTGGAAGACAATGTGCCTCCCATCTGGAGACCATGAGGGGAAGTCATTGCTACCAGCTTCATGGGTCAGCTGGATCCATCGCTTGCTAGCGATATCCATGATGTAAATATCCTGCCCACCTGGTGCGCCAGGACCGTATTTGCGGTTCCACGAAAACGCAAGAAATTGCCCATTTGGAGACCAGGACGGTGACGTGGCATAGCCACCATCCGTCAGACGTTGAACGTTTGCGCCGTCAGAATCCATGATGTAGATCTGAGGCAGTCCCGACCGGCCACTGACCCATGCGATTTGGGCATTCGATTTCGGGTTCCAGACCGGCGACACATCCGGTCCGCGAAATGCAGTCACCCGATTCAGTCCGCCTCCATTCGCATCGCTCGTATAAATTTCGGGATCTCCTGTCTTGCTCGACGAGAATGCGAGCTTTGAGCCATCACTCGACCATGCGGGGGAGAGCGTTGTTCCCGCTGGCGATGTGAAGTTTACCGGCCGTCCCAATTCCAACGAGAACATCCGGATCGACCATCCATCCTTTCCAAGCGAAGAAAACGCAACACGCGAATTATCGGGCGAAACGCGTGGCGAAATCGAAATCGTGCCGAGGTGCGTCACAACATGTTGATCCTGGCCATCGTAATCCATTACCCAGATTTCCTTACTGCCAGTGCGGTTGGAGACGAAGTAGATCTTTGTTTCTGCGATACCGTTGATACCACCACCGAGGCGCAGGATGATTTCGTCTGCGAAGCGGTGCGCGATGCGGCGGGTGTTCTCCTCGGACGCCGTATCGGCATACTGTTTGCCGAGAATCTGCGGGCTCTGGGTGTTCTTCGTATCGAACAGATAGCCCAGTACCGTCACACGACCGTCACTCACCGAGAGCGATCCGAAAGCCACCATCTCGGCACTCGCAGGCGCCGCAGCCCATGCTGAAAGGTTGACCTCTTGAGGACTACCTGGAGTCTGTGGCGGGGCCATGCTCTTCGACACCATGTCGAAGACGCCGCCATTCTTCAAATCGTTGTAGAGAGTCGTATCAAATACTGTCTTGAGGGCCGCGGTTTGTGTGCCGCCCGATGCGGCCTTGAAATCGGCTGCGGCTAGCCGAATCTTCTGCACTCCTAGATTTGTTCCCGTGCGAACCCAGTCCTGCGCACGGGCGTGTTGTCCCAGATTCAGGGTGAAAATGATTCCGATAAGAAGGAACAGTGAGCGCGAACTGGAGAGTAGGGGCTTTTTGCAGCTTGTGGTCATTCTTCCGTCCTGCGACAGTGATGCGGCCTCGGGAGCTTGACGCTCGTCCAAAATTTTCCGAAGAGCCGTTCCGCACAGAATGCCGTCTGATGCGGCTCCACTCGGACAATGCCGAATGTTCCTGTCGATTATTGACTGGGCTCCTCACAATAATAAGACACAGAGAGCGTGTTGCCGTTGTAGCCGGGAGGTAGGGGACCGTATGTGTCAACTCGTTGCACTGCACGCAGACACGAAGAGTCGAGGGTTGGGGACCCGCTTGACTGCGCGATGCGAACCTGACTGGGCGATCCATCGCGTGAAACCACGAACGACAGATAGACCCTCGCCCCTGCGGGCGTTCCCGGGGCGACCTCGTGCTGCAGCCAGTTCTGTGCAGTTTTTCTGCGAATCACGTCCACGTACCAGGGAAATCTCGAACCGAAATCCCCACCATTGATGTTGACGGGACTGCTCGGCCCAGGGTTGCCCGCGAGTGAATGGGGGATTTGCGTCGCGGGCGCCTCGCCAAACTGGGCACGATGCTGCAGCGGCTGGGGCTGCGAGTGCTTCGGCGAAGGCTGCGCCTGTTTTTTCTCCGGGGTTTTCTTCTCAGGTTGCTTTGCTGGAATGGGAATCGCGTCCGGTTGCGGTACCGGAACCGCCTTGGGCTGTGGTGGTGCCGGAGCCGGTGACGGCTGTTCGGTCGCAAGCACATTAGGCGTCGGCGGTGCTTCCTGAGGTAAAGGGATGGTGGGCGCCGAGCTGACGAGTGTTGCCTGAATCGCTCCCGGAGCTTGGTCGTTGCCCCATGATGTTCCATGAAGTCGCCCGGCAAGATACGCGAAAAGTGTAATCGCAGCGATTACTGATGCATGCAGCATCACCGATCCAGCAATCGGCGCACCGAAAGACTCGCTTTCAAGCTGGATGGTTTCCCTCACTACCACGCTTCTTTCCCGGCTATTTCGCGGCCGGCGAGCCCTTCTGAATGGGCTGCGTCACGATGCTGATGTTCGTGATACCCGCCTGTTTCACGGCATCCATTACCGACGCAAAAGCACCAAATGGCACACGCTCATCGGCTTCGACGTAAATCACGTGGTGCGCCGGATCGACCCCCGGTCGGGCCAGCCTCGACGGCAGATCGGCAAGATTCACGGGCTTGTCCCCCAGAAAGACCTCCTGATCGCGATTGATGGTCACCACCTCGCGCTGTTCAGTGATTTCCTTAACTGTCTTCGTCTTCGGAACGGCCACCTCGATACCTGATTGCAGGACTGGAGCGGTCAGCATGAAGATGACCAGCAGCACCAGCACCACATCCACGAGCGGGGTGATGTTGATCTCTGCGAGCGCTGTCTGCGTGTGTCCTCCACTATTTGTGAACGCCACGCACAGCCTCCCGTTCCACCGGGTCTTGATTTGGCATCAGCGAAACCTCTTCCATGCTGTTGAGCAATTCGCGCGCGAAGTCGTCCATGCGCGCAGCGTAGGCGCGGCAACGCCCCGTAAATTGATTAAAAGCGATGACGGCGGGAACCGCGACTACTAGGCCGGCGGCTGTAGTGATCAACGCTTCAGAAACACCAGGTGCGACAGCACGAAGCGTTGCCGCCCCCGCAGTGCCTAATCCGTGAAACGCGTCAACGATACCCATAATGGTTCCGAACAGCCCCACAAAGGGCGAGACGGCCCCGATTGTCGCCAGCCATGTCAGCCGGCCCTCCATTGCCGTTAACGACTCACTGGACGCAGTCTGCGCCGCACGCTCGAGCGCCGTGATATTGCGCGGCGGCCCGTAGCCACCGGTTTGGCGTCGATATGTCTCATAGACTTCATCGAAAACATTCACGAGCGGACTCGGCTTGAACTGCTCGCTCACAGTCGCAATCTCTTGCAGACGTGAGGCCTTTCGGAAAGCGCGCAGAAATCTCTTACTCTGCGTGTCCGCCTTGCGAAAGCCACCCCACTTGCCCAAAATGATTGCCCACGACCATAGACTGGCGATCAACAGGATAACCAGCACGGAAATAGCAATCGGCCCGCTGTTCTGCAGCATTTCAAGAATCGCGCTGCCGTTGTTGGCTGGCGGTCCTGCAGTGCTATCTGCGTCCGTCTGCAGTACTAAAAGAGATGCGGCAAGAAAGAATTGTGTCATCACGCCTTAATTCCACGTTATCAGACGGCAGAATTGCAATTCCAGGCTGCCTAAGCCGCGGAATTGAGATGATTACGGAGTCAGCACTCAGTTTATTTTGCCTCCTTTGGTACCAAATGACGACACGGCGCGGCAGAGAAATGCTTGAACAGCCGCTCCCCTGCTATGCTGCGCCAAGACTCCTCAAGAGACCACCATGCTGCTCGAACTCCGGGCTGAAAATTACGCGGTTATCGATCACGCCATCGCCGTCTTCGGCCCCGGACTCAACCTGCTGACCGGAGAGACCGGCGCAGGCAAATCAATCCTCGTCGATGCGCTCGCTCTGCTCATGGGGAACAAGGCCTCTTCAGAAGTTGTGCGTCACGGAGCCGACAAGGCCGTTGTCTCCTGCGTCTTCGAGAGCACGCCCGGAGCTGAGGCGACGCTCGAAACCAATGGCATCGATGCCGAAGGCAGCGAGATCATTCTGCGCCGCGAAATTTTTGAGAATGGCAAGGGCCGCATCTACGTCAACAATCAGCCGGCCACGGTTGCCGTTCTCCGCCAACTTGCTCCCGAACTCGCGCTCGTGCACGCGCAGAGCGAAACTCTTGGATCCTTCGATCAGGCTCAACAGCGCAGCCTGCTAGATCGCTTTGCAAGCCTGACAGTGGAACCGGTCGCCGCAGCCTTCACTCGCTGGCGCGAGATTCAGTCGAAACTCGCCGACCTTGAGAGCAACGAGCAGGACAAGCTCCGCATGGTCGATCTCTGGCTCTTCCAGAGCCGCGAAATCGAAGAGGCTCGTCCCCAGCCTGACGAAGACACTGCCCTCGAGACCGAGCGTCGCGTGCTCATGAATGCCGAAAAACTCTACTCCGCTGCAATGAATGCTTACGACCTGCTTTATGAGGGCAACGGCTCAGCCGAGTCCACTCTGCGCGGCGCTTTGAAACAGATCGAAGAACTCGGACGCTTCGATGCGAAATTTCTGGAAGCGGCGCAGCAGCTCAGCTCGTCGCTCGCCATTGTCGAAGATGTCGGCGCGACTGTCCGCGATTACGCCGAAAACATTCAGGCTTCCCCCGAACGTCTCTCGGAGATCGAAGAGCGCCTTGCCATCCTCGACCGCCTCAAGCGCAAGTACGCCGCAACTCTCACCGAGGTGATTGCCTTCGGAGAAGACGTCGCCCGCAAGCTGGCCGAGGTCGAGAACCGCGACGAAGTTCTCAAGGCACTTCGCGCTGACCTTGATCGGGCATCACACGCATACCGGGAAGCAGCGCAATCGCTACACACTCAACGAGCCACTGCAGCCAAGAAGCTCGAAAAATCTGCCGAAGCTCAGATCAACGATCTCGCCATGAAGGCGCGCTTTGCGATTGCCGTCACCGCAAATGAAGATCCCTCTGCCTGGACCACCCACGGATGGGACACCGTGGAGTGCCGCATCGCCACCAATGCTGGAGAGCCCCTAAAGCCACTTGACGAGATCGCGTCGGGCGGTGAGATGTCGCGCGTGCTGCTCGCATTGAAGGTCAACGTCGAAGAGGGCGCGTCGCGCGGCAGAAAGAAAATGCAGGTCCCCCGCACCCTCGTCTTCGACGAAATCGACATCGGCATTGGAGGCCGCGCCGCAGAAGCCGTCGGGCAGAAGCTCAAGGCACTCTCCAGAGTTCAGCAGGTTCTCTGCGTGACTCACCTCCCGCAGATCGCCGCCTTTGCCGATCAGCATTTCCTGATTGAGAAGAAGGCACACGCGGGCCGAACCAAAACCTCCGTCCGCCTGCTTGAAAACGCCGACCGCACCGAGGAGATCGCCCGGATGCTCAGCGGCGCAACCGTGACCGACACATCTCTCCGCCACGCCGAGCAGATGATCAAGTCCAGCCAGTGATTACGCCTGACAATTCCTCTTAATGATCTTTGCCTTCGTCTCCCATCAGAAAGAACCCCTTCCGCAGGTTGATGCCGTGCTCAAGATAAGCCTTCAGGCAGCAAATCATCTGCATCCAGCCGTAGCAATTGCCATAAGAGGCATCGAGCCCCTTCTGATTCTCCTTCCAGTTACCCTCGGATATTGTCACGAGTGTTTCTGTGGCTGAAAGAGCCTCAAACTGGATCGCCACGTGAGTGTCATAGCCGCCGTCCATCGCTTTCCACTCAAACTCAATCAGCTTTTTCGTAATCATCTTCTTCACAGTCAGGGGCGCATCTCCCGGATAATCTGCAAATCTCCAGATCACCTTGGCGCCTTCATCGAGCGGTCCACTCGCCGATTCAGTTGCAAAGTACTGGGTAATCTTCTTCGGGTTGTAAACCGCATCGAAGACCTCCTCGATTGATTTCTGAATCTTCGTCTGAATTCGAAACTTTAGTTCCATGGTTCCTCCCGCACATCAAGAATCACGCTGGTCATAATATGTTGTAATTTTATAACATGTCAACCTCAAAGAAGAAACGCGAAAGGCAGGAACGCATCTTCAAAGCCCTCGCCGATTACCGGAGGCGCGAAATGCTCGATCTGTTGAAGGATGCTCCGCGTTCCACCGGAGAAATCTGTGCGCACTTCGATGAGCTTGACCGCTGCACCGTCATGCAGCATCTCGCCGTGCTCGAAAAGGCCGACCTCATCATCGTGAAACGTGTCGGCCGTCATCGCTGGAACTACATCAACCCGCTGCCCATCAAAGAAATCTATGATCGCTGGATCAGCCGTTACGCAACGCACGCCATCGATCTGCTCGCGCGCATGAAGCAAGATCTCGAGGCAGAGAACTGAGCCCGGCTCC
>Ga0126381_100009952_pt1 | contig 10684 bp, 5 predicted proteins | sample PanSoiMetPlot_28_FD_96465 | JGI IMG/M metagenome (GOLD analysis project Ga0126381, IMG submission 96465) | Tropical forest soil microbial communities from Panama - MetaG Plot_28 | ecosystem: Environmental > Terrestrial > Soil > Tropical forest > Bulk soil | place: Panama | collected 2016-02-17
TGCACCGTGTAGGAATCGAACCTACAACCCAGTGATTAAGAGTCACTTGCTCTGCCAATTGAGCTAACGGTGCATTTTGGAAAGAGGGGCCTAAGGTACCGGGAGAGCGGCGCGACGCAAGAGAAAATCAATTGTCTTTGGCCTCCAGATTGGAGCGACACCTTCTGGCGCGGCTCATTCGCTCGCGAATATCGCCTTCCTTGAGGAAGTCGCGCTCAAGTCGGCGGATCTGGCGATCCAAAAGATAGTTCGTCTGGTTGATCAAACAGAATGGCGATATTGGCGACTACTTCAAGGGGGCGAGTATCGCAAAAGTTGCGGTATCGGTCATATGTCTCCTCGGGATCGCTTCCAAGCCGCCGAACATACCGGGCTTCACGACTCTCCTTGTCCCAAGTTCGGATGCCCCGTACTCGCAAGGCGTCGCAATAGTCACCGAGTAATTCTTCCAAACTGGCACGGGCGACGCCCCATCAACTTGATCTCCGTCTCCTTCGATGTCCCGGATGCCTTGCTCCCTTCAAGGATGTTTTGTTTTCCGGAGCGAGCTCCCTGGATCATCTGATCAATAGTGCGATCGCTCTTGGCAAGGAAGCGCTGGCAAAAGCGATAGGTGATGTCGAAGACAATTTCCGCCTTTCGATAGGAAAGCAATTGGCGATAGTTGCCATGCGGCGGGATGAAGCCGTCGGGATAGGTCATATAGGCCCTATATGTCATATAGGAGATATATGCAACGCTTTTAATCTATGTTAGGATTCTACCCCAACAAATCCGATACCATGGAACGTTCTTCCTTCAGCTCGTTGACAGATGCGTCGATTTTCTGGCGGCTGAAATCGTTGATGGGAACGTTTTGTACCACTTCCAAGCTGTTGCCGACGGTACGGATCGGGAAAGAACTGATCAAACCTTTTTCAACGCCATAACTTCCTTCCGAACAAACGGCAACGCTGTGCCAATCGCCGGACGGGGTTGGTGTGGTCAGCGATCGAACCGTATCAACGACCCCGTTTGCCGCGGAAGCGGCTGACGATGACCCCCGCGCTTTGATTATCGCAGCTCCGCGTTGCTGAACGGTCCGAATAAACGTTTCCTTCAACCATGATTCGTCTGTGATGATCTGAGTCGCCGGTTTACTGTTGATTTTCGCGTTGTAAAAGTCCGGGTACTGGGTCGCGGAATGATTTCCCCAGATTGCCATATTCGAAACGTCAGTCACATGCGTACCGGCCTTGGTTGCCAGCTGCGATTTTGCGCGATTCTCATCCAGACGCGTCATGGCAAACCAACGGTCGCTCGGTATTTCTTTGGCGTTGTTCATCGCGATCAAACAATTGGTGTTACACGGATTGCCCACTACCAGAACACGGATATCGGGAGCGGCGTTCTTGGCGATTGCTTGGCCCTGGCCAATGAAAATCTTGCCATTGATGCTGAGCAAATCTTTGCGTTCCATCCCCTGCTTTCTCGGCACACTTCCGACCAGCAGCGCCCAGTTCACACCACGAAATCCTTCATCGAGATCGGCTGTAGGAACAATGGTGCTGACCAGTGGAAAGGCGCTATCTTCCAGCTCCATCACTACTCCCTCTAGCGCTGTCAAAACCTGAGGGATCTCGATCAATCTCAATTCGAGGGGCTGATCGGGCCCAAACATCGATCCGGAAGCGATACGAAAAACAAGCGAGTAACCAATTTGACCGGCGGCACCGGTCACAGCCACTTTCACGGGAGGTCTCATATGAAGACGATGAGAACGCCGGCGGGTTTGTCAACAGCGAGGAGAAAAGAGACGGAATACAGGAGACGGAATACAGGAGACAGGAGACACGAGCGAAACCGAGGGCTGGCGTTGCTTCGGAATTTGGCGCCGGCGCTACGAAGTAGCAAAAGATTACCAGCCCATGGCTTTAGCCCTGGGTACGGATATAGATTATGTTCTGCCCCGAAGGGGCAACCGGATCGGCGGGTGGCCGCTATCGGGCTTCTTCGCAGAAGGTTCCCAACGTTGTCGAATACAACAATAACCGAGAAACTTTCTTTCCGAATCCTTGCTCGATCACTGTCCGGTAGCTCGCCAGCTGCGGTAGATACTGTTTGAGGAGGCGCTCTGAAAACTTCGCTTCTGTTTCGTCCGCTTGCTTTTGATTGGTTTTCCAATCGATGATCCAGAGGTCGCCGCTCTGTGTGCCAACTAACAGATCGATTGTTCCTTCAATCCATTTGTTCACATTGAACGGGAACGAGAAACTGACTTCTGACTTGATCCATTCGGCCGCTCGAAAAATCTGTTGAATGGCGTCACTTCGTAGAAAACGATCGATCTCGAGTTTCGCCCGCTGCGGAAGCGCCGGCTGGCTCGAGTATTCGGTTCGCGATTCCTGTGTGCCATTCCATGGGAACCTTTGTGCCCAATCATGCCAAAGGCGGCCGTACTCGTAAGCGCGGACGATCGGCTCGAATTCTTCGCCAGATACGGCTGCGTCTGGATCCTGGGCGAGCGCGTGGGGCAGAATCAGCTCCGGTATTTTTCTAGATTCGTCACTGGCAGCGCGCAGGACGTCTGGAGCCAAGTCATGAAGCGTTCTGGCGGCGGGTGCGAAAGTTTTTGCAGGGCGAGGAGGTGAAGGTAATCTCTCGCCCATAATTGGCACTTCGGCTAGATCGAAGTTGGCCGCCTCCAGAAACGAGCGAGTTGAATTCTGGTAAGACATCTCCGGCAGAATGAGAGCGTGTCTGGCTCGAGTTAATGTCACGTATAACAGACGCCGATACTGAGCTAACACCTGGTCAGGCGTTTCTTGGCGAGCACGTGCCCGCGGACTCCCGGCGGCCCACGCTACAACTTGATCTTGTTCAGATTCAATAATTCGCGGGTAACCGGTCGTCTCTGCTATATAGATCCGTCTGCCTAACCCGAGGGGTATGACAATATCCCATTCCAGCCCTTTCGCTGAAAAGCTGGTGGTCAGTTCGATTGCATCTCTGGTAGCCAAATGCAAATCGGCGCTGTCAGTTAGCAAATCCAACAGGTCATCGAGCCATTGATCCAATGTTAGTCCTTTCAGATCGGCTTCAAACGCTCTTTGGCGGAAGTGCTCCAAAGCAGCTGGATCTGCTTGAATGGCCAGCAACCTATCAGAGAGCTGACACTGTTGAAACAGGCGATCGACAAAGCGTCCCAACGTTATGTTGCGAGAAAGTTCTTGTTTAAGGCTGGTCAGGAGCGCTTCCGCTTTGACGTATTCATCACCAGGCTTGGGCGGTGTGCGGACTGAGTCGACTAGCTCGGTATCAGCCACCCCGAAAATCTCGCGCAGCACACCAAACCGTTCAAACCTGTCCCAGGGATGAACCAATGTGTAGAGCAAAGCAACAGGCCAGGAAAAGGCTGGAACACTGCTCCAGGAAATTTTCTGATTGCGATAAATGAACGGCAACCCTCGCGCGCGGAGGTGGCCGGCAAACGCGATCAACCAATCGTGTCTGGGAGCAAGCACCGCAACCTGATTCCAGGAGTCGATACCAAGTCCTTCTTTCCCTTTATTTTGAATCCAGTTTGCCAGTTGTCGCGCCTCAGCGTCGAAAACGGCTTCGACGTTCTTGGGATGTGAGTCGGGAAAAGTCATTCGGATTTTTCCAACGTATCCCCTGTTCTCCGGACGCCCGCAGGCAAGATCGTCGTACGCAATCTCATGTTGAACGAGATTCGATTTCTTAAAGACGTTGTTCACGGTGTCGACGACTGACGCCGGACAACGCATTGTTCCTTTCAATCGAAGTTCCGCTCCGCTAATTCTGAACGCTTCGTTCAAAGCATCGTACGACTCGATTGCTGCTCGTTCGTAGATAACTTGCCGCGGATCGCCGACCATCGAGAATCGCCCCTCTTCCGGGCCGTTGGCGTGGCGGGCGGGCCAGGTGCCAAAAGGGGCCCCAACTGGCCGCGTAATTTCCACCAGAATCTCAAACATCGACCGCGTCGTGTCCTGCGCCTCGTCAAGAATAACGATTGGTCTCCGCTGACGAAGCCGATCGAGCGTATTCGGATCGGCAAGCAGTTGATGACAGAGGCTGATTTGATCATCAAAGGTGACGATGCCTTGTCTAAGGCAGAAGGAGCGGAACTGATCGGCGAGTTGATTAGCTACTACGCAAGCGGCGTCTTCGACCCATTGGACCAGTGGTCCAAGCGAAGCCTGCCATGCGCTGATTAACGATTCGGATTGGCTGGTCAGCGTTGGTATTCGCACATAGGCGGCGGTATCGGCGCGCAAGTGCCTGATCAGTATGTCCAATTCTTCGATCAGGCGCTGGTGATTTTCCTGGCTCTGGCTGGGCACGACGCAATTGGCCAGGAAAGCTGCATTCGGAAGTGGCGGCTCATCAGGAACGAGAGTTTCGTTTTTGGGTCTGGAGATCTGGAAAGCCAAATCGAGCAACTCTTGCCATGTACAAAAGACCAATATCTTCTGGGTCAGAGGATCTTCAGCAAAGCAAAGGCTGATATCAGGATCACTGATGAATCGATCCCAAAGTCTTTCGCGCTTCCGTATGCTAGGCGCGATTGGATCGGCGGGAAACTCTTGAGGAAAATCGCGTAGGAGGCGTACACAAAAACTGTGAATTGTTCCGAAGAACGCCCGATCTAATCGCTGCAAAATCGTCCTGCTTGCTTCGATTTTCAGACGAGCCAGTAGAGCGGCGCGAACGCGCTGCCTGAATTCGTTGGCGGCGCTTTTGGTATAAGTCACAACAACCAGCCGCTGCAACGCGTCCGGCTCGCCTTCCAGCGCGATGGTAACAATTCGGTCGACGATCGCGCGTGTTTTACCGGTCCCGGCCGCAGCAATGACAGAAAAATTCTTGTGAATCTCTCGAGTGAATCGATCGCGGGTTTGCTGGTCGAGAGAGGCTTCCGGATTCGTTCCCGAAAAGTCGAACAGCTCGAGTTGGCAGGGATCGAATCCTTTCATGTCCTCTTCATTTTCTTTTCCAGCACCGCGGTCGGAATATCGATTGTTGCAATCGGAAGCGTTTCGTTTTGACCGAATCTGGCTGCGGGCCGGCGACCGAACACGAGTTGGGATTGGATCCGGGCCAGCCGTTCGACGACCGGGTTCAGTTTTTCGTCAGACTGAAATTTGATCGGCTTCAGATCTTCCGACCGAACGACCGTGAACTTGACCGCCGCCGCACCGTTAGCAAACGCCAGGAGTCGATAGCCAACGAATTGCAATCCGTCGCCGGCGGACGGACGGAAAACGATCGGTAAACGCGAGGTTTTGAAATCACAGATTTTCAGGGAGGCTTCTCGAATTTCTGCTCGGTCGGAAATGATCAGATCAGTGCGGCCGCGCAGTCGTACGCCTTGATAGACGCCTTCCAGTTCTCCTTCTGTTTGGTACCACTGACCGGGCATAAACCAGTCTGCTGCGAGCTCCAACATGCGCGCGGCAACCATAGTGGCCTGGCTCATCACGCTCTCCCACCAAAGATCCGGCGAGTCCTCCGAGCGTTCGTTCAGCATCCTTGTCACCGCATTTTGGAGATTGCCTCCCATTATTAGAAGATGACTTTCCCCGACTGGGGCAAAGGTGCGCTGAGTTTCGAAGGTTTCATGCAGCAGTCGATGCACCAGCCTCCCGACAGTCATCGGTACAGATCGAGAAAAGCGACGGTCCCATTCGCGGCGACAGCCGAATACAAGGTCAAAGGCGAATGTCGCCGGGGTTTTGACCGCCTTCTCCAGCTCGGACGGAAACCACGCTCGGGTAGAGAGCCCCGCTTTGTCGAAATTCAAAAAGTACTCATCGAAGGGGAGCTCGGGATCGGCTCGCCTGGCGTGAATACGTGACAGCCGTACGGCGCCATTTTCCATAGTGACCCCTATCGCTGCGGATTTGGATGCTGCTGTCGCCAACTGCGGAATTTGAGCCGAACGAAATCGCGTTATTCCGGCACCTAATAGATCCTCCGCGAAAGTGCTCAGATCATTGGCGACCAGAGTATTCCCGGCATGATCCAGTTCGTATCGCGAAAGAACTAGATTGGTTTGTGCGTGAAAAGCGATCTGCAAAAACCGGTCTTCCTGAAGCTGCCGTCGTTCCGGCGCTGTTGCGAGAAAAAATCCTTGTTGCCGAAGGTGCAGCCGCACGTCATCCGGAAGGAGGACGTTTTCCATGACGGCTCGTGGCCACGATTCTGCTAAGGAGTCCGCTAAGAAAACTTCTCCCCACGAGCATCCATGAGCTTTGGCAGGAGTCGTCACAATGACATTGGCATAGCGATTGGAAGCGTCGGGATGCTGCTGCCTTGCCTGCACCGAAAGCAGTTTTTGGGTGAACTCAAGAAAACGTCGGGAGGGCAATTGCAGTCCAAACAAGAGACGACTGATTTCCTGGAAAACGACTCCCAGTCCTTCCGAGCTGGAGAAGTCTGTTGCCAACTCTTCTCTGCCAGTTAGCTCTGCAAGGCTTTGGATTGTATTCATCCATCTCCCGCGCAGCTCTTCCCACTCTGCCTCCACAGGCCATTCCTGCAGCAGCGATTCCAGCTCGCCTAACCAGACAAAGCGTTCACAAAATTCCTCGTTGATTAACCCAGAACGAATTTGTCGTCCGTCGAATACGCGGAAGAGAGCTTTGCGGAATGCCGGGTAGTCAGGCGAAAACAACAGCTCGACAATTTTAAGCAGCGTTTCAGGAGGTCGATCTTCGCTAAGATATTTTGCGACCAATGTCTGGATTTCTGCAGTCGTTGGCATCGGTTGCCGCTCGCGGAATTCGTCAGCTACAGCGATTCCCATTGAGACTAACCGATCGACCAGTGAGGCCCCGGTCGATGAATTCTCCGGAACGACTACAACGACATCGTTAGCTCCTTTTACCAGTGCTCCTGCGATAGATTGTGCCAGCGCTTCGACCTGAGCGCTCCATCGATCGCCAACCAAAATCTCCGGCCGAATACAATCAGGCTCACCCCCACCCCGCCAATGCGCGATGAAAGATTCATAAGGCCGGCGAGCGTCGCTTGTCGGACAGACTGTTACCTGCGCATCCAGTTTTTTCTCCAAGTCCGAAATCCACGAGAAACTGACGGTCTCGCTTTGGATCGGCTGAGCAAGCCATATGTTTGTCTCGTTTGCGTGTGCCGATGCGGCGTGAAGCAGATCGAGATTTCGGTACTCGTCGGCATCCAGCCCATAGATGCCGAGGCTCAACTCTCCTTGCCGGCTTACGCGTTCCAATAGGATTGTGTCTGCTTTGGCTTTCCAAAACTCCGACTCGACTACACCTTTAACGGCAGAACGGACGTTTGTTGGAACTCGCAAAAGCGCGAATGCCTGATCGAGATTATGCTGGCCGAGCCAACCGCAGGTCGAGAGCTCGTCCAGCGCACTGAGCAGTTGATGTGCATTCAGGTTACTTGTTTCAGCTAGCGCGGTCTGGAGCAGAAGTTCGATCGCTTCCCGACCAAACGAGCGGCTTGGCAAACTGTAAGCTGCATACAACCTGCGTCGAAGTGTCCGCAAATCCATGAATTGAACTCCAAAAAGCTTGCTCCCCTGACGAAGCGCGATTTTGCGAATCCAATTCGCTTGCACGAAGGAGCCCGTCACCAGCCAGGTTGAGTGTTTGGAAAAATTGGCGACGGATTCCTTTTCTAACCATTGCCGAAGAGTCTCTTCCCAGGCATCGACTGCGTGATTGAACAGATGAATTCGGTTCATGAAGGAGTGCGGGTGCGAGTGTTGAACGCTGCTACCGACACTATTTGAGCCTTCTTTGCACGATCTCTTCCACGGCTTCGCAGTGTGCGTTGTAAGTGTCGAGAAATTCCGTCCGACCCGGAAAGCCCATACGAAGGGCCAAGCGGCGTTGCTCGGGCTCGGTCGAAGGCAACTCGGAGATTGAGCGATTATTTGCCCGACGTAACACAGACTCGACTCGGCGGAAAAAATCGTAGCTTGTCTTCAACGTCCGCCTCTCGATATCTGTGAGGATGTTCTCCAGCTTGCCGATGGCATTTCGCGTATTGATCTCCCTAATTCTGTTTTGCATCTGAAGAGACTGAACAACAAATTCGATAGCGATAAGCCCGCCACGCCCCGCTTTGAACTGACCTTCGCCCTTTCCCCTTTCTTTGACGATCCGCTCGTACATTTTGTAGATATGTTGGTTGAGTTCGGGCTCATCACATGCTCGGGACCAGACCGCATCGATCGTTGTAGCAACGGCTTCTTTTTCAGGTCCACATAACACGCGAGCCTTGGTTAAAGCTTGCGCCTCCCAAAATTGTGCCCTTCCGGCAAAATAGGTTTCATAGGTTGTACGCGTCACGACCAGCGGCCCGTTCTCACCTTCCGGTCGCAGCCGGGTATCGAGCGGAAATATTCTTCCCTCAGCCGTTTTGGTTGCCATCGCCTCAATGAGTGCACCGGCGGGCGCTGGTGTTTCGCCGATGAAGACCACATCCAAATCAGCTCCGTACAACAATTCGCGTCCACCGAATTTCCCAAGCGCAATGATGGTCAAATCCTGCGCTCCTTGAATTTGTCGCCAACAATATTCCAGACAAGCCTCCGCCAGAGCAGTCATCTCGAGCTGGAGCTCCTCTTGCGAACCGGTATTCAATACATCGCGCAACAAGATCCTGCCTGCTTCCGCGCGACGATAGACTCTGACCCAATCTAGAACTGGCAAATCTTCCTCCCGTCGATCGAGTCCCTGAAGAAATTGCTCTTTGGTCGCTGAAACCGCTAAATTCCTGCCTCGTGCGATTTCTTCGATAAGTTGCGGTCGCCTGATCACTATGTCGCTGAACAACGGGCTCGCATCGAACAGCCGAATTAAGAGTTCCAACAGTTTTGGATTTGCCAGCAGAGTCTCGAAGAGAAGGCCACGGATGCCGTACCCATCGACGAACCGGATGAATCGGCGAAGTGCGGCATCTGGGTCGGCAACCTTGCTGCACCAATGCAGTAGCTCCGGTTCAAGTTTCGCATAAAGGCGACGCGTTCGCGGAGCTACGTGCACCCGGGAGGAGGACCCCTCACGTAATGCAACCAGAGATTTTGCAGCGCCGTCTGGATCTTCAAAAGCAGCCAAAGCGCTCTTGACGTGATCGACCTTGTGGAGGCGCCGCCTCAACAGTCGATGAAAGGTCGATCGAACGGAAACCGTGTGGGTTTCAAGCGCACGCGAGAACGCCTCTTCGTCCGAATATCCCATCGCTTTGGCAACGCCGTTCCACTGTTCCTGGCGAGCTGGAAGAGTATGGGTCTGCCTCTCGTGCTCAATTTGAAGTCGATGTTCAACCCCACGCAGAAAAACATACGCGTCCCGTAATCCTGCGACCTGATCGCGCGGCAACAGATCAAGCTGCTCGATTGCAGCAAGCGCCTTAAGCGTGTTCCGCTCCTGCAAAAACGCATTCCTTGCTCCGTGCAAAAGCTGCAGCGTCTGCACGATAAATTCGATCTCTCGAATTCCTCCGTATCCAAGCTTTACATTTCGATACAGATCCTCAGCGCCGAGCAGGTCGCGTTCGATTCGTGCTTTGAGTTCTGCAATCTCGTCCAGCAGGTCGCCGGAAAGGGTACGCGGAAAGATAAATGGCTGCAGTCGCTGATTGAACTCGTAGAGCAACTCCTGGTCGCCACAGATACCGCGAGCTTTGATCAAAGCCATTCGTTCCCACGTCTCGCCGTAGCCAGCGTAGTAGTTTTCCAAGCTTGCAAACGAACTAGCGAGTGGACCGGAAGTGCCTTCCGGCCGTAAGCGGAGATCAATCCGAAACAACGATTCTCCAGCGGTCGACGAAAATACTTCAATAATCTTTTCGGCCAGTCGCGCGTAAAACTCGTGGTAGGTAAAGCGAGGATTGATATAGCCGTCCTGGCCGTAGAAAAAAATGACGTCGATATCTGAGCTGTAGTTGAGCTCGGTGCCGCCGAATTTTCCCATGGCGAGAACACCGAAACCGGTGCCGGGTCTTCCCCACTTTTCCCCAAGAGCGTTCAGGCAAGTTCTATATACTTCCGAGACGCAACATTCGGCGACAGAAGTGATATCGCGCGTTGTCTCGGGGAAACTGGCTAAGCCGGCTATTTCCCGGTAGGCGATCCGTAGCATTTCCGCTGACTTCCACCCCCGAAGCTCTTGGAACGACAGATCGTCTTTGGCGACGGCTCTTCTCCGGGATCGACTGCTGGTATCGCGCGGCCTTTGTACATCGGAGTGAGCCAGCCACTCGAGCAGCTCGGGCCGTTTCAGTATCTTTGTTAATGAAACCGGTGATACGGTCAGGAAATTCAGCAACACAATCCCTTGATCAGGGAACGCTTCGAGTCTTTTCGGCAAATCGGGACATATCGATGCCAGGGCATCGAAGACCTTAGGAGCCTCAGAAGGAATCCAGAGATTAGGATTTTTGGCAAGTACTTCGTTCCACTCCATCTCTAACTATAAGAATACAGGAGACAGAATACAGGAGACAGGAGGTTTTTTAAACGCCGAGAATGCCAAGACGCCAAAGAAGGATCTCACGCCAAGGCGCAAAGACGCTAAGGTTAGAAGCACTCAGTAAAATCGTCCTGGATCTCGCTCCCGAACTCGAGAGAGCGTGCATAACCCATGGCACGTTTCGGCTACGGCTCAAGTATTCTGACCTCTCTTAA
>Ga0126381_100009953_pt1 | contig 10684 bp, 10 predicted proteins | sample PanSoiMetPlot_28_FD_96465 | JGI IMG/M metagenome (GOLD analysis project Ga0126381, IMG submission 96465) | Tropical forest soil microbial communities from Panama - MetaG Plot_28 | ecosystem: Environmental > Terrestrial > Soil > Tropical forest > Bulk soil | place: Panama | collected 2016-02-17
ACATTCATTCTTCTTCCGAACGGAACCGTGCCTTCGCCCTCATGGCCGACAGCCTTGACCGGCTGGGGGTGTGCAACAGGCTTAACTTGCTGCTCCTCGACCGGGAGCTATGGGACGCCTGGCTGCCGGACGTCAGGGCACGGCTTGACGAGCTCGGCATCGCCGCCTCACTGCCGCCGCACGACCACCCGCTGGGCTACGAGTGGGCGCTCGACCCCGAACGCGAGGCGACCGTCACCATCGCCCCGGCCGGCGGTCCGGCGGAGGCGGCCGCGATCGCCAATGAGGAGACCTCGGGCCTGGCTGCGGGGATAGCCGCCACCGACGACGTCGCGGCGGCCGAGTTCCTCGCCGCCTACGCAGGCACCGGCGCATTCTGGAACGCCACGACCCGCCTGCTGGACGGCTTCAAGCTGCTGCAGGTGCCGGAGACAGGGATCAACATCGATGCCGTCCCCGGTCCCCGCGGGCCAGTCACCTTCCGTGACCTGTCCCTTCGCCAGTTCGTCGTGACGCCAAGCTGAGCTGACCCGGGGGGATGACCCTCGGACCCCCGGCTGCGCGGCGCGGCTGCTCAGGAGCACTGTGTTCTATGAGGCTGGTTGCCATATAGATGGCGATTTTGCTGCGCGAGGGCGCGTTGTGCGCCAATACTCAGCATGTGGTGGGCGAGGACTTTGCGGCGCTGCTGGCGGCCGCCCAAGGCGGCAGCGAGCAAGCATTCTCGGTCCTGTGGCGGGACGCCAACCCGGCTCTGCTGCGTTACCTGCGGGTGGTCGCCGCGGAAAACGCGGAAGATGTGGCGGCCGAGACATGGGTCCAGGTGGTCAGGGGACTGCCCCGGTTCACCGGGGACGAGGCCGCCTGGCGGGCATGGCTGTTCACCACGGCCCGCCGGCGGCTGCTTGACCAGGCACGGGTTCGCAAGCGGCACCCGGCAGAGCCGCTGGACGAGATCAGCGCCGCGGAGGTGCCGCGGTCCGCGGCCGCGGAACAGCTCGCCATGGACAATATCGCCACCGAGTCGGCGATAGCACTGCTGTCCAAGCTGCCGGAACACCAGGCGGAAGTTATCTTCCTTCGGGTAGTCGCCGGGCTTGACACGGAGGTGGTCGCGGACATGCTCGGCCGGTCCCCTGGGGCCATCAGAGTGGCGGCGCACCGCGGCCTGAAGAAGCTTGCGGCGATGCTGTCGGGAGCGGGTGTAACGCTTTGACCCGGTTCGGCGTTCCTGACGATGACATGCCAGACAACCTGCTGCCACCGGGCTGGGGTTCCGCGCCGTTCGACGAGCGAGACCTCGATGCCGTGCTGGCCGGCGAGACAGCCGATATCCCGGACGCGCTGCGCCCGGTCGCGGACGCCCTCGCCACGCTCCAGGCGGCCCCCGCGCCCTCTGAGCTGCGTGGCGAAGCGAACGCCATGGCTCAGTTTCGCGAGCTTGGACAAGGCCGGGCGGCGCGCCACGCGGAGCCGGCGCCGACCCTGCTGCTGGCGGCGCAGGCCGACGGCCAGCGACGGCGGGCCGCGCGGCACCGCGGCACACGACGGGTGTCCAGGCCCGGGAGGCGGCGGAACGGAGCGCTGCTGGCCACCGGAGTGGCCGCCGCGATCGTGGCGGCCGCGGTGTTCACCGGCACCCTGCCCGACCCCATCGCGCACCTTGCCCGGGCGCCCACTAACTCGCCGTCCGCGGCCCACGACACCCGGAACTCCTCGTCGCCGAACGTGGAGACCTCGACCGCGGCAAAGGATCCGACGGGGAGCCCGTCGGCCACCGGGTCGGCCTCGTCCGGGCAGTCGACAGCTGCGGTCTGCCGTACGTACTACGGCTACTACAAGCAATCGCCGCCATCGGACCCGCGCACGGAACTGTCCGTCCAGAACCAGCTCAGGGAGCTGGCCGGCACCAAGGACCGGCACAAGGTGTACCAGTTCTGCGCCCCGTACCTGGGCAGGCTGTTCCCGCACTGGACTCCGGCGCTAAACCAGAACCCGCCACCCGCACAGAACGGGTCGGCGGGTTCTGGTGCCAACTCCCAGGGCGGCCAGGTCGGCAGCGACCAGAACGGCGGCTCCGGCCCTCAGCAGAACCGCTAGGTGGACGGCTCCGCCCGAGGGTGGATCAGCTATTTGCCTGGGCGGCCCAAGGGCGGCCGGAACGGCGCGATCGGCGGCGTTGGGATGCGGCGCGGTCCGGACCACAGGGCCGGCACCGCGTCCACCGCCGCGGCGATCCGGTAGGCCGACTGCTCGTAGTTGACGCGCCAGCCCACGAAGTGCGGCCACGCGTCTGCCGGGTCGCGGGTGATCGGGAAGCCGACCTGGCGCAGCCGCTCCACGGCCTCCTGGAATTCTTCGTACGTCAGCGTGATCCCGCCTTCCGGGTCGGCCTCGTCCGGCGCGTCGTAGCCCATCGCGCGCGCGATGCGGCGGAAACACTGGAACCCGCCGCGCAGGCACAGCCTGGCCGGCACGGTCGGCGCCTCCTCGGGTGCGAGCGCCAGGATGAGCGCCGCGGAGTCGAGCACCGCGAGCAGTGACGTCACCCAGGAGGAAAGCCCGAGCGGCGAGCGGAACCTGACCAGCGGCAGGTACGTCGTGTGACTCTCGGCGACATCCGCGGCCCAGCGTTCCCACCTGGTGTACAACTCGGGCAGCGTGTTGAGCGTCGATACGCCCGAGCCGAGCGCGTAGTACGTGCGGGATAGCAGCTCCGGTCCCCACGCGGGGACTCCGCCCCGGGCGTTGAGCAGCGCGACCTCGGTCTCCCGCCGGTTGAAGGCGGAGTAGAGCGTGGGCAGGTAGCCGATCTGAAGCGCGACGATGACCAGGCCGGAGCCCGCGGCGAGGAAGACGACCGCGGATGGCGCCGCGCCAGACGGCTCGGCGAACCCGAGCGTGAAGATCGACGAGCCCGCGTCGGTGAAGGCGGCAGCGATGCCGCGGCTGGCGAACGGCCAGATCAGGAGCGTGTAGCCGATGAAGATGATCACTAGCCAGGCCACCAGCTGGGTTACCAGGATGGCCGCCGCCTGGGTGGCGAGAATCCGGTCCCGCCTGCGAAAATCGCCGACCCTTTTCGTCACGACGCGATAGGCGGCGAGCACCACCTTGTCCACCCAGCGGGTCAGCCAGGAGCCGACCGGCCGGGGCACGATCAGCGTGCCGATCACGCTGCCCCAGGCGGTGAACAGCAGCAGCACGCCGCACGCCGCCGCGACCCACCGGCCGGCGAGCGGAACCACCATGCCTTCTCCTCCAGCCCGTGCACCTGCTGTGGCTGATGCTATCGGCTCGGGAAGGGCTGGGCCTTGGCTGTCTTCAGCAGCGCTGGCAGCTTTCCCGCCACTTTCTGGTAGTCCGCGCGATACTGCCGCACGGCGGTGGTGAGCGCTACCTGATTCGCGTTGACGATCTGCTGCTCGTAGCCGGCCTCGACGGCGAAGTAGATGCCGGCCAGGTCGGTGGACTGGGTGCAGTTGGCGTCGGCGACGGCCATCGCGATCTGCGCCTGGTTCTGCGCGGGGGTCAGCGACGTCCCGCCGATTTCTATCGACTTACCGTGGCCACTACCGCCGTAGATGTTCTGCATCTCGTCGCGGAACGCCGTCACCGGATCGGGGTAGCTGTACCCGTTCCTCGCCATGCAGGCCGACCATGCCTTCGTGGCGCTCTTAACCCGCGCGTTCCGCAGGATGTCGTTGTGGATGTCGTTGGCCATCACCTGGATCCCGGCCAGCGGGCCGTTGTTCACCTCCAGCGTGAAGTCCTGGACGATCGACCTGCACTTGCCCATCGCGGTCTGCTCCGCGGCGGGGAGGCTGTCCGGGTTGTTATCCGCCTGCGGGACGTCGATGCCCAGCGAGCTGAGCGCAGAGCCGGCGGGAGCCAGGAAGCCGTATTGCTCCGCCTCGCCGAGTCCCACATAGCCCCACGACCCCCAGTACTGGGCGAACGCGAGGCCCGCGTCCGAGATCTGGACCGCGAACGGGGCGTCGGAGCTGTCGCCCGGGTAACCCGCGGCGCTCATGCACGCGCTGGACAGCTCGTTGGGTGACTCGCCGGGCGCCAGCCCGTCGTTGTTCGACAAGCCCAGCGCAGCGTAGGGGGTGAACGCCATCCTGGACAGCGCCGCCTGCACGGAGTCGGGCGGCGCTGGCCTGCCGACGGCCGGGTCGGTCACGGTCACGTCGGGACCGCTGGACGTGGCCGCGGTGCACGCGGCCAGGCCGCCGCAGCAGATGGCGGTGAGCAGCACGCCGGCGCCGGTGCGAATGCGCATGGTGGCTCCTTTCAGTCTTGGGGTCAGGCGTGCCGCAGGGCCGCCAACGGGCTGGTCCGTGCGGCGCGCAGCGCTGGGTATGCGCCCGCGAGCAGGCCGACGACGGTGCCGATCAGCGGAGCGGGGAGCGTGTAGGACGGGTTGAGCACGGCGGTCCAGTCCTTGGCCGCGGCGGAGATCACCACCACGAACACGCCGATGCTGGTGCCGATAAGGCCGCCGATCGTGCCGAGCGCGGCGGACTCGGCCAGGAACTGGCCGGCGATGTGCCGCGGCCGGGCGCCAAGCGCCCGGCGCAGGCCGATCTCCTCGGTGCGCTCGAGCACCGCGACCAGCGTGGTGTTGGCGATCCCGACCGCGCCGATCAGCAGGCTGATCAGCGCGAGGACGAGGAACAGGCTGGCCAGGTCGCCGGTCACCTGGCTTTGCAGGTTCTGCGGGTTGGGCGGGGACGTCACGACGAGCCGACTGGGGTCGGTCGGCAGCTCGGCGGCCGCGATCTGGGCGGCGACGGCCTTCGCCGCGCCGATCCTGGTCGCGACGACCATCTGGGCCTCTTGCTGGTCTCCGATGCCGGGCGCCGGGTTGCCGTAGCTGGCCAGTGCCGTTTTCTCCGGGATGAGCAGCGCGCTCTCGTCGGTCACCACGCGTTTCGCCGAGCTGTAAATGCCGACGACGGTGTACGCGATGTTCCCGACGAACACCGCGGGATGGCTCGCCAGCCGTCCGGCCGAGATCCCCAGCTGCTGCGCCGTGGTGGCGTCGATCAGCGCGACGTGCTGAGCGGTGTCGTTCTCGTAGGTGCTCAGCGGCGAGCCGGCGACCATGGACAGCCCCATGGCCTTGATGGCGCCCGGGGACGCCGCCAGCACAGTGACCGTCTGAAGCGCGTTGGCCGACAGCGCGAGCGACCCGGTAACGCTGGTTCCGCTTGGGAGCGCGACCGGCCACCAAACCCCGGCGGCGGTCACGCCGTTGATGCGCTCGGCGACCTGGTCGGCGTCAGCCGGGAAACCGATCGGGGGGTTGGTGCCCGGAGGCGCGGCGTCGTTGGCCGGGCCGTTGTCCTCGACCGTCACCGTCGTCTGCTGCAGGGCCGTGAACTGCCGCGAGATCTGGCCGGCACCGGTCGCGGTCATGCCGAGCACCGCCACGAACGCGCCAACGCCAAGCACCGTGCCGAGCATGGTCAGCACCGCTCGGCCGGGGCGCTGCACGATGCCGGCGACTGCCTCGCTCACGGTGTCCCTGGCCGACATCGCGGACACCGGGAACCCCGCGCGGCGGCCGCTCACGCTCTGTCCTTCACGGCAACGGCAGCGGCAGCCGCCACGGTCTCCGACGCCACGCCGTCTCGCATCGCGACCGTGCGGCGGGCGCGGGCGCCGATGGCCGGATCGTGGGTTATCACCACGATCGTGAAGCCGGCCTCGTTCAGCTCGCCGAGGAGCTCCATGACCGTGGCGGCGTTCCGCGAGTCGAGGTTGCCGGTCGGCTCGTCGCACAGCAGCAGGCTGGGCCGGTTCACCAGCGCCCGCGCGATCGCTACGCGCTGCGACTCACCGCCGGACAGTGTGGTCGGCAGCGCGTCCAGGCGGTGGCCGAGCCCGACGCTACCCAGCGCGTGCTCAGCGGCCCTGATCCTCGCGCCTCGCGGTGTCCGGTTGTAGAGCTCGGCGAGCAGCACGTTCTCCGCCGCGGTGCGATAGGGGAGCAGGTGGAACGCCTGGAAAACGAACCCGATGCTGCTTCCCCGCAGCGCCGACCTGTCCCGGTCGCCGAGCGTGCTCGTGTCTAGGCCGTCGAGCAGGTAGGTGCCCGCGGTCGGCGTATCGAGCAGGCCGAGCAGGTGCAGCAGCGTCGACTTGCCCGAGCCGGACGGACCGGTCACCGCGACGTAGTCGCCGGCCTCGATCACCAGGTCGGCCGGGCGCACCGCGTGCACAGGCGGCGAACCAGGGTAGGTGCGGGCCAGCCCGCGCAGCTTGATCACCGGCGGGGCCATCAGCCGCTCACCACCACGGCGTCGCCGGCCTTGAGCGCCCCTGGTGTAGCCGGGGTGACCTGGACGTAGCCGTTCTCGGAGATGCCAGGGGTCACCGCCACCTCGGTCTGCTTGCCGTGCGCGCCGACGACCGTGACGTCAGTGGCGCCGGAGGCGGTGGTGACGATCGCGGCGACCGGGACGGTGAGCACCGGCCCCTCGGTCTGCCCGGTCTCGACGGTGACCAGGACGTTCTCTCCGTTCAGCGCGGCTGGCAGCGGCTTGGACGGGCGGACGGTCAGCGGCACGAACGGGGTGCCGCCCGAGCTGCTTGAGGAGCTTGAGGAGCTTGATGAATTTGAAGAGTTCGACGAGCCGGACGAGTTCGACGAGCTTGAAGAGTTCGACGATCCGGACGAGCCGGACGAGCTCGCGGAGCTCGATCCGCCGATGCTCACGATCGTGCCGGTGGGCGCCGTCGTGACCGGGGTTCCGAGGTTCTCGACCGTTCCGGTCGCCCGGGTGCCGGTCACCTCGTCGTAGACCGTCACGTGCAGTCCGGCCTTCACCTGGGAGGCGTAGCCCGGCGGCAGCTCGCCGGTCAGCGCCAACGAGCCGCGGGCGGCAAGCTCGAGGAACGGCTGCCCGGGCTGCTGCCCGGCCGCGCCGTTCACTGCGATTACCGTCGCGGGCAGCTGGGGCAGGAACACCACGTCGGCCGCGGGAACGCCGCCGTCGGACGGTGGCGTGTAGCCGAGGTGCTCGTAGTACAGCTCGACGGCGTACTGCGTGGCGGCGCCGAAGTAGCCGGCCGTGTCGCCGCCGTCGTAGTAGCCGAGCTTGCCCAGCGCCGCCTGCAGCTCGGCCACGTCCGGGCCGCTCTCGCCCGGTGTCAGGTCGCGCCACGCGGGCACCGAGCCGGCCAGCGCGAACAGCGGCTGGCCGTCGACCTCCGCGAGCTGCTCGCCGTTGTCGACCGTGGCGCCGGCGGCGACGTCCAGCTTGGAGATGTAGAGCGGGGACGAGCCGGAGCCCGAGCTGGAGCTGCCGGAGGAGTTGCCGCCGGACTCCGGCGGGCTGGTCGCGTACACGTCGTACTCGGTCGCCGGGTAGACCACCCCCCGCATCTGGACCGAGGAGGTCAGGATCTGAGAGACGACCGGGGACGTGGTCACCGTGGCGGCGGGCGGCGAGGTGTCCGCGGCGAGCTGCGCGGGCGACTTCACGAACGACGCGCCGATCACGCCGCCGACGGCCAGCAGGCCGGCCCCGATCCCCGCCCCGACGAGGATGTTCCTGCGCCGGGCGAGCCTCGATCTGCGCGGCGATGGTAGGTGGTCATGCTCGGATGCGCTGCTCTCCTGCGCCGGAGAGCCAAGTTGGGTCACGGATCCTCCCCTGATCGGGTGCTGACGGGTGCCCATCCTGTGGGCCGGATCTGGCGTGGCCTCGTGAGCGCTGTGTGATTTTCATGTCAATCGCTGCGCTCATGCGGTCCAGCGCGGGTTCACATAGAACTCTCAGGTTCCTCGCGCGCGCCGTTCACCCGATCGTGCTGAGCTGGCACGATGACGCCGCGCGAGGCGCACCTGCTGGTGGTGGACGATGAGCAGTTCCTCAGGGAAGCCGTCGCGGCGTCGCTGCGCTTCCTGGGCTTCGAGGTGACCGCGGCGGACAACGGAACGGACGCGCTCCGGCTGGCCCGTGACCGCCAGTTCGACCTGCTCATCCTGGACGTGATGCTGCCTGACCTAGACGGCTTCGACATCGTGCGCAGGCTGCGCAGGGACGGCAACCGGGTCCCCGTCATCTTCCTGACCGCAAGGGACACCAAGGACGACAAGATCACCGGGCTTACCATCGGCGGCGACGACTACATGACCAAGCCGTTTGGGCTCGAAGAGCTCGCGGCCCGGGTCCGCACCGTGCTGCGCCGCACCCGGCCGGCAGCGGTGGATGAGACCCTGACCTTCGCGGATCTCACGCTCGACCAGGACACGTACGAGGTCCGCCGGGCGGGCCGGCTCATCGACCTGTCGCCAACGGAGTTCAGGCTGCTCCGCTACTTCATGCTCAACCCGGGCCGGGTGCTCACCCGTGCCCAGCTCCTTGACCACGTGTGGGACTACGATTTCGGCGGGTCGAGCACCGTGGTCTCCACATACGTGGCCTACCTGCGGCGCAAGCTCGCGACCGCGGGCCCGGGACTTATCCACACCCAGCGCGCCGTTGGCTACAGCCTGCGGCTACCCCGCCCAGGAGATCCGGTGGACCCCGATGATGAGACGACCTAAGGCGCTTCTCAAGCGACTGCTCCGCGCTCAGTTGCGGCTCAGGGTGATGGCCGGCGTCGTGGCCATCACCCTGGTCGCCCTCGTTGCGTTCGACGTCGCCGCGGTCGCCACCATGCGCCGGAACCTCCTCACCCAGACAGACAGCGACCTGCACGTGGCCCTGACCCTGACCGTTCCCAGGCTGCCCGCGCTCCTGGGCGTGCAGGCCAGCGTCGGCCAGCAACCGCACGTCGCGCTCGGTGGGCCGCAGAGCGAGCGGGTCTCAGGGCCCCCCAGGTACTGGGTCGTGCCCGGCGCGTTCGACATCACCTTCCTGCCGGAGCGCGGCCGGCAGGTGGCGCTCCAGGCAGCCGCGAACGGGGCCGTGGGTGCCGCCGGCTGGCACTTGTCGCCGACCGCCGCCAAGGTCGCTGTCAAGCCCGGCCCGCACACCGTGATCGCCCCGCGGGGGAACGCGCGCCTTCGCATCGACTCGGTCCAGGTCAAGGGGGGCGCGCTGGTGGCCGGCACGAGCCTCGACCAGGTCGACAAGACCATCGACCAGGTGGAGTCGATCGTCGTCCTTGGCTCGATCGCCGTGGTGCTGCTGATCGGGGTGGGGGTCTTTCTCGTGCTGCGGCGGGGGCTGCACCCGATCGAGTCGATGGCCGCGCAGGCCGACCGGATCACAGCCGGCGACCTGACCGAGCGGGTGACCCCGCAGAGCTCGCGCAGCGAGGTGGGCAGGCTTGGCTCTGCCCTCAACGGCATGCTGGCCCGCATCGAGGCCGACGTGTGCGAGCGCGAGGCGAGCCAGGACCGGATGCGCCGGTTCTTCGCCGACGCGAGCCACGAGCTGCGCACTCCGCTGGCCTCGCTGCGCGTCAATGCCGAGCTCTGCCAGCAGGGCGCGCTGACCAGTCAGGACCAGGTGGACGAGGTGATGTGCCGGATCTCCGCGGAGACGAGGCGCATGGGCCGGCTCGTCGACGACATGCTCCGGCTCGCCCGCCTGGGCCAGCACCCGGGGCACAGCCGGGAGCCGGTCGACGTCACCGCGCTCGTCTGCGCCTGCGCCGAACGGGTGCGCATCGCCGACCCGGCCAGGACCTGGCGGGTCCGCGTGGCCGGGGGCCTGGTGACGACCGGCGACGAGGAACTGCTCCGCCGCGCGGTGGACAACCTGCTGACCAACGTGCTGGTGCACACCCCGGCCGGCACCGCCGCGTCGATCACCGTCTCCGCTGGCACCGTCTCCGCTGGCACCGTCTCCACTGGCACCGTCTCAGGCGGCGCGGACCAGGTTGTGATCGAGGTATCCGACGACGGCCCTGGCGTGCCGCCCGACAAGCTGCCGCACATCTTCGAGCGCTTCTACCGTGCCGCCGGGTCAAACCGGCCCGGCTCCGGCCTCGGCCTGGCGATCGTGGCCGAGATCGCCGCCGCGCACGGCGGCACCGCCGTCGCTGTCGCGGCAGCGCCGCACGGCCTGCGGGTCACCGTGAGCCTCCCGGCTCGCCGGGACCACGCCGGCCAGGCCGTCGCGGCGCTCGCGGCTCAACGGTCGTGACGGTAGCGGGAGGAACGGTTGGCCAGGATGATGACCGCGACCAGCGCGACGATCCACAACGGGGCGAAGAAGGCCACCGCGGTGAAGGCGTGCCAGGTGATGGACACGAGCACCACGGCAAGCACGACCAGGAGGAGGGTGCGGAAGAACCCGCCGCGGCGGCGCCTGCGGTACGGGACCGCCTGCCCGCCCTTCCCTGAGGCCCCCGTTGGCTCAGGGTCTGGCAGGTCGTCGAACAAGCCGTCAAGGTCGCCGCGGGTCTTGGCCGCCATCGCCCTGCCGACCCGGTCATCGAACTCGGCCTGGTCGAGCCGCCCGTCGCTGTAGTGCGCCCCGAGGCGCTCGGCGACGGCGTTGCGCTCGGCGTCGGAGACTCGCAGGTGCTGGTCGGAGTAACGGATCCGGCGCGACCACTGCTGGCTGGAGGTGGTGGGGGACATGTCGCTGTCCTCCTATCGGGATCGGCGCTGCACGGAGTCGAGCAGCGAACTCGCGAGGGATTCGTCGGTGCCCTCTTCGGGGATGAGCAGCACGCAGGCCAGGTAGGCCGGGATGCCGGCGCCTCCGAGGAG
>Ga0126381_100009954_pt1 | contig 10684 bp, 2 predicted proteins | sample PanSoiMetPlot_28_FD_96465 | JGI IMG/M metagenome (GOLD analysis project Ga0126381, IMG submission 96465) | Tropical forest soil microbial communities from Panama - MetaG Plot_28 | ecosystem: Environmental > Terrestrial > Soil > Tropical forest > Bulk soil | place: Panama | collected 2016-02-17
ATAGCCGACCACGTCACCGATGTGGTCGCTTACGGTGATGGCCTTGCCCTAGCCACCCCCGCGGGTTTGACATTCCTCGACGCAACCGGAGCTCGCAGCATGTATGCCTTTCATGGGCTGGTCAACAATCATATTTATGCCTTGGCCGTTGCGGGCGACCAGTTAATGGCAGGAACGCTCGGTGGTATGTCCGTGCTCGAAAAGGGTGTCGTCTCGGTCAACTACACGACGACTACTTCCAACTTGCGGCACAACTGGATCACGGCAGTAGTTCCGGTGGATTCGGAGTGGATGGTCGGCACCTACGGCGCCGGTGTTTTGGGTTTGGATCGTTCCGGAAACTTCCACAGCTTTGAAACTGCCTCTGGAGACCTGGAAATCAATCCCAATGCCATGTTAGTGACGCCCGGTTTTGTCCTCGCCGGTACCCTGGGCAGGGGTCTGTACTTGTATGACCGCAATTTTCGCCGTTGGTCGGTCATTGACCAAGGACTTCCGTCGTTGAACGTAACTGCCCTAGCTGTCGGTAATGGGTACCTGTACGTTGGCACCGATAACGGGCTAGTGCGAATACCAGAAGGGAGGCTCCACCTATGAAGCCTCTCCGATTGCTTGCTCTCATTTTCGTGCTCGGGCCTCGGCCACTCGTCGGAGACGCAGGCATCCTGCTGCCTCGTGATAGGCAGCAGCCCGATCCAAAAGTGCTTTCTCTTGACGAGATGCAGATCAATGTCTCAATCGACAACGGCGATGCCAAGGTCTTCGTGCGTCAGATCTTTGCTAACCATACGGGACAAATCGAGGAAGGGAACTACATTTTTGCCCTCCCCAGTCATGCCACCATCTCCGACTTTGCAACTTGGGATGGACCGACACGCCTGCCGGCAGTCATTTTGGAGCGCAAGCGGGCAGAGGAAATTTACACCCAACTTAAATGGCAAGCGGTCGATCCTGGCCTGTTACAAATGGGGGAACGAGGAGCGGAAGAGGCAAAACGAAGCTCCGTATTTAGCGCACGTATCGTTCCCATCCCCGCATATGGAACGAAGCGCCTAGAAATCGAGTATCACGAGACCATACCGGTAGAGAATCTGAAATCGTATTTTGCCATTCCACTGCGTCCCGATGCCTATCAATCGCAGACCGCCCACCGTCTTGCCATCAACTTCGAATTGCACTCGGCCCTGCCGATTCGCAATTTCCAGTCACCGGCGAAGACCTATCCACTTGAGCTCAGCGAGAACACCGCCAACGCCGTGAAGGGGCATTTTGAAGGAGAAGACGTCAATCTCTCGGAAGACCTCGTTTTTGACTATGACCTTGATCCATCGTCTGCCGACACTCTGCGGGTCATAACCTTCCGCAATCCAGTGGCAGGTCAACCTTCGCCGACCGAAACCTCTCCGGCACGGGCCACCGATCAGCCCGGGTTCTTTGAGGCCGAGGCCCTAGTGGGCGCCAATCGAACTTCGATGAGGGGAGCTGAAGGGCAGTCAGCGGATCCAAAAACCGTGGTTGTGCTGTTTGACACCTCGCTCTCGATGCAATGGGAAAAGCTCGAACGGAGTTATCAGGCCTTCGAAAGTCTGCTTCGCATGCTACGGCCCGTGGACCAGTTGGCAATAGTCCTATTCAACTCCGAGGCCCAAGTTCTTCCCCTGAATGCCGCAACTCCCGCCAACATTCAGCAGGCCATCGGTTTTGTGCGGTCCAGCCGATTACGGGGTGGGACGAATCTCGAGCACGCCCTCCGAGAAGGGCTCGAACAGGCGGCATTGCCGGCGGCGAAAAACGTCTATTTGGTGATTCTGAGCGACGGAGGGGCAACTCGCGGCGCCATTCAAAACAACAAGCTGGCATCTTGGTACGCCTCGCGCTGGAAGCAACTGGCGGATAAACAGCGGCCGCATACTTACGTTTTGGCGATCGGCGATGATGCCAACCTACCATTGTTCCGGATGCTGGTCGAACAGGATGGCGTACTCGAACAGGTGCTTTCGACCGAGCCATTGACGTTCACGCTGGAGTCTTTTCTCTCCAAGATCGGCCGCAGCCCTATCGGAGAACCGAACCTGGAAGTCGCGCCGCCAGGCGCCGTAGACAGCGTTTATCCGCTTCAAGTTAGGACCTTTGCCGGGTCAACGGCTGCCTGGGTCGGGCGATATCAACACGCTCAGGAACGAGTTGCCTTCAAAGTCAACGGGGTTCGCGATGGTGCCAAGCTCGAGCTTTCGGCCGAAAGCAAACTACCAGCAGAATCGTTGGATCATTCTCAACTGCCCCGCCTCTGGGCGCGTGCCCGTGTGGATTCGTTACTGGCCAAAATCGAGCGCGAAGGGGAGGATCAGGCAAGCATCGACGAAATTATCCGCCTAGCAAGGGAATATAAGTTTGTCACTCCCTATACATCATTCCTGGCGGTGCCGCGCGCGCTGCTCCGGCCCCGCGTCATTCGCCCCGGCGATCCCATATTGCGGGTTAAGACAGACGAATCCATTGTTTCTGTCATTGCCTTATTTCCCTTCGGTCTAGTGCAGCGGCTGCGACATCTTTCCGGAGAAGATATGTGGCAGACGAGATTTCTGGCCCCCAGCGATCTCGAGGACGGCACCTACACGGTGCGTCTCATTTTGCGCGATCGGCTGGGGCACACCTATCGCGAGTCGAAGACGTTTGTCATCGCCAGCAAACCTCCAGTTGTGGAAGTCAAACTGGATAGCAAGCGCTTCCAGGTAGGTCAGACCATGCACTTGAAAGTGGCAGCCTCCCAGAGCACGCGCACATTAGTGGCGCGGCTCGAAGGTGCGGCTCCAGCTGATCTGCGCTGGGATTCGCGGGTGGGTACGAATACGGGTGAGCTGGTCATTCCTCAAAACATGATTGCTGGCATATACAAGCTAACCGTTACTGCCGAGGACATCGCCCACAACATCGGCAGCAAGGAGGTCGAGATTGAAGTACTTCCTTGACGAATGGGGCGCGAAAAGGTGCCGTTGCGCGGGTGTCTGGCTAGCCCTAACCGCTTTCCTTCTGCTCAGCTTCGGAAGCTTGTCGGCACTTGGTGCATTGCCGTCGTGGATTCGCAATGTTGAATCGGGCAGTGCTGTTGAGGCGGTCTTTTTCCGCATGATGTCGCTGCCCGGCGGGGCGGTTAGTTTTCGCCGGCCGCCCAACGAGACCCGACCGGCTTTAAGGGAATTGTTAAAGACCCAGGCCAGCAATGCCGAGCTGTATTCCTTGCGCGCCCTCGAAGATGAGCAGCAGCTTGATTTCACCGCCGCAGAGTCGGATTGGAAGTCGTATGCTGCCAACTCGGCCGACAAGATCGGGGCACAGCTGGTATTGGCTGACTTTTATCATCGCCGCTTGCGTCCGGCGGATGAAATCAAAGCACTATCCAAAGTGGCAAACGCGGCTTCCGGAGCGGGCGACAAGCTTTTACCTCCGAGCGAACAACGCTCTTGGCGGGCATTCGATCGCATCTTTATCATCATTCAGCAACAGGCGCTCCCCGAAGACGTTTCCGTCGCTCAATACCAGGCATGGATCGATCGTTACCCGCAGGCATCGTCGCTTTATGGACGCTTTCTTGATTTCCTGGTCGGGCACAAAGAGTATGCTGCGGCTACACAGCTGATTGCTCGATATCACTCGCAATTTCCCGAAGACCAAGTCTTTCCAGTGAAAGCCAAGGCAATGATCGAGTTTCGCCAGGGTTCCGTGCGAGAGGGGCTCGCGGTCTATGAGCAGAGTTTCCAGCCGCTGTGGGATCCCGAACTGGTCAAGAGTTATTTCGACCTGCTTCGTCAGACTCAGATGCTGCACAAATTTTTGGATCAGGCCCAGGCAGCGCTGCGTGCCAACCCTGAAGATTTGAACGCCACGGCACGCGTCTTTTACTACTATCAGCAGCAGGGCAAATTGGATGCCGCCGAACAGGCCATCAGTGAGTTCCGTCTACACAAAGAAGTAAGTCAATCGCCTTGGAGTTCCCAGGAGCTCTACATATGTGGGCATCTTCTCGAAGACGTCCACCTTTACCCGGAAGCCGCACGGTATTATTTCGCGCTATATAACCGCCCCGGCGCGATGGATTCGCAGGAAAAGGCGCTTGCCAGACTCGCCGATATCCTGCTAACTGCACCGGAGACTCCCATCCGGCTTGGCTCTGGGGATCTCTCGCTCTATCGCGACATTGCCACGATCGATCAGGGACCCGGGTATTGGAACGGTATTCTGTCATTGCTCCTCAACACCACCCAGCCCGCCTCCGAATATGCGCAGGAAGAAACCCGCGCCCTTCCTTACTTTCACCGCTCCCGTGCCGCCGAACTCGTTTCCTTGCTGGATGAAAGATTTCCTGACTCCAAAAGTCGCGCGGAGCTTCACTCAAAGTTGCTAGAGTTTTATGCCAGCGCTGGCCAGCCGGATGCGGTTGTCAAACATGGGCGAGAGTTTTTGGCCGCTTTCCCGCAAGCTTCCGAACGTATTTCAGTGGCGCTGCTCATGGCAGATGCCTACGCGCGAAAGAACGACACCTCGAGCGAGTTCGGCATCTACGACTCCGTTCTCCAGGAACTCGCTGCCCAGGCTCAAAATCACCCTTTGGCAGCTCGAGAGATTGGCTCGGATGGGGAAGACCTCAACCCTGATCAATCCTCCATCGAGAGGTTCGACCAACCCGCAGATGAGAGTTCGTCCTCAGTGGAGGAACAAAATCGAAACCGGGCACGAAGACAAGCCTTTGAAATCAGCTCGGCCACTCCAAGCCACGTAAGCTCTGGGTTTCGTTCGCCTGAGTATGCGCGCGTGCTCGAGCGTTACTTAGCACGTCTGGTCGAACTGAAACAGGTCCCTCAGGCGGTTAAGGTTTTAGCGCGGGAAATCGAACGCAATCCCGATGATCCCGGGTTGTACGAACGCCTGGCGGTCTTCCTCGATCAGAACCGGCTGGAGAGCGAGCAGGAGGAGGTCTATCGCCGGGCCATGGCGCAGCTTTCCGATCGTTCCTGGTATGACAGGCTTGCTCGCTTTTACTTGCGGCACCACAGGCAATCGGATTTCGAGCAATTGACTCGGGATGTAATCAAGAGTTTCGAGGGCACTGACCTAGAACATTACTTCCAAAATGTCACCGGCACGCCCGCACTTTACCTCAGGCTAAACCAGTATGCCAGCCAACGTTTCCCCCATAATCCCGTCTTTAATCACAATTTGCTGAGTGCCTATCAAAACCCGCAGACCTATGATTTGGCGGCCTGGGAAGCCTTACTTCGGCAGCACTGGTTTGAAGAAGCCGATCTGCGCGATCGGTTCTTCGAGTTTCTTTCCCGCAGCGGCCGCTTGGACGCAGAGCTAAACGCGTTGCGGCAGAGTGCACCTGATGCCGCCAGTTGGGAAAACAATCCCGCGGCCGCAGACTTTTTGGCCAACGCCAATTTGTGGCGCTCGCATTTTGAGGAAAGCGCGCCACCGCTTGCATCCTTGGCTGCGCAATATCCGGCGGAGCGCGAAGTTGTGCGAACCGCCTCTTCGGTCTACCGCTCGCTTGCTTACTTTGACTCCCGGGCAACCTCGATCGCCGCCAACATGGAAAAGAAGCTGCTCGAAGCCGATCCTGGCGACAAAGAAACGCTTGCCCGTATTGGCGATATCTATGCCGATCGCGAGCAATTCGAGCAGGCGTCTCCTTACTGGGAACGAATTCCGCTGATCTCTCCTGGGTTGCCCGGCGGATATCTCGAGGCCGCCACGATTTACTGGGACTATTACGATTTTGATAGCGCTCTCCGCCTGCTCCACCAGGGCCGCGAGCGTTTAGGAACAGGGCTCTATTCCTACGAGGCAGGCGCGATCTACGAAAACAAGCGGGACTATCGAAAGGCCATTCAAGAGTATGTTCAAGGCGCGCGCGAGGAGAACGATTCGGCGGCAGAATCCAGGCTCTTGGCACTTGCTGCAAGGCCCAAATTCCGCCAGTTGGTGGACGAGGGCACGGCCGAAGCTCATAACCCTGGGAAGGAATCTCTGGCCGCAGTTTACCTTCGGGTCAAAGTCCTCGAAGCCGAGAACCGCAAACCAGAGTTGCAGTCCTTTCTCGATGCCGCAGTCCAAAACGCCAATTCGCTCGAACAGGTAGAGGCTATCGAAGCACTTTCTCGGGACAAGTCGCTTGAGACGGTTAGCCAGCATGCGCTACAAAAACAGATCGAGCTGACAAGTGATCCCGTCACGCGTCTCCAGCTTCGTTACCGTCTGATTCAATTGTACGAAGGGCGCAAGGATTTTCAGGCGGCCGAGACCAACGTGCAAGCCCTATACGCTGAAAATCCAAAGATTCTCGGAGTCGTCCGTTCCACGGTCGATTTCTATTGGCGCACGAAGAATTACTCCCAAGCCATTTCGGTTCTCTTGCGAGCGTCACAAGACGCCTATCCGGATCTCAGCAAGCAGTTTACCTACGAGGCGGCGCGCAAGGCGACAGAGGCAAAACAATACGAGCAAGCGCGTGCTCTCTTGAATAAGCTTCTCGGCGAGGATCCCTACAATGCGGAGTATCTTGCCGCTGTGGCGGATGCCTATGCTCATGCTGGCGACGATAGCGGTCTAGAACATTTCTACAAGGACAAAATCACCTCGCTTGCCAGCGCATCCATGCCGGCGGACCTGCGCAAATTGCAAATTGCTAGCCTGCGCCGCGGTCTCATCCCTGCGCTCACCCGGATGAGAAACTATCGCGCGGCAGTTGACCAATATATCGAACTTATCAATGCCTTCCCCGAAGACGACGCGCTAGCCGCTGAAGCAGCCTTGTACGCTGCGCGCTACCACGCCGAGGCGCAGCTCACTAGCTTTTACGCGAAGACCGTCGCTCAATCACCACACGATTATCGCTGGGCTATGGTTCTCGGTCGCATTGATACCAATCTCGAGCAGTATCAAGCTGCCATCGATTCCTATGCCAAGGCGATTGCCATTCGCCCTGACCGGGTTGATCTTTTCATCGCCCGCGCGAGTCTCGAAGAAAGACTGATGGGTTTTGACGAGGCCATCCAGGATTACGGACGTATCTACCAGCTCGCGTACAAGGATCCGCAGTGGATGGAGAAAATTGCCGAGGCGCGGGGGCGACAAGGGAAGACCCAAGAGACGGTGGCCGCCTTGCGATCTGCTTTGATTGAGAACCGGCCGGAAAGTGCCGCTAATTACTTTGAAGCAGCACGGCGTCTAGAGAACTGGGGAATGCTCGCAGAGGCTCGCAGCATGGCGGAGCAGGGTATCAAGATCGCGGGGTCCGAGTTGTTGGCCAATGGCGAATTCCTCAGCGGGGTCAAAGGCTACGTCCGAGTCATGACTCGTCTACGGCAACAAGGAGCGGTGTACTCAGTTCTGCAAAAAGCCTTGGCAGATGCTTCCTCCACCGTGACGCTCGTCGAGCAACAGGTGGCCGAAGTCGGCCTTAAAGGCTTAACCGATCACGAGTGGCGAGCACGCCTACGTCAGCTGCGAATGGCAACTGCGCGGCAAGGGATGGCGCTGGCACTCGAAGAAATGGGCAATGCCGTCGATCGATATTTCACTCCCGAGGAACGGCTGGAATTTCAAGCCTTTGCGGAATCCAAACAGCGAGGGATGGATGTCGCCGACACAGAGACGTTCGCCATACCTTGGGCGCAGAGTGCCGCACTTGCCGATCAGGAGGCTCGTTGGCGTTTCCAGACATTGATGCAAAGGGCGAACGAGCACCCGAATGGTTATGGCCAGCTCGAGGCCCTCATCGACCTCGAGCGCCGTCGTGGCCGGTTTTCCGAGCTTGGACGGCAACTCGAGCAATTTGCCGCCGTCTTTCCACCCAACCAGATGGGTATGAGAAGCATGCCTTTGTTGGCGGCAGCCGATGCCTATCGCTCAGCCGGCGACGAGGCGAGCGAGCTGCGAGTTCTCTATGGGCTTTTCCGAATGACCGAAGGATTCGATCCCGCGCACCAGCAACGCCTATTTCAACTGCTGCTGGCTCGAGAGCCGGAGGAGCTGGTAAGGATCGCATCTAGCTGGACTGTTCCAGGTCTGGAAGCGGCGAATTTTGCAGTTGCGAACGGAGGAGCAGACCTATCTCACAGTGTGGTTCAAGCGCGAGCCAAGGGCCGTCCACCGATTTGGAACAAAGCCTACGACGCGCTGGTTGGGCTCTACTACGAGGAATCCCGGCCCGAGGTGAACCGCGCCTTTCTGGTTGCGTTAGGCGACGACACCATTGCAGAGCGCGTCTCGAAACCCGTGGATCGCTCCGAACAACTGGCGGGTAACACTTGGTTCTACTACGGTTCGCGATACGGCGAGTATCTTGGAGCAACGAAGTTGGGTAGCGCCGACGACTACCTCCCCGCAGTTCCCGAGCAAAGCCCGGCGACCAGTAGCAGCTATCTCCAATTGGCCCACTACTACATGGATTCTGGGAACTTGCCGCCGGCCATTGAAGAATACCAATACACGCTCGAACTTTCCCCCAACCGTCCTGACGTGCATGGCGAGTTGGCATTGGCTTACGAAAAACAAGGGAACCGCGCACGCGCGCTCGAGGAATGGAAGATGGCGTTGGCCGAGTTAGCGAAACAACTTGGCAGCCCCCAGCTTCCCGGAACCTTCTGGGCCGATTTCGGTCGCACCTGCGACCAGCTCCATAGCCAACATCTTTTCTCTGAGGCTAGAGCTGATGTTGAGACAGTGATTCGCTCCTACCTTCGGCGCAACGGCAACTGGCGTTCGAATGCAGTCTTGAAACCTGCGTTTCTTGCCATGGACGATCCCGCCGCGGCCGTGAACTGGATGATTGATTTGGCTTCTTCCGCCGTGGATTCCACCCCAGTATTGGCCGATATAGTCGATGCCTCCTGGATTCCCCTGGCACAACGCGCCCCAATCTACGAGCACATACTCGCGGCCAAGCAGGAGGGCCAGAGTAAGCTATCAGGTCTCGAGAAAGACTCTGCCCAGCAAGAGTTGGGAAATTGGGAGGTGCGCTGGATTCAGTATTTAGTGCGCACGAAGCAAGACGCGGCGGCCCGAGACTCTCTTACGACTTTGCCGAAAGACATCCGGGATCTCGAAATGGCTGCTCTTGCTCCCCTGGATCTAGAGCTTGCGGCGCGAGATGGCACTCTGGAGGAAAAACTGGCTGGATATCAAACCACACCGCAGGAAATGCCATCTTCGGACCTTCTGCGCGCCGCCGCTCGCCAGATTCTCGCAGATGGCGATAAAGCTTCAGCTCGGAAGATCTTGGAATTCGTGTTCGCGCGTGAAATCAACGACCATCAGCTTACGGCGGCCAACTTCCTGGGACTGGCAGAAATGCGTTTAGTATCGGGAGACACCGAGGGCGGCGTCGATCTTCTGCGCCGCCTAGTTGTGGTGGTAGGAAACCCATTTGAGAACCTCGATCCCGCCGCCGCTCTGCTTGAGAAAACCGGTCATGATGCCGAGGCAACTCAATTTCTTGGTCAATTGGTCCGATCAGCTCCCTGGGATTCGTCCTACCGGTTACGCTTGGCCAAAGCCAAACTTGCTCAAGGCGGGGATTCGGCCGCGGCGCAAACCGAACTAGCATCCATTGCTGCGGCACCCGAGACACCTTACGACCTTCGCATACAAGCTGCCATCGCCCTCCGGGGGAAGTCTCATCCGGGCCTTGGAAGCGGAGAACTCGATCTTCTTGCCGAAGCTGCCAATCAAGTGGCGGCTGGTGCGGCGGACAAGTTTTATTTTTATGAAGCTCGCATCCGGGTGGCGGAAACGATCGTCGACCCACAAACTAAAATGCAGCTCCTGAGCCACTGCATCATTGACTTTCCCCGTCGTGATGAGGCCAGGGTTCCTCTGTTCCGCTCGGCCGTGAACACGCGGTCTGACGAATACGCCTGGGCGGTGATTGAACCCACATTGGGTCGCGAATTCTTGACACGCAATTCTGCGTGGATCAGCGAGAACGAAGAATTGAGCGATGGGAACGTCACCGACAAGGAAGAAAATCAGGCCTTGCGACAACCGCAATTAGATCTCCATGTCAAATTGTCGCAAGCCGAGCAGGCAAAGCTGCAACAGGCTATTGGCAAGACTCTGGTTCGCCTTCATCGATTCGCCGATGCGATCAGATATTTCCGGATTGCCCGAGCCTTAGAGCCGACGGCTGCGGGGCGGAAGCGACTCTCGCAAGAAATTGCGAGCGCCAGCGCGGTACTGCGTATGGAGCGCCAGAATAGGGAACGACAACCTCTCCTTCATGCAGCGCTCGAACAGGATCGCGTTGTGCGGCCCAAGTTAATGGCGCATTCTCTTCGTCCGGATCAGACGACAAATGGGAAAGGGGCCTCGAAACCATGAGACTGCGGATCTTCTTCCTGGTTGCCATCGCGTGCTCGGCCGTGGGATGGGCTGCATATCCCAGCTCTAGCCCCCCTACTATGCCACTCTCGCGCTATGTTCCCGCGGGAGGGCTTCTCTATTTAGAAGCGAAGGACTTCTCGTCGTTGCTAGCGAGCTGGAATGCCTCGGCGGAGAAAAGCAATTGGGTGCAGACCCCAAACTACGAAGTTTTTTCGCGTTCGCGCTTAGTGTTACGGCTGAAAGCGGCTGGTCAGCAATTTTCCTCTGCGGCTGGACTTCCTGCGGATATGAATTTGCTGAC
>Ga0126381_100009956_pt1 | contig 10683 bp, 9 predicted proteins | sample PanSoiMetPlot_28_FD_96465 | JGI IMG/M metagenome (GOLD analysis project Ga0126381, IMG submission 96465) | Tropical forest soil microbial communities from Panama - MetaG Plot_28 | ecosystem: Environmental > Terrestrial > Soil > Tropical forest > Bulk soil | place: Panama | collected 2016-02-17
ACTTGATCGGCGCTGTGGTGTGGGCGGCAGCGAAGGCGAAGTCGTCGGCCAGCCGGAGTGGCGTCCCATCCGGCTCTGGCAGCGGCCGGGGCAGCGTGGCCTCGTAGTAGTCGAAGTAGAAGTCTTTCGCGGCGTTGGCGATGGCGACGCCGGGGAGCCGGGCCACGAAATAGTCGATGTCGTTGTCCCGGCGCAGCTCACCGTCGGACACGATGTCTATCCCGGCGCGCTCCTGGTCCTTGACCGCGGCCTTGATCGCCACCTCGTGGATCTCCGCCAGGTGCTGCGCGCTGATCCGCCGCTGGTAGTACTCGGTCTTGAGGCGCTCGAGCCACTCGGGGACCGAGTACGATCCCACGACCGTGGTGGGCAGGTAGAGGTGCCACTGTTCCCTAGGCGTCATCTGATCAATCCCTGACCTGAGCGGTGAGCGTCCTGATGTTGGAGCCGGGCCGCTGCTTGAACTCGCTGAACCGCACGCCGAAGCCGCGCCGGCTTGCCAGCAGCGCGAGCAGCGGGCCGTTGACCCAGTTGACCGTCGAGCCGTCGTACTTGCCCGGGCCGTAAAAGCCGGTCCGGTACTGCTCGCGGCCGGTCAGGAACAGGTCGTGGCAGACCACCTGGCCGAACGGGTGCAGCAGCGGCAGCGTGTCCGCGAAGCTGCTCAGCGCCCCGTTGCTGACGTGCATCCGGACATCGCCCTCGGCAGCCAGCAGCGGGCGCAGTATTTCCCCGGTCAGCGACGGCGTGAGCTGGTAGGTGTCCAGGCCCTCAAGCGGCACGTAGCGCTCGGCCTGCCGGACCGAGGCCCAGACCGCCTGCCAGAACAGCACCGCCGCCCCGGGGTCTGAGAACTTGTCAGGCAGCGACTCCGACAGCAGCTCAGGGCCGATCCGCAGCAGCCGCTCGGTCAGCGCGGCCAGTTCTTCTTTTTTCATCCCGAACTGCGCTGCGATCCGCTCTGCCGCGGCCGCTCCGACGTAGGCGCGGGTCTGCACCAGGTAGATCCGGCCCCTGATGGACGCCATCTCGTCGGTCGGCAGGTTGTCGTACACGTTGGAGATGTAGACCAGGAAAACCTTTCCGGCCAGGAATCCGACGCTGCCGGACAGCCGGGTCGCCTCGAGCACCAGGCCGCTCACCCGGTCGCCGTGGTGCGAGACCTCCTGGCGCGCGCGGTCGAGCACGTGCGACGAGTAGTCGCCCATCAGGTAGCGCAGCCGCCGGTAATAGTCCTTGCCGTGCCGGCGGTCCAGCTCGATGAACTCATCGAGCCAGGTGCGCGCCTGCCCGCCGTTGCCGACGCCGAGCTCGATGACGTACAGCTCTTCGGGCAGCGCGCGCCGGTTCGCGAGCTCGTCCCAGATCTTGAACAAGTCGAGGATCAGGTCCCGCGCGGTGGCGGTGTTCCGCGCGTCGCTCTCCCCGCCGGGCAGCGCTCGCTCGTACTCCTTGCCGGTGGCCTTCTCCCAGGCCGCGAGCGCTTGCCAGTACAGCGCGTTGAACCGCCAGACGCAGCTGGCCGAACCGGGCACCCAGGGCTCGAGCCAGACCCGGTCAGAAAAGCCGGTGTCCGCGAGGGCGGCGCCAACCTCGGCCGCTACGTCGGTGCCCGGCTGGGCGCAGCGGCGCAGGTCCACGGCCAGCTCGTAGCCATCGACGGCCGGCGCGGCGCCCGTTTCCGGGTCCGCGCCGGCCGCGATCACAGGCCGCACCATGGCCGTGTCCCTGAAGTTGTTCCGGTACTGGATCCAGTCGCAGACCACGCGCAGCTTCGCGAGGTCCATGTCCGAGTCGCACAGCGCTGCGACCAGCGGGCCGAACGCCGCCTGCGCTTCGGCTGACTCGCGCAGTTTGCGGACCGCGCGGACGTCAATCTCCATCGCTGGACTTCCCCGTCGTGCTCGCGAGAGCCGACCGGTCCACGCCGGCCATCCGCAGTAGTTCCGGAGTCTGCTTCTCGTACCCGGCGGTGAGCAGGTGGACGCCGCCCACGCCGGGAATCCCGCGCACCGCGGCGATCATCTCGGCGGCGATCTTGGCGCCTTCCGCGCCCACATCCTCGGGGGTAACCCCGCGCAGCCGGCGGATCACCGGCTCAGGGATCTGCACGCCGGGCACCTTGCCAGACGCCAGGAAGTCCAGCATGCGCGCGGAGCGGATCACCCCGACGCCGGCGAGCACCGCGCACCGGTCGAGCACGCCGAGCTCGCCGAGCTCGGTCACCCAGCGGGTGAAGACACCGAGGTCGAACACGTACTGCGTCTGGATGAACTGGGCGCCCGCGGCGATCTTCTTGGCCGCGCGCTTGGCCCGGTACTCCACCGGCGGGGCGAACGGGTTCTCGACGGCACCGAGGAAGAACCGTGGCGCGGGGTTGAGCTCCTTGCCGCTCAGCAGCCTGCCCTCGTCGCACAGTGTCCGTGCGGTCCAGGTCAGCTGCGTGCTGTCCATGTCGAACACCGGCTTGGCGCCCGGGTGGTCGCCAAACTTCGGGTGGTCACCGGACATGAACAGCAGGTTCTCGATGCCGAGCGCGCCGGCCCCGAGTAGGTCCGACTGCAGCGCGATCCGGTTCCTGTCCCGGCACGTCATCTGCATGATCGGCTCGATGATGCCGGACTGCTGCACGGCCACCGCGCCGGCCCAGCTGGACAGCCGCACATGCGAACCCTGGTTGTCGGTGATATTCACCGCGTCCACCCAGCCGCGAAGAAGCTCAGCCCTGCCGAGCATCGAGGTGGCCGACGCGCCGCGCGGCGGGCTCAGCTCCGCGGTGATCGTGAACTCTCCGGCCGCGAGCCGGTCCCGCAAGGTGCCCATTAAATGTCCCCCGCCGGCCCCATGACGGGCGGGCTGGCAAGGCTGTCGTCCTCGGTCCACAGGTAGTCGTCGCGCCCGGCCCAGTAGTTGAGCCAGGAGCTCTCCCCCCAGCGCCGGTGGTCGATCGGCCGCTGCAGGCGGCGCAGGTCGGCCTCGGCTCCCTGGCTGGCGGCGCGCTCATAGCCGACCACCCAGACGCACCTCTGTTCCGGGTACACCTCGCAGGCACCGCCCGGGCCGACGCCGCCGCATGGCCCGTTCCTCAGTTCTTTGGGGCAGCCCATGGGGCAGGAGTAGCCGGTCACCGGCAGCGCGCACTGGCCGCACATCCGGCAGCCGAACAGCCGTTCCTTCGAGGCACGCTCGGCGGCCGTGAACACCCGCCGCCCGAACGCCGAGCGCTCGACGACCGCGCCGAACCGGCGGTTCACCGCGTTCGGCTTGAGCACCTTCTGCATCTGGTAGGCAAGCCGGGCCGACAGCCGGGGCTTGTGCGGCACCGACCGCGGCCCCGCCGTGCCTGACGGGGCCAGCGCCCCCGGCACCCCGCCCCCGGGCGGCCTGGACTGCAACTCGACCATGACGCGGGTCATCGCGGGCCTGTCCCGCGCCGCGCTCGCGGCGGAACAGCAATTCCAGCCGGCTTTTCCGCGGGCCGGCGGCCGAATTGCGTGCCAATAGCATTAGTGTTAATAGCACGGCATTCATAAATGCTTTTAGTGCTCTCACACAGGCGCCACTGACGTACCTGAGCCTGTCCCACGTCCTCATGCTGCCTGAGCCAATGTCCCCAGGCATCGACACTCCACACAAGCTTTGCAGCTAGGCGGCTGTGCCGTCGCACAAGCTAAAACTAGAGCCTGCTGACTACCTCGCTGCCCAGCAGCCTGATGTGCTCGACATCGCCGGGGCCGTAGAGGTGGAAGTAAACCGTGTCCGCGCCCTGGGCGGCCAGGTCCTCGATCGCCCGGATGACCTCGCCAGCGGTGCCGACTATGCCGGCCGCGAGCAGCCGGGCACCCGGCGCGCCCAGCGAATCCTTGCGGCGCTGGAGGTCCTCGGGCGAGGAGCCGATGCACACCGGCAGGGTGGCGGACAGCCGGACCTCGGCTGGGTCGCGCCCGACCACATCCTCACAAATCCGCCGGAAGTTCGCGAACCGCTCCCGCACGTCCATGCCAAGCGCGCCGTTGAACTCGTCTGCGTAGCGCGCGGCGAGCGTCGGGGTGCGCTTGGGGCCCGCGCCGCCGATTATGATCTTCGGCCGCGCGGCGGGCCGCGGGATGGAGACGCAGTCCTGCAGCTGGAAGAACTTGCCGTCGAAGCTGAACCGCTCCCCCGGCTTGGTCTTCCACAGCCCGGTGAGGATGGCCAGCTGCTCCTCGAGCCGGTCGAACCGCTCGCCGAGCGGCGGGAATGGGATGCCGAAGTACTGGTGCTCACGCTCGTACCACGCGGCCCCGATGCCGAGCTCGGCCCGCCCGCCGCTCATCTGGTCGACGGTGGCGACCTCGACCGCGAGCTGGCCGGGCAGCCGGAAGGTGGACGCGTTCACCAGCGTGCCGATGCGGACCCGGCTGGTCTGCACCGCCAGGCCCGCCAGCGTCGTCCACGAGTCGGTCGGCTGATAGGTGGTGTCCTCTGCGTCGATGCCCAGGTAGTGGTCGGAGCGGAAGAACGCGTCGAACCCGCCCTCTTCCGCCGCCCGAGCCAGGGCGAGGATCTGCTCGTACGTGGCACCATGGTGCGGTTCAAGCAGCACCCGCAGCCTCATGCGGTTGTCTCCTTCAGTCTTAAGAAATGGTCGCGTCAGCCGTGGCGGTAGCCGCGGCGGCCGGCTCACTCAGCGGGAAGTGGCAGGCCACCAGGTGGCCGGGCGCCAGTTCCCTCGGGATCGGCTCTTCGAGCGCGCACTTGTCGGTGGCCCGCGGGCAGCGGGTCCTGAAGCGGCACCCGCTAGGCGGGTTGATCGGCGATGGCGGCTCGCCCTTGATCGTCGCGGCGGCGCGCTTGGCGCCCGGCTCGGTGGACGGGATGGAATCCAGCAGCGCCCGGGTGTACGGGTGCAGTGGCTCGCGGTACACCCGTTCGCCGGGCCCGACCTCGCAGAGCTTGCCCAGGTACATGACCGCGACCCGGTCGCTGACCTGCTTGACCAGCGCCAGGTCGTGGGCGATGAACAGGTACGACAGGCCGAGCTCGGCGCGCAGCTTCTCGAACAGGTTGAGCACCTGCGCCTGGATCAGCACGTCGAGCGAGGACACCGCCTCGTCGCAGATGATCAGCGACGGCGACAAGGCCAGCGCCCTGGCGATCGCGACGCGCTGCGCCTGGCCGCCGGACAGCTCCCTCGGATGCCGCTTGGCGTGCCGCACCGGGTCCAGGCCCACCAGGTCGAGCAGTTCGTCCACCCGCTTCTGGCGCGCGTTCCTGTCGCCGGTGCGATAGGCGACAAGCGGCTCGGCGACGATGCTGCGCACCTGCCATTTCGGGTCCAGCGACCCGAACGGGTCCTGGAACACGAACTGCATGTGCCGCCGAGCCTGGAGCAGCCGTGAGCCGTGCAGCCTGGTCAGTTCGGTGCCGCGGAACACGACGGAACCCGACTTGGGCCGCGGCGCCTGCAGGATCGCCCGGGCGAGCGTCGACTTGCCCGATCCGGTCTCGCCGACGACGCCGAGCGTCTCACCGGGCATGACGTCGAACGACACGCCGGACACGGCCTGCACGACGCCGGCCTTGGTGCCGCCGCGCTCGCGGACCACGAACTCCTGAACCAGGTCGCGCGCCGAGAGCAGCGGTTCCCCGGCCGCCGGCTTGCTGCTAGCGGGCTCGCCCATGGCGTGCCTACCGCTCATGAGTGAACTCCGTTCTCGCAGGGATGCCAGCATGCCCACTTGTGGCCGGGAGCGTGCTCGAGCAAGTTTGGCGCCTTGGCCAGGCAGTCCTCGGCCGCGCTCCCGCAGCGCGGCGCGAACGAGCAGCCGACTGGCAGCGCGGTCATGTCCGGCGGGCGCCCGCCCACCACGGGCAGCGCCGAATGCGCGGGCCGCTCCATGTGCGGGATCGCGTCGAGCAGCGCCCTGGTGTACCTCATCCGGACACTGCCGTCGCGGCCGAACAGCCGCGCGGCGGGTGCCTGCTCTACGATCTTGCCCGCGTACATCACGATCACCTCGTCGGCGTATGACGCGGCGAGCCCGAGGTCGTGGCTGATCAGGATCAGCGCCATGTCCAGCTCTTGCTGCAGCTCGAGCAGCAGTTCCATGATCTGGGCCTGGGTGGTCACGTCGAGCGCTGTGGTGGCCTCGTCGGCGATCAGCAGTTTCGGCCGGCACGCCAGCGCTATCGCGATCATCACGCGCTGCCGCATGCCGCCCGACAGCTGGTGCGGGTACTCATGGAAGCGGCGCTCGGCCGCCGGGATGCGCACCAGCCGCAGCAGCTCGACGGCCTGCGTCTGCGCTTCCTGCTTGCTCACCTTGCGGTGCGTCGTGATGGCCTCGGTGATCTGCAGACCGACCCTCATCGTGGGGTTGAGCGACCGTGCCGGGTCCTGGAACACCATGGCCATGTCCGACCCGCGGTGCCTGCGCAGTTCGCTGTCGGACAGCCCGATCAGCTCGCTGCCGTTCAGCCGGGCCGACCCGTTGATGTCCGTGCCGCTTGGCAGCAGCCCCATGATGGCGCGGCAGCTCACGGTCTTTCCCGATCCGGACTCCCCGATGATGGCGAGCGTTGTCCCGGGGTTGACGCTGAAGCTGATGCCGTCCACGGCACGCAGCTCACGACCCCCGACAGCGAAGCCGACCCGAAGCTCCTCGACCTCGAGCAGTGACTGGCTCACACCAACCCCCAGCGCTCGCGCAGCGCGTCACCCAGCAGGTTGCACGCCGCCACGACTATCAAAAGCATGATGCTGGGAATTAGCACGTACTCCGGCTGAGCCGTCATGATCTGCTGGCCGTTCGCGATCATCGAGCCCCAGCTCGCGCTGGGCTGCGGGATGCCGTAGCCGAGGAAGTCAAGCGCGCCCTCCAGGATGATCACGATGCCGACGCCAAGCAGGCTGAACGTCAAGATCCCCGGCATGATGTTGGGCAGGACGTGCCTGATGAGCACCCGCCAGCGGGGGGTGCCCGCCAGCCTGGCGGCGATCATGAACGGCTGCTCCCGCAGCACCAGTGTGGCCCCGCGGGTGACACGCCCGAACGCCGGGATGCTGAACACCGCCAGCGCCAGGATCACATGGAACTCGCTCGGCCCGAGCCCTTCGGCGATCGCCAGCGCCAGCACGAGCGCCGGGAATGCGATCAGGATGTCAAGCACCCGGGAGAGCACCGCGTCCACCCAGCCGCCGAAGTACCCGGCGACGACCCCGAGAACGCTGCCGATCGCCATGCCGATGAGCGTGACCGCGGCGGCGACCTCGAACGCCACCCGGCCGCCGTAAACAAGCATGGAGAACTCGTCAACGCCGTTCTGGTCAGTCCCGAGCCAGGCCCCCGGTGAGAACGGCGGCTCGCCCGCGACAATGATGTTGCCGTTTGTCGGCGAGGGAAGCGTGTAGACCAGCGGCCATAGGAAGCACAAGGCCAGTATCAGGATCAGGAAGCCGGCCGGGATCCAGAGCCGCAGCGTGCGGCCCAGCCGCTGCGCTCGCAGCTTCCGGCTGCTGACCAGGGACGGCAGCGGCTGCAGCGGCCCGGCCGCGACGAATGCGGTGTCAGGAAGTGGAGCGGCCATACCGGATCCTTGGGTCGAGTACCGCGTACAACAGGTCGGCGATCAGGTTGCCGAGCACGGTCATCACTGCGAAGACCAGCACGATTCCCTCGATAAGGGGCACGTCGCGATTCGAGATGCCGTTTAGCAGGTCCTGGCCGATGCCGGGCACCGTGAACACCGTCTCGATGATGGCCACCGCGCCGATCAGCCCGCCCAGGTTCAGCCCGACGACAGTGATCAGGGTGAACATCGAATTCCGCAGCGCGTGCCTGATCAGCACCCGCCAGGGCGGGACACCCTTTGCCTTCGCGGTCACGATGTAGTCCTCGCGCTGCATCTGCTCGACGAGGTCGGCACGGAGCAGCCGGGTGTAGATCGCGAACAACGGGAACCCGATCGCGGCGGCGGGCAGCGTCATCGCCTTCAGCCATGAGAAGGGAGTGGTGCCGACCGACCCCGAGATGACCGGGAACCACTGCAGCTGGACCGCGAAGACGACGATGAGAATGAACGCGAACGCGTACGGCGCCACGGACAGCCCGAGCATGCTCACCGCCATGCTGAATCTGTCCACGATGCCGTTCGGCTTCCGCGCCGCGAGCACCGCCACGATGATCGACAGCACCAGCGGGACCACCAGCGCGTACGCCAGCAGTTCCAGGGTGATCGGCAGGTGGACGGCGAGTTCGTGGTTGACGCTCGCGCCCTGGACCGACGTGCCGAGGTTTCCGTGCAGCACGTTCGACAACCAGTGCCAGTACTGCGACCAGAACGGCTGATCGAGGCCGAGCTGGTGGTTGAGTGCGGCCACCGAGCTCTGGCTGGCATTCAGTCCAAGGATCGCCTGGGCGGTGTCGTTGGGCAGCGCGTTCATGACCGCGAAGGTCAGCAACGTGACGCCAAGGAGCACCGGGATGGCGGCGAGCAATCGCCGGCCCACCAGCCGCAGGGCTGGTGAGCCGGCGAGCCGGCGCGCGCTGCCGCGCGCGCCGGAGTCGCCCTGGAGCTGGATTTGCTGGACCAGCGCCATGCTTTCTAAGTCCTCTCCTTCTTTTGTCTAAGTCCTTTCCCGAACCTCGCCGGTTATGAGGACGACGGGTTGTAGGAGACGCTCTCCCACGGGATCGTCGGCACGACCGCGACCGACGGCAGCGGCGTGGAGACCCCAGGCCCGCTGACGCCGTGCACGGCCACGTTCACCGGGGCGAGCGTGAAGAAGAACGGCCCGTACCAGTTCTGCGCGATGTACTCAGCCGCCTGGCCGTAGTACTTGCAGCGGACGCTCAGGTCCGGACTGCTCGACGCCTGGGCAAGCAGGGTGTCGAGCTTCGGGTCGTGCACGCCGCTGAACGGCGAGTGCGAGTTGAACCGGAAGCCGACGCCGATGCCGCCGGCCGGGTCGTAAGCACCCGCGGTCTGGACCATCGACTGCCAGTCCTTCCCGCCGTCCTTCGTGAAGGCGGCGATCAGGCCCTGCAGGTTCCAGGACTGGATGTTGACGTGCAGCCCGAGCGACTCCCATTCGGTGCGCAGCGCGTCCATGGACTCCTGCGCGGTCTGCAGGGCGATCGTGCCGAGCTGGATCGTCGTCTTGTCCAGGCCGGTCTCCTGGATCAGCTTCTTGGCCAGTGTCGGGTCATAGTTCTGGTAGCCGGCCACCTTCGGCTGGTAGCAGATGCCGCCCGGACCAGTGAAGCTCTGGGTGACCGGGTACCGGTTGCCGAAGATGTGCGCGAGGATCGGGGCGAAGTTGGTCGCCGCGTAGATGGCCTGCCGCGCCTTGGGGTTGTTGAACGGCGGGACCGCCGTGTTCAGCTGCAGGTCATACGGGGATGTGCCGAGGTTGTTCTCCACCTGGAGGTGCTGCTCGGCCTGGGTGATCAGGGCGTTGGTGGACATGTTCTCGTAGACCTGGCCCTGGTTGACCAGCAGTGCCTCGTACGCCGCCTCGTCGCTGCCCACCGTCTTGAACGTGATCGCGTCCAGGTAGGGAAGCTGTACGCCGTTGTCGTCCTTCGCCCAGTAGTTCGGGTTCTTCTTGACGACGAGCTCGCTGTTGGGGACGTTGGTCGCCACCTCGAACGGCCCGGCGCCGACCGGGTTCTGACCGAACCCAGTGGGGTCCTTCTGGAGAGCGGTGGGCGAGGCGATCCAGTTGGGGATCGAGTCGAAGAGCTGGTCGATGAACGCGCCGTTCGGCGCGACCTGGTGCACCACGACCGTGTACTGGTCGGGCGTCGAGAAGGCCGACGGGAGTGCCGGCTCCGCCGGTGGCGGTCCGGGAGGAGCGTTCTTCGCGGGCGGCGGGGCCGGCTTCATGGGGACGAGCCACGGCGGGTTGAGGCCGTTCTTGATGCCGACAGGCCCGAGGTCCCGCATCCAGTTGTAGACCACGGCAGCCGCGTTGAACGGAGTGCCGTCGGTGAACGTTACGCCCTGGCGCAGGTGGATCGTGACGGTCTTGGCGTCCGTGCTGTACTCGTAGCTGGTGGCGAGGTCAGGGAGGACCTTGCCGCCCGGGCCGAGCTCAAAGAGCTGACCGTAGATCGCGACCATGAAGTCCTGGGTGGCGGCGCCTTCCTTGTTAGCCGCCGGGTCGAGGGTGGTCCACGAACCGGAATACCCGGAGCTTTCCAGGACCGTCAGCGAGCCGCCCGCCTTGGGCGCGGACGAGGAGCTGCTCGATGGACTGCCGCTGTTGGAGGGGGAGGACGTACTGCTGCTGTTGTTGCTACTACTGCTGCACGCAGCGGCAGCGAGGGTTAGTGCGGCCGCTCCAGCGAGGCAGGCGGTCCGCATTGACTTAAGCCGAAAACTCACGGCGTTCACCTACTCGTGATAATTCGTACGCTGGCATGTGACAAAAGATCAGTCGAGCGTCTAAAGATTTGTCTTGGATACTCTCACTCGGTCGTGGGCGCTGCAAGTGCGTATATTCCAGTGCTCCCGGTTCGCGTACCTGCTTGTACCCACGCTCGCCCGCCCGCGTGTCGCCCTTGTGTCTTACCACAAAACGGGCTTTGAGATCGTTCCGTTCGCGTATCGGAGCGCGGTGAGCACGCAGAGAGATTTGACCGATCTGATATATCTATCAGCCTGCTGAGATGGCGCAGTCCCCTGACCTGGTTGGCC
>Ga0126381_100009957_pt1 | contig 10683 bp, 5 predicted proteins | sample PanSoiMetPlot_28_FD_96465 | JGI IMG/M metagenome (GOLD analysis project Ga0126381, IMG submission 96465) | Tropical forest soil microbial communities from Panama - MetaG Plot_28 | ecosystem: Environmental > Terrestrial > Soil > Tropical forest > Bulk soil | place: Panama | collected 2016-02-17
CTGCGGGATGGAGCCTTTAGGAGTCGGATCCTGAAGGGGCGCGCCATTGACCAGAAAAACGTCGAGGCGACCGTCGTTATCGTAATCAAACAGGGCGACGCCGCCACCCATCGTTTCGAGCAGATAGTGCTTGACGGTGTGCGAAGAGAGGTAGTTGAAATGGACACCGAAAGCGGCGGTAACGTCGGTGAACTTTCCAGGCAATGCTGGCTTCTCGACGCTACCCTTGGGAGCCGACTGCCGGGCAACGGCGGCCCCAATGAGTAGTACACCGAAGAAAAGGCCCAAAAGCGCACGCATATTCGATTGATATTACAGCATGACAGCGGGAAGGGCCGCCTCAAGGGCCTCCGCGAAGCGGTTTGGGCCGGGAATGACGACAAATATCTCTTGAGCACATGACATGAATGGACAGCGGGAAGACAGCGCGCAAAAGAGTCGAGAGTGTGACGCAAGAGGGTGGGTGATGATGGCGGTGGCAGGGTGGATGGTCCGATGACTTAAAGGCACAGCATCAAGCGAGAACGATCCGCTATGGAGGCGCAAAAGCAGTAGTATGTTCCTCGGTGCGCAATCCATAAATCCCGCGAGGGGTCTCGATGACGCGAACACCTACCCATCCCGCGCTTGCATTCCTCGTCCTTGGCGCCCTTCTGGTTTCCTCGCCAACCACTCTTGGACAGTCGTGTTCCTTCAAGCCTGTTCTACAGGGACGCGTCTGTACCAAGCCGGGTGCGCCATGCAAGCCACCTACGGTGGGCAGCGGACATGTGGGCAAGTGCACGACCGAGGGTTTGCGCCCGGAAGCCCTTGCCTGCGAATGCCAGGGCTCGCCGACTCCCAGCTACAACATAACCCTGTCTCCCCTGACGCCGACCTATATTGATACAGACGTCGCAACTTCGACCATCACCGTTATTGCATTTAATGGCTTTAGTGGCACGGTGGACTTTAGCTGCACCGTCTCCGGACTGTCTCATCCCGCGCCATCCTGTGCGAACCCTGCTGCGGCGATCGTGACCGACGGCTCTGCCACCTCACTGTTGAAGGTCTCCGCAAGCACCTCGGCCGCGGAGGGCACCTATACGGTTACGGTCAACGCCGTCGATGGCCATGGACGGCCGCCGGACAACGGGGCACAGTCATCGAGCGTGTCAGTTTCCCATGTGCGCTGGATCCTCGTGGGCGGCGGACGCATTGCCGTTCTTACTTTTGTGGCTTTGCTGGCGTTATGGAGCGTGCGACTCCTGTGGCGCAACGAGAGAGATGCGTGGCGATGAGCTCGCAACCTTTGCTGCACGCGAAGCTCGACCTGGCGGTGATTCGACTGCCTTGGCTGAGCCGAGAATTTCTGCTTCGCTCGAGCCTCGTCGCCCTGTTTGTTCTCCTCACCTATCAGTTCCCGTGGCAATGGCTGCGGTTCGTAACTTCCGCAGCCGTGCTGCGTATTTGCGCATCCCTCGGCATGGCCACCGCGCGCGTGTCGTTTGATACCATTCGCATTCAAGGGCAGCTCTTCCGCGTCGTGATCGCCTGCACTTTTGTCGATGTCTTGATGGGGTCGATCCCCCTTCTATGGGACGTTAGAAAATCCTTGCACCGAAATGCCTCGCGCCTCCTGGCAGTTGCCGTTATTTTCTTCGTCTTGAACCTGGTTCGGCTGGCGATCGCGCAAGTTCTCTATTTTCGCGGCGTACCATGGACGTTGGCAGACGAAGTCCTGGGTGGATTTGCCTATTTTGCGGTTTGGCTCTTTGTTTGGCGGCAGCGAACCTGGCGACTTCTACGCGAAGTGTGAAGCGACGCGCTCCTTTTCACCGATTTTTACCAAAATGCTCGCTACCTCGACATGTACCGGAGCGCCTCATCCGTGGAGTCTCGATACGCACGGAGCACCCTTCCATCACCGCTAGCGAGGACGTACCGTCGCTGTTGGAAGCTCTTGCTCGAGCCTGCCCACTGTTGGCAAAGGTTTTTGCCAGACTTCTTCCGCGAGACGCCCATCACGCGTCGCCGTTGCGGTCTGTAGGCATCCTGTTCGATCGCCGTCTCGTGCGCTGCTTTACCGGCACATCGCCAGGCCCGGCCTATTGAATCGTTACCGTAACCGTGGTCTCGGCCTGGCTGACGCCATTGGCGGCGAGCGCAGCATGGACGGTAAACACGTAGCTTCCCGCAGTTGTGCCGGGAATTGTGGGCGGGGGCGGTGGCGGCGGCGTAGCGCTTCCACCACCGCAGCCAACAAACGCGCCGTAGATGACCAAGGTGAACAGGAAAGTAGCTAGGACTCGGCGATTATGATGCCATGCGGCGGCGCCCAGCAAGAAAAAACAAACCGCGAGCACACCCGCGCTGGCGACCAGAAGCGGCTGCCCTTTCGCCAAGCGCCAATCCTCGAAAGACAGGGAACTGGCGCTGGAAGAGGGGGCCGTGGAGTCAACGATCATGAGCGCCGTGACAGCGCCTGTTCCAGCAATGTTCAATGTGTTCGAGGCAAAGCTGCACGTAGGTAGGTGTACGGCTCCGGACGGAGAGGAAGTTAGCGCACAAGAGAGATATACCGCGCCAGTGAATCCGTTGCCCGGAGTCACTGTGACCGTGGAGCTGTTGTTCGTGGTTGCTCCAGGAGACCCGATGGTGACCGGAGTCGCCACCATGCTGAAGGGTGGAAGAAAACCCTGGGTGACGACAAGGGACGCGTTCACGCTGGCTGGAGCATAAGTGGCGTCACCCGAATAGGAGACATTGATGGGGACGGAAATTTGGCCATTGCTGGGAGGAAAGAAAAGATTGCCCGGGAGCGCAATGGAGCTTGTCAAGCCGTTCTTGAGCTGTTCTGTGTCGTTCCATTCCGACTCAGATCCGCCGGCTGAGAAATTCACCGTTCCCGTGGGAATTGGCAGGCCACTTTGACCAGTAACCGTGGCGGTGATCTGGGTGAACTCACCTTGATTGATGGAACTCGGATTGACGACAGCCGAGACCGTAGCGGCGTTTTCAACCACAACGGGGAACGTCGCGGTGGTGGAAGTATAGTTGGTGTCGCCACTGTAACTCGCAGTGACGACGTCCTTCCCCAGAGGTAGGGTGGAGACGCTCAGGTTGGCTGAAGAGGCAAAAAGATTGTTGTTGCGGGGAACTAGGGTAACCGTCCCCAAGGTAGTACTCCCAAAAGCAAACGTGACCGTGCCAGTCGGAGCAACCGGGGCGGAATCGTAGAGAGTGCAGGTGCCGACTCCCCTGCACACCGGGCCAGAAAACTGATTTCTCACGTTCAGCTCAAGAATCGTCGCCGAACCGAGAGCCACGGGAGACGGCTCCGCCTGCAAAGAGGCTACACTGGATGCTTTCGTGATGGTGAACGTGAGAGGCGTCGTGCTGGTGGAGGCGTTGAAGCTAGTGTCACCAGAGTAGCTGGCGCTCAAACTGTTCGAGCCGACCGGAAACGAAAGAGCGGGAGTCCATTCGGCGAATCCTTGCGCGTTCAGGCTCAGGGCGCCCGAGCCGACGTTGCCGGAACCAGCCGTGTCGGTGAAGGTGACCGTTCCCGTCGTGACACCATCGGTCCCGCCTTTCGGCGCATTCACGCCGACGGGCTGGGCGTCGATCACGATGTAGGTGCCATAAGGGTAGCTAGCGCCGTTTGCTATGGGAGCCAAGGAACTGTTGCTTCCGTTGCCGTAGCTTCCGGCGACGGAGACGGTAGTGCCTTCTGGAGCGACATTGAGAGTAATCGGTGCGGAGGTGCTCGGAGCAAAAACGGTGTCGCCCGCATATCTCGCGGTGAGTTGGTATTGTCCGCCGGGAAAGTTGTTCACGGTGGCCGAGGCCGCGCCGCCTTGCAGGGTCAATGCGTTTAAGCTGATGTTGGCCGCAGCGGCGCTCTCGGCAGGAAGCAAACCGACATCGCCCGTCGGCGTGCCGCCGTTGCCGGTGACCGCTACGCTCACGTTAATGGGGGTCCCGTGCGTAAACGTCGTCTGGCTAAGGTTCAGGGAAGTGTTGCTCGGCGTAAAGTTCAGCAAGCTCCAATATTGGACAAGCAGATTCGCGTCGACGCTGCCCAGACCGGACGCCTGATCGTAGCCAGGGCCGGCGTAGTAGTGGCCGAGCGTATAGAGGCCTTTCGTGTTGTCATTGGCGGTGCTCAGCGTACAGGAGGACGAACTTTGCCGGCAAGGTACGTCATTGCTCCCGATCGAGATGTCATGAAAAACCGACGGTTGCTGCACCGCGAGCGGATAGAGAACGAAATTCGCCTGTCCCTGGCGTCCGTACTTTTGATTGACGAGCGCCATAATCCCGGCCATGGCGGGTGAAGAGGCTGAGGTCCCGCCCACGGCGGTGATCTCTTGAAAAGCCGGGTTCGACCCGTTGCAACCTTGCTCGGGCAGGCAGATAGGATAGAAGCTGTCGTTTTCGCCGTCGGCGGCGAACAGGGACACGTCGGGAAGGTCCCGCGCGCCGTCGGCGGGCACTCCCTGACCGGTTTGCCAGCCCGGTTTAGGGTAATAGATGCTCGCGCCCCCGCTTCCGGCAACGATCGTGGGTTGATTCGGGCTGTAGATTCCACCATCGTAAAGATCCAGCCCGAAGGCTTGGTTCCAGGGTTGCTCGGGAACAGTTTTCAAAAGCGACGCAGCGGGAGTCGTGGGACTCGGTGTCGCCAAGTTCCAATAACTTGCCAGTTCAGCGCTCTGAGCGGCGGCAGTGCCGTTATAGCTCGTGTAGAAGAAATCGGTGCCCCCGACGGAGATGTTCCACGGCGTGGAGGATAAGCCGTTCACGGCGAGACCGAGCTGTGCTGGCACCGGTGCGTTGAAATCGTCACAGCCCGCAGAACCGCTGTCGCCGGAGGAGACGAATGAGGTTTGCCCTTGGGCGGCCGCCTGTTCCCAAAGCGCCGTCCAGAACTGATTGCCGGATGAACCGAGCCCTTGTTCACACTGTCCATAGCTGGTGCTGAGAACGGAAGCGACGTCGTCGTCGACGGCGCGCTGTGCCGCCAGCAGCAGACCGGACTGAACCGTCGTGTCGGCGGCGGTGTAAAGATTCACCGTGGCCCCGGGAGCCACCGCACCAGAAACTTCCACATCGAGAAAGGACTCCACTTCCGCCCGATTTCCATGATTCACCGCAGCGCTTGGCCCCGGATCGAGACCGTCAATGATGATGTTGAGCGTGCCAACCGGCAATCCGAAGAGCGAACGGTAGTTTGCGACCACGTTCGGGTAGACGTTCGAGGCGCCAATAATGCCGATGGTGACACCAGTCCCGTTGATGCCGGCCGCGTACAAGGGATTCAGATCGTATTGGACCGCAAAATCAGCAGGCGCCAGAGCTAGCAGTGGAGGGGAATTCTGAATCGTCCATTCCGCGCGGACTACGTGGGACTTGCGATCGTACGAAGCTTTGCCAAGAATCTTGAGCTGAGGTGTTGGATGGAAGTCATGGAGCGGCGTGATCCCTCGAATCACGGCGGCGAGAGCGGCGGGAATTTGCGGGTCGTGGTGGTTGGCATAGTGTGCTTCACCGTTGACGATGTAGCTGTGAATTTCTGTGCCGAAGGCTTCGCGAAGTTGTCCGGCACTTCCGGAAAACTCGATCACCATCTTCCCTTTTCGAGCACCGGCAACAGAGAAACCGTGCTTTTCGAGCCAACCCGCGACGGCCGCAATCTCGGAATCCCGGGCTCCATAGAATTCCCCCCATTGTTTGGGCGTGAGCCACTTGTGATAGCTGGGGCTGCCCCGCGTATGCACATCCTGGAGGAACTGCCGCAGGGCGGCCTCGCGCTCCGGAGAACGCTGAAACAACACGAGCATCCGCTGAACCGGTAAGGAATCGGGAACGGCACCATGGTCGTAGCGAGCCTGCGCCAGCGCGTGCACGTTTCCCTCCAGTGTGACACGAACGTGCTCATCGATTGGCTGAGTGATGCGGGAGCGCTCAAAGGTCTGCGCGAAAGCCAAGCTGCCGGAAAAGGCACCAACCAGAAGCAGCAGACCCATCGACCGGCAGCCAAAAAACAATCTTGGCCCTATGGCTGGGCTGGGAGACGTGCGGTGAGAGGTTCGCCTCATAGGTTGGACGTTCTGCCTTGAGAGTGTAGGTTTTATGACGCCTCCGAAACCGCACAAATCTGCTTTTCTATACTAATACGTTAGCCTTCCCGCAATCCGGCATAGAGCGCCATCGGTCAACACGGCGATCGAGACCTGGCGGGAACTGAATGTGATTCCCAAGGACCTGCTATCAGCCCGCCGCTCGGCGATGTTACTCTCCAAGTGATTGCCTCTCCAAGCGATTGCGCTCAGGTATGTTCCGAGAAAGGTATGGGCCGGGGAGGTCCAAACGGTCGATCTCTGCATTGCAGCTTTCGAGGCTCCAAGGACTACCTGATGGCCTGATTGTATCCCAATCGAGCCCAGCATCGTCTAAGCGTGTAAAGCCCGGGCGTAGGACGCAAGTCGGTTTGATGGGGGGCGGGAAGATGCGAAATCTTTTCTTCTTGCAAACCTTTATCCAAGACATGAAGTATGCGCTGCGCAGCCTGTCTAAGAGTCCCGGTTTTGTCTCCGTTGTGGTTGCCTCCCTGGCGCTGGGCATCGGTGCAAACAGCACCATCTTTAGCGTGATGAACGCGCTACTGTACCGGCCATTGCCGTATCGCGGCGCCGACCGGATGGTGGCCATTTGGGAGACCCCGCTGGGCCATCCTGATCAGTGGCAGCCTCCGCCGATCGCCGAGGTACTCGATTGGCAAAAGCGGAGTCGAGTCTTCGAAGACATCGCGTTAACGAGCGGCACGGAATCCTCCGTTCTTGCGGGTACGGGCGGACCGGAACCGGTTCGCATTCAGGACGTCACGGCGAGTTTTTTCGATCTGCTGAACGTAAAACCTCTCCTCGGCCGAACCTTTGTTCCCGACGAACAACAAGAACTCACGCAGGCAATAGTCATTAGTGATTCGTTTTGGAAGCGGCATTTCAACGGCGACCCGGGGACGCTTGGGAAAACTTTCACGAATCACAACACCGGAATTGTCTCCACCGTCGTCGGAATCATGCCTCCAGGTTTTGCTCCGTTTTATGGCGAACCCGTTGACCTGTGGCAGCCGATCAATCCAGCGAACGCGAGGTATGCGGCGCGGCAGGATCACTGGCTCATGCCTGTGGCGCGCCTCAAGCCCGGCGTGACCCTGGCACGGGCTCAGGCGGAAATGGAGGTGATCGCTCGCCAGCTCGAGCAGGCCTACCCCGCGACGAACAAAGGCATCGGCAAAAAGGTGCAACCTCTGCACGAGGCCCTTTTCGGCTGGGCACGACAGCCGCTGTATCCGCTGCTCGGCGCGGTGTCTTTTGTGTTGCTGATTGCGTGTGCAAATGTGGCGAACCTTTTGCAGTCCCGGACAGAAACACGGCGAAGCGAATATGCAGTACGCGCTTCCCTGGGAGCCGACCGGCGACGACTGATGCAGCAGCTCTTCGCGGAGACTGGCCTGCTAGCGCTGCTCGGTGGAATCCTTGGCATCACTCTTGCCCACTGGGGCATTCAGATTTTCCGCGCGCTGGTCGGCGAATTTCCGAGCGCCGAGAGCATTTCGATTGATGCGCGTGTGCTGCTGTTCACCCTGGCGATTTCTGTTTTAACGGCATTCCTTTTTGGGCTTATACCTGCCCTGCAAGCCTCGCATCCCAATCTCAACAATGTCCTGCGGGAAGGGGGGCGGCGAACCGCTGCCGGGTCGCGCGGAACCACGCGCCATGCTCTCGCCGTCAGTGAGGTGGCGCTGGCGATGGTGCTGCTCATCGGCGCGGGTCTGTTGATCAACTCCATCTTGCGCCTGCAGCGCGTGAATCCCGGATTCGACTCGAGCAACCTTTTGACCATGAGCATTCAATTGCCTGAAGGCGGCCAGTACATGCATCGGGTGCCCGGCGGGGATATGGAACAGGCCATGCCGGCGGTGAACGCATTTTACAAACAAGTGCTCGAAAAGGTCGCTGCGCTGCCTGGGGTCGAATCCGCTGGTTCCATCACCGGTCTTCCCACGCGGTTCTCCGAGGGCTACACCTTCTCGATCCTGGGACACCCCGAACCTTCGCCGGACCAAAGGCCGCGTGCTGGGTACAACGAAGTCACTCCGGGCTTTTTCCGTACGTTCAAGATTCCGCTGAAAAAAGGGCGCTATCTTGATGAACACGATACTGAGGCTGCGCCTTGGGCGATTGTGGTGAACGAAGCGTTTGCACATCGCTTCTTTCCGAACGAGGACCCGATCGGGCAGCAGATTCTGCTGCGTTACGACCCGTATCCGGTAAACGAGCGGCGCCCAAGGCAAATTGTCGGGGTCGTCGGCGACGTCAAGCATTGGGGCCTGGGCCAGCCAGCGCCGCCGTTCATGTATGCGTCGCACTGGCAGCAGCCTGCGGTGTATCCGGGTGGAGCGATTGTCGCACACTTATGGCAAACGCTAGCGATACGAACGGCTCCCGGCGCCCGCCGCCTGGGAGATTTGGCAGCGTCGGTGAAAAAGATTGTGTCAGAAATCGATCCAGACCAGCCCGTTGGCGAAGCGATGATGATGGATCAGGTCCTCGCGCGGTCCATGGGCGACTATCACTCGTATTCGGAACTCTTGGGAATCTTCGCGGGCATCGCCGTGCTGCTGGCGGTGACGGGCATCTACGGCGTGATGTCTTATTTTGTTAGCGAACGCATGCGTGAATTTGGGATCCGCGTCGCCCTGGGCGCGCAATCAGCTGACGTTTTAGGCATGGTTGCGAAGACCGGCTTGCGCCTCGCGCTCATCGGAGTCGGCGTAGGCGCTGTCTTGGCACTGGGGGTCACGCGCGCAATCGCGGCAGTACTGTACGACGTCAAGCCCTGGGATCCGGTGACGTATGCCGAAGTCGGGGTCGCGCTAACTGCGGTAGCTCTTTTGGCTTGCTTTGTACCGGCTCGGCGCGCGACAAAAGTCGATCCCATCACTACACTGCGCTACGAATAACTCATTGGCACAACCCCTGCGGAAACAGCGTCCTCGGGCACGAGCCGTGGAACACACCACACGCCAAGGAATTTCAAGACAGTACAGCACGTGCCAGGCACGCACTCCCGCAAAGTCGGCACCAGCAAGAACATTTCAGTCCGTGATCGGCCAGACTAGACACCCGCCTGCGGACGGCGGACTTGACGGCTAATTGCTAGGCGCCTGATTAAAGCCGCAAGGTGTTGGCAGTCCTGAGCATTAACAGCGATGAATTTCAGCCCCACGCCCTGCCCGGGCCTCGTGTGGCGTACTTCAGCACTGGCGCGAATCTGTCCCTCATCGGCAAGGAAGTGGAGCGTTACAAGAGCGCCTAAGTTCTCCTCGACGGGGGTTTCCATAAACAAGCCACCGGGGCCGAGATCGCGAACGCGTGAGAGGCCTTCTTGACCGCCGCAACTCCACAAAGCGTGGACGCTTTCCTTCGCCTCAACCCGCGAGGTATGCCTGCGGAAACACGACATAGTTTGCGGCATACTTTCCGCTGATCGATCCAGCATCAGACACCTACCCCTGACGAGCATTGCGCTGAACACTGGATAACCCTGGAGAACCGCGAGAAACAACCGGACACAGCCTGCAAAAGCCTGTAGGGTACAGACCTGAGACGCAAACTGATTTTTGCGTACTGCACCGGGCAACGACAGAGAAAACAGAGGCTCACCTGCCGGGTTCCTTAGGGCTCAAAGTGGCCTGTCAGCTGCCGCTCGGGGATAATCCCTTTCCATGTGGATTTCGTTCCGGGCGCTCCGCCCATATGAGCAGGTTGTCGATGCCGTCACAAAGCCATCATCTACGGTCGGCTGCGTCCGGGCGACGGTTTTCCTTCGGTCCGTGTGCTCAGCCGCGAACTCATTCGAAATCCGTTCCGATTCGACTCCTGTTGGAGCCAAGCGCCCTGCCTTTATCAAAGGGAAAAAACCAATCCCTCCAGAACGAGGTCGAGGAAAGTTGTTGTCGAAGCCCAACGTCTCGGCTTGAGATGTCACCGGCTATTCATACGGAGCAACTCACCAAGCGCTTCGGGAGAATTACCGCTGTCGGCGGAGCGTGGACAGCGCCTTGGGGGAAGACCAGCCCCGAAGCGAGCATCTATTCGCGGAACGGGGAGAATTTCAACAGAGCTACCCATACCCAGCCGAAGCGCTCCCGATCTTCCGGCCAACAAGCGATCGATGGTGAAGCCGCGGCTCTCAGCAACTCGGGAATTTTAGGGACGGTCTTTGTCGTCGTACTCTTCCGGCACGTCGTCTTGCGCCACTTCGTGCGTGCGCACTTCGCCTTGGTCCGGGTCCGGAGCGTTTTCCACTCCGCTTACTATCCCCGCTTCGAACGTTTGTCCCTCTTCCAGCAATTCCTCCGGGCTTTCAGAGTCGGCGCCCTCCACCACGGAAACGCCGCCAAAATCCCCGCCGCCCTCTCCAGCGGCCGCCGCGCGCGCCCCGCGCTTCAACTGCACGGTCTCCACGCTCTGACTGCCCAGCATGAGCTGGGTCTGGCGGACGGGTCTCCTGCGCCCCGGCGGCTTGCGAGCTGCTTTCCGCTTTGGTGCCTGCGTCTTGGCGCGCAACTTGGCTTTGGCTGTGGCTTTTTTCGCCGCCCGCTTTGGTCTCTTTTGCTTCGCTTTCTTC
>Ga0126381_100009958_pt1 | contig 10682 bp, 10 predicted proteins | sample PanSoiMetPlot_28_FD_96465 | JGI IMG/M metagenome (GOLD analysis project Ga0126381, IMG submission 96465) | Tropical forest soil microbial communities from Panama - MetaG Plot_28 | ecosystem: Environmental > Terrestrial > Soil > Tropical forest > Bulk soil | place: Panama | collected 2016-02-17
CCTGCTCAAATCGCTTAGCCACCAGGGCTCGTGCGCATAGCCCCATCTCTTTCAGGCGTCTAAACGAGTGTGTGATTTCCCGCATGGCATTTGCTAACCCAACGTGATCCTCCTCGCCTACTAGTAGCCCGGTGCGGCCGTGCTCCACTGCCTCAGGCATTCCACCATGCCGTGTCGCGGCGACAGGCAATCCGGTAGCCATCGCTTCCAAAACCGAGTTCGGCACACCTTCCTGGTCCTGATTCGGCGACATTTCGCTCGGGTGCAAAAACAAGTGCGAACTGGCATAAAGCTCCAGCAGTTCCGGCTGTGACAAGAATCCGAGAAAGTGGACGTCTTTAAAAATTCCAAGCCCCGCGGCAAGCATTTCGAGTTCTGACTGAAGGGGCCCTTTGCCCGCAATGAACAATTCGGCATCGGGATTGTCTTTTTTGAAAATCGCGAATGCACGCAGACTTGTCGCAACGCCCTTCTTCGGAATTAATCGGCACGCCTGCACTATCCTCCAGTTACCATCGGGCGGCGGTTTTCGATCCACCAATGGAAACGCATCAAGCGGAACGCCGGTGCGATTAATCCGCAGCTTTTCCGGTGGACATCCTAATTGCGTCAGTCGATCGGCCAACGACTGTGAACGCGCAAACACCAACGGAACCGCGTCAAAGAGGAGGCGCAGCTTCGCTGGATAGTCTTTAATATCTTCCTTGTTGGCGACATCCGCCCCGTGAAAAGACACGACGCACGGTTTATCCCATTCGCGGATAAACGGAAGCAGATGCACGCCCGTGTGGCCGAAATAGATGTGCATAAGATCCGCGCCATGCCGTTCCAGCAACGAATCGAGGGCCTGATACTCGCCCCGATAGACAATGGGTGGGCGTCGTTCAACGAATTTCAGCCAGCCATGTACCAACAGGTTGGTACGTCGCTTTGGGACGATTTCAATATTGCAGAATGGAAATTGCTCGGCATTTTGCACCTCCTTCGTCACGACAAATGTCTCGACGCCGTGCAGTGCTTTTATCTGCCGGTAAATATGCAACATCTCTGGCTTTAGAAAGCTGGAGCAATAGCTCGCGATAACACGTCTCCCCATAAACGAGCGCCCAGTCTCGCTATGTATACCGGGCTTGTCCACCCTTAATTTGCGGAAAAAATCGCGCCATCCCTTAACGAATCTTTGGATTACTAGTTGTTAGGATACTTTGCCAAGCCAACTCTCCAATTTGGATCTAAAGGCTTCGAGTCCTTCGCCAGTTTGCGCTGAAACCGCAGCAATTTCGACGGTCGGAAATCCGCTTTGCAGTGCTTCAAGATTCTTTCGCGCGGTGGGCAAATCCATTTTGTTCGCGATAATATGCCACGGGCGTTTTGACAACTCGGGATCGTACATGGCGATTTCGCGTCGAAGTCTGCGCAGATCCTCGATTGGGCTACGTCCTTCGGTTCCAGCAACATCTACTACAAACAGCAGAAACTTGCAGCGCGTAATGTGTCGGAGAAACTCGTACCCGAGTCCAAGGCCTCGGTGCGCGCCTTCAATCAAACCCGGAATATCGGCGATGGTCGCGCGGCCATAACCGGGAAATTCTACAACGCCGATGATCGGGTGCAGTGTTGTGAACGGATATGCCGCAACCTTTGGTCGTGCCGCCGAAATTTTCCGCAGGAGAGTAGATTTGCCGGCGTTTGGATAGCCGACCAGGCCGGCATCCGCAATCGTGCGCAACTCAAGCAAGAAATAACTGTGCTCTCCCCCCTCGCCAGCGGTATATTCGCGCGGTGCGCGATTGCGCGAATGCTTGAAATGTACGTTCCCTTTGCCTCCTGCACCGCCGCGGCAAAGCACAAATTCTTGTCCGTTCCTCGTGAAATCGGCAATTGGTTCAAGTTTGAATCCCGAACTTCGAGCGTCGAACTTCTCGGACGACAGTTGATAAATGAGCGTTCCAAGCGGCACCTTTGCTATTTCATCATTGCCTGCGCGTCCGGCCATTTTCTTTCCCATCCCATGTCCGCCGTTTTTCGCCTTAATGATGGGCTCGTAGAAAAGATTCGAAAGAGTATCGACATGGCGGTCCGCCCGTAGAATTACATCCCCACCTCGCCCGCCGTCGCCGCCATCAGGTCCGCCCTTGGGCACAAATTTCTCTCGTCGGAAACTGACGCAACCCCGCCCCCCAGTGCCGGCCTGCGCAAAAATTCGAACTCGATCAACAAACATTTCTCCGAAGACGTTAAATTCTAGAAATGTTGAAACAGCAAATTTCGTGATATCTAAAACGGCTCAATGCTTCAAGGTTTCGTACAGCGCTTTCGTCCGGCGCGCGATAGTGGACCAGCTGAAGTTTTCCTCAGCACGTTTGCGTCCAGCTTTTCCGAATTTTTCGCGCAAAGCCGGATCGGCCATAAGTTGATTGATCTTTGCCGCGAGATCACGGGAAAACTTGTCCGGGTTTATCGGCACGAATGGGCTCTCTTGCATTTGCTTCAACGGAACGAGAAAACCCGTTTCTCCGTTAACGACTACCTCCTTAATACCGCCAACGGCGCTTGCGACAACGGCAGTTTCGCATGCCATCGCTTCGAGATTAATTATTCCAAACGGCTCGTAAATCGATGGACAGCAGAACACGGCTGCGTGTGAGTAAAGCTCAACCACGGCCTCCCGGTCGACCATCTCTTCGATCCAGATCACGCAGTGGCGCTTCTTGACCGCGCTTTCAACCGCTTCTTTCATTTCCTCTGCAATCTCTGCGGTATCTGGAGCGCCTGCACACAGCACGACTTGAAAATCAGACGCCATATATTCGATCGCACGCACAAGATAAATAATTCCCTTTTGCCGTGTGATCCGGCCAACAAATAGCAAGTAAGGTCTGGTTGGATCGATCCCATGGCGCGTAAGTGCTCCGCTCGAGCTGACTTTGCGGTATTCTTTGAGGTCGATCCCATTGTGAATCACATGGACACGTCCTGGATCGACAGCGTACAAGCGCAAGATGTCGCGCTTCGTCTCGCTGGAAACAGCGATGATCGCGTCGGCCATCTCGAGCGCTGTCTTTTCAATCCACAGCGAGAAATCGTAGCCGCCGGCGAGCTGCTCACGTTTCCAGGGCCGCAGCGGTTCGAGCGAGTGAACTGTGATAACGAGAGGAATTCCATAATTCTTTTTCGCCAGAACCCCGCCAAAATGGCTGTACCAAGTGTGACAGTGTACGACGTCGGCATTGATCTTGGTTGTGTTGAAATCAGTACAACGTCGTACCGCGCCGAAAGCCGACTTTAGAGGCTCCGGACAAGTGAATTGACTCATGTCGAGTCCAAAGCCGGTGACTTTCAGGTTTTCTCTTTCAACGCGTTGATCCCCGAAACAACGAACTTCTACTGACATCATTTTCGCCAACTCGCGCGACAATTCGCCGACGTGCACGCCGGCCCCTCCGTAAATGTGCGGCGGATATTCGTTTGTGAGGAAAAGGACTTTCACGACGGCCTATAGAACGACGAAGCTCGAATGTCGAATGTTGAAGGGATGACGAAATCAAAAATTCGAGATTGCTGAACTGGTGGTCTGTTCCGCCATTCCTTCAGTTCTTCTTTCGGCCTCCGCTCCAAAACGCTGACAACAGCGCACTAGCTCTTCACCTTCAGAAGCAGCACCGGCACATTCACTTGATGGCGCACTTTGTCTGCCGTGGCGCCGTAAACAATATCACTGATAAATCGGTGGCCGTGTGTGGTCATCGCAATGAGATCGACGTCTTTCTCACGCGCTAGCTTGATGATCTCGTCGGAGGGTTCGCCAAGCGCGAGAACGGCCTGACAAGAAAACCCTTCGTCCGCCAGTTCCCGGCTGCGTCTTTCCAAGTAAGCGCGGTCCTCTTTCATCTCTTCGCTCTCAGCGAGCTGGAGTTGATTGAAATTCCGTGCCACCCAACCCGTGGCCACATGCACAAGGAGCAATTTCGCGCCGGTCATGCGCGCCAGCGGCTTGATATGTGTAAGAATGGTCTCGTCCGCTGCAGTGTTTTCAAGCGGAATGAGAATGTGGTGATACATGAAGATGACAAAGCACGAATGCCAAATCACGAACGAACAATCGAAACCCGAATGACAAAACAGATTTTGCTCCTACGCGCCAGATTTTCAGCCACTCCTTCAAGCTTTATCATTTGGCTTCCGCCGGTTTTCTCGCTATGCGAACATGGGAATATGGAAGGAACCATAGAGTGATTTGAGCACAGCATCTGGCAAAAATGCGTCTACGAGCAGCTTGATGTTAAGGATGATGATAGTGGCTGCCGTCATCCAGCCAAGAATTTTCAGCCATAAGCCGTTGGCAAATTCGCCCATCTTTGCTTTCTCGCTGGTGAAACGTATGAGCGGCCAGATGGCGAACCCAAGCTGCATGCTTAACACTACCTGACTAATGATGAGTAATTGCGTCGCTCTGGTCTCGCCAAAGATGCCAATTACGATTACTGCCGGTACAATCGCAATTAAGCGCGTGATCAGCCGACGAAGCCATGGCGTGAGGCGGAAATTGAGAAAACCTTCCATGACGATCTGGCCGGCGAGAGTGCCAGTAAGGGTCGAATTTTGCCCGGAAGCGAGCAGGGCTACCGCAAAGAGGACGCTCGCCATGCTAACCCCAAGCAACGGACTGAGTAACCTGTAAGCGTCCTGAATCTCCGCAACGTTCTGATAGCCCGACCAATGGAAAACGGCTGCCGAAAGGATCAGGATCGCGCCATTAATGAGTAAAGCGAACGTAAGCGCGACGCTTGAGTCGATCGTAGCGAACTTGATCGCTTCCCGCCTGCCTTCTGGCGTCTCCTCGAACTTGCGCGTTTGCACAATTGACGAGTGCAAATAAAGATTATGTGGCATGACCGTCGCGCCGAGGATCCCAATGCTGATGTAAAGCATTCCTGGATTTGCTACGATGTGCATGCCAGGGATAAATCCGAGCAAAACGGCTGTCGCGCTCGGTTTCGAAAAAATCAGCTCGGCTGCAAAGCAACTTCCAATGGTAGCGATGAGCGTGATAACGATGGCTTCGATGTAGCGGAAGCCCTTGGTTTGCAGATACAATACCATTAGGACGTCCGAGGCCGTAATGATGCAGCCCCATACTAGCGGGAGGCCAAAGAGAAGCTGCAAACCGATGGCCGAGCCGACCACCTCCGCGAGGTCGCACGCTGCGATGGCGAGTTCGCAAAGAATCCAGAGAAACCAAACCGTGAGTGTTGAATAGTGATCGCGACACGCTTGCGCCAGGTCACGACCCGTTGCGACGCCGAGCTTAATGCAGAGATGCTGGAGCAAAATCGCCATGAAATTGGAAATCATGATCACGGCCAAGAGCGCATAACCAAATCTAGCGCCACCGGCCAAATCGGTGGCCCAATTACCTGGATCCATGTAGCCAACCGCCACAAGAAATCCCGGGCCGGAGAAGGCGATCAGTTTTCGCCAAAATGAAGCGGTTGTTGGCACGAGAACGCTGCCGTGGACTTCCGGAAGCGAGACTTGATCCGCGCTTTTGCGCCAGGCTACGCGGGGTCGCGCTGCAATTGTATTATCGGGGTCCATCATTACTTTCCCTGTCGGCTGATTTAGGCTAGCCTAATTTAGTTGGTGCGCATTATGATTCTGTCAATTGACAATCATTTATTATGTTGACTATTTCCGCGCTAGGGTTCTACTTTCGGCGCGTGCCAGGCAAAACTTTTCACTCGGCTCTCGGCAGTTCTTCTGCGGTAGAGGATTACCTCGAACGGATTCTCGACCTAATGAACTGGAAGGGCTATGCTCGCGTTGTCGATATTGCGGCTGCGCTGAAAATTTCGCAAGCTAGCGTGACCAACATGGTGCAACGCCTGGACGGCGAAGGACTCCTTAAGTACGAAAAATATCGCGGCCTGGTCCTAACACCGGCGGGGGCGAGGCTCGCCCGCAGGATTGCCCGGCGTCATCGGCTGCTGACCGATTTCCTCGAACTCCTCGGTGTTGACGAGCAGATTATTCATCACGACGTGGAAGGAATGGAACACCACATCAGTCCAGCCACCTTGCGCGCCATCGAAGCTCTTACTATCCAGTTACGACGGAGCCCGGCCTTGCGTGCACGATTGGAAACCGCAATCGCTTAAGGCACGCATCGGAAGAAAAAGAATCTACCAGAAGCTTCGGCAGAACCGGGTAGAGCCCGATCCATGTATCACCGGTTTCCGCTATAGTTTTGTATGACGGAGGCGTCTGCTGGAGAATCACTCAATCTCCTGAAATGAAGTTGTCCGACGCGGCGGCCATCGGTCTGCGAAACCGTGACGAGATAATTGTCGATCTCCAATTGCTCGCCTTGTTTCGGCAGGTGACCTAGCAGGTGCGTGATATAGCCACCAATCGTACTTACGTCCGCACTCTCGAGCTCAAGCTTGGCCAGATCGTTCAGTTCATACAGTCCCAGGGTGCCATCCACGGTGAATTCGTTCGCGCTGATCTTGCGAAATTCCTCCTTTTCGAAGTCGAATTCATCCTGAATATCGCCCACCAGTTCCTCGAGCACGTTCTCCAGCGTCACCATTCCGACGGTGCCTCCGAATTCGTCCACCACGAGTGCGAGATGCGCGTGCTTGCTTAAGAATAGTTTGAGCAGTTTCTCCAGCGGCATCATTTCCGGCACCGGGATCAAGTCCCGTTTGATCCTCAAAAGATCGGGGTGGGGATCGCGCATCATTGGCAGCAGCTCCTTGATGTGGATCAGGCCGATCGTGTTGTCGAGATTTTCGCAGCAAAGTGGGAAACGCGTATGCCGGGACTCGATCGCTTTTTTCGTGTTCGTTTCAAAATCGTCCTCAACGTCGAGGTAAACAATCTCCCCACGCGGGGTCATGATGTCACGCACGACGCGGTCGCGGAGGTCGAGTACGTTGAACACAAGCTCGCGCCCGAGCGGCGTAACCTCTGCGGACTTTTCACTTTCCTGCAGAATCAAGCGCAGTTCTTCCTCGCTGTGAGCAAGTTCGCCCTCCGCAATGGGCTCGACGCGAAGAACGTGCTGGAGGATCCAATTGCTTGCCGCGTTTAAAAACCAAATCGCGGGCTTAAAAATCGAATAAAAAAGGCTCAACGGTGCGCTCACAAATAGCGCAGCCGGCACAGCTTTCCGAATCGCCAGAATCTTAGGCGCCTGTTCTCCCAATACGATGTGTAAAAAAGTGATAGTCGAAAACGCGAGCGCGAACGAAACGGATTTGATCGCCGCCTCAGATGTGATGTTCACAAGCAAGAACGCAGGTTGAAGGATTCGCGCAAGGAATGGCTGCCCTAGCCAACCAAGTCCAAGGCTCGCCGCTGTGATGCCAACCTGACATGCAGAAAGATACGCGTTTAGGTTGTCCTTTACCTGTTTTGCAAACGTTGCGCGTCTGCCACCCTCGGCGGCCAGCGTGTCGATCTGACTGCCTCGGATCTTCACCAAGGCAAACTCAGCCACTACAAAGAAGCCGTTCAGCAAAACCAGGACGATGATTGCCAGTAGCTTGGTGATCAGCAGCAGTGGTGGATCCCACTGCCGCGCGACTGTCTCGGCAAATAGCAGTGTCGGTAAAAAAAATGGGGAGAAAAAATTCATTGCCCGAAGGGCTGCAGCCACCCGCCGCAGCAGGCTAAACGTCGCACAGCAACGCGGCTACAATTTACCAGCTCGACTTGGTTATGCCAGGGATGAGGCCTTGCGATGCCAGCTCACGAAAAGTAAGGCGCGAGATTTTGAACCGACGAATAAATCCGCGGCGACGGCCCGTCACTTCGCAGCGGTTCACTACACGCGTCGGGCTGGCGTCACGCGGCAACTGCGCCAGCCCGGCATAGTCTTTTTTCGCCTTCAACTCAGCGCGCAACGCGTTGTATTTTTTCACGGTCGCGCGCTTGCGTTCGTTGCGATTAATCCATGCAGTCTTGGCCATAAAAAGGTATCGATTCTACTGAGAATCCTCTGATTTGCAACCGAGCGTCGAATTAACTCAAAGCGCCTAGGCGTCTCTTTTGCTTGACGAGGCCAGAGGTCGAACGCCCGCCGGAACGAGATGCGCCGCGTTTTTGCCTGACCGATTGCGTGCGGCTAAGGCTTTCTTGCAGGACTTTTACAAGATCGACAACGTTTGTCGGCGCGGGAGGTGCCGGCGCTTTCGCAGCGATCTCTTTGTGCTTCGCTTTCTGTTCGATGATTTCCATCAAAGCCGTCCGATATTCGTCGCGATATTTCTCCGGCTGCCAGGAAACAGTCATGGAATCGATGAGGGCCTGAGCCATCTTCAATTCCTTGTCACTAACCGCTGTTGCCGAACCGTTCTTCAAAGCCTCGGTGCTTAGAATTTCACTCGCAAAATGCATCAGTTCCAGAATCAGGAACAATCCGTCCGGTTTTACCGCAGCCAGGTGCTCTCTATTACTGATCACAACCTTGGCGACGCCAATCTTGCCCGTTCCGCTCAGGGCCTTATGCAAAACCGCGTAAGCTTTCTCGCCGCCTTTTTGTGGCTCCAAGAAATACGGCTTATAGAAGTACTTTGGGTCGACTTGTTCCAACTCGACGAAGTCGGTGATGTCGATAGAATGCGTAGATTCGATCCGGACCTTTTCGAAGTCCTCTTCCTTCATGACAACGTAACGGCCGCGCTCGTACTCGAAGCCTTTCACGATTTGGCCGGCCGGGACCTCTTTGGAGTCAGCCTCCGCGACTTTCTTGTATTTGATTGGGCTAAGATCGCTGGAACGCAGTTGGCGAAAACTAACCTTTTCTTCGCGCGTAGCGGGATAAACCGCCACCGGAATGTAAACCAGCCCAAAACTGATGCTGCCTTTCCAGATCGGACGCATATTATAGGAATCTTTCTTTTCCACGCGAGCGTCAATGTGTCAAATGCGAGCAGGTTATGCGCGAGATGGTGTGTCTTTGATACTGGCACACTTCCGTGGGAGACGCAGTCCGCTTGCCTACAACAAGTGTGATTACGCGCCCAGCGCGACATTCGAATTGCCTTGCAAGTTCCGAAAACGGTCTGATGTTGAGATCGGCTATGAGTCTCATTGCCACTTTTATGAATTTGGCAGGTCCGGATTTGATCGTTATCCTGCTGATCGTTCTCGTCTTGTTTGGTGCAAAGAAATTACCAGAGCTGGCGCGGGGAATGGGGCAAGCTGTGAAGGAGTTTCAAAAGGCAAAGGATGAATTCAGTGACGAGCTGCATAAGGCTGCCAAGTCTGAAACGGAACCTCCTAAGCCCAACGTAACGCCGGCACAATCCAGCGTTCCGCGAAGCGAAAGCCAGTCGGCGAGCGCCGAAGCACGCCCCGACCCGAATCAAACGTCTGCGCCCGGTGATAAACCCGGCCAGGCCTAGTTGCCGCCCGGACCTAGTCGTATCGGACGTGCTATCCAAATCAGCGCCTGAGCGTAAGAACACGCGTTGTCTCTCCGCCGCAGACATTCGCAGTTTGACCTCTCGCCCGATTTGCGACACAATCGCCACCTCTTTATGTCTGAGTCCGATCTGCGTGTTCGCATCAAGGAGATGTTGGTTAAAAATCTGATGCTTCAGACAACGCCAGATCAGATCGGGGACGATCTGCCTCTTTTCGGACCCAACGGGCTTGGTCTTGACTCAATCGACGCTCTCGAACTGGTGGTAAGCATGGAGAAAACTTTTGGAGTCGCCGTACCGAACTCCGAGGTCGCGGCGAAGGCACTTCAAACGGTAAATACAATTCACGATTACATTGTTGAGAAGGGCGTTCTCATAGGTAAAGAGCCACCGAAAGCGGCTTAAGTCAGAACGAAGTCAGCCAAAACGCTCGGATGCCCCTCCCCTCGCCCAAGGGATGCCCTTTTTAATCGTTTTGATTGACCGGCAAGGTCAAAGACGCGGCTAATCAGGAAACCGATTCAACGAAAGCGTCAAAGGTCGCAGGATCCTTGATTGCGATGAATCGATCCACGACGGCCAAAACGTCTTCTTCTTTGATGTCGTGATATTCTCTTTCGTTTCCTTTGCGTTCAATCACCAGCCAGGAATTGTCGCCGGGATTGACCCGAAACCGTATAAGAACGCCATTGCAGCTTTTGCGATAAATGTGTTGAGGCGTGATCACGTCTTCATTTGACCAATGTGCATATGTTGGATGCGAAACTGCAGGGCGCATGGTTGCAAGAATCCGTCATGAAAGGGGCGAATTTGGAAGGGGCGGATTTGACTAAGGCAACGTTGGGGGGTGTGGATTTAACTAATGCAATACTGCAGACCACAACTCTTGACGGGGCGGTTTTGCAATTGGCGACTTTGCAGGGGGCGGATTTGACCGGAGCGTCTTTGTTTAATGCCGACTTGGATAAAGCGAATCTGCAGAAGGCGATTTTAACTGGCGCGAATTTATCCGGGGCGAAATTACAGAATGCAGATTTGAGCAACGCCACATTGCTAAACGCGAATTTATCAGGGGCGGATTTGACTAATGCAATTTTGACAGGGGCAAATTTGACTGGCGCGAATCTGACAAACGCAAAGGGAGTGGATGCGCCCTCTGCGACCCCGACCTCTATAACACACGTACAGTTGGCCAGTGTTAGACAACTCCCGTCTTCGCCGCCTTCGCCCCCTATCGGCGAAATAAGC
>Ga0126381_100009959_pt1 | contig 10682 bp, 10 predicted proteins | sample PanSoiMetPlot_28_FD_96465 | JGI IMG/M metagenome (GOLD analysis project Ga0126381, IMG submission 96465) | Tropical forest soil microbial communities from Panama - MetaG Plot_28 | ecosystem: Environmental > Terrestrial > Soil > Tropical forest > Bulk soil | place: Panama | collected 2016-02-17
CCGAGGACAAAGCCGGCGATGCCCAGTCCCCGAACAAACCGTACACAAAGGTTCATTCGCAACCCGCCCTCTTCCCCTTCTTGGCCCGCCTCATTGAGAGGGGCGATCGAACCGGTCAGAACCCCGCTTCTAACCGATTTCAGTGCCGGTGCAAACCAGGTGATCCGCACCTTTTTCCTTTATCACCAGAGAGTTGCCAATCGGCAACGCGGTGACGCATTACCCGATCCCCAATCGCGCCAGGATGTCATTCTTGGTGGCAAACAACATCAGCATCACGACGATTGCGAGGCCGATGCGAAAGCCGAACTCTTGCGCCCGCTCCGACAGGGGGCGGCCACGCACCGTCTCGATGGCATAGAACAAGAGGTGGCCGCCATCGAGCAGCGGTATCGGGAACAGGTTGAGCAGGCCGATCGAGGCCGACAGCAAGCCGGAGAGATAGATCAGCTGTCCGATCGCGGTGCCGAGACCGCCGCTGTCGAGGCCTGATGTCCAAGCATCGCCGGCCGCCTTGGCGATGCCGACCGGGCCGCCCAGTTGATTGGCCGATTCGCGCCCGACCACGACTCCCGCGACAAAGCACAGCGACCGCTCGACCACGAAATAGGTCTCCCGCGCGCCCAGCACGAGCGCGGCGTCGGGCGATTCGGCCTGGAACTTGGCCTCGTCCGCATGGGTCTTCTTGATGCCCAGCACGGCATTGCAGAAGCTGATCGCGGTCGGCGTCGCGGTGACCTCCTTGCGCGCCCCGTCGCGGTCGATGGTGAGGGTGAGGGTGCGTCCGGCGCTGCCGGAGACGATGCGCTGCATGTCGGTGAAGCCGGCCACGGGGCGCCCGTCGATGGCCGCGATCACATCGCCGGCCTGCAGACCGGCCGCGGCCGCCGCGCTGTCGGGCACCACCTCGTCGATACGGGCAGGCATCAGCGGCCGCCCGATCGTCATGAAGATCCCGGTGAAAATGACGACGGACAGGATGAAGTTAGCGACGGGCCCTGCCACGACCACGGCAGATCGGGCGCCCACGCTCTTGTGCACGAAGCTCACGCGCCGCTCGTCCTCAGTCATGGCGGCCGCCGCCGCGTGGTCAGGGACGCTTGCGGCATTCTCGTCGCCGAAGAATTTCACGTAGCCGCCGAGCGGAATGGCGGAGACCTTCCAGCGCGTGCCGTGACGGTCGTTGAAGCCGAACAGCTCGGGGCCGAAGCCGATGGAGAAGGTCAGGACCCTAACGCCGCACCAGCGCGCGACCAGAAAATGGCCGAGCTCATGGAAGAACACAATTATGGTCAACACCACCAAGAAGGGAATGATGCCAAAAGTGGCCAAACCGTGCAGAAAATCAAAGCCCATCGCGTAGAGACCTCCCACCCCCGCTCCCACGCCGAAGCACCCTAGGATGCCTTTGCGGCAATTTCGGGCAAGAGACGGCGCGCCAATAATCTCGAATTATGGTCAATGTCGACCGCTTCATCAACGCTCAAAGGTTCGCGGGTAAGGCCGGCGGTGACCGCGGCCGCAAGCGTCGCCTCCACCAAGGCCGCAATCCCGGCGAATCCCAGGCGGCGGCCCAAGAACTCCTCGACCCCGACCTCATTGGCGGCATTGAGCACAGTTGGGGCGCCGCCGCCCTCCACCAGCGCCTCACGCGCGAGCCGCAGTGCCGGGAATCGCTCCAGATCGGGGGCCTCGAAGGTCAGGGTCGCGGCCCGCGCAAGATCGAGCCGTGGCGCCGGGCCAAAAAGGCGCGCATCGGGCCAGGCCAGGCAATGGGCGATCGGAATGCGCATGTCGGGGCTGCCGAGCTGGGCGATCAGCGAGCCATCGCGGAACTCGACCAGACCATGGATGATCGATTGTGGGTGCACCAGGACGTCGATCTCGTCGGGCTTCAGGGCAAAGAGGTGATATGCCTCGATGACTTCGAGGCCCTTGTTCATCAAGGTTGCGGAATCGATCGTAACCTTCGGTCCCATCGACCAATTCGGATGCTTGAGCGCCTGCTCGGGCGTCGCGGCTTTGATCTCGGCCGCGCTCGTGGTGCGAAACGGCCCCCCAGAAGCGGTGAGGATGACACGGCGCACGTCCTCGCGGCGCCCCGCGCTCATGGCCTGGAACAGGGCGTTGTGCTCAGAATCGACCGGCAGTACGGTCGCGCCGCATTGCGCGGCGCGGCGCATGAACAGACCGCCGGCGCATACAAGGCACTCCTTGTTGGCCAGCGCCACGATGGCGCCGCGCTCGGCGGCCGCGAGCGTGGGTTTGAGCCCAGCCGCGCCAGTGATCGCGCCGATCACCCATTGGGCCGGCCGCTCGGCCGCCTCGACCAAAGCGCTCTCGCCGGCCGCGGCCTCGATGCCGCTCCCCGCGAGCGCGTCTTTGAGCTCGCGATAGGCGGCAGGATCGCCGACGGCCGCAAAGCGTGCGCCGAGCTCGCGGGCGAGCGCCGCCAAGGGCGCGGCCTTGGTATTGGCGCTCACTGCCTCAACGCGGTAGCGCCCACTCTGGCGCCTGATGAGGTCGATGGTGCTCGCCCCGATCGAGCCGGTGGCGCCCAAGAGGGTGACGCTGCGCTCTTGCGTCGCGGCGTGACCGTTGGTCTGCAACTGAGCGGCTTGTGGGTTCATTTTGCGCACCGGATTTGTTGTGGCTACCAGATTAGCAGGGCCTGTGCCGGCGCTTCGAGCCCGCCGCGCAGGATGCCGATGACTGCCGCAAGGGCGGCCGCGAAGACGAAGCCGTCGAGCCGATCCATGAGGCCGCCATGGCCGGGGATGAGATGGCTCGAATCCTTGGCGCCAAACTTGCGCTTGAGCACGGATTCAAACAGGTCGCCGGCTTGCGCCACGCAGGATAATACCGCCGCCAGCAGCACCACCGCGAACGAGCCCGCAAGCCCCGCGAGTTTGGCCAAGATGATCGCGGCCAGCACGGCCGCCGCAAGCCCGCCGAGAGCACCCGACCAGGTTTTCTTCGGGCTGACGCGCGGCGCGAGCCTGGGGCCGCCTACCAGGCGGCCGGCGAAATACGCCACAATGTCGGTCGACCACACGATAGCGAACAGGAACACCATCGCCAAGAAGCCATACTCGGCGTCGGCGCGCAGCACGACCGGGGCGACGCCGATCGCCGCCGCATACGGCACGCCGGCTGCGACCCAGCCGCGTTGTTGCGACGGCGCGAACGGCGCGACCGCAAGCGGCGCGAGCGCAATGACGACGATAGCTCCCATCATGCGGTCGTTGCCGGCGAGCACGAACGCCAGCACGAGCGCGGCGGCGCCGACCATGACGACCGGGCGCCGCTCCGTTCGGGCGACGAGCGCGCTCCATTCCCAGAATACGCCGATGGCTGCGAGTGCCCACAGGATCTTGAACGGCCAGCCCCCGAAATAGGCGGTGCCGACCGCGAGCGGGGCAAGGACGAGCGCGGAGCCGACGCGCAGCGCAAGCTCGGTGTGGCGCGAGAGCGTGCCTGAGGGCGTGGCGGGATCGGCCACCGGTCACGATCCGGTCTTGGCGGCGAGACCGCCAAATCGGCGCTCGCGGCGGCGATATTCGACAATGGCCTGCTCGAGCGTCGCGCGGTCGAAATCCGGCCAATAGACCGGAACGAAGACGAGCTCGCTATAGGCGGCCTGCCAGAGCAGAAAGTTCGACAGGCGCTGCTCGCCGCTGGTGCGAATGATGAGATCGGGGTCGGGCAGATCGGGGGCGTCGAGATAGGCCGCAAGCTTGTCGGCGGTCACCTCGTTGAGGCTCGCGCGGCCGGACACGACCTCGGCGGCGAGCCGCTGCGCGGCGCGCGCTATCTCCTGCCGCGCTCCGTAATTGAAGGCGACGACGAGCATGAGCTTGTCGTTATCTCGGGTCAGGTTCTCGGCTTCCTCGAGCAGCGCGCGGATGTCAGGCGCGAGATCCTCGCGCGCGCCGATGACGCGCACCTTGACGCCGCTGCGATGCAGATCGGCGAGATCGTTGCGGATGAAACGGCGCAAGAGCGCCATCAACTCGCTGATCTCCGATGGGGGTCGCGACCAGTTCTCGGCGCTGAAGGAGAAGATCGTCACGATACCGATACCGAGATCGCCGGCGGCGCGCACCGTGCGCCGCAGCGCCTCGACGCCGCGACGGTGCCCCTCCCCGCGCGGCAGCCCGCGTGCCGCGGCCCAGCGCCCGTTGCCATCCATGATGATGGCCACGTGCCTGGGTATGCTGATCTCGCCGACCGGGGCCGGCGGCGGCGCGTTCGACATATCCATGATGGTCACACGGTGAGGATTTCCTTTTCCTTGCCGGCCAGCATCTTGTCGATCTCGCTGATCGCCTCGTCGGTTGCCTTCTGTACCTGCTCGGCGGAGCGCTTCTCGTCGTCCTCGCTGATCTGGTGGTCCTTGAGCAGCTTTTTGAGCACGTCGAGACCGTCACGCCGCACGTGGCGGACCGCGACCTTGGCGGCCTCCACGTATTTGTGCGCCACTTTGACGAGCTCCTTGCGCCGCTCCTCGTTGAGCTCGGGGATGCGCAAGCGCAGCACCTGCCCTTCGGTGGAGGGCGAAAGACCAAGGCTCGAGGCAGCGATCGCCTTCTCGACCGCATGCACCATCGAGCGGTCCCAGACCTGCACCGAGATGAGGCGCGGCTCGGGCACGCTAACCGTCGCCAGCTGATTGAGCGGCATATGGCTGCCATAGGCCTCGACCTGGATCGGGTCGACCAGGCTCGCGGAGGCGCGCCCGGTGCGCAGCCCCCCAAGCTCCTGTTTGAGCGATTGGATCGCGCCCTGCATACGCCGCTTGAGCTCGTTGATGTCGTGCGTTGCGCTCGCCATGGCAATCCCCTGAATATTTGAATTCGCTCAACTGTCTGCGGGCCCGCAAAGGACGGCCCGCCGGCTCACGCGCTGACCAAGGTCGAGCGCCCTTCTCCACGCAATACCGCCGTGATCGCGCCTGCCTCGCGGATCGAGAACACGATGATAGGCATACGGTTTTCCCGGGCAAGCGCGAATGCGGTGGCGTCCATGACCTTCAATTCGCGCACGAACGCCTCGTCGTGGGTGATGCGGTCGTAGCGCTTGGCCTTGGGGTCGAGCTTGGGGTCGGCGCTGTAGACGCCGTCCACGTCGGTGGCCTTGAGCACGGCCTCGGCGCCGAGCTCGGCGGCGCGCAGGACGGCGGTCGTGTCGGTGGTGAAGAACGGGTTGCCGATGCCACCTGCGAGCAGCAGCACCAGGCCATCCTCGAGATGCCGCGCGGCGCGGCGCCGCTCGAAGGTCTCGCAGACACCCGGCATGGCCAGCGCCGACATGGTACGCGCCGGCACCCCTATGGCCTCGATGGCGGCTTCGAGCGCGAGCGCATTCATCGCGGTCGCGAGCATCCCCATGACGTCGCCGGTGACGCGCGGCAGACCCTTCTTCGTCGCGGTGACGCCGCGCACGAAATTGCCGCCGCCGACCACCACTCCGACGGTGACGCCGAGGGCCCGCGCGGCCACCAGATCCGCGGCCATGCGCTCGAGCGTCGAAGGGGCGATGCCGAGGCTTCCGGCATTGGCGTCGGGACCGCCGGATAGTGCCTCGCCGGAGATTTTCACGATCACGCGGCGGTAGATGGGCTTGCTCATGGCGTGCTCGTCTGCATCTCGCGGCATTTGCCGCAAGCCCGCGCGCGGCGCCGCCGCGGCTATTCGGACCCCTGCGCCTCGATCCCTTCGCCGACCGCGTAGCGCACAAAGCCGGTCACCTTGACCGGCGCGCCGATCTTTCCTTCGGCCTCTTTGATCGCCTGCGCCACGCTCGGGTTCGGCGCGTGGATGTACTCCTGATCGAGAAGGCAAACCTCCTTGTAGAAGGTCTTGAGACCGGACTCGACGATCTTGTCGATGACGTTGGCGGGTTTTCCCTGTGCTTTGTACTTATCCGCCAAGACCTCCTTCTCGCGCCGGACGACCTCCGGATCGAGCCCCGCCGGATCGATCGCCTGCGGATTGGCAGCGGCCACGTGCATGGCAAGCTGGCGGCCGAAGCGCTTGAGCTCCTCGGCATCGCCGGTCGACTCGAGCCCGACCAGGACGCCAATGCGCCCGAGCCCGTCGGACACGGAGCTGTGCACATAGCTCGCGACCGCGCCCTTGCCGACCGAAAGGCAGGACGCACGCCGCAAGGTCATGTTCTCGCCGACCTTGGCGATGGTGTCGGCGATCGCGTCGGCGATCGTGATCGCGCCGGCCTTGGCCTGCTTGATTTTGTCGATGTCGGAGCCGGCGTCGAGCGAGACGTCGGCGATCATTTTGACCAGGCCCTGGAACAGATCATTGCGGGCGACGAAATCGGTCTCCGAATTGACCTCGACCACGCAGCCTTTGGTGCCGGTCACGGCCGCACCGATGAGGCCTTCGGCTGCGATGCGGCCCGCCTTCTTGGCGGCCTTGGCGAGACCCTTCTTGCGCAGGAGATCGACCGCCTTCTCCAGGTTGCCGTCGGTCTCTCCCAGCGCCGACTTGCAATCCATCATGCCGGCGCCGGTCCGCTCGCGCAGGTCCTTGACCATCTGGGCGCTGATATTGGCCATCGCTTCTTTCCTTGATGCCGCTTGTGGCCGGGGTTACTCGGCGGAGAGCTCCTTGGCTTGCGCGATCCAGCCTTCCATGCGGCCGGGCAATCCGATCTCCTCGCCGATCTTGTGGGCGGCGTCGGCGCCGAGCGCTCCGATCTGCCAGTAGTGGAAGATGCCGAGGTCGTTGAACTTCTTCTCGATCGCGGGCGACACGTGGGCGAGCTTCTTGAGGTCGTCAGCGACGCCGCGTGGACCGGAGAGGACCTCGTAGCCCGGGCTGTCGGCGGCGGGCAGCTCCTCCGCGACCGGCTCAGTGGCGGCGCCTGCGTCGACGCCCATGTCGCCTTGGGCGCGCGAAATGCCGTCGATGGCGGCGCGGGCGACGAGATCGCAATAGAGGTTGACGGCGCGGCTCGCATCGTCGTTGCCCGGCACCACAAAGGTGATGCCTTCGGGATCACAATTGGTGTCGACCACCGCCGCGACCGGCACGCCGAGGCGCTGCGCCTCCTTGATGGCGATGTCCTCCTTGTTGGTGTCGATCACGAACAGGAGGTCAGGTAGCCCGCCCATGTCCTTGATCCCGCCCAGCGCACGGTTGAGCTTGTCGCGCTCGCGCTGGAGCGTCAGGCGCTCCTTCTTGGTGTAGCCCTGCGCCTCGCCGGAGGAGAGCATATCGTCCAGCTTGCGCAGGCGGTTGATCGACTGGGAGATGGTCTTCCAGTTGGTCAGCGTGCCGCCGAGCCAGCGCGAGTTCACGTAGTATTGCGCGCAGCGCTTGGCCGCGTCGGCGATCGAATCCTGCGCTTGCCGCTTGGTGCCGACGAACAGGATACGCCCGCCCTTGGCGACGGTGTCGCTCACCGCCTGCAGGGCGCGGTGGAGCATCGGCACCGATTGGGCGAGGTCGATAATATGGATATTGTTGCGCACGCCGAAGATGTAATTCTGCATCTTCGGGTTCCAGCGGTGGGCCTGATGGCCGAAGTGAACGCCAGCTTCCAACAGCTGGCGCATAGAATAGTCGGGTAGCGCCATAGTGCTTCTCCGGTTGAGCCGCCGCGGACCCGTGAGCCCCTCCCAGGATCGGGATTGGAGGCCACCGGACGGCCAAAAGCCAAGGTCCGCGTGTGAGATGGCGCGGCTTATATAGGGCGCGGCCGGCAAGAGCAAGCTTCAAGCGCAAGCTTAATGCGCGTCCGACCGGCCCGGACGCGAGTGTCCGGCGATTTGGCTCGCTGCGGCGCCGTTTTAGGCTAGACTGCCGCCCCCAAACCGATCGCGGCCATGTCCGGCGGTCAAGAAACACAAGGGAGGAAGATCGTGTCCGCAAGAGGTTTCGCACTCGCATCGATTGCGGTCGTCGCCATGGCGGTGCCGGCGCTTTCCGCCGACGTCACCCCGGAGCGTCTGCTCAACACCGCAGCCGAGCCGCAGAACTGGCTCACTGTCCACCACGACTACAACAATTCGCGCCATTCGCTGCTCAAGGACATCAACCGCGACAACGTCAAGGATTTAAAGCTCAAGTTCATCTTCTCAATCGGCGGCCGCGCAACCGGTGGCACCTTGCGCGGCAAGGAGGAAGCGACCCCGCTCGTCGACGACGGCTTCATGTACGTCTCCGACACCTACGACCGGATCATGAAATTCGACTTGCGCAGCGGGACCGAGGCGGTGCCGCTGTGGCGGTACGACCCCAAGATCACCCAGTCGCGCACCAATCGCGGCATCGCTATGTACGGCAACAAGGTCTTCATCGGCACCAACGACATGCGCATGATCGCGATCAATCGCGACACCGGCGAGGTCGCCTGGGAGGTGCAGGCACGTGCGCCGACCGATCCGGTGACCGGCACGCCTTCGCCGAAGACGCAAGGCTTCACGGCGGCGCCGCTCGCGATCAAGACCAAGGGTGGCAAGGAGCTGGTGCTGCAGGGCGAGAGCACCGGCGGCCAGCTCGGCACGCGCAGTTGGATTGGCGCCTGGGACGTCAATACCGGCCAACTCGCCTGGCGCACTTTCACAATTCCCGCTCCCGGCGAGCCGGGCTCGGAGACCTGGAAGGACAACCACAATGCCTGGCGCGTCGGCGGCGGCGGCGTCTGGCAGACCGCGTCCTATGATCCGGCCACCAACCTGCTCTACTACGGCACGGGCGATGCCTTCCCGAGCTTCGATCCGGAGTTCCGCCCCGGCGACAATCTGTTCACCGCCTCGACCATCGCGCTCGATGCCGATACCGGCAAGATCGTGTGGTACTTCCAGGAGACGCCGAATGAGCATTGGGACTTCGACACGCCGAGCCCCAAGATGCTCTACGAGGTCAATGTCAACGGGGAGAGCCGCAAGGTTGTGGCGAATTTCTCGCGCAATGGCTTCTTCTACACGCTCGACCGCGCCAGCGGCCAGTTCCTGCGCGCCGACCAGTATCAGGAGAAGGTGAACTGGACCAAAGGCATTGACCCCAAGACCGGCAAGCCCGTCGACTATGACCCGAGCCGCGGTGTGCAGCTCTATGCCGGCGTCGGCGGCATGCGCGGCAAGCCCGGCCAGGAGGCCTGCCCCTGGTACAACGGCTCGCCGACCTTCTTTCCGCCCACGCTCGACCAGAAGCGCATGATCGCCTATGTGGCCGGCGCCGAGGGCTGCTGGGCCGGCACCAACGTCAAGACGCCGCTCGACGAGACCAAGGACTATGTCGGCCTGCCGCCTTGCTGCCAGGAGCAGGGACGCGTCACGGCGCATGGCGCGCTCTGGGCCATGGACGTGCGCACCGGCAAGCTGGTCAACAAGTTCCAGTTCCCGGACATCAGCGAGTCCGGGATGCTGAGCACGGACGGCGACCTGTTGTTCAACGGACGGCCCGATGGCCATTTCGTCGCCTACGATCCCGATACCCTCAAGGAGCTGTGGAACTTCAGCCTGGGCACACCCATCACCGCCCCGCCGATGACCTACAGCGTCGGTGGCAAGCAATATATCGCGATAGTCGCAGGTGGTGCGGCGGGCGCGCGCGGCGCCCGGCTCTATCAGCCCACCGCCATCGTGGCGGTGTTCGGACTCTGAGGCGAGTGCTGGCCGAGGCCGGCATTCCGGCCTCGGCTTTTGCCGAACGATGACACAGACCCCACAGCGACTTTCATTCTGGCTGGCGGCGGCGCTCGCGACCGGGCTCGGTGCTGCGTGCGCCCAGGAGCTGGCGACCAAGATCTGGGACATCAAGCTCGGCACGCCGGTCGCGGAGCTTCCGCTCGATCAGTTCGTCGATCCGGCCTGCGGCACCAATGGCGGGCCGCCGTCGCGGGCGCTGAAGGGCTTTGCCGATTTCGCGCTGTGCCCGCTCGACAAGGTGACGGGGCTGCACGAGGTCTGGTTCCGTTACGACGACGAGATGGAGTACATCGCCCGTGCGCGGCGATCCGAAATCATGGTCCGCCTCTATCAGGCCAATGTGCTGGGCGGCCAGCCGATCATCACCTCGTTGTTGATCGACGATGCTGGGCTGGTCCAGGGCTACCGGATCGTCAACGATCCGCGCGCCGCCGGCGAGCTGCGCGCCGAGGCCTACGGCCTCGTTGACATGTTCAAGGGCATGGTCGATCCGGGGCTCGACTGCACCGACCTGCCGCCCGCGCCCGGCGAGCGGCCGATCGACGATCTGTTCGTCAAGCAGACCTGCGAAACCAAGGTGGACGGACGCGTGACGCGGATCGAGGCGCGCCGCTACTACAAGCCCGGGCAAAATCTGGTCGACCCCAACGATAACCGCATCACCGAGAACCAGTTCGAGAGCTCGGCGCGGCTCGAGGTTTTTCGGCCACCCGTGAATGGAAAATAGCGCCCCTCAGGGGTGAATCGAGTTGTCCGGCATCATGGCGCCGGTCAGGACCGTCCCGCTCTGGTTGGCGTTGGTAAGGTTGGCGGAGCGCAGCACCGCATAGCTCATGTCGGCGGCGCTCAGATCGGCGACGCCGAGATCGGCCAGGAAAAAGATCGACTGGCGTAGCGCCGCGCCGTGCAGGTTGACCTCGCGCATGTTGGCGCCGGTGAAGTCGGTGCCGTTGGCGACCACGCCGCGCAGACTGGCGCGCAGCATGCGGCCATGATGCAGGTTGGC
>Ga0126381_100009960_pt1 | contig 10681 bp, 9 predicted proteins | sample PanSoiMetPlot_28_FD_96465 | JGI IMG/M metagenome (GOLD analysis project Ga0126381, IMG submission 96465) | Tropical forest soil microbial communities from Panama - MetaG Plot_28 | ecosystem: Environmental > Terrestrial > Soil > Tropical forest > Bulk soil | place: Panama | collected 2016-02-17
GGACAACATCGTCTTCCACGCCGAGATCTGGCCCGCCATGCTGCTCGGCTACAGCGGCAAGGGCGCTCATGGTGGCACGCCGGGCCCGCTGGGCGAGCTGGACCTGCCGTCCGAGGTCGTGTCCAGCGAGTACCTGACGATGGAGGGCCGGAAGTTCTCCTCGTCCCGCTCGATCGTCATCTACGTCCGGGACTTCCTGTCCCGCTACGACGTGGACGCGCTGCGGTACTACGTCGCGGTCGCCGGGCCCGAGACCCAGGACACCGACTTCACCTGGAGCGAGTTCGTCCGCCGCAACAACGACGAGCTGGTCGCGAACTGGGGCAACCTCGTGAACCGGGCTGTCTCGTTCGCCGCCCGCAACATCGGCGAGATCCCGGCAGCTGGCGAGCTGACCGAAACAGACCAAGCGCTGCTGCACAAGTCCCGCGCCGCGTTCACGACGGTCGGCGAGGCCCTAGGGAGGTGCCGGTTCAAGGCAGGCAGCACGGAAGTGATGCGGACGCTCGCCGAGGCGAACAAGTACCTGTCTGACCAGGCGCCGTGGAAGCTGCGCGAGTCTGACCCGGCCAGGATGCGTACGATCCTGCACGTAGCGCTGCAGCTAGTGGACGACGGAAAAACGCTGCTCACGCCCTTCCTGCCGAGGTCATCGCAGAAGGTGTTCGAGATGCTCGGTGGCGCTGGTGAGTGGTCCGGCTTGCCGCAGATTCGCGAGGTGGATGAGGACGGTGACCAGTCCTACCCGGTGATCACCGGCGACTATCGGACGGCGGCACGCTGGGAGTCGGCGGCCATCAAGCCAGGCACAAAGCTGGCGCCCCCGACGCCGCTGTTCGCCAAGCTGGCCCCGGCGGTCGTGGCTGAGGAACTGGACCGGCTGGAGAACGCGTGATGCCGCGCGCCGACGAGTCTGGCGGAGCGGGCTCAGGTGCGGATTTTGGCCCCGGCCCCGGCGTCGGTCGGCCTCAGGCGTCGGCCCCAGAGCCACTGCCCGGCCCGGCGTTCGACAGTCACTGCCACCTCGAGATGATCGACATGGCGGTCGCGGACACGCTCGCGCAGGCGGCGGCCGCGGGCATCAGCCGGGTCGTCACCGTCGGCACCGACGCCGCGTCCTCGCGCTGGGCTGCGGAGTGCGCGGCCACGTTCCCCGATGTTTATGCCGCGGTCGCCGTCCACCCGAACGAGACGGCGGCAGCGGCCGCATCTGCCGCCGGGCGCGACGCCGTGCTGGCCGAGATCGGCAGCCTCGCCGCGCGGCCGCAGGTGCGCGCCGTCGGCGAGACCGGGCTTGACTACTACCGGGACAGGGCCGCACCGGAGGTCCAGCGAGCATGGTTCCGCGCGCACATCGAGATCGCCAAGCAGGTCGGCAAGCCGCTGATGATTCATGACCGGGATGCGCACGCCGACGTGCTGTCGATCCTGGCCGCGGACGGGGCGCCTGAGCAGGTCATCTTTCACTGCTTCTCTGGCGATGCTGAACTGGCGGAACGGTGTGTGCAGGCGGGCTACGTGCTGAGTTTCGCAGGCACCGTGACATTTGGTAACGCCGGTGATCTGCGCGCCGCGGCCGCGATCGCCCCGGCCGAGCTGATTCTCGCAGAGACCGACGCGCCCTTCCTAACCCCGGCTCCGAGCCGCGGCAAGGCCAACTCGCCTGCGCAGGTCGCGCACACAATCCGCGCAATTGCAGCGGCTAAGCAGATGGATGTCGCCAAGCTGTGCGCGGTCATTGAGGCGACCGGCGAACGGGTCTTCGGGCCCTGGTCCGCATAGCGGCGCCAGTGCCGGCCGATCCGCTGCCCGCAGCCCAGTTGCTCGGGCCGACCGAGATCAGGGCGCTCGCTGCCAGGCTCGGTGTCCAGCCGTCGAAGCGGCTCGGGCAGAACTTCGTCGTCGACGCCGGCACGGTCACCCGGATCGCGGCGATGGCCCGGCTCAGGCCCGACGACGTGGTGCTGGAGGTCGGGCCGGGCTTCGGGTCGCTGACGCTGCCGCTGCTCGCGGCGGCACGGCGGGTGATCGCAGTCGAGGTCGACCGGGCACTCGCCGCAGAACTGCCGACCACGGTCGCTGCCAGGGCGCCGAAGCTGGCCCCCCGGCTGGAGGTGGTGACCGCGGATGCGGCGCGGGTGGATGTGCTGCCCGGCGAGCCGCCCACCGTGCTGGTGGCAAACCTGCCCTACAACGTGTCGGTGCCGGTCGTCTTGCATCTGCTGGCTACTGTGCCGACTCTTCAGCACGGTCTGGTAATGGTGCAGGCCGAAGTCGCCGACCGGATGTGCGCGCCGCCCGGCAGCCGGGTCTACGGCGTGCCGTCGGCGAAGCTGGCGTGGTTCGCGGCGGCCCGGCGGGTCGGCTCAGTGCGACGGGCCGTTTTCTGGCCCGTGCCGCGGGTGGACTCCGGGCTGGTGGAACTCGTTCGGCACTCGCCGGAGGCCGCCGAGCGGTTGCGGGGCGGAGCGGGCCAGAAGGAAACGTTCGCGGTCATCGACGCCGCATTCGCGCAGCGCCGCAAGACGCTACGGACGGCGCTGGCTGGCTGGGCCGGCTCGGCGGCTTCGGCGGAGGCGCTGCTGCGCGGCGTCGGCATCGATCCTGCGCTACGCGGGGAGGCCTTGAGCGCCGGGGACTTCGCGCAGATCGCAGCAGGCGCGAGCGCGGCTGCCCGGCCCGATAGCATCGGCACGTCGTGATCACAGCAATCAGGCCTGTTCCGGCCGCCGTGACGGTGCGCGTACCGGCCAAGGTCAACCTCCAGCTCGCTGTCGGGCCCGTGCGCGACGACGGCTATCACCCGCTGGTCACGGTGTTCCACGCGGTGTCACTGCACGACGAGGTCATGGTGCGGCCCGCGGCCAAGATGGCGCTGGCCGTGAGCGGCGAGGACGCGGGCGCGGTGCCAGCCGACCGGTCGAACCTTGCCTGGCGGGCAGCCAGTGCGCTGGCGAAGGCCGCCGGGGTGCGTGGCACCGATGCGGCGGTCCGGATCGAGATCCGCAAGCGGATCCCCGTCGCGGCCGGCCTCGCCGGTGGCAGCGCGGACGCGGCCGCGACGCTGGTGGCGTGCAACGAGCTCTGGCAGGCGGGCCTGTCACAGCGCGACCTCGCCGAGGTAGCCGCGGCGCTGGGCAGTGACGTGCCGTTCTCGCTGATCGGCGGTACCGCCGTAGGCCGCGGGCGGGGCGAGCAGCTGACGCCGGCGCTGGCGGCCGGCAGCTATCACTGGGCGCTGGCCTTCAGCAGCACTGGATTGTCGACCGCCGACGTGTACAGGACGTGCGACCGGCTGCGGGCGGCGCGGTCGGCAGCCGGGGCCAAGCCGCCAGCCGAGCCGTCGCTCAGCAACGAGCTGATGACTGCGCTGCGGTCCGGTGAGCCGGCCAGGGTCGGGCCGCTCCTGACGAACGACCTGCAGCCCGCCGCCCTGTCGCTCCAGCCGGATCTGCGTCGCACGCTTACTGCCGGGCGCGAGCATGGGGCGCTCGGTGCGATCGTGTCCGGCTCCGGGCCCACCTGCGCATTCCTGGCCAGGGACGCTGCGCACGCGCGCGAGCTGGCCGTGCTGCTCACCGGTGCGGGCGTCTGCCGAGCGGCCGCGCGAGCGAGCGGACCCGTTCCTGGCGCAACGATCGTGCGGGACGGCGGACGGTCGTGAGTCATCCGGCCGGCACCCGGATTGGCGTCAATCTCGTCAATCTGGAGCGGGCGAGCAAGGCCTACCACGAGCGCGTGCTGCTCGACCAGGTGTCTCTGGGCGTGTCGGCGGGCCAGCGGATCGGCGTCGTGGGCCGCAACGGTGCCGGCAAGACGACGCTGCTGGCCGCGCTGGCCGGCACGGCGGTGCTGGACTCCGGTCGCGACACCCGTGGCCGCGACGTCAGGATCGGGTACCTGCCGCAGGCGCAGCAGCTCGCCGGTACGGTCGGCGACCTTGTCTTCGGCACGGCGGCCGAGCACGAGTGGGCCGCTGACCCGCGAAGCCGCGCCGTGGTGGCAGGGCTGCTCGGTGGCATCGACGCGGGCGCCGACGTGCGGACGCTCTCGGGCGGCGAGCAGCGCCGCACCGGGCTTGCGGCCCTGCTGCGCGGCAGCTACGACCTGGTGCTGCTCGATGAGCCCACCAACCACCTAGACATCGAGGCGATCACCTGGCTGGCGGGCTACCTGCGGCAGCAGGCTCCGACCTATGTGGTGGTCACGCACGACCGGTGGTTCCTCGACGAAGTGACGGAGGAGACCTGGGAGGTCGCCGACGGGCAGGTGCACGCGTACGAGGGCGGATACTCCGCGTACGTCCTTGCCAGGGCGGAACGGGCCCGGCTCGCTGCCGCGGCCGACCAGCGCCGACGGAACCTGCTGCGGAAAGAGCTTGCCTGGCTGCGCCGCGGCCCGCCCGCCCGGACCAGCAAGCCGAGGTTCCGGATCGAGGCGGCGAACGAGCTCATCGCCGGCGAGCCGCCGCCGCGGGACGGTGTGGAGCTGGCCCGGCTGGCGTCCGCGCGGCTGGGAAAGACGGTCATCGAGCTGGAGGACGTGTCGGCTGCCGTGTCCAGCAGCGGGCCCCGTGGGCCAGCGGGGCCGTCCCCCCGGTTGCACAGTGGCCGCAGCCTGCTCGATCACGTCAGCTGGCAGCTCGGGCCCGGTGACCGGGTCGGCATCGTGGGCGTCAACGGCACCGGGAAGACGACGCTGCTACGGCTGCTGGCAGGGCTGCTGCCGGTCCCGTCAGGAGGTTCCGGGGGGTCGTCCCCCCGTGCAGCGCAGCCGTCGGGCGGTGCGGTCACCACAACGGGCCGGGTGGTCACGGGCGCGACCGTGCAGATCGGGATGCTGACTCAGGAGCCGACCGACGTCGATCCGGATCTGCGGGTGCTGGAAGCGGCCGAGCGGGTACGCGGGTCCGCAGTGGTGGGGCGGCGCGAGCTTTCGGTCAGCCAGCTGCTAGACCGGCTCGGCCTGCGGTCCGACCGGCAGTGGGCCAGGGTGGCGGACCTGTCCGGCGGTGAGCGGCGGCGGCTCCAGTTGCTGTTGCTGCTGCTTGCCGAGCCCAACGTGCTGCTTCTGGACGAGCCGACGAACGACCTGGACATCGAGACGCTAACCGAGGTCGAGGACCTGCTCGACGGGTGGGCGGGCTCGGTCGTGGTCGTCAGCCACGACCGCTACTTCCTGGAGCGCGTGACCGACCACGTGCTGGCGCTAGTGGACGGAAACCTCGCCTACCTGCCCGGCGGCGTGGACGAGTACCTGCGGATGCGAACCGCGCTGTCGGCGGCCGGTAGCGCGCCGGGCCCGGCCGCGCCGGTGACTCCAGCTGGTCCGGCTGGCCCGGCTGGCCCGGCTGGCCCGGCCACCGGAATCTCGGTGGCAGCCCGGCAGCGGGCCGGGCAGAAGGAGCTGGCCAGGCTGGAGCGGCAGATCACGAAGCTCACCGAGACAGAGACGCAGCTGTCTGCGGACCTGGCAGCTCATGCCAGGGACTACACCAGGCTCGTGGAACTCGGCGCGCAGCTGCGTGCGGTCCAGGACGAGCGGGCCGGTCTCGAGGAGCGGTGGCTCGAGGTAGCTGAGGAGATTAGCTAGGCGTCGGCAGGTTCCGTGCGAGCGGGCTCCGCGGGCGAATTATGCGTCGGCGGGCGCTGAGCCAGCGGGCCCGGCGCTGGCGGGAACGGTGTCGAACGGCGCGAGCAGGATGCGCAGCAGCCTGGCCAGTTCCTGCCTCTGATCGAGGGCCAGCCCGTCCAGCAGGCCGCGTTCCCGCGCCAGCAGGTCGGCCATGGCGGCGTCGACGCGGCCCAGCCCCTCGCCGGTGAGCTCCACCAGCACACCGCGCTTGTCCTGCGGGTCAGGGTGGCGGCGCACCAGGCCCGTGGCCTCGAGCCGGTCGATGCGGTTCGTCATGGTGCCGGACGTGACCAGCGTCGCGCGCAGCAGCGCACCGGGGCTGAGCTGATACGGCGAGCCCTGGCGGCGCAGCGCTGCGAGCACGTCGAACTCCCATGGCTCCAGCCCGTGGGCGGCGAACGCAGCTCGCCTGGCCCGGTCCAGGTGCCGGGCCAGCCGCGACACGCGGCTCAGCACCTCGAGCGGAGCCACGTCCAGGTCGGGCCGCTCTTCCCGCCACCTGGCGACGATGCCGTCGACCTCGTCGCTGACCAGTCGGCTCTCCTGCACCATGCTGCGGAGCATATCTCTTGACATCGAGACTTCGAGCACGATAGACATGGGCAAGTATCTCGACATCAAGATACCGTGCTGCTGGCGCGTCGTCACGGCGCACCTCAGGACACTCTTGTGGTGTGGCTGACGCTCTCGCGCCTGTTGCGACCCGGTCGCACTAGGCGCCGCCAGCGGGTGGCAGGGTTACTGGCGACGGAGGCGGGCGACATGTGGGATCCGGGGCAATACCTGCACTTCGCGGACGAGCGGTCGCGCCCGTTCTTCGACCTCGCGGGCCGGATCGCGGCCCGGAGTCCCGGTTACGTGGTCGACCTGGGCTGCGGACCTGGTCAGCTGACGGTCTCGCTGGCGGAGCGGTGGCCGGAGGCGGCGGTGCTCGGCATCGACTCGTCGGCGGAAATGATCCGGGCCGCTGCTGCGGCGGGATACGACGGTGGTGAACTCCGCGGCCGGCTGAGTTTCGCGGTCGGGGATGTCAGGGACTTCAAGCCGGACCGGCCGGCGGACGTGATCATCTCCAACGCGGTGCTGCAGTGGGTGCCTGATCACCTCAGCCTGCTGCCGCGATGGGCCAGTTACCTGGCGCCGGGTGGCTGGCTTGCCTTTCAGCTGCCAGGCAACTTCGACCAGCCAAGCCACGCGGTGCTGCGCGAGCTGGCCCGCTCGGACCAGTGGCGGGGGCGGCTGGCCGGCGTGGAGCTCAATCGGCAGGCCGGGGATCCCGCCGCCTATCTGGACCTGCTGACCAGGGGCGGGCTCGTCGTCGATGCGTGGGAAACCACGTACCTGCACGTCCTGGCAGGGCCCGACCCCGTGACCGAGTGGTACAGGGGGACAGGGCTGCGCCCGGTGCTCTCGGCGCTAGCGCCGCTCGATGCGGAGGAGTTCGTCCGCCAGTACGGGGAGCGGGTACGCGCTGCCTATCCCGCTTCCTCGTACGGCACCGTGCTGCCGTTCCGGCGGGTGTTCGTGGTGGCGCAGAAGCGAGGAGAGACGCAGGCGTGACGCCAACTGCGCCAGGGTCACTGACCTTGGCGCAGCTGACTGGTGGCCGCAGCCGACAGCCGCGGTTTGGGGTCAAGCTCGCGCAGCCCGTTCCAGGCAAGGTTCACCAGGTGCGCGGCCATCTCCTCGAGGCCCGGCTTGCGCGCGTCGAGCCACCACTGGCCGGCCGATGCGACCATGCCGACAAGCATCTGCGCGTAGACCGGAGCCAGGGCAGGGTCATAGCCTCGCTTCTCGAGCACGTCGCCGAGGATGTACTCGACCTGGCTCGCGATGTCGCTGATCAGGCTCGCGAAGGTGCCTGACCCGGAGGTCGGGTTGGAGTCGCGGACCAGGATCCGGAAGCCGTCGGAGTTCTCCTGGATGTAGCGGAGCAGCTGCACCGCGGCCAGTTCGAACTTGGCCATCGTGTCCTCGCCCTCGAGGAGCCTGGTGCCCATGCTGAGGAACCGCTCGACCTCGCGATCGACGACGACGGCGTACAGGCCCTCCTTGCCGCCGAAATGCTCGTAGACAACCGGCTTGGAGACGCCCGCCTGGGCAGCAATCTCCTCGATGGAGGTGCCGTCCAGGCCACGCTCGGCGAATAGCCGCCGGCCGATGTCGAGGAGCTGCTCACGCCGTTCCTTGCCGGTCATCCGCCGACGGCCCTGTGCCGATTGACTTGTCACCATTCCATCTTGGCCGCTTATGCCTCCTCGGGGCGAATTGGTTCCGCGGCGGGCCGGGTGAGTTCGGCGTGCCGGGTCATCGACCCGAGGCGGCGGGTCCCGAGCTGCTTTTTGGTCAGCTTGGCCTGGTCCGGCCACCGGACGTCATAGGCCCAGCCGAGCTTCTCAGCGAACCAGATCAGCCGGCCCGCTGTGTCAATCTGGCCGCGCAGGGCGCCGTGCCGGGCGCAGGTCGGGTCGGCGTGGTGAAGGTTGTGCCAGGACTCGCCAAACGACAGGATCGCCAGCCAGTTGACGTTCCTAGACTTGTCCCTGACATCGAACTCCTCTTTGCCGAAGGTGTGGCAGATGGAGTTGATCGACCAGGTCACGTGGTGCAAGAAGGCGACGCGCACCAGGCTAGCCCAGAAGAACGCGGTGAGAGCGCCCTGCCACGACCAGGACCACAGCCCGCCGATCAGGGCGGGCGCGAGTAGAGACACGGCGACCAACGTGCCGAAGCCCCTGGAGATACGGACAATCCTGGAGTCGGCGAGCAGGTCCGGGCAGAACTTCTGCTTCGAGGTGCGATTGGCGTCGAACATCCAGCCGATGTGCGCCCAGACGAGGCCCTTGGTGAGGGCCTTCCAGTCATCCCCGAACCGCCACGGCGAGTGCGGGTCGCCCGCGCGGTCGCTGTACTTGTGATGGCGCCGGTGGTCGGCCACCCAGTTCAGGATCGGTCCCTCGATCGCGAGGGAGCCGGCGATGGCGAGCGCGATTCGCAGGCTCGGCTTGGCCTTGAAGGAAAAATGCGTGAAGTAGCGGTGAAAGCCCATCGCGATGCCGAGCCCGGATACGTAGTAGAAGACCACCGCGAGGATCACGTCGTGCCATCCGAGCCCCCAGCCCCATGCGATGGGAATTGCGGCGATGAGCGCGAGCATCGGGACCGCGACGAAGACGCCAACGAGGATCCTCGCGCCGACCCCATTCGGAGTGTCGCTAAAGTCGCTGAGGGGTGCCCTCGGGGACGTGTCAACCGTCTGAGGCGACGTGGTGGAGCTGGCGTCGATGGTGCCCTGGTTCGTCTGAGGCGACGTGGTGGATCTGGCGTCGATGGTGCCCTGGTTTGTCATGTCAGAGACAGTGGTCATGGGATCCTCGCCTGGCACTGGTGCAGGTCGTCCGTGCGGTAAGCGCTCCGCAGCGCCGTGGGCAAGGGCCACGCAGATACGCTTACGTAACCGTAACCTACGAAACCGTAGGTTGCACTGCCAGCCGGCAAAATTTTGCCAGCAGTGCGATGAACGGGTGTGGGGTTGTGTGTCCTGCGACCTACCCATCCCGGTGGCCGCCATGCGTGCCGTGTCGGGCTACCCGGTTTGTCGGTGGCTCGATCTAATATTCGAATATGACGAATCAGATCTCATTTCTGCAGTTACGCGAGCAGGCCACTGCGCTGCGGCTGGCGGGCAAATCACTGCGCCAGATTAAAGAAATCACCGGGGTCACGAGCAATAGCGTGCTCAACGAAGCCGTGCGAGGCGTGCCGCCGGCCGAGTGGACCCGACGACCTCGGGCCAAGGACGATGTGCGCGAGAAAGCCCGGGAGTTGCGAGCCTGCGGCTACAGCATGCTTGAGATCGCTGCCGAGCTTGGCGTGTCGAAGAGTTCAGCATCGCTTTGGACACGCGACATGCCGCGCGTGGGCAGGATCAGCGATGAGGAGATCCGAGCCCGCAAGTCGGCCAATGCCAGGGCGTTCTGGGCGGTTGAGTCGCCCCGGCGCGCGATAAGGCGTCAAGCCATCAGCGAACGAGCGGCTTCGGACATCGGAGCGCTTGCAGATCGCGAGGTCCTCATTGCGGGCGCCGTTGCGTACTGGTGCGAGGGCACCAAGGACAAGCCATACCGTCGGCGCGAGAACAGGGTCGCCTTCATCAATAGCGACCCCAAGCTGATCTTGTTCTTTCTGCGGTTCCTAGCGGTGGCGGGTATTGATCGTGAGCGCATCTATTGCCGCGTATCCATCCACGAAAGTGCAGACGTCGCGCGCGCCGAGCGGTTCTGGCGGCAGGTCACCCAGTTGCCGGACGATCAATTCAGACGGCCAACGCTGAAGCACCACAACCCGGCGACCATCCGGAAGAACACAGGTGACAGCTACCACGGCTGCCTGGTCATCACAGTGCGCAAAGGCCTTGAGCTCTACCGGCAGATAGAAGGCTGGGCTTCGGCAGCTATGGCAGCGCCACGCCTTACAGCGAGCTCGTCCGCTGGTGAGGAATCGAACTCAAACGTTGCTCCCAGGGGAGGACTCGAACCTCCAACACAAGATCCAAAGTCTCGCGTGTTACCGAATTACACCACCTGGGAATGATAAGCCCGAATTAGCCCACTGGAAGGCGGGTAACTGATCACGAGGTTACCGTGATCCGTGATGCCTAGCTGCGCGCCGGAGCATCTGCGGGCGCCCGGCGGGCTATCGCCGTTTGTGGCACGATCGTGAGCGGTGCCTCATCACGAGCTAATGTCTGCCCAGGCGGACCTAAGTCAGGTAACCGGCCGGTATCCTGCCGATGTCAGGAGAGTGACATCCGTCCTGCGCCGCGTCCTCCGGCACGAGCCGTAACGATCCCCTGGCGACTCCCGTCAGGGACACTCCGCAGCGACCACCAGCGATACCGAGGAGCCGAGCCCGAGTGACACCTGACGGTCCGGCCGCCGTCATCGTCCTGGCGGCAGGCGAGGGCACCCGGATGCGCACGAGCATGCCGAAGATGCTCAACGAGGTGTGCGGCCGCGCGATGCTCGGGCACGTCGTGGCCGCGGCA
>Ga0126381_100009961_pt1 | contig 10681 bp, 7 predicted proteins | sample PanSoiMetPlot_28_FD_96465 | JGI IMG/M metagenome (GOLD analysis project Ga0126381, IMG submission 96465) | Tropical forest soil microbial communities from Panama - MetaG Plot_28 | ecosystem: Environmental > Terrestrial > Soil > Tropical forest > Bulk soil | place: Panama | collected 2016-02-17
ACAGAAGGGGCCACGGCATTGGCCGATAGCCGTTCGCTACGCCGGGCAGCCCTCTTGCATAAAGTACCGTACTACACCACTCTTTCGGGGGCCGTCGCTGCAGCGCAGGGCATCAGGGCCTATCTCGGGGGCGACCTCGAGGTATGTGCGCTGCAGACCTATTTCGGGGCCGAATCTGACCATGCGCCATCCGAGCATGCGTCAGAGCGGTCACAGCGACGGCACGTGTAGAGCCATTTTCCACGTCGCGCGGCCGGGCGATGCTTCGGTCCGCGACCGGATTTTTGACTCTGCCTGAGGAGGTTTTTGAGTGATGGAAAAAATTCCGATGACGGCAGAGGGCTACTCGGCATTGGAGTCCGAGCTCAAGCACTGCCAGCAGGTAGAGCGGCCTCGAATTATCCAGCAGATCACCGACGCCCGCACTCACGGCGATCTTTCGGAAAACGCCGAATATCATGCGGCGAAGGAAACCCAATCGATCAATGAGGGCCGCATCGCGGAGCTCGAAGACAAGCTCGCGCGCGCGGAAGTTATTGATGTATCGAAGCTTTCTGGCGACACCATCACCTTTGGCGCGACCGTGACCTTGATCGACGAGGACACCGACAAAAAGACGGTATGGCAGATCGTCGGCGAGCCGGAGGCCGACGCTAAGAAAGGCAAGATTTCCATTACCTCGCCGCTCGCGCGCGCGCTGGTCGGCAAGAAGAAAGGCGCACAGGTCGAGGTGGTTACGCCAGGCGGCGCCAAGGCGTACGAAGTCATGAAAGTCGAATGGAAATAGGCTGCCGGGCGCGGATTTCCCGGTCTTTTGGCAATGGCCGGGGCCATCCCGGCCATGAGCCGACACCCCCTCCCGCCCCCCTGTGGACCCGGGGGGGTTGCGCGGCTTGCATAGCTCCCCAGAATCCTTAGATAGGAACCATTGCGCTGGCTTTAGCGCCAAGTTCCATCACGCCCATTTTGCGCCCGGGCATCAGGCAGATCGATCGCCTCCTCTGCCGCAACGATCGGGGTCAGGCCGGTGCCCACCTCCAAGAACGCAAAGGTTGTCCGGGCTAAGCTCGTGATCGTCGGATCTGGCCCTGCCGGTTATACGGCGGCGATCTATGCCGCGCGCGCCATGCTCGATCCGATTCTGATCCAAGGCATCACACCCGGCGGGCAGCTCACGATCACCACCGACGTCGAGAATTATCCCGGCTATGCCGAAGTTATCCAGGGCCCCTGGCTCATGGAGCAGATGCAGAAGCAGGCCGCGCATGTCGGCACCAAGCTCGTTGCCGATCACGTCAATAAGCTCGATTTGGCGCGGCGCCCGTTTCGCCTCGAATGCGATTCCGGCGACGTCTATCTCGCCGACACGCTTATTCTCGCGACCGGTGCCCAGGCGCGCTGGCTCGATCTGCCCTCGGAGCAGAAATTCCGCGGCTATGGCGTCTCTGCTTGTGCCACCTGCGATGGGTTTTTCTATCGCGGCAAGGAAGTCTTGGTGATCGGCGGCGGCAATACCGCGGTCGAGGAGGCGCTGTTTCTCACCAACTTTGCCAGCAAGGTCACGCTGGTCCATCGCCGCGACACGCTGCGCGCGGAGCGGATTTTGCAAGAGCGGCTCTATCAGAATCCGAAAATTTCGGTTTTTTGGAATACCGTCCTGGAGGACGTGCGCGGCACGGACCATCCGCTCAAAGTCACCGGAGCGGTCTTGCGCAATCTCAAGACTGGCGAGACCACGGAGCGCCCGGTCGACGGCATCTTCGTTGCCATCGGTCATTCGCCGGCGACCGAACTCGTTGTGGGCCAAGTGGAGATGAAGCCGTCGGGTTACGTCAAGACGGCCCCGCATTCCACCGCGACATCGGTACCGGGCCTATTCGCCGCCGGCGATGTCACCGACGATATCTATCGCCAAGCGGTCACCGCAGCCGGACTCGGCTGCATGGCCGCGCTCGAGGCGGAGCGATTTCTTGCGGCCCACGGCGAGGCCGAACCGCGCATGGTCACTGAGGTGGCGGCAGAGTGAGCTCCACCGTTTCGACGCGCGGTCACGCGGGAAGCATGCAAATGGACTGGGACAAGCTGAAGGTATTTCACGCTGCGGCTGAAGCCGGCAGCTTCACGCATGCCGGCGAGCAGCTCGGGCTGTCGCAATCGGCGGTGTCACGGCAGGTCAGCGCGCTCGAACAGGAGCTCGCGGTTTCCCTGTTTCATCGCCATGCGCGCGGCTTGATTCTCACCGAGCAGGGCGAACTCCTTTTTCGCACCGCGCATGACGTGTTCATGAAGCTGGAAGCGGCGCGCGCCAAGCTGACCGACAGCCGCGAGCGCCCGAACGGCGATCTGCGGGTAACGACGACCCCCGGCATCGGTGTGCATTGGCTCACGCCGCGGCTCGGCGAGTTCACTGAACTCTATCCGGACGTCCACATCACGCTGCTCACTACCGACGAGGAGCTCGACCTCGCCATGCGCGAGGCGGACGTTGCCATTCGTCTGCGCCAGCCGACCCAGCCCGACCTCATCCAGCGCAAGCTCTTTTCGGTGCACTTCCACGTCTACGCGTCGCCGGAATATCTCAAGAAATTCGGCACGCCGCGCACGCTGGAGGATCTCGACAATCACCGCACCCTGGTGATGGGCGGCAATGTGCCGCCCTACCTGCAGCGTTCGCGCTGGCTGATCGAAGTCGCACGCGACGGCAAGGGGCCGCGCGTGCCGCACCTTGTCATCAACAACATCCTCGGCATTTTGCGCGCTTGTCAGCGCGGGCTCGGCATCGCCATGCTGCCGGATTATCTGGTGGAGGAAAACGGCGGCCTCGTGCAGCTGTTCGGCGAAGGCGATGCGCTCGCGCTCGACGCCTATCTGGTCTACCCGGAAGAGCTTAAGACGGTTGCGCGCGTGCAAGCATTCCGCGACTTTCTTGTCGCCAACGCGCAGCGTTGGAATTTTTAAAGGCTCCGTTCGTCGTCCTGAGGTGCGAGCAAAGCGAGCCTCGAAGGATGACAACCCCAACCGGTCACCCTTCGAGGGCCGCTTCCCGGCCACCTCAGGGTAACGGACGCGAGATCTACCTCTGCGCCTTCGCATGGCTGGCATGTGCGCGCCCGGATTGTGGGTACCTAACGCCGACTGCATAGTGCGCGGGCGCTGCGTGGCGAGGCTGTCGTGTTCCTCCCAAGTTTGACAGCCTGTCCGCAGCCGTTGTTCCCCTCTGGAAGTATCGCCGGCGCCCCACGCCGGCTCACTATACCGGGCCCTTACGGGCCCGGTTTTATTTGGAATGAGCTACATCTTCCGCTCATTCCCGCGAAAGCGGGAATCCAGAATGATCATTTTGTGAAAGACCTGGGTCCCCGCTTGGGACGAACGGACCGAACAGGCTGCACTAATCGTCAATTCGGATCGAGGCCCTTCGCTTTGACGACGGCCTTGGCGGCGGGAGAGCGAAGAAAATCGACCAAAGCGCGAGCAGCTTGCGGCTGCGATGCTCCGGTCGGCACGAAGGCGGTGAATTGCGTAACGCTTTGCACGGCCGCTGGCAGCGGCCCGGCGATATCGACGCCCGGCACAGCCAATAGCTCGGCCATTTGTTGGATGCCGATTTCCGCCTCACCGCGCTCGACGATAAGCCCGACGAGCCCGCTCGGCCCGCCGCTGCCATAGATCGCTTTGTTGGCGATCGCCGCCGCGATGCCGAGCTCGGCAAACACTTTGGCCATGTGCGCACCACTCGCGCCGCCGCCGACCGGTTTGCTCAGCGCAATCGATTTCGCGCTCAGGACCGCATGCTTGAATGATTCGGCCGAAGACAGATCAGGTCGCGGCGCGCCTTTGGCAACGCACACCCCGATGAAAGACCGCGCAATATCCGTGAGGCTTTCGGCGGTGCCGCGCCCGCGCCCGACCGCATCTTGCGCGCCGGCGCGTGTCACGATCGCAAGATCCGATATTTCGCCCTCGGCAAGGCGCCGCTCGAGCACCAAGGACGGGCCGAGCGTGAGCGCCAGCCGATAAGTACTCTCGCGCTCGAATGCCGGCGCGAGCTCTTCGAAAGCGGTCTTCATCGCCGTCGTGCTCAAAACAGCAATTTCTTTTGCCACAACTTCCTCCGTTCCCGACGGGCGCGATAGACCTGCAAACGGCCGATTGCCACCGCCGCCCGCCAGGGGCGAATTTTTTGCAACGCCGCAATCAACTCTGTGTGATTTATCGCCGCTTTGTCATCAAATAATTTACCGGGCCAGCGTTTACCCTCAAATCGCGCTACAATATGTCTGGTCCAAATGCCTGGACCAAGAGGCACGCCGCCGCGAGATATAGACCCGGGGAGAACGACGGATGTATACGCGCAGATATTTGCTTTACGCCGGTACCGCCGCGGCCACGCTCATCATCGCACGCCTGACGCGCCCGCATGCGGCGACCGCCGAAAGCCGCACCTACGAAGTTACCCATAGCGACGAAGAGTGGCGCAAGCTGCTCACGCCCGAGCAATATCATGTGCTGCGCCACGAGGGCACCGAGCGGCCATTCACCAGCGCGCTCAATAACGAGCATCGTCCCGGCACGTTCAGCTGTGCCGGCTGCGACCTGCCGCTCTACTCATCGAAAACGAAATTCGAAAGCGGCACCGGCTGGCCAAGTTTCTGGGCGCCACTGGAGCATGCGGTGGACGAGAGCGAGGATCGCACTTTCGGCATGCTCCGCACCGCGGTGTCGTGCCATCGCTGCGGCGGCCATCTTGGTCACGTGTTCACCGACGGGCCGAAACCGACCGGGCTGCGCTACTGCATGAACGGCGTTGCGTTGAAATTCACGGCGGCACCGGCGGGATCGAGCTAGTCGAGCGCTCGTCATGGCCGGACTTGTTCCGGCCATCCACGTCTTGCTTCACAACATCTAAGACGTTGATGGCGCGCGCGACACTTTATGAGTTGGAGAATTTATAAAGCCAGCATCTTGAGGTGAACGACGTTCACCCTCTCACACCCCGCCGCCGTCGCCGATGACCGAATACGGCGCCCAGAACAGCGGGTGCGCGTAGCTGTAGATGGTGCGGCCGGAACGGTCGGTCGCGCCCGGTCCGTCGAGCAGCGCCACCATGGCCTGCCGCAACGCTTCGCCGCGCGAGAGCGCCGCATCGTCGCGCTGGCGGCGGAACAGGTCGGTGATCAATTCGCGCGCCGAAGCCGAATGCACTGACCAATTGGTGACCAGAAGCGCGCGCGTGCCGGCATAGAAGAACGCGCTGCCTAATCCCGACGCCGCTTCAGCGCCGGCGCCGGCACCGGCCGCGGTGTTGCACGCCGAAAGAACGACCCAGTCGGCATCGAGCTTGAGCGCGAGAATTTTCTCCATGGTGAGAAGACCGTCGCCCTTGACGCCGGCGATTTCAGGCGCGGTGAGCGCCAGAGCGGGCTGCGTCAACCCATCGAGATCGCCGGGGACAAGGCCATGCGTAGCAAAGGCGACGATGCGGTAATGCGCGAGATCGAGCGTCTCGACATTTTGTTGGTTGGCCGCCTTGCCGAGATAAAGCGCCTTTGCCGGATCGACGTCCAGTGCACTTGCCACTGACATCAATTCATGACGCGTGTCAGGCAGGCGCGGCAGCATGGCCAGCGTGGCAGCATCCGCTTCTTCGGTGTGCGGCGCGGCGCGCAGCCGCAGCGGCATTCCGCGCGTGACATTCTCGGCATCGCCGCCGGTCGCCGCGGCGACTTGCACCGGCGCGGCTTGTTCGCTTTCGGCCTCCGCGGCCTCGTCGGCATTGAAATAGGGATCACCGAAGCCGATTAATTTGTCGCGCGTCGGCGAGCCGCGCGGCAGGCGCCGCAACGTCACGATCGCGGACGCCGACGGCACGATCGTCACCGCATGGCTGCGCGCCAGCCAGGCGACATCGCGATAGCCGGAGAACAACGGCTTGGCAGCAAGATCGATTTGCGCCGGCGCGGTGGGGAGCAGGCTCAGCGGCAACTCCCCGAGCGCGCCGTTTGTGACGACGATCAGGCTCTTGGCCGGCCGCCAAGCCGACTCGACGGGCTTGAGCAGTGACTCGTAAAGCTCGTAAGCGAGCCCAAGATCGAACGCCGGAATGTCCGAGACCATCGTGCCCTGCGGCTCGAGCGCCTGGCGCAGCCGGCGCACTTTCGCCTCAAGCTCGTGCGCGGTGCCGGGCACGCTGGCAAAGGCCACGTCGCCGTCCTTGGGCACCGCCCACACGAAACTCGCGTTCTGCCCGAAATAGTAGGACAAGAGCGCCTCGCCGGGCCGCATCGCATTCCTGATTTCATCGACGGTCGGCGACTTCGGATCGATCAGATCGGCATAGGACGGGAAGCGCCGCTTGATTTCCTGCTGCGCGGTCTTGCGATCGGCGCGCAGCTTCTCGATCGCGGCAGAGGTCGCGCGCACCGTCTGCTCGTCGCGCTGGTCCGACGGCAACGCCAATAAGTTATTGAGCGTGCCGAGCGCGGCGCCGATCTGCTTGCCGAGATTCTGCTCGTTGCGCACGAGCTCGGCGAGCGCGGGGTCCTTCGCCACCATGCGCGCGCTCGAATCGGCAAGCGCCTTTTGCACCGCACGGCCGCGGATCGCGTCGGCAAGCCGGAACGTCTCGACGGCGACGTCGTTCGACTTCGTCGCATTGCGGGCGAGCACGGCAATATAGGCCTCGACGGCGCGTTGCAGCCGCGCGCTGCGCGCCGCGACAACGGTCGGATCGTCGTCCTCGGCATTGTCGCGCGGTCCCATGAGGATCGGGATAGCGGCCTTGAATTCGCGGATCGCGTCGGCGTCGCGGCCGGCCCGCGCATATCCACTGGCGAGCGTACCGCGCGCGGCCGCTGTATCGAAGCTGTTGGCGCCGGTGCGGCTCACTTGCTGCTTGACCAGCGCCGTGGCGGCGGCGATTCCGGCGTCGACCTGCCCGGATGCGTAGAGCGCCGCGATGCGCGAGCCGTTGAGCTCAAATACTTCGCGTTGCTGCGCCGGCCATTGCGCCATGGCCTTGTCGAGCTGGGCGTAAAATTCGCTCGCCTCCTTCATCTTGCGTTGCAGCACGAGAACGTTGCCGAGGCTCGAAAGGATCGACGCGCTCAACGGCGATTCATCGGCAATGCCGATCGTGCGCTGCACCTCAAGCGCCGAACGGCCAAGCTGTTCAGCTTCCTTGTAGCGCCCTTGCTCGACCAGGATCCCGGCCAGCCCGACAATGAAAGTAGGGGTGGTCGGCGCGTATTTGCCTTGCAGGTTGAGGATGCCGAGGAGCGATTGGCGCGCATCCGCTTCGGCGGCGGCAAGCTTGCTTTGCTTCACCTCGTTGCGCGCGACCGCAAGCAAATGGCCGTCCGCGGCGGCAAGAAATTGCTCGCGCGGCGGCACCGGCGGATCGTAGCGCGCCAGGTCCTTTACCGCAGTGCGCCGAAACGCCTCGGCGCGTCGATAAGCGGTCTCGGCTTCGGCATATTGGCCGCGTGCTTCGAATACCAATCCGCGCGCGGCGTCGGCATCGGCCTCCCAGCCATGGCCATAGACCGCATAGCTCGTGCGCCAACTCGGATTGGGGCTGCCGCGCGCTTCTTGGACCATCGCCTCCGCGCGATTGGCGTAAGCGTTGGCCTGACTGACGTCGCCCATCGACACCAAGATCTGGGCGATGAAGCGCAGCGAGGAGATGAGCGTGCCGCGCCGGCCAGGCACTGCGCCTTCGCCGACTTGCTCTTGCAACATGGCGATCGCGTCTTTGCGATCTCCCGTCGCTTGGTATTGCTGGGCAACCAGTCGGCGCGTCCGCGCCAGAAATCGCACATCCATTCCATGCTTGGCGATGTCGAGCGCCTGCAAGCTGTCGGCGAGCGCATCTTTGTTGCGGGCGAGCAAGGCCCGCGCCCCGGCGCGGTCGAACAGAAATTGCGCAAGCTGCGGCCCCGCCAGGTTTTTCGCAGGGGTGCCGTTGGCGAGCGCTCTGAGCTTAGTGATCTGCGCCTCGTCGGGTTTTTCGCTGTCGAGGATGGCGGTGATATCCGCAATCGTGCGCGGCGGGGCGACGAACGAGGTGCGAATTTCGATTGGAACGTCCCCAGCGGCGTCGGCCTTGGGCGCTGCGGGCGCGGCAACGCCTGCGGCCTGCTTCTGTTCTTCGCGGATAACGCAAGGGCGCACAATCGCGGCGCCGCAAGCCTGTTTCGCTTTTTCCAGTTCGGGGCCGGCGACCGAACGCGGATTGCCGACCTTGCCGCGTACGCAGGTACGCAGCTCCTCCATATGCGCCTGCTTGCAAGATTCGATGATCTGCTCGTGGCTGGCGGCGAATGCCGGCTGTAGCGAGGCGAGTTGGGGAAATGCGGCAACCGCGAGCACCGCTATTGCGCAGCGCACGCGCTTTATCCCCGACAGGAAATTGAGGCGATCGGACATGCCGTTGCCCGAAGCAGGGACACCTGTCACCGCGGGGAGAGTTTAGATCACTCTAGCGTCACCAACAAGGCGGCGCGCGGCGTCTCACTCGATGACCTCGTTAGCGAGCGCGAGGAATTCGGTTGGCAAATTAATCCCGGTCGCGAATTCTAAGTCCCGATCCTAATCTCAGCCACAAGCCCGCGCAGCGCCGCGACAACGCTCAACGGCACGATGCGACCGGTGCGAGGATTCTCCGACGGGATTCCTTCGATGCTCATCGAAAAGCGCGCCGTGTCGGCATCGACCTCGATGCGGTGCGTATTGCGCGTGAGCGCCGGATCGGCCCAGATTTCGAGCCGCGTCTTGTCCGGCCCGATCCCCGCAAGGCTCAGTGCCGCCGCGACATTGACATTGGCGGGGAAACCGCGCGCCCCCTCGCGCGCGCTGCCGTCAAAGATTCTCTTTGGCTCTTTGAGATCTTTCAGCGAAATGCCGCGCTCGAGAAGGTAAGGCGCGCCTTCGAGCCCGCTCGGCGGTTTGCGCGTGATCATGGTGACGGAATGGATCGTGCCTTCCGCGGCTGCGCGCACCGCGTCGAGGCCAAGAAGCGCACCGGTCGGGGCGAGAACGCGCGCGCCGGCTTGCTTGGCGCGCTCCACCAGATCCCAGTTCGCCAACAATTGCCCGACGCTGAGTGGCATGAATATTTTCGCTTCGTCGATCACAGACAGCGCGACCGGGCGGAATAGAGGCGGCGGCAGGCATTCCACCACGACGTCGCAGGAATTCGCCAAGGCCTCGGCAGGGACAACGGGAATGCGCTCGCCGACGCCAGGCAAATTGCGCCGCGCCTTGTCGCGGTCGCGCACCGCAACGGCGGCAAGAACCAGTCCGGGAATGCCGCCGTCCAGCCGCCGCGCCACGCCAAGGCCGACCGCGCCCAATCCAGCTATTCCGACCTTTAATATGTTGCGCGGCACTATTGGCTCCTTCGGGCTGGCAGGCGGCCATCTGGCCGGATAAAGTCCGTGCCCCACATTACTTGCTTAAAGCACGTATGACGCGCAACAGGCCGAACGGTTCGCCACATGAACGAAGGTAACAAAAGAACTTTCATGACTAATATCAATCCGAACACTTTCACCACGCGTCCTGAGATCGAGGGCACTTTCGGCGTCGTCACCTCGACCCATTGGATCGCCACCGCAGTCGGCATGGGGATATTGGAGAAAGGCGGCAACGCCTTCGATGCCGCCGTGGCGACGGCGTTCACCCTGCAAGTCGTCGAGCCGCATTTGAACGGTCCCGGCGGCGACGTTCCGGCGATCGTCTATGACGTGCGCCGCGGCAAGACCGAAGTGATCTGCGGCCAGGGCGTGGCGCCGGCCGGAGCTACAATCGCGCATTATCGCAGCGAAGGATTGGACCTCGTTCCCGGCACCGGGCTGCTCGCTGCCGTGGTGCCCGGCACGTTTGAGACCTGGATGCTGCTTCTGCGCGATTTCGGCACCATGAAGCTTGCCGAGGTGCTGGCCCCCGCGATCGGCTACGCGCAGAACGGCCATCCGCTGCTCGAGCGCGCCAATGCCACGATCGCCACGGTCGCCGCCATGTTCCGCGAACATTGGCCGACCTCCGCGGCGATCTATTTGCCGAACAACGAGGTCCCGGCGACGGAATCGCTGTTCGCCAACAAATCGCTGGCCGCAACCTATGGCCGTATCGTTAAAGAGGCGGAGAGCGCTGGCGGCGACCGCGTCGCGCAGATCGAACGCGCGCGCCGCGCTTGGAGCCATGGCTTTGTCGCAGAAGCAATCGACCGCTTTTGCCGCATGCAAGAAGTTATGGACTCAAGCGGCGCGCGCCATCGCGGCGTGCTCACCGCAGACGATATGGCGCGCTGGACGCCGCATCACGAAGCGCCGCTGACCTATAATTACGGGCGCTACGCGGTTTGCAAAACTGGGCCGTGGGGACAGGGACCGGTGACCTTGCAACAGCTCGCGCTGCTCAAAGGGTTCGATCTCGACGGACTCGACCCGACCGGCCCCGATTTCATTCATCTGATTGTCGAGGCCTCGAAGCTCGCTTATGCCGATCGCGAGGCATTCTATGGCGATCCCGATTTTGTCAAAGTTCCGATGCCGACGCTATTGTCGGATGCGTACAATTCCGAGCGGCGCAAATTGATCGGCGAAACCGCCTCGCGTGAATTGCGCCCGGGTTCGATCGAGGGCTTCGGCGCGGTCGTCAAGCTGCGGCGCGGACCGGT
>Ga0126381_100009962_pt1 | contig 10681 bp, 9 predicted proteins | sample PanSoiMetPlot_28_FD_96465 | JGI IMG/M metagenome (GOLD analysis project Ga0126381, IMG submission 96465) | Tropical forest soil microbial communities from Panama - MetaG Plot_28 | ecosystem: Environmental > Terrestrial > Soil > Tropical forest > Bulk soil | place: Panama | collected 2016-02-17
CCATCGGATACGACTCGGTGCTCGTCGAGGGGGAAGACGATTGCCGTGCCTACATGGTCGACATGTTTCCTGACTGGCAGGCGCCTGGCGCGACCACCGTCCTGCACGAGAAGCAGGGCGGCTACGCCAACAACAAGCTCTCGCTGCAAGGTCTCCAGGGCAAGGCTGTAGCCGCTGGCGTGCGGATCATACCTGGAACGACCGTCACCGGCCTGCGGGTGGCCGGTGGCGCGGTCACGGCGGTTGAAACAAACCAGGGCATCATCTCCTGCGACCGGCTGATCGTCGCGGCCGGGCCGTGGATACGCGACTTCTGGGCGATGCTCGACCTGCCGGACCGCGTCGACGTCACGGACGCCGCAGGTACCGTCCACCCCGGCCGGCCGATGTGGACATACTGGGCGCTGCAGGAGGGCACGCTTGAGGTCGATCCCGGGGCATTCACGACCAGCACAGGGGACTTCCCGCCGGTGGTGCACGTCGACTCCGACGCCCCGCTCTACGACGACATCGACGGCACGCTGATCACCGACGAGATGTGGGGGATCTACTTCAAGCCCGACTTCGCCTTCGGCGGGGTTCAGGGCGGCGCCGCTCCTTACATCGTCGACCGGCCCGCGGCCGAGGTCGCGATCGACCCGTACGGGCCGGCCAGCCCGGAGTTTGTCGTCGGCGAGGACTTCTCCAGGATGTGGACCTCAGGGCTCGCGCACAGCCTCAAGCGGTTCGCTAAACAGCGCCACTTGTACAGCAAGGAGCCTTCCGGCGGCATCGGTGCGTTCACGCCGGACAGCTTCCCTGTGTTCGACACCTTCCGCGAGAACGCTTATGTGATCGCCGACTCCAACCACGGTTACAAGATGATCGGGGTCGGCGCGCTGGTGGCCAAGGAACTGCTCGGCGAGCCGCAGGCACTGCTCGAGCCGTTCCGGTTCTCCCGCTACAGCACAGGCAAGCTTCACCCGGTCAGCAATTCGCCGTTCCCGTGGAGTTGACACTGCGCCGGGGGCTCCGGGGGTCGTCCCCCCGGGCCAGCAGAGCGGGCTGGCTCAGTTTCCCGGTTGAAAGTGGTCAGCAATCCGCTGGGCGTAGTAGGCCTCCCACGGCTCGGCGGGCTGCTCAGCGGTGTACTGCTTGTCGAGGCTGACCAGCAGGTAGGTCAGCTCACTGCGGACTGGCTTCCGCCCCAGCACTTCTGGGAGCTCGGATAGGTGCACTAGCCAGTCCGCATACCAGCTCGCCCAGTCATCGTCAGCTCCGTCTACGATACGGAATACCCGATGATGGGTCTCACCTGCTTCGTGCAAAAGGCTGCTGATCGATTCCAGCGCGGCCGTCATCTGCTTGCTCCTCCATGCCGTGCGCTCGGCGTTCCGCGGTTTAGCGTATCCACGCTTGCACGGTTCCGGTTAGGAGTGGATACGGTGGCTGGATATGCAGGCACTTCACTGTGCTTTCGCAAGCCGGGCGGGGGGTGGATACGAACGTCACGGTCTCATCGTCTTGCAGGGCGATTACGTTGCCTGCCGGGCTGAAGGTCGCTCCGGCCATGCCGAAGGGCCAGGGCCTGGACAGGCGCGGGCTTTGCAGGGTCGCGGCGTAGGCGTTCCAGCTGCCCGGGACGTCGCCGGCACCGGTCTGGATCAGGACCAGGCCGTCTGGTCCCCAGGTGAGGCTGAGGACCTCCGGTGTGCGCGGGGCGTAGGTCACCAGCGGTGCGCCGCCGGCCAGGACTACTTCCGCCGGTCGGTACACGCTGCTGTTCCCCGCCGCCGCGAGCCACACGGCGATGTGCGCTGACCTGCCGCGGCCGACGATCCCGTCCGATCCGATGTAGGCCGGCGGGCCGGCTCCGGGCCGCGCGCGCTCGTAGGCCTGCACCAGGACAGGGTCGCTCACCGTGAGGTACGTGGTTCTGCGCCCGGTCACGGCGCTGATCAGCTGCAGTGATTTGATGTCGGGGGCGGCGGCGAGGATGGTCGTGCTGTCCGTCCAGGTGACCAAGTTGGAAATGACCCCGAGATCGGCTCGGTGGCCGGTGGCCAGATTCAGCACCCATAGCGTGTCGGTCACGACGGCCGGAGACACCAGGTCCTGCCGCACGTAGGCCAGCGTGGAGCCGTCAGGCGACAGCAGCGCACCTATCACGGACAGTTTCTTGTCGTGGCCGGCGGGCAGCACGAGGCGCTGCCGGGATCCGTCGAGGGTCATCGTGTAGTACGCGGTGCCGAAAGCGGTGTATTTCCACGCCAGCAGCTGCCCGGTTGAGACCCGGGCGCCGTCGAACTGACCAGGTATCTGGATGGTTTGGCCATCGGGGTACAGCCACGTCAGGACCCCGCCATTGTCAAGGAGCAGCCGGCCGCCACCCGGGAAGGCCAGCGCGGATCGATCATGTCTGCCGGGCCTGGTGGTCGTTGTTACCGGCAGATGATGCCCGGGCGGCGCATGGCGGGCGGCAAGGAAGACCGTCGCCGCGATGATCACTATTACGGCGACCGGGCCTGCGACTGCCAGCCGCCGTAGCCGTTGCCGATGCCGCCGCCGCACAGCGGTCATCGGGTCGAAGGACGGCGCCGCGCCCTGCACGGAGGCGGCGATGGCGTCCCGGAGCCGCTCTTGCAGATCATTCATGGTTCTCACCTCTCGCGGAGTATGCAGAGCGCGTGACCGGGGAGTCGCCGCTCAGCTCCCGGAGGCGGGCCAGCCCGCGGGATGCCTGGCTGCGCACCGTACCCGCGCTGCAGTTCAGCGCCGCAGCGATCTCGGCGTCCGGAACGTCCTCCCAGTAGCGCAGCACCAGCACGGCGCGCTGCTTCGGCGCCAGTGCGGTCAGCGCCCGCACCAGCGCATCGCGCTCCGCGACCTGGCCAAGCCGGTCCGTCGCGGCCAGGTCCGAGGCCAGGTCAAGGGAATGCTCGGCCCGGCGCCGCCGGACCCGCCGCCAGTCGATCGCGGCGTTCACCACGACCTTGCGGACGTACGGCTCCGCCGACCCGTGCCGGAACAGCTGCCGCCGACGCCGGTACGCCCGCTCCAGCGCGATCTGGAGCACGTCCTCAGCGGCAGCCTGATCCCAGCCGGTCAGCACAAGAGCCAGCCGGAACAAGTGCATTGAGCGGCCGCGTACGAACTGCTCGAAAGCGTCATCGACCTCCGAGCTCGGCGGCTGCCGGTCTTCTGAATCGGCCACACTTCTTCCACGATGAGAACCACCACAATGTTGCATGCGTTTCGCCGTCGTCGTCGAGACCACCGAGCAGGTCATCGGAGGAACGTTCAAACCCGCGTTCTGCTGCTAGCCACCGCAAGCAGGCCAGCGGGCCGTCCCTTGCCCTTTGCTGATATACCATGCCGGGGTATAGTAAGTGCTGCGGGCGGGTGCCTGGCGGAGGCTGGAGGACACGTGCACGGTTACACCGAAAACAAGGACGACTACCTCAGGCGGCTGCGCCGGATCGAGGGCCAGGTCCGGGGCCTGCAGCGCATGGTCGAAGAGGACAAGTACTGCATCGACATCCTCACCCAGGTCTCGGCGGTGACCAGGGCGTTGCAGTCGGTCGCCCTTGGCCTGCTGGACGAGCACCTGGGCCACTGCGTGACCCAGGCGGTCGCCGAGGGCGGAGACACCGCTGCCCTGAAGGTCCGCGAGGCTTCCGATGCGATCGCCCGGCTGGTCCGCTCCTGACGACCGGCGGCGAAGATCTAGGAGGAATCGGAGTGACAGCGACCACCTATGCGGTGACCGGGATGACGTGCGAGCACTGCGTACACGCGATCACCGACGAACTGACCCGGCTCAGCGGAGTCACCGGGGTGAGGGTCGACCTGGTTCCGGGCGGGGAGTCCGCGGTGACGGTCACCAGCGACGCGCCGCTTCCCGCCGATGCCGTCATCGGGGCACTCGACGAAGCGGGCGACTACCGGCTGGCCAGGGCCTGACCGCAGCCGGGCAGTCGGCGCGGGCCCGCCACGGCTGGCGAGGGACGGCAAGCCCGCTGTGCGCGGTGCGTCGGGAAAGGGAGTGAGTGAATGAGCACGGCCACCGGAGACCCGACGGCTGCGGCGCCGCCTGCACTGCTGAGTCGGGCGGGCCGCAGCGTGGAGCTGACGATCGGCGGGATGACCTGCGCGTCGTGCGCGGCGCGGATCGAGAAGAAGCTGAACAAGGTGGACGGGGTCACCGCCACGGTCAACTTCGCCACTGCGAAAGCCAGGGTGAGCGTCCCGGACAGTGTCACTGCTGAGGATCTTGTCATGGTGGTGGAGCAGGCCGGTTACACCGCTGTGCTGCCCGCCTCGCGCCCCGCTGCGCCGGCCGGAGAGCCGGATGAGGCCAGTTCGCTGCGGCAGCGGCTGCTGATCTGTGCGGTGCTGACCGTGCCGGTGGCACTGCTGGCGTTCGTGCCCGCATTGCAGTTCCGCTACTACCAGTGGTTTTCGTTGGTGCTGGCCACACCGGTGTGGGCGTGGGGCGCGTGGCCGTTCCACAAGGCCGCCTGGGCCAATGCCCGGCACCTGACGGCGACGATGGACACCTTGATATCGGCCGGGGTTACCGCTGCTTACCTGTGGTCGCTGTATGCGTTGTTCCTCGGGTCGGCGGGCACGCTGGGCCTTCGCACCGGCTTCACGCTGGTCGCGCGGGATGCGGTAGCGAACGCGACCTACCTGGATGTGGCCGCCGGGGTCACGGTCCTGGTCCTGGCCGGTCGTTACCTCGAGGCACGCGCCAGGCGGCGGTCGGGGGCAGCGCTGAGGGCGCTGCTTTCGATGGGAGCCAGGGACGTCGCCGTGCTGCGCGACGGCGCGGAGATCCGGGTACCGGTAGACAAGCTCGCTGTCGGCGACCGGTTCGTCGTCCGGCCGGGGGAGAAGATCGCCTCCGACGGTGTCGTCGAGGCCGGCAGCTCGGCGGTGGATACCTCGATGCTGACCGGCGAGTCCGTGCCGGTGGAAGTCGCGGCGGGTGACCCGGTCACCGGAGCGACGGTGAACGCCAGCGGCAGGCTGGTGGTCCGGGCAACCCGGGTCGGAGCGGACACGCAGCTGGCCCAGATGGCCAGGCTGGTCGAGGAAGCGCAGAACGGGAAGGCTGCGGTGCAGCGGCTCGCTGACCGGGTCTCGTCAGTGTTCGTTCCCGTCGTGATCGGCATCTCGGCTGTGACGCTGATCGCCTGGCTGGCGGCCGGCCAGCCGGCGGTGGGAGCGTTTACCGCCGCGGTCGCGGTGCTGATCATCGCCTGCCCGTGCGCTCTCGGGCTGGCCACGCCGACGGCGCTGCTGGTCGGCACCGGCCGGGGTGCTCAGCTGGGCATCCTGATCAAGGGTCCGGAGGTGCTGGAGTCGACGCGGAAGATCGACACGGTGGTGCTAGACAAGACCGGCACGGTCACGACCGGGCGGATGAGCTTGGCGGCGGCGATCCCCGCGCCCGGGCAGGACGCCGGCGAGCTGCTGCGCCTGGCCGGTGCGGTGGAAGCCGCCTCCGAGCACCCGATAGGCGCGGCGATCGCCGCGGCCGCCGCGGACCGGCTGGGCAGCGGCCTGCCCGCGGTGACCGGGTTCGCCAGTCATCAGGGGCTCGGCGTGTCCGGCGTGGTCGGCGAGCACGCCGTGGTGGCCGGGCGGCGGCCATGGCTGGAGCATGAGTGGGCCTTGGCTGTCCCGCCTGCCCTGGCCGCGCGCGCAGAGCAGGCCGAGGGCCTTGGCCAGACTGCGATCTACGCGGGCTGGGACGGGCAGGTCCGCGGCGTTTTGGTGGTGTCCGACACCGTCAAGGCGACCTCGGCCGCGGCGATCGCCGAGCTGCGCCGCATGGGGCTGCGGCCGGTGCTGCTCACCGGCGATAACCCTCGCGCTGCCGCGGCCGTGGCTGCCCAGGTCGGCATCGACGACGTCATCGCCGGGGTACTGCCCGCCGGCAAGGCGCAGACAATAAAGGAACTCCAGGCCGCCGGCCGGGTGGTGGCCATGGTCGGCGACGGGGTGAACGACGCGGCCGCCCTGGCCCAGTCAGATCTCGGCCTGGCCATGGGCACCGGCACCGACGTTGCCATCGAGGCGTCCGACCTGACCCTGGTTCGCGGCGACTTGCGGGCCGTGCCCGAGGCCATCGCGCTGTCCCGCCGTACCCTGCGGACCATCGAGGGCAATCTGTTCTGGGCGTTCGCCTACAACGTTGCCGCTCTGCCGCTGGCCGCGCTGGGATTCCTCAACCCGCTCATCTCCGGCGCGGCCATGGCCTTCAGCTCGGTCTTCGTGGTGTCCAACAGCCTGCGGCTGCGCACCTTCCTGAGCCCCCAGGCCCGCGGCGGCCGATAGGGGAGCGGCGAGCCGACGGCGGCACGACGTCGGCCGTCACAGTAGGTACCAAGGCTGGCTGCCGGGTCAGCTGGCCTGTTGCTCGGCCGCCGCTTTGAGCTTGCTGAGGGTCTGCCGGATGCCGCGGCCGAGTTGCCTGTCTCTGGGCACCGGGAATTCAACGATGCGGGCCCAGAGCGGGCACCACAGGAATTCGTACGACTCAGTCAGCACGGTCCCGTCCCGAAGCGGCTGAAGGTCGTACCGCCAGGTCGTTTCTTCCGCGCCAGTCTTGTCGTGCAGCGTGGTGAACGCGAAGAGCCGGCCCTCCTCCGCGCTGGTAACGACCGCCGTGGTTTGCCACCGGATTTTGCCGCGCTTGTTGTAGCCGCGGAAGCGCGCACCGGGGACCGCGGCGCTGGCCCCGTCCAGCCACACGCAGTGGTAGCACTCCGGGCTCCACTCGCCCATCCGGGTGATATCGGTGATGAGCTGGTAGACCAGCCGCGGCGGCGCCGCGATGCTGAGGCTGGCGGTGTCGCGCTTCGCGGTTGGCATGGCAAGCACACGTCCTGGAATCAGCTGCGGTCAGCCGGCGCCTTGAAGTTGGGCAGGTGCGACCAGTCGAGCCCGCCCACTGGTACGCCGAAGTCCCAGAGCTCGAGTGTCTGCTTCTTCGAAAGGCTTGAGTGCTTGGATGATGCGCGCTCCTGGAACTGGACCTGGCGGATGTGTTCGTGGTCGATCCAGACAGTGAGCCCGGGAGGGCCAGGCCAGACGGCGACCGTGCGGCATGGCGTGCCGCGCAATACCTGGTCACCGACGTGCCGAGCGTCTTTTGCGCCTTGCAGCAGCCGGAGCAGCCGCAGCGGGTCGTACTGTCGTTCCGGGCCGCGGCGTTCCGGGTGACGGGCCTGCAGCAGCTGTCCCGACCGGCCGCCGAAGAGCTTGCCATCGGCGCACAGGACCGCGTAGCCGCCGTAATCGATCAGGTATCGGCTTGCGGCTGGCTCTGCGAACCCCTCGCCGGCCTGGTGCGCGAACGCCTCCCGCAGCTGGGAGGCGTCCACGTCAGGGGCCAGGCGCGCCCAGGCGGCCTTGGCGGCCTGCCTGGCTAGTCTTGCCACCAGGCCGGGGCGCCGTTCTGGCCGTGCCGGCGCGGCGAAGTCGAAATCGATCCGGACCTCGATCCGCGCGCTCGGCGCCGCCAGCGTACTGTTCGCGCGGGCGATGATCTCGCGGACCGCCGCCGTGTCGTCGGCCGGTACCGTGGCGGCAAGCTTGCGGGCGGCGACACTATAGGGCTCCCCGCTCGCCGCCATGCGGGCGCGGATCGCCTTCTTGCGGGCCCGATCCCTGGTCATTGCTTATCCCTCCGACCAGGCCCCACGCACCCGGTCAGCAACGGCGATGCATGCCAGGGAAACGCGCGAGTCAACGACCCTTGTCCTCGTCACCGGTCCAGCGTGGGTGGTACCCCGGCTCAGAGCGGGCAGGCGCGTCCGCCACCGTCGTCAGGCTATGCCAGCAGCTTGCGCCCGGCAAGCCTGCCAAGTGGTCCCGAGAATCGTCACCACGGCGGTGTCGGCTGGTCAGCTGGTGCCTGGGTGAGCGGATGGCCGACCGGACCCGTCGACACCTCCCGGATGATCACGATAAGCATGATCGCCGCGGCGGCGGCGAAGACCGCGCTTAGCGCGGTCCCGCCGAAGTTGAGAGCATAACTGCTTGATGTACCGCTGGCGGTGGTCCGAGTGGTGTGGCGGAAGGAGGTGACCCACGCCAGTACCCAGCACGCCCATCACAGCCCGGGGAGCACCGCATTGGAAGGCCGGTCCCGCGGCCCGGCAGGCCGGCCGGCCCGCCAGATGTCCGCCATGATCTGGTACGGGAACCAGAGCAGCACCGGGGGCAGGAACCACGAGCCGATCGCCCAGCCGGGTGACCAGCGCTGCCGCCAGGCCGACAGGCCCGCGTTCTTCCTGGCCCGGTAGAACCAGGTCAAGAACAGCACCACCGTCGCCAGCATCAGCGCAGCCACAGCCAGCCCGAGCGGTCCGCCGCTTACTCTTACCCCGCTGCTCGCCGGGGCAGACCGGCTCATATCGGCCCGAATTCCGACGATGAGCAGCGCCGCGTCGATCGCGAACAAGACGGCGACGATATTGCCCTGCGCGCTCAGAGAATAGACCTGCGCGACCGGCTCTGTAGTTAGCCTGCCGCAGCGCAGGCAGGTGCGTGCCCCGGCAGGGTTGTGGTTGCCGCAAAAAGAGCAGATCACCACCAACCACTAGCAGATAACTCAGGTCCATTCAACTGGCCGGCCGGCTACAAGACCCAACGGTCCCGTGTCAGCAGCAGTGGAAAGCTATCGCCTCCTTGGCACCGGGTCCGTCGTCACCGACGGTCCAGATGCTGGAGGCCTGAGCGGGACCGTTATTGACCTCGCTGGGCTAGTGGGATGAAGGGCACCCATGCCAGAGGCGTGAGCGTCGTGCTGTCGTTTGCCTTCAGGCCGGCATCTGACAATGTCCAAAGTGCGCTGCCAATGATCAGCGAGCGGCGGATCTGAGTTCCCGCGGGGTCAGTGATCGTGACGGGATGAGTGATCGCGCCTAGCTTGGTAAAGCCGTCGTCGTCAACGTGAAGTACGACCGCTTCGCTGACCGGCGAGTACACCGGCGAGGGCGGCACCGTTCCGCCCTGCGGCACGGGCTGCGGGGTCGTGCCGTACGGCAGTTGCACTGGGATGACCAGGAGCTTGGTCGCTGGCCAGTACAGGAACGCGTGCGGGTCGAACTCGGCCTCGGAATGGCCGAACTGCAGGTCGTAGGTCGCCAGCCGCACTGGTGCCGCGAGATCTGATACGTCGAACAGTGAGATCTGGGTTCCTGTCGTTTGGCCTACGGCGTTCGTGTCTTGCCCGACGCCGATCAGATGGGTCGCGTCGACCGGATACAGATATGCGGAGTAACCGCTCAGCGGTAGCTGCCCGGCGACCCTCGGCTGCGCCGGATCGGACAGGTCCACGGTGTACAGCGGATCCGTCTGGCGGAAGGTCACGACGTAGCCGACCGGTCCGACGAAGCGGACCGCGTAGATCTGCTCGCCGGCGCCGATCCCGCCTGCCTTGCCAACGACGACCAGGTGGTCGCCGGACTGCTCGAGCACGTACACCGCGGACTGAGATCCTTGCTCGTAGCCGGTCGTGAAGTTGCCGTAGATCGTGGTCGCGACTCGCAGCGCGCCGTTCCACGCTGATAGTGAGTACTGTGCGGTGCCGGACGACCCGAGCAGCCAGCCGGGGACCGATCCAGATGCCTCGTACACCGGGCGGCCAGGCCCGGAGATGTCGAATTTGTAGATGCCTGTGCTGCCCAGCGAAGCGACTGGCGTGACGTCTGCTGTCCCAGGAGGTGAGGCAGGGCCAGTCGTACCCGTCACCGGCTGTGTGTCCCACTCGCGGCTCGCGATGTAAAGGCTGGTGCCGTCGGAATACGCTGTGTCGCCGTCGGCGACAATGGTGACCGGCTCGCCGCTACCCAGGCTCGAGCCGCTCAGGTCGAACGTGAGCACTGTCAGCATCGAGTTGCCCGTGTACGACGCCGCTGCCGGGTGGCTCACGTCGGCGCAGTTCACCAGCCCGGTGCGCGTCATGGCTCCGGTCGTCACCTCGTACCGGGGCAGCCACTGGCTCAGCCTGGCACGCGTTATCGCAGTCGGGTAAGAGACGCCGCCCGACTGCCCGCCCGGCGAGTACGGCGGCAGGTAGACGCGCGGCGCGGACTGGATGACCACCCGCGCCACCGAACCAATCTGACGGGCGTCGACCAGGGACCCATCCATCGTGTAGTCGCTGATGATGCGCGGAGTCCCTGTCGACAGATCGACAAGGACCAGGCGTGGCCCATAGATCGGCATCACCGGGCGTGGGCTCGCGGAGCCTGGCGAAGCCACCGGGCCTGGAGGCGTGACGGCGCCGGACCCTGGGGCACCCGGGCTGACTGGTTGACCAGCCATCGCATAAACGTTCTGGCTGAAAAGGACTAGCGCGTGATTCCCGGCGAGCAGCAGGCCGGCCGGCAGCCATCCGCCGATTTGCTCTCCGGATGATAGATCCAGGACACCGGTGAGCTGCCGGGTTTGGGCGTCGACCACACGCAGCACCGTGCCGCTGATCGTGACGATCTGGCGACCGTCGGTCTTGACTAGGTCTGGCTCGTCGACCCCGGGCGTCGCGGTGTTGGTACCCGAATACCGCCCTGTCGTAGGTCCGCCGCCGACTTGGCCGCTCGCGGAGGCAGCGCCGTTCTGGGCGGCTCCGGGCGCAGCCGGGGCGTACGAACCCGGGGCCGGCGCGCTCGCTGACATTGCGAAC
>Ga0126381_100009963_pt1 | contig 10681 bp, 4 predicted proteins | sample PanSoiMetPlot_28_FD_96465 | JGI IMG/M metagenome (GOLD analysis project Ga0126381, IMG submission 96465) | Tropical forest soil microbial communities from Panama - MetaG Plot_28 | ecosystem: Environmental > Terrestrial > Soil > Tropical forest > Bulk soil | place: Panama | collected 2016-02-17
AGACCTTCGGCGTTTTCCTTGGCAAGCGCTTCGGCTGCTTGTTTGGAAAGCTGCTTCGCGCCAACCTGCTTCGCGCCGGCAGCGATCGTGCCTTTAATGGCGCCTTTGGCGAGACTATCGATCCCTCCGACCGTTATGCCAGCGGCGAAATCGATGGTCTCGCTAGCCTTTTCGTAACGCTTGAAGGAGCCCTCCAGCTGCTCTTCGATCTCCGCGAAGAGCTTCTCGGTATCACTGCGGGTCTTCATCAGTTTCATGCGCGTGCGCTCGAGCTGCGCGCGACGGTAATGGGGGTGGTGCACGGCAGGATAGGACATTGTGGGACTCAGCAGCAGATGCTAGCTCAGAGTCGGCGATGCAGCAAGCAAACCGGGCGTTTCCTGGCCGGCCACACCATTCCGCTACGGTTTCCAGATGCATAATCAAAGCGGCAAAGAGTTCGAAAATCGTCCTCTAGGGCCGACCAATATTTTGCTCATTCCTATTCACCGGTTACCAACATACCCATCACAGCTGTTGAACTCCCACCCGGACGATCGGTTCTGAGGGGATCAGAAGCTCTCCGGGATGCGTCCGCTGCGGTTTGGATTCTGATCTGCCTTTGGTTCGGGACAATGAAGTTGACATCGACGCGCAGTACGTCCTACGATGACCGCGCTCCTTGCCCAAAATGAAGCTTCTTTCCAGGGTTGTGTGGTCGGAAGGGATGTATCTCGGGCCTCATCATTTTCAGGCCCAGGCCCGTTACTTCGAAGACCTCATCCAGTTTGCCACCTCGAGCTTGTGGTTCAAGCCCTACGGGCTGATCGATTGTCAATTCGACGTTGAAGCATTGCGTAATGGCTCGGTCTCGCTGCTCCAGGCTCGCGGCGTTTTTCCCGACAGTTTGCCCTTCGACTTGCCACAATCGGACAGCGCTCCTCCGGAGCGGCAGATTGCCGCCCTGTTCCCGCCAACCGCCGAAAGTCTGACCGTCTTCCTTGCCGTTCCCAAACAGCAGGAAGGTGGCGCAAACTGCGCGCTGGAGTCCAATGGAGCTGCCGATACTCGCTTCATCGGTACGGTGCGGGCTCTGCCCGACGAGAATACCGGGCGCGATGACAAGGAAGTCCAATTGGGGCGCAAGAACCTGTGCCTTCTTCTGGAAACTGAAGACCGCGAGGACCGAGTCTGTCTGCCGGTGGCGCGGATCATGCGCGACGGCGTCGGCCACTTTGTCTTTGATCCGCTTTTCATTCCCCCATCTTTGCGGTTAACCGCCAGTGAGCGCCTGCTCAATCTCTTACGCGCTTTGATCGAGATACTGGAGGAGAAGAGCGCGGCCCTCTCAAAGAAGCCCGCATCGGCAGGAAAATTTCAGGCTGGGATGTCATCGAATGATGTGGCCAATTTCTGGTTTCGCCACACCATTAACTCGAGCCTCACCGCCCTGCGCCACCTGTACTTTACGAAGCGTGGCCATCCCGAGGAACTCTTTCGCGAGCTGTCGGTACTCGGGGGTGCGCTATGCACCTTCGGATTCGAGGCGCAGCCGAACTCGCTGCCCAGCTACGACCACGACCACCTCGACCAATGTTTCTCGGCCCTGGAAGCCCATATCCGGCGCCATCTTGAAATCATCGTGCCCGACCGCACGATAACCATCCCCCTCAAACCAGCTGCCGCCTACACCTGGGAGGGCGACATCAGCGACCAGCGATGCCTGGATCGCGCCAAATGGCTGCTGGCCATTCGTTGTTCGGTTCCCGAAGCTGATCTCATCTTGCGGACACCGAAGGTAGTGAAGGTGTGCTCGGCGAAATTCATCATCGAGCTGGTCAAAAGAGCCCTTCCAGGGTTGGTCCTGACCCACGTTGCTGTGCCGCCTTCTGCAGTCTCCGCCAGGGTTGACTGGCAGTATTTCTCCATCGATCGCACCGGCCCATGCTGGGAGCACATCGTCATGACCCGTCGCGTCGGAGTCTACGTGCCGGGTGAACTGCCGGCTCCGGAACTCGAGTTGACGGTCATGCTCGAGTAGTCGAGCTCAGTGCTTGGTCAGGACAAAGATCAGCACCACGACTACGGCCAGCACAAACAACACATTGAAAGCAATAATTAGCGGAAGGTAAGAGGTTTTGGATTTTCCCTCGCCGCCCGAAGCGGCTGCAGCCGGCAGAGTGGGCGCTGGGGCAGGGGACGGCGGCGCATATTGCGGCCGCTGCGGTGGAGCAGGTTGGTACGCAGCCTGAGGATTGGTTGGCATACCGGGCAACGCAGAAGATGCCGGAATCGCGCCCTCTAGTCCCACTAAGCCGGCATCCGTCGGCGGTGGTGCCGAGGACCGGGAAACGATTCGGGTATAGGCGCTTGGTCCAGCGGGCCGCGGCGGAGCTGCGCTCGCATCGGGTTTCGCAAACTCCGGGGTAACTCCGCCGAACTGCACGGCTTTGGTAGACGGGTCAAAATGGGGCGTTAAATCTGCCTGGGGTACTGGGCTCGAAGGTGGAGCCGGTTGCGTCGTGCCCAGGTTCGCCTGAGGCGGAGCCGCAGATTGCCCGCGAAAGAGCTTGCTAAAGCCTCCCGAGGGAGGCCTCGACTCGATTACCGGCTCGCTTGGACTCGGCTCCTGACCCAGGTTCGCCTGAGGCGGAGCCGCAGCTTGCCCACGAAAGAATTTGCTAAATCCTCCCGATGGCGGTCTCGACTCGATTGCAGGCTCGCTTGGCGGCTCCTGAGGAGTAAGGATGGGCGCTTTGCTGAACAGCGAAGTAAAAGAGCCAGGCGCATTTTTCTGAACCGGTTCTTGGGTCAACGATGCTTGCGGCGGTGTTTGCGGTGCTGCAGCACTCGAGTCGGGGCCAACGCCGCTGAATAAGGCGGTGAAAGCACCAGGCGCAGCTGATTTGGCCTCAGGCGTAGCACTCAAGCCGGGGGTCGCGGGTGGCGTCTCGGGGTTTGAGCCCGGAGCGGACGCGCGCCTGAACAGCGCAGTGAACGCGCCCGGTGCAGCGGGAGTCGAGGGCGCTGCGATCGCTGGTGGCTCGGCTGCTTTTGAAGACAACGGCGCGGCGGGAGGATCGGAACTCTTGCGCACACTAAAGAACGCGCTGAACCCCCCTGAATCAGAAGTCCCCGCTGCTGATGGCGGCGCTGCCGCTGGCGGATTTGGTGGGTTGCTGCCGGGAGCTGCCGCTTTGGACCGAACCGGCTCCGGATTTGGGGACGCTTCGGCTGGGGTAGCCGCGCGAAACATTGCAGTAAGGCTGTCGTGGGATTGGCCAGGCTCAGCCGGCGTCTGTGCAGCTGCTGAATTTGGGGATGAATCTGCTCCTTGGACTTCGGCAAAAGCCTTGGTCAGTGAAAATGGTTCGTTACTCGCCGCGCCAGCTGCTGCGGTCCCGGGCAGAGATGCACCCTTCGCTTCGGGGGGTACAGCCGTGGGATTAGAATCCGATCTGGCCAATGCGGGCCGCTCTACGGTGGGTGCGTTCGCCGTCGTGCCATCCGCGGCAGGCGGGCGATATGCCGCAAACGCGCTGGTGGGAGCTGAGGTGGCATCGGGCGAGCTGCCCGGCGCACCAACCACTACGTATGCGTACTCGGTCTCCGGATCGACGTCCGCTTCAAGCACGTCACCTTCAATGGTGACAACCGAGCGGAACCGGCGCGCGATGAAGTCAGGCGGACAGGGCAGGTCGATCTGCAGGGTGGAGAGTGGAAGACAATAGATCTGTACTCGACGACCGGTAGCTACATCGGTAGCGGTCAGGGTCTCGAGTCCCAGCTTAACCTCGCGGTCCCGCACATCGTATTTGCCGGCAAATCGCCCAGACATTGGCCCAGCGGCTCCTGACGCCCTCCGTCGAAGCGCAGCTTACACCGCGTGTTGCCGGCAGTAAAGTGAAACCGCGGGATTGGCCGCTGAAACCGCGAAACTTCGTCATGCTCGGAAGTGATTGAGCTATTCACGTCGCCGCACAGCTGTGATATCTTCCGCGAGTCACTTTCTCATTCTGACCAGATCGCATTAGCGCTCGAAATTACGCGCGCGGGGAACCATATGGCAGTAGCGACTTATCGTGTCTCGGAAGCGGCCGCACCCACTCGCACCTGGAATTTAGCGTTAGCTTTTCAGGAGGTCTTTACCGCGATCGTTCGCCTGCGATACGGCAAACAGGCGGTGCCGAACGCCGACGTATTCCGCAACCATCTGAAAGAGGCGTTGCGCGCTGCCGATCAGGATGCCCGCGCTCGCGGCTATTCCCAGGAAGACGTGCAGCGGGCCATCCTCGCGCTAGTGGCATTTATTGATGAATCGGTTCTGAACAGCCGCAACCCGGTGTTTGCGGACTGGGCGCGGCGTCCCCTGCAGGAAGAACTGTACGGGCGCCACATCGCCGGCGAGTTGTTCTTTGATACTTTGCAGCAATTGCTGGTGCGGCTCGATTCCATGGAAACCGGCGATTTGCTGGAGGTTTTCTTTCTTTGCCTCGCCCTCGGTTATCGCGGCCGCTACGTTGGTGCCCCCGGGGAATTGGCGGCGATCATGCAGGCGGTGCGCGACAAGATGCGTCGCTGCCGGCCAAGTTCTCCGGCGCTTTCGCCCCGCTGGCAACTGCCCGATGAGGCAATTCGCACTCCCAAAAGCGATGCCTGGGTGCGGCGGCTGATGTGGGTCAGCATCGGCTGTCTAGGATTCGCAATTCTTCTGTTCATCATTTTCAAAGTTGCGTTGATCTCCGGCGCTGGCGATCTGAGCTCGATTGCGGCGCAGTTGAAGGGCTAGGGACAGTAATGGTTTACGGCATCACGGCGATTGTTCTGATTCTGTATTTAGTACTGTGCTGGTTCTGCGCTGGCTGGTTGGGCCTCTCGGGGACGAGTCTCTGGCTCTGCCGCGGATTGCTAGCGCTTATCGGCTTCGCCGGGGCCGGCACCTTCCTGTGGTTTCACTGGCGACGGAAGAAGTCGGGCGCCGATCAGGATGCCATTGGTTTCGAAGAGCTCGATCAACGTGTCCATGAGGGTCTGCGCCGGCTGCGGGTGGCACTGGGCGGACGGAAGGCAGGTTTTGCTGACTTTCCGCTGGTATTGCTGATCGGCGAAACCGGCTCCGCGAAAACCAGTTTGATCCGCAATTCTGGTCTGGATGCTGACCTGCTCAGCGGCCTGGTGGAACAGGATGGCGGAATCGTTCCCACACGTTGGGCGAATCTGTTCTTCACCCGGCAAGCCATATTTGTTGATGTTGCCGGGTCAGCATTCGGGCAACCCGGTGTCACGCAGCGGCTGCTCAAGCGTCTTGTCCCCGCACGCATCTCCGGCGCATTGCGAAAAAGCAGCCAGGCATCGCGCTCGGTGGTGGTCTGCTTCGATTCACAAGCCTTCCTGATGCGGAGCAGCGAGCAGATTGCCGCTTCCGCCCGTGCGCTCAACCACACTCTGCAGGAGATTTCGCAGCAGCTTGGCATCAGCTTTGCCGTCTATGTCCTGTTTACGCGAGTCGACACGGTCCCGGGTTTCTCGGATTACGTCCGCAATCTGACGAAAGAGGAAGCAACCCAGGTCCTGGGGGCGACGGTCGCAGCGCGCTCGGCGCAAGCCGGCGGGGTTTATGCGGAAGAGGAAACCAAGCGCCTCACCCGGGCATTTGACGAATTGTGCTACTCGCTCGCGGAAAAGCGGGTGGAGTTTCTGGCACGTGAGAATGACACTCCCAGGCTGGGCGAGGTCTACGAGTTTCCGCGCAATGTTCGCAAGCTGCGCAACGCGATCGTGCAGTTCCTGGTTGATGTATGCCGTCCCAGCCACATGCCGGCGAACCCATTTCTTCGCGGTTTTTACTTCTGCGGCGTGCGTCCCATCCTGGTCAGCGACCTCGCCCCGGCCGCGGCGGAGCAAGCTGCGCCCACCGCTGCAGGTGCCGGTGCTGGGGCAACGCGCATGTTTCGTTTTTCCGATGCAGCTGCCGCGGCCGCACCCGCGCCTGCGGTTCGGGTTGCCGGAACCACGCGTGTGCCGCAGTGGGCATTCGTTACCCATCTGTTCACCGATGTGATTCTGCGCGACCGCGCCGCCATGCAGGCCAGCGTGTTCAGCACGCGGGTCAGCCTGATGCGCCGCATTTTGCTAATCGGCGCTGCCGCAATTTGTTTATTGCTCTCGCTGGGGTTGCTGGTTTCGTATGTAAACAATCGCCAGCTCGAGAACTCGATCGTTGAAGCCGCGCGCGCCATTCCCAGCGACCCGGTTCCTGCGGGCATGTTGCCTTCGCAGGATGCGCTACAACGGCTCGACGCGCTACGCGCTTCGCTGGTAAACCTAGCGCAGTATCAACGCGACGGCGCTCCGTGGCGGCTGCGGTTTGGGCTTTACAGCGGTGACAGCATTTACCCGCAGGCCAAGAAGATTTATTTTGCGCGCTTTCGCCCGCTGTTATGGGCTGCGACCGAAGACCAGCTGCTGAGCACTTTGCGGCGTGTTCCCGCAGCTCCCGATCCGTCTTACGACTACGGCTCAACTTACGACACGCTGAAGGCGTACCTGGTCACAACATCGGCTCATCAATACAGCAGTGTTCAGTTCCTTGCGCCGGTACTGTACATGCACTTCGCCGCCGGTCGCGACGTCGATGCGGCGCGAGCGCAATTGATCAGGCAGCAATTCGAGTTCTATAGCGACCAGCTCAAGAGCGAAAACCCTTACGGCAGCGACAACGATGCGCAAGCCATCGCGCGCACCCGCGCGTATCTGCGGCTTTCGACGGTCAGCGATCGCGTGTATCGCAATGTGCTGAATGAAGCCAACAGCAAGAACGCCGCGATCAACTTCAATGCTGCAGTCCCTGGCTCCCGCGAAGTGATCTATGAGCCGCACCTCATTCCGGGTGCATTCACCAAAGGCGGTTACACCACGGTTCAGAACGCGATTCGCAATCTTGGCAATTACCTGAAAGGCGAAGAGTGGGTTCTCGGAACCGAAGTGTCAACGCCGGTGGACGTGCCGCATCTGCAGGTCGACCTCGGCAACAAATACACCACGGACTTCATTGCTACCTGGCGCGACTTTGTGCACGATGCGGCATTCCAGTCGTTCCGCTCGGCCGCCGATGCCTCGATCAAGCTGCAGAAGCTTTCCGGCCCGGCATCGCCGATCCTGGCACTGGTAGCCACCGCGTCCGACAACACCGCTGTCGATTCCAGCGACATCGCCAATGTTTTCAAACCGACCCAGGCGGTGGTGCCGCCCGGCGCCCCCACCCCGGTTCAGGAGCCCAACCGGCCATATCTGGCGGCGCTGGGCGGATTGCAGGGAGCACTCGACGCGGCTAAGGCCAGCCCGCAAGGAGCCAGCGATCCCGGAGTTTCAGGGCAGATTCTGCAGCAGGTGCAAGCGGGCTCGAATGCCGTGCAGCAGTTAATGCTCAGCCCGGCGTGGCAGCCGGCGACACGTCTGACTCCGGAGCAGCAACAGCACGTCGGCGACTACGTTGCCGCTCTGCTCGAAAGCCCGTTCCGCTCGGCTCTTGCCATCACGCAACGCGGGGGCGTTGACGCGCTGAACCAGGCGGGCGGCGCGTTCTGCGATGCCTTTGATGGGTTAGTTCGCAAGTATCCGTTTAGCCTGAGCGCTGACCGCAACGCGCCGGCCACGCTCGAAGAATTCAACAACGTCTTTGCGCCTGGCAAAAAGTTTTGGGGCGATCTCTATCAGGGCACGCCGCTCGCAAAACTCATGGTGAAACAAGGAACGACGTATGCGGCGGCTGTGAGCAGCGGCTCGGTGCGTCTAAACCCTGATTTCGTGCGCTTTTTCCGCTCGGTTGCATCGTTCAGCGAGAGCGTCTATCCCAGCGGCTCGCCGCTTCCGCGCCTGACCTACACATTGCACGAAGCACCCGAAAATATGGACGGGCTGACGACTTTGATCGATGGTCGCTCTCTCAACGGCCCGGGATCGCGTCAGCAATTCGAGTGGCCGGGTACCGGTCAGGGTGTGCAGTTGAGCTCGAAGAGCGGCATATTGCCGCAGTTTCCAGGGGTTTGGGGCATTTTTGCCTTCATGAATGCCCCCGGCATGCAATGGAAACCGGCGGGCGCGGGCTATGCCCTCGATCTGCCCATCGAATCCGCAGGTCAGAAGATCGGGGACTTGCGCTATGACCTGGAAATGACCGATCCATCCGTGTTCCGGCATTTGCCAGGCGGACACTGTGTTCGGGCGGTCGCGCATTGAGCAGATCGGTGGGGGCTTTGCGCGGAAGTAACGAGCGGTAACGGCGCAGCCGAATCGTAGGTTCAATCCTGTCGGCGATCCGCTTCTCTCGATGCGGGTTCCGTGCTAGTGTTACCCGATACGTAAAAAGTCAAACCCATGGGAAGTTTGGCGGCGCATACCCCTCCCTCGGTCTAAAGAAAGATGGCGTCGGAAGTTGGCCTAAAGATCGATAACCGCTACGAGGTCCTGGCTGAGCTCGGACGCGGTGGCATGGGCGTCGTGTACAAGGCGATGGACACGGAGCTCGAGCGCCTTGTCGCCATCAAGGTCATGACATCGCATGTGGCCGATAACCCTGACTACGTCAGCCGGTTCGACGCCGAGGCCCGTACCGCTGCCAAGATGCAGCATCCCAACATCGCGGTGGTGTATGCGCGAGGACGGCACGCCGGCGCGCCTTACATCGCCATGGAGTTCGTCGAAGGTACGCCGCTCGATAAGCTCATAGGCTCGGGCGCGCCACTTAGCATTCTCCTCAAAATCGATCACATCATCCAGGTTTGTAACGCCCTGCACTACGCGCACACCGAATGGAAGGTAGTTCACCGTGATGTGAAGCCGGCCAACATCATGGTGATGAAAGACGGGCACCGCATCAAGTTGCTCGACTTCGGCATCGCCCGCGCCAATCTGTCAACGGCAACCAAGAGTGGCATGGCCATTGGCACCACGTTCTACATGTCGCCGCAGCAGATCAGGGGCGAGCGGGGACTCGATGGACGCTCTGACATTTTCTCGACTGGCGTCGTTCTCTATGAGCTGATCACCGGTTCCGTGCCCTGGACCGGCGAGAGCGATTTCCAGGTGCTGGCCAAGATCGTCAACGAACCGTACCCGCCGCTCTCCAACTACCTGGCCAGCTACCCGGAGGCACTCGATCGAGTGCTCAGCCGCGCACTGGCGAAAGACCTGACGAGCCGCTACCAGACTGCCGAAGAAATGGCTATCGAGCTGGCAGAACTGCAATCACCGCTCAAGGAAGAAATTATCGAAGCCGCTTATTCGGCTCGCGATGGCGGTGATCTGCTGCGCGCAGCCGAACTTGCCTCGCAGATCTTGCGCATCGACACGCGCCACGGCCGCGCCCTCGCATTGCACAACGAGCTGCAGCCCCAGTTGCTCAAGAAAAACGAGCGCCTGCGGCAATTGAAGGATGAAGCCGAACAAGCCGTTGGCAAGCGCGAGTTCGACCGGGCCATCAGCGCAATTTCGGAAGCGATCTCCATCAATCCTACCAACGCCGAACTGCAGGATCTGCGCAAGGCGATTGAGCAGGAGCGGGAACGCAAAAAGTTTGTCTTCAACCGCCTCAAGCTGGCTCAAACCGCGAAAGAGATGAATGATCTGGCGGCCGCCAGCCGGCTGATTGATGAGGCCCTCGAAAAGGATCCTACCGACACGCAAGCGCGCATGATGAAGACCGTCCTCACGCGCATGGCCGAGGACGAGAAGAAGAAAAAGCGCCTGCAGGATCTGGACGGCGAAGTTCGCGGTCACGTCATGAACCGTCGCTTCAGCGAAGCCTATCGAGGGCTGAAGGCGATGGAAGAGCTTGATCCGAACTACACGGATCTGGAAGCGCTGAAGACGCTGGCGCGTGATGCCTACGCCAGGGAAGAGCGTCGCAAGGAACTTGAAAGTGCAATCAGGGAAGTGAAGAAGGTTCTGAGCGAAGGCAGTGGAGAGCGTGCCCTTGCCGCCATTGATCAGGCGCTCAAGAGCTTTCCCGATGATTCCACGCTGCTGCGTTTCCGCGATCAAGCCGAGGCAATGCGCTCGGCCTCCGAACGCCAGGAAGCGATCACGAAACAAATTGCCGCGGCCTGGGAGTTGAGCGGCGAAAAGCAGAGCGACAAGGCGGTTCGTCTGCTGGAAGAGGCGTTGCAGCAGTACGGGCCTGACAGCCAGTTGCGCAGCGCGCTCGAACAGCTGCGGCAGCTGGTGGAGCGCGAGCGGGTCGCGCGTGCCGAACAAGAGTTGCTCGATCGTGCGCGTCAGGCCATGCACATCGAAGATTTTGAGTCTGCCGCTCGCATTTTGCGCGCCGGCCGGATCGACCATCCATCATCCTCGGAGATCAAACAGGCGCTCGCAGTTGCCGAAGAAGGGATGAGCCGTCTCACCGATGCCAAGAAGACCCGGCATCGCGAAGCCACCGAGATCCTCGAAGCTCTTCTTGCCAGCGAGCAGCATCCCGACGCGCAGGTGCGCGTTGTCGATGATGCCCTGCGTCGCAATCCGGACAACGAGCGCATTCAGCAGATCGCAACCCTGATTCGTGATCGCCAGCAGCGGCTTGCGCCGGTGGTCGCTCGCGCCGAGGAATCGGAATCGGCGGGCCAGTACGCCGAAGCCGCCCGCGAGTGGCAACGCGTGCGCGAAATCTATGCGCAGTATCCGCAGGCTGATTCGAACATCGAAC
>Ga0126381_100009964_pt1 | contig 10680 bp, 9 predicted proteins | sample PanSoiMetPlot_28_FD_96465 | JGI IMG/M metagenome (GOLD analysis project Ga0126381, IMG submission 96465) | Tropical forest soil microbial communities from Panama - MetaG Plot_28 | ecosystem: Environmental > Terrestrial > Soil > Tropical forest > Bulk soil | place: Panama | collected 2016-02-17
GGCAGCAATACCCGAAATGTGGTGCCCTTGCCTAGCTCGCTGTCAAGATACATGACTCCCTGGAGCCCCGTGACGATCCCCTGCACTACCGCAAGCCCGAGCCCTTGCCCAGCGGATTTGGTGGTGAAGAACGGGTCGAACATCTTGGCTCGAACCTCCGGCGACATCGCCGGTGTCGGAGACTTCCAGTTGCAGGTAATCGCTGTCAGCCACACGACCGGACACGGCTCCCGGCGAGCCGAGTCCCGCCATCACGAAACTCGTGGTCACGCGGATCACGCCGTCCCGATCTCCGAGCGCTTCAGACGCGTTGGTGACGAGGTTCATCACAATTTGCCGGAGTTGCGCCGCATTGGCTCGAACAGCCAGAAGATCGTCCCCGAGATCGGTCTCTATCACGGCGTGTTTCGACACCGAAACCTTGAGTAATTCGAGCATCTCTTTGACGATCCCTGACAGATTGAGCAAACCCTCAGCCGGACTCTCTTTTCGGCATAGATCATCAGTTCACGGATGATTTCCGAACCGCGCAGGGCCACGCCCCGGATCGCCTTTAGTTCTTCGACACGCCTCGATCCTGCCTCAAGCTCTCCCAGCGCCAGTTCTGCTTGCGCCAGGACCCCACCCAAAAGATTATTGAAGTCGTGGGCGATACCGCTAGCGAGCGTTCCTACGCTCTCCAGTTTCTGTCGGGCGAGCGCCTCATCCTGGGCGCGCTTTATTTCAGTGATGTCCTCCATCATTGCAAGTCCATGGAGCGGTTCGCCGCCGCCATCCAGAACAAGGCTTGCAGTCAGGTTGATCCATATGATGTCACTGCTCTTCTTTATGTACCGCTTTGCATGCGATAGAAGGGAATCTCGCGTCGGAAGAGCTGCTCGGCAAGCTCCACATCCACTCGTAGGTCATCGGGGTGCGTGATATCGGCAAAACTCGTCTGAATGAGTTTCTCCTCCGTATAACCACCATTTGACAAAGTGCGCTATTTACCTTCAGGAATCGGTAGTCTCTTCCCACAAGCGCGAGACCGAGAGGCCCTTCTTCGAACACCCTACGGAAACGTTCCTCGCTTTCGCGCAGCCCTGCGTCGGCTTGTTTGCGCTCGGTAATGTCCTGAGTAGCGCCTACAATGCGAACAGCCTCGCCTTCGTGATTTCGAATAACCTCGGAAACAGTGCGAACAAAGCGCACCTCGCCATCCGTGCGAACGATTCGGTACTCCCCGGGAGCGGTGCCGGAACGGATGCCACGGACAGCGGCCAATACCTTTTCTCGGTCGTCAGGATGAACGCGGCTTAGAAAAAGCGGAAAGCTCGGCGGCTCGTCGGGATTTATTCAGAGGATTTGAAACATTCCTTCGGACCAGACGCTTGTGCCGCTTTCGAGGCGCCGCTCCCAACTGCCGACTTTCGCCAGGCCTTGAGCGGTCAGAAGGCGGGCTTCGTTGGCCCGGAAGCGCTCTTCGATCCGCTTATGCTCCGTTATGTCGATGGCGGAGCTGATAAATCAGGCGAACTCTTGCTGGCGGTAGAGCGGCGTCCCTTGGTCCAGAATCCAGCGATACTTTCCGTCGGCGCGCCGCAACCGATACTCCGTTTGGAAGGGGCGGCGGGCGTCAAATGATGAATTGTAAGTGGCCAGACAGTGATCCAGATCCTCGGGATGCACGCCCTCCGCCCACCCGTTGCCAAGCTCCTGTTCCAGCGAACGGCCTGTAAAGTTGAGCCAGGGCTTATTAAAGAAGGTGCAAAGCTTATCCAAGCCGGACGCCCAGATCATGACTGGCGCCGCGTCCGCCAGGCTCCGGAAGCGCTCCTCGCTTTCCCGCAGAGCGGCTTCAGCCTGCTTGCGCTCAGTGATATCCAAGAACAGGCCGAGAAGCCCAACCGGAACTCCCGCATCGTCGTAAACAGGCATGCAGGAGATGCTGATCCAGATCGGCGATCCGTCGACGCGGCGCAGGCGAAAATCAAATGGCCGGCGGTCACCCCCCAAGGTGCGTGCAAAATGACTCTTCGCATTGGCTAGCTCGTCCAGAAAGACACAGTCAAAGCACGACTGTTTGGGCATCGACTCGAAGTCGGTTCCCAGAATTTCCGCCATCCGTCGGTTGCTAAAGATGGTCAGGCCTTGAGGATCAACAACCCATATTCCCTCGGGCACGGCCTCGACAACCCGACGATACATCTCTTCGGCGATGCTCACCTTCAGATCTAGATGTCACACAGCGCACCAAAGGCTTCGCACGATGCCCAGCGGGTCGGACCATGTCGAGCGTGAAATTGCATCGTTTGGATCCTCGACTTAGCGCATTTACGGATTAACCCGTCGAGAAAAGGAAGTTGACCTTGGCTGGGTCGCAATCCGCCTGATGTCCGGCATTATCAGGAAACATCTTTTGCGCCTGGACTACCGGAGCTAGCCGCACGCGGGCGGCTGCCCAGGTGATAAGCTTTTTGGCGGAGTCAACCGATGCGAGTGAGATTAGCGGCTGCGTTTGCCTCAACTGTGTGTCTTGTGAGCCTTTGGCTGCAAGCACAGGTAGTTCAGAATTTTACACCCGTGAGCGAAGCGATGCTTCGAAACCCGGCGCCCGGAGATTGGCTGAACTGGAGGCGCACGGATGACGCCTGGGGCTATAGTCCGCTGAATCAGATTACACGTGAGAACGTCCATCAGCTTCAGCTTGCGTGGTCCTGGGCTATGGATGACACCGGTGCCCAGGAAGCGACGCCCTTGGTCTATGACGGCATCATGTACCTGCCGAACCCGCGAGGAGTCATTCAGGCGCTCGACGCGACCACCGGCGACTTGATTTGGGAGTATCGGCCCGGCGCGGACGCTGCTCCGGCGGCGCCTCGGAACACAGGCGGGGAGCAGACGGCCATCCCGCGGCTTTCCCAGCGCTCCGTTGCGCCCGCAGGCGTCGGCGACTCGGATACCTCACGAGGCATTCAAAGGAATGTCGCTATCTTTGGCGACAGAATTTACGCCACCACCAGTGATGCGCATGTGATTGCAGTAAACGCCCGCACTGGCAAGCTCGTCTGGGATACGCGCGTGGCCGACTCGAAGCTGGGCTATAGTTACACGTCCGGTCCGATTGTGGTCCGAGGCAAGGTGATCTCCGGAATGGCCGGGTGTAGCCGCTATAAAGAAGATGTCTGTTTCATTACCGGACATGATGCCGAGACCGGAAAAGAGCTATGGCGAACCTCGACCATCGCTCGTCCCGGTGAACCGGGCGGAGACACCAGGGGAGACCTGCCGCTTGCGTACCGCGCAGGCAGCGATGCCTGGATTCCGGGCAGCTACGATCCGGGGACCAACCTGGTCTATTGGGGCACAGCGCAGGCCAAGCCCTGGGCACGGGCTGTGCGCGGCACGGATGGCGCCGCGCTGTACACCAACTCGACTCTGGCTTTGGACCCGGATACAGGAAAAATGAAGTGGTACTTTCAGCACATTCCAGGCGAGACGGAGGACATGGACGAGGTGTTCGAAAACATTCTGATCGATATCGATGGGCGGAGGTCGTTGTTCAAAATGGGGAAGCTGGGGATTCTCTGGCAGCTTGATCGGATGACAGGCGCGTTCATCCGGTCTTCAGACCTCGGCTATCAGAACATACTCGATGTCGATCCGCGTACCGGCAAAGCTACGTATCGAACGGGGAAGATCCCCTACATCGGCGACGAAGTCGACTTATGCCCCAGCACTTCGGGCTTCAAGAGTTGGCGAGCGATGGCCTTCAACCCGCAGACGAACGCGCTTTACATTCCCCTCACGCTCAACTGTGAAAAGGCGACCTTCGGTGCGGTGAATGACAAGAACATCGGCGGCGGAGGCACCGGTCCGGTAAAGCGCTCCGATTATCGGCACCCCGCGTCGGGCGGCTACTTAGGCGAATACATGGCCATGGACGTTCGATCCGGCAAAATTCTTTGGCGGCAGCGGACACCATCGCCATCCAACACAGCGGCGCTCACGACCGCAGGAGGGTTGGCGTTCGGAGGCGATTGGGATCGCCATATGTACGCATTTGACGCCGCGTCAGGAAAGATTCTCTGGCAGACTCGGCTACCCACTTCCGCGCAGGGTTTTCCGATCACCTATTTAGCCAAGGGAAAACAGTACATAGCCATGCCGGCCGGAATCGGCGGAGGAAGCTGGTCGACGCTGATCGCGCCGGAGCTGGCTGGGCAGATTCGCAGACCTAACTCCGGGAATAGCTTGCTTGTTTTTTCCCTGCCAACCCAGGAGAGCACGGCGAAGCCGTAGCACCCGTGCTGCGTCGAGCTTTTTCCCCGTAATGTTTCAATGTTAACGATCTCGCCCTATAATGCAAGTATCCATAGCGTGCGTGGCGCGTGTTTTGCCTGGAAGATCCCTCCTGTTATGAAGTCGTGGTTGGCAACGGCGGTTTCGTTGCTTGCGTGCGGCTGCTCTCAAACGGGCAGAGAGACGAAAACGACATCTACGCAGAAGGCGCTTGAACCAATTACCGGAAGGCAAGCCCTTCAGTATACCCATGGCTCCGCCCGCTTCTGGGCGCCGGACGCTCAGCCCATTACGGTGCGCAGCATGAACTTGGACCAAGTGAAACCGGTCGACGGCAAAGCGGGGGCCTGGGAGATCGGTTATGTTTCGGCTCAGATGGCCCGTGCTCGCACATATACCTGGAGCGCAGTTGAAATCGGGGATAGCTTACACAAGGGCGTCTTTCGAGGACCGGAGGAAGCTTGGCAAGGCCCGCAAGGGCAGCAAAGACCCTTTGTCCCGGAGGCGCTGAGGATTGATACGCCGCAAGCTCTGCAAACAGCCGTCGCCAGCAGCTCGGATTATTTGAAAAAGCCCTACAGCAAACCGCAGGTGACTTTCTTGCTGGAAGCGACTCCGCGTTTCCCTAACCCGGTTTGGCGCGTGTTGTGGGGAACATCCGTGGGATCGGCCGAACACGCGGTGATCGTCGACGCCGTAACGGGAGTACTCCTGGCAAAGAACTAAAAGTGCGTAAGTTCTTAAAGCAGCCATCCAAGAGCTGCTTCGCGCGTTAATCTACATTATCGGTAGCATTGCGTCAGCCTTGAAACACGCGCTAATTTTCCCTTCTCTCGTTTTGGACCTTTAAACGCGAAAAGGAGAACTCCATTCTCCTGGCCGAACGTTAGGTCCTAATGGCGCAGTGTCATCGTAGGTTCTTATCCGAAGCGGAGATGAACGAGTCCGCTTTTGCTAGAGCGGATGCCCCCCGCGCTTCCTTGCTGCGGCGGTTTGGCGGTTGGCGCGTTCAATCTCCTGCATCTCCCTCCACTGCGAATCCGGGCTTAGCAAAGGCATAGCTGGCTGGGACAACATCCGCCGGAAAGGTCTGGTTTTAACAGGGTCGGTGTGGATTGTCTTATGTGTGTGGTTGCAACGTCTACCAGGCAACCGGAGGCAACCTGTCCCAGCTCACGAGGTTCGTGCTCAAGCCGACTGATCCTGCTCATCGATTCTGCCCGTGCGCACCCCCAATCGAGCGCTTTCACAATCGTTAGCTGGGCGTGGCTGCCAGGAAGCCCCCTCCTTCGTTCATTGGAGCTCTCCTAATGGCTCTTGATGATGCTCCGGTCGCGATAGGTGGGGATATAATCGAGAGCGGCCAGGAAGGCAAAACCAAAATCCGGCTGATAGGGAGTGCGCCAAATGGAAAAATCCGGGAAACGTCCGCTTGACCGGCGCGAGTTCCTGAAAGGCGCGACCGTGAGCACAGCGGCACTAGCACCCCAGACCGCAAACGCACAAGAACCGCACGATCATGACCACCAAGTCGTTCCATCGGATATTGCTCTGCGGGTGAAGGCGCTCGAATCACTGCTGATCGAAAAGGGAATGGTTGATCGGGAGGCGCTCGACGCAATCGTTGACACCTATGAGACGAAAATCGGTCCCCGCAACGGCGCTCGGGTCGTAGCGCGCGCTTGGGTCGACGCTGCTTATAAGAAGCGCCTGTTGACCAATGCCACATCGGCGATAGCGGAACTGGGGTACGGCGGCGCGCAGGGTGAACATATGGTGGTACTTGAGAACGGGCCCAAGGTACACAACCTTGTTGTCTGTACGCTGTGCTCCTGTTACCCCTGGCCGGTGCTCGGTCTGCCGCCAATGTGGTACAAGTCTGCGCCGTATCGATCTCGGGCCGTAATCGATCCTCGCGGTGTGCTGCGTGAATTCAGGTTGGAGCTTCCGGAAGACATCGAAGTCCGCGTGTGGGACAGCACGGCGGATTTGCGTTATCTGGTATTGCCCGAACGTCCACCGGGCACAGAAGGCATGACCGAGGATGAACTCGCAGCGCTTGTCACACGCGATTCGATGGTTGGTATCGCAAAAGTGACTGTACCGCAGGGAGGAAGCCGCCTATGAACGGAATCCACGATATGGGCGGAATGCACGGTATGGGCCCGATCGAGTACGACAAGCGAGAGCCGGTATTCCATGAGCCCTGGGAGGGACGTGCGTGGGCGCTAGTACGCGCGATGGGGCGTTGGACTCGGCCGAAGAATTTTCGGTACGAAATCGAATCCATCCCCGCGACTGAGTATCTGCGGATGAGCTATTACGAGCGTTTCATCTTTCTGCTCACCGCGCGGTTGAAACGCAGCAACCTCGTCACGGCGGCGGAACTAGAAACTGGCAGAGCGGAGCCCGGCGCGCCGAAACCGACTCAAACGCCGTCCGCACCTGTCGCTGGTGATGCTGCAAATATCGATGTGGCGGCCAGACCTCCGCGATTCAAAGTGGGCCAGCACGTGCGCGCTCGCAACATCAATCCCGTGGGTCATACCCGCCTGCCGCGATACGTCCGCGGGAAGCGTGGCACAATCACCCGCGACCATGGCGCATTTGGTTTCCAGGATACAGACGTGAATGGAGATCCGCTGAGCCGGAAGCCTCAGCACGTGTATACAGTCAGGTTCGCCGCACAAGAGCTGTGGGGCGAGGACGCGCGGCAAAGGGACAGCGTTTATCTGGATTTGTGGGATGACCACCTCGAACGGATCTGATTATGTCAAACGATGAGCCTCTCGAGTTGTTGCCGAGTCTGCCTCGCGACAAAGATGGGCCTGTGTTTGCCGAACCTTGGCAGGCCCAGGCGTTCGCATTGGCGGTCAAACTCTCCGAGCAAGGGCATTTCACTTGGAAAGAATGGGCGAGCGCACTCGCCGGCGAACTCAAAGCCGCAGCGAGCCGGAACGAGCCCGACGATGGCTCGCATTATTATCATCATTGGCAGGCCGCGCTGGAGCGTCTGGTAACTGAAAAAGGTCTGACGGATCGTGCTTCCCTCCATGCGCGCAAGGAGGCTTGGGCTGACGCCTATCGGCATACTCCTCATGGAAAGCCCGTCGAGCTTCGGTAACCGTTGAAACGCGTATTAACCGGCGAAGCTGAGCGAGCTTCCAATATTTCTTTTGTCGAGACGCAACCCGGATAGCATTGGTCTGCGTTAAGGTCCACAGCCAGTCACCCTGACAGCAATTCTCCGGAGGCGTTGTCAGTCGCCGATAATGGGATCGCGGTCGGATATGGCCCATCCCGGGATTCGCGTAATCCGCGCTTGCTTCGGCGAGAACGCCCATTTCCGGCCATGAACCGCGTGGCGCTTCAGCCTACGAAAGGCCGGCAACAGTGTCGTGACGCTTATCGCCGCAAGGCCGAATAGCAAAGCGATTGCCACGATGTCCCACAACGGCCGGCGGTTGATGTGGCCATGCGGCGAGGGCAGGCGATTGAATCGCCTGCCCTCCTGTTTAAACGGTGCTGCTAGAAATCCACCCGGGCGTTGAACGTGATCGTGCGGTTGCCGGTCGCAGCGTTGATTCGTCCGAACGTCGCCGAGTTGATGTTCGTGTCGACCGGGGGTTGTCCTGGCGTACCCACCCACTGAGGCTTGTTCAGCAGGTTGATCAAATCCGCTCGAAAAGTGAACGTGGTTCGCTCCGTGATATGGAAGACTCTGTTGGCGGCGGCATTGAAGCTGAGCTGGCCCGGCCCCCTGAGCTGCGGCTGGTTCACCACCGTGCTTCCGACGACGCCAGGCTAAGAGTTCGCCAAAATGATATTGCCGTTCTGATCTGCTCAGACTAATACTCACCGGTGAAGCGCATCAAGCGTTTGTTACCTTGGCCAAACTTCTCCAACTTGCCGCGAACGCGATTCGAAGAGATTCACAGAGGTGTCAAACGTGCAGCTCTCGTTGAGAAGTTACGCAGCGCGATGTGTCCGGTCCGCTCTTCAAGTTTCCGGAGCTGTTCGAGTGCATCTCTCGTAGCGCACGACTTGTTCGGCGTGCGCGGTATCGAGCAGCTTCTGCGGAGATCCTTTGCTTCGTTCGCGCACACGGGGTACTGGCCTCATCGAACGCCCGAAGCGCCTGATCAGATCAGCCTAAACTCGGCCAATCCATCCGCAACTACGGTCAAGTATCGAACCTGTGCACGGACGTCATTTAAGGGACTGCGAGCACCTTTTCCTCATATGGTTTCTTGGACGGAGTGTCAGTCCTGGCCGGCATGATCACTCTGGATCATTGAAGGGCCGTGGAGCGTGCATTACACTCCTGTAAAGCCTTGGATGAGCTTAATTGCTATTTAGGAGGATTTATGGTGGCTATCGATCGCCGGGCGTTTATAGCCGGCATTGGCGGAGCCGCGGCTGTAGCGGCCATGGATTCGGAAGCCAAAGCCGACGCTCTCGAGGAATATCTCGATGACCAGCTAGAGACGGCGGTAGCAGCAAAGCAGCCCGAAACCGGCAAGAAGTTTCCGACCGTTGCCGAACTCGACGCACAGATCGAAACACGGACCTTCCGGCGCGGCGTAGGCAGCCTTTTCGCAGGCGGAAGCAAGGTGAAGCGCCTGACTGCCATGCCTGAAAAGCCGACGCTGCTCGACTATTTCAACCTGAGGCGGGCGCCCGCGAATCACGTTCTTCAGAGCGCGGCCTTGGCGAAGAAGAACGGCCTGTCCGAGGAGATTGTTCTGGCGTGTCTGCTGCACGATGTGGTTCAATCGCTCATCAAGACAGATCACGGCTGGTGGGGAGCGCAGCTGTTCGAACCCTACGTGCCGGAGAAGACCTCCTTCGCCATTCGCCATCATCAAACGCTGCGGTTTTACGAGGATAAGGAAGCCGGATACGTCTACCCGGATCTGTACCGGAACATGTTTGGCGTAGACTACGTTCCACCGCCGCACATTCAGGCTAATTACACATTTCTCAAGAATCACAAGTGGTACCTTTATCCGCGGCAGGTCACGGTCAACGATCTTTACGCCTTCGATCCCAACGCAAAGGTCAGCGTCGAACCGTTTATCGATATTATCGGCAGGCATTTCAAGCAGCCCAAGGAAGGCCTCGGAAACGATAACAGTCCGGTGGCGCACATGTGGCGCTCCATGACCCGTCCAGACTCCCCGCTTTAAAGCGCCCAGAGAGTTCATGCATGGTCACACGGCGCGGTTTCCTGACACGAGTCGGTAAGGCTGGGGGTTACGGTGCGACATTTGCGGCAATGAACGCACTCGGTCTCCTGCCTGAAGTGGCGAGCGCGGCTCCACAAGTCGACCTGCCGCCTGATTCCGGCAAAGGACTGAAGATCGTCATTCTGGGCGGGGGAATTGCAGGTTTGGTTTCCACCCACGAGCTGAGTAAAGCCGGATACCAGTGCACATTGCTTGAGGCGCGCGACCGCCCCGGCGGACGGAACTGGACAGTTCGCAATGGAACCACAGTCGAGTTTGTCGACGGGACGAAGCAGACCGCCAAGTACATCGGTGATGGCAGCTACTTCAATGCCGGACCGGCTCGCATTCCTTCCATTCACAAAACCATGCTCGGCTACTGCCGCGAGCTAGAGGTGGCGCTGGAGGTCTTCGTCAACGCCAATCGCAATACCCTGGTGGCGAGCGACCGGTCCTGGGAAGGCAAGCCGGTCGAGCAACGCCAGGTGATTAACGACACCCGCGGCTGGATCGCGGAGCTGCTCGCCAAGAGCGTCAGCCAGGGTGCTTTGGATCAGGGGCTAACCAAAGAGGACCGTGAGCGGTTGCTGTCCATGCTTCGTTCCTTCGGCGATTTGGGCGAGGGTTATAAGTATCGCGGCTCATCGCGTTCGGGAGCTTTGCGATTGCCGGGCGCGGGCGATGTCACCGAGGTGGAGCGGGAGCCTCTCGATCTGCACTCCCTGCTCGATGCGGGGCTGTGGGCCAACCTCACACAAGAAGAGGCTTTCGATCAACAAGCCACGATGTTCCAGCCGGTCGGCGGTATGGACCGAATCCCCTACGCCTTCACTAAGAAGCTAGGCAGAGTGATTCAGTACCGCTCTGTGGTGAAGGAAATCCGCAAGACATCGAACGGGGTTCGCATCGTTTATTCGCAGAACGGCGCCGAGAAGAGCATCACCGCGGACTACTGCATTTGCGCCCTTCCCGTTACACAGCTCCGGAACATCCCCAATGACTTTTCACCTGCGGTGCGACAGGCGATCGAAGGCACGCATTACAACGACTCCTATAAGATCGCGTGGGAATCGAAGCGGTTTTGGGAGACCGAGTACAACATCTACGGCGGAATTTCGTGGATTCAGGGCGGGCCTATCAATATGGTCTGGTATCCCAGCGGAAAAATGCA
>Ga0126381_100009965_pt1 | contig 10680 bp, 10 predicted proteins | sample PanSoiMetPlot_28_FD_96465 | JGI IMG/M metagenome (GOLD analysis project Ga0126381, IMG submission 96465) | Tropical forest soil microbial communities from Panama - MetaG Plot_28 | ecosystem: Environmental > Terrestrial > Soil > Tropical forest > Bulk soil | place: Panama | collected 2016-02-17
ACCGGTGGCGCCGGATTCCTTGGATCCCATCTGTCTGAGCGATTGTTGGCCGACGGCTTTCGCGTTATTGCGATCGATAATCTTATCACTGGTAATCCAGACAATATCGCGCACCTGGCTGGCGCCCCGGATTTCCGCTTTGTCCGGCACAATGTTTCGGAGTTTATTTTTGTGCCGGGCAAGATCGATTTCGTGTTTCACTTTGCCTCGCCGGCTAGCCCGATTGATTACCTGGAGCACCCGATCCCAACCTTGAAAGTTGGAGCTTTGGGTACTCATAACACGCTTGGCTTGGCAAAGGATAAGGGAGCGAAGTTCCTACTTGCGTCGACATCAGAATGTTACGGAGATCCGTTGGTTCATCCGCAAAACGAAGATTACTGGGGCAATGTTAACCCGATCGGTCCTCGTGGTGTTTACGATGAAGCCAAGAGATTCGCTGAGGCGATGACGATGGCCTATCATCGATACCACGGAATGGATACCAAGATCGTCCGAATCTTCAACACATACGGGCCCCGAATGAGGCTCCGAGATGGTCGCGTTGTGCCGGCTTTTATTAGTCAGGCTTTAAACGATGAGCCGCTAACTGTATTCGGAGATGGTAGCCAGACACGCAGCTTTTGTTACGTCTCGGACTTGATCGAAGGAATCTTCCGCCTGGCAATGAGCGAGCACCACGGTCCAGTCAATATCGGCAACCCGGTTGAAATGACCATCAAACAATTCGCTGAAAAGATACTGGCCATAACCGGTGCCAAAGGTGGCATCACTTACAAGGACCTTCCGATCGATGATCCAAAGGTGCGTCAACCAGATATCACCCGCGCCCAAAAGCTGCTCGGTTGGGAACCAAAGGTGACCTTCGACGAAGGCATCCGCCACACCATCGATTACTTTGCCAAAAAGCTAAAAGAGTGACGTTTGGCGCCCGTGGCTCCATGGTCGCGCGCCAAACGCCAAACGCCAAACGCCGAACGCCAAACGCTCGTCCCTCATGCCAGGAATCGGAATCACCGGCGGTGTTGCCACCGGGAAATCGACGGTTGCTCGTCGCTTGCTTGCGGCACTAGGGAATATCGTGCCGGCGGATTTGTTTGACGCCGATTTTGAAGCCAGACGATTGACGGATACCGATTTAGTTGTACAAGAGAAGATTAAGTCGGCTTTCGGAGCTCAAGTTTTTGATTCTGAAGGCAATCTCGCCCGGAACCGGTTACGAGAGTTGGTGTTTCACGATGCGGCTGCTCGCAAAACGCTGGAATCCATTCTCCACCCGCGAATCCGTGAAGCGTGGATTGGCCGCACCCGCGGAGAAAGACTGCTCCTTGCGGATATACCATTACTCTATGAGACCGGGGCCGAACCTTATTTCGATCGAATAATTGTCACCGCATGCAGTCGCGTCTCTCAAATCCAGCGTCTCGTTCACGGACGGCAACTCTCGGAATCGATTGCACGTCAGATAATTCAGTCGCAAATGCCGCTGGAGGAAAAAATCAGGCGGGCGGATTATCTGGTTTGGACGGACTGCCCACCGGACATTACCGAAGGGCAAGTTCATCGGATAGGAAGGGAGATCATTGAACGCTATGACGGAACCAGCGGCTGAGACCACGCCAGTGCCGGGATCAGAATATCTTTCTGAAAACGGTACCGTCATCGAACTGGAAAAGCTCCACCGGCTTGGCCACCCGACGTTGCTCGAGCTGGCGCGTCAGCTGAACTTCCGCGTCTCACATGAACGTACCCGTCACCAGCTCATCTTTGATCTGGCTAAGAATTATGCGGCGCGCGGAATCACCCCAATCGGAGAGGGTATTGTCGAGATCTCAAACGAGAATTACGGATTTCTGCGGTGGGAAGCTAATAATTTCACCCCTTGCCCCGAGGACGTCTATGTGTCGGCGGCTGTTCTGAAAAAATTTGGAATTCGCTCCGGCAATCGGGTTCGAGGAACGATTCGAGGGCCGCGCGACAAAGAGAAATTTCTAGCGTTAGACCGGGTCATCAGCATTGAAGGGATACCGGTCGAGCAATGGACCGAGCCCAAGCTGTTCGATCAATTGACGGCGCTCTTCCCGGATCGGCGAATTCTTTTGGAGAACTCGAAGACGCGCAGTATCACTCCCAGAGCTGTGGATCTGATTGCCCCTTTGGGTCGCGGACAACGCGGACTGATCGTTGCGGCCCCGCGCACCGGAAAAACGTTGCTCCTCAAGGATATCGCATTGGCAATCCGCGCAAACAGTCCGGATATCCATCTGATCATGCTTCTGGTTGACGAGCGCCCTGAAGAGGTCACCGACTTCAAACAGTGCGTCGATTGCGAAATTTTTAGCTCCACGTTCGATGAGAGCCCAACCCGACATGTTCAAGTCGCAGAGCTCGTCAGCGACCGGGCAAAGCGCCTGGTCGAGCTAAAAAAAGATGTTGTGATCTTGTTGGACAGTATCACTCGGTTAGCCCGCGGCTACAACGCCCTCCAGTCCGGCAAAGGACGGACTATGTCGGGTGGTGTCGAAGCGAAAGCTCTCTTGAAACCAAAACGGTTCTTTGGTGCGGCTCGCAATTGTGAGGAGGGCGGCAGCTTGACCATTGTGGCTACGGCGTTGGTCGAAACTGAGAGCCGGATGGACGAGGTAATTTTCGAAGAGTTTAAAGGGACCGGTAACATGGAGCTGCATCTGGACCGAACGCTGGTTGAGAAGCGGGTTTACCCTGCGATCCATGTCTTGAAATCAGGCACGCGGCGCGACGATTTGCTGTATCACCCGGATGAGTATGAGCGAGTCACTCTTTTGCGAAAAAAACTGGCGCAGTTACCTGCTATCGAAGCCATGGAAGTTCTTGTGAGCCAACTCAAAGCGACCAAGACCAACCCGGAGCTGCTTTTGACAGCTCTCCGGTAAAGGAGCGACTGAGTGGGAGCGGCTCCGATCAGTAACGCGGATGTCCTTACGATCGCCGACAACGATCAACTGGCAGAATGCTGTCGCATCCTGCAACGCTTTGATCGGATAGCCGTTGATACGGAGGGCGACAGCCTCCATTGCTATTTTGAAAAGCTTTGCCTTATCCAAGCTAGTGTTCCGAGCCTGAATCTCTTGGTCGATCCACTCGCGGCGCTCGACTTTGTCGGATTCAACCGGACGCTGGCACAACGGCAAATCATTTTGCACGGCTGCGACTACGACCTTAGAATGCTGCGCCGCGGAATTGGGTTTGCACCCGGGCCGGTATTCGATACCTACCTGGCGGCGAAGCTTGTTGGACTGAAGGAAGTCGGCCTGGCGACTCTGTTGAAGCAATTCTTTGGTGTTGATACCCCGAAATCTTCGCAAAAAGCAAACTGGGCCAAGCGTCCGCTTACGCCGGCGATGATCGAGTACGCCGTGAACGATACTCGCTATCTCATTGAGCTTGCAGAAAAACTGGAGGCTGGGTTGAGGGAAAAAGGCCGATGGGAGTGGTTCTCGGAGAGCTGTTTTCGAGCTGTTCAGGCGGCCGCAGAAGATCGCGAGAAAGATCCGGAACGGGTCTGGAAGATCCCGGGAAGCGCGCTACTGAAAGCAAGGCCTTTGGCAGTTCTACGCGCGCTCTGGCTGTGGCGCGATGCAGAAGCACGAAAGGCTGACCGGCCCACGTTTCATATCATGCGAAACCAAGAGCTCCTGGAACTGGCCAAATCAGAGGGTCGTTCTCCCTTTCCGCGTCATGTCCAAGGCTCGCGCCGTGCGCGTTTAGACGATGCGATCCAGACCGCGCTCAATCTCCCTGAGGCAGAATGGCCGCGGCGCGTTTACACTCCGTCGAAGCGGCCTTCACAAGAGGAAGAGCAGCGTTTCGATCAGCTTAAAAGACGGCGAGACCAAGTTGCTGCTGAGCTCGATCTCGATCCTGGCATGGTCGCTTCCAGACAAGTTTTGGAACGGATTGCGCGCGAGCCGGCAACGACTCAGACCGCGCTCATGAAATGGCAGCGAGAAATCCTTGGATTGTAGCGGCCCTAGCGGTCGCCGCCACTCCGGCCATGATGCTCCGCTGTGGCCCGGGCTATCTCCTGCAGAAGCTTCCGTAAATCATCCGGCTCCTGCACGGAGAGACGCTCTCCGAACGAAAGTAGCCAGCCCGCGTACCAGTTCCATTTGTCTCCTTCGATTCGAAAACTGACACCGGTTTCGTCCCGTTCTTCAGAAAGGAGCCTGAATGGCGCCTCCTTTCGCACACGCTCGGCTGCGACCGGATCGGTCTTTATAACGCCTGTGACTCGTTCGACTTCCTCGTCGCGACGAGCTAAAAATGCAGCCAGCGAAAAGTCGTCATGCGGACCGAATTGCTCAGAGAGCAAAGCCAGAGATTCGATCCGGTCTGATCGAAAGTCGCGATAATCTCTGCGTAAACGGCACCAGGCGATCAGGTGCCAGCGATCCCCGTAATAGGTTAACCCTAACGGCTCAACGTCTCGCTGAGTAGCCGCCGCTGCCCCGGAGTTTCGATAGGCAATATGTAAAACGGTTCGATCTGCCAATGCCTTCTGAATAGAGAATAAGCTCGCCGCTCGGCTGCGATGCGGGCCCTGAGGTATTGACATCCGGCTCTCCAGCCTGGCGATTCGGTCCTGATGATCTTGTGGCAGGACCGCGCGAATCTTTGCCAGCGCCGACCCCATTGACCGAGTAAGCGAACTGTCAGCAAACCGGTCCATTAACAAGGCCGCGGTGATCAACGCGGTAGCTTCTTCTGCGGTCAGGTGCACGGGAGGAAGATGATACCCTCGAACAATGCTATACCCGACACCGGCCTCTCCAATGACAGGGACTCCCGCTTCTGCAAGCGCGGCGATATCCCGGTAGACGGTTCGGACGCTGATAGCAAATTCTTCAGCAATTTCCTCGGCACGGGTTACTCTGCGTCCCTGCAGATGGATCAAAATTGCGACGAGGCGATCGATACGATTCACTCAGCATATTTTACTCCGATCGTTCCAATTTGCGCACAACATTGTCGATCAAATCGGCTGACTTTATGCAGGCAACGGTCTTTGCCGAGCGCCGCAACATTCGATTCCTACGGACCGGGTTGTTGGGCGCTCGACTCTAACGCTGCAGCGTCGAAGCACCGATAGGTTGAATGGCCTGAATTCCGGTTCGGCTACAGGTTTTCTCCCTTCAGCGGCTCCGAAGCCTTGGCTCAACAGGCTTAATATGTAGTACGTGGCTTCCATTGGGTGCATTTCGCGGTTCTCCCCCTCTTATTCTCAACAGGTTAAAACTTCCCATCCTTCCCTTGAATCGGGATTGGGCGCTCGGTAAAATTCTGTAATCTTACCGCCGTCTTGGCCGGAGCAGCGGTAGAGGCTGCCCCGAGAAACGCGATGATCAGCGCGCTAACGGCTATCGCCGCGATTAAAGACTCGATCAATGAACTCTGCGGATTCCGATCCTCTAAGGATTGTTTCTTCGTAACCCTCCTGGATGAGATTCGTGATCTGGACCCTTCAACCGAGGCCCAACGAGCGGAGCGCCCATTGCATGGAAACGACTCTGAGTTTGCGGTCATGACGATCCTTTCTTTGTGTTGGCAACAGGATAGACCGACCCGATGACAACCCTATGTCAGGAGGGAAATTAGATGTTTTCGCGCCGAAAAAACCACACTGTACGGGGGGTGTTTCGCAGACGAGACTATCCGATTCGAGGGTTCAGGCCGCGCGGCCTGAACCCAATACCCAGCTCTACTAAAACTGCATAAAATATTTTTGTTGTTATGTGTATCCAAAAGACTATAACAAAAATATTTTATGCAACGGAATTTGTGCGTCCTGGCTGTCGCGACCTCAATTTTTGCCGGATGTTCAGAGGACGATCGCGATACCGGTTACTTTGGCCCTGGCCTTTCACCAACTGATCAGAGCCGTGACCAGCAGATCGCAAATCTTCCAGGGCAAATCGGCCGGGCCGCTTCCTCAGTTGGCACTAGCGATCTGACTGTTCTCGGTGAAAACGCCAATGCGAACCAGGCAGCTTTCCGGCAACGCTTCGGCCTGACCGATCCGACTCAGGATCAGATGGCTGATTGGCAACAATACGATGCGCGATTTACCGAATACTCGGACAAAGATCATGACTGGCCGCTTCCAACGGCCGCTTCGGCAAATTGGCAAGGCAGCGTCTGGAGCAACGGAGATCCGCTCGCACTGGAGGGGACCACGGTTGCCGTCGATTTCAATCGAATCCCGCGCGGATCACTTATCTATATTCCATCGCTGAACATGTATGCCGAGGCCAATGACACCGGCGCGACCGGGCTGTGGTCTCAACAGGACTACAATCAGAGCGATTACGGTGCGAATGGAACCGGTCGGATCGACATTTACAACTCGTCCGGAGATAGGTCCGCTCTACAGACCGAGCGCGACTTTAGCAATTGGATTGGAGGAAACCACTACGGATCAATTTGCGTTGTCTATCGAGGACCAGGATGGAAACAGGGAGGTCGCTAACGCTCAGAACCATGAAACCTTTGCTACGTCCGTTTCTTCTGGTGCTGATCATCGCGGAGACTGTGGTCGGGCAAAACCCGCCTTTGGCAGGCGATCCTTACGCTTCCCGCGGTAACCCGCGCAGCCCTGACGGCAAATATGTGTGGGCAATCAAAAACTCACCCTCGATTGAGTACATTTTAGAGCAAAACAGTTCCGGCAGAGTTCTGGTGCAAGTTCCGGCGTATTATCCGCGACCTGATCCGGGTAATCTGAAGTATGCGAAAGCTTCTGGCGTATTCTGGAACAGCACCGGCACAATCGTCGCGTTAGACGAACTAAACCGCCGCCGCGCTGGGCAACTCTATTTTTTCCAAATCCGGGATGGACAGGCTAGACAGATCAAAATCGGTGCACTGGTCCCAATTCCGCCATCGGTAGCCGAGTTCCGCCTGGTGGTCGATCCCGGCTGGCAATCCGAAACAAAAATCCGATTGCGTCAAAGCGTGAAACAAAAAGACGGCGCTTTCACAGACAACTTCTTCCTGGCCGATTTCAGCGATCCGGTCCGACCAAAGATCGAAAAAACGAAATGAATAAGGATTTGGACCAACTCAGCACGGTGATTGGGGATCAAACGTCCCTCTCGGGACGCTCGCATTTCAAAACGGTGGATACCTTGGGTCCACCGGCAATAAATTGCCGGCTGCGCGGTGCGACAAGCCTTCGGGAGCAATAGGTCGGGTTCCTCAAGAAACATGGGATTCGCTTCGAAGAACGGTGCCTTTGGGATTAATTGTATACGGAGCGGCCGGGGCGTACCTGCAATGGCCGCCTGCCAGCCCGATTTGCTCCCGGCTCGATTCCCGGCTAGAGGAATAACCGGCGGCTTCGCCGCCCAGGTATGCACTCCGAATTTGTCCTAAGAGCCATCGAAGAGAAAGATCTGGCCGGCCTGAAGGCACTTGCGCTTTCTATCAAAGACGGCATGACCTCATTGCCCCCGGAGGAGTCCGCCCTGGAAGATCGGATCAATCATTCGCTGCGCTCATTCGATTACCGCATCAAATCGGCAGGAGCCGACCACTACCTTTTTGTACTTGAATCTGCGCCGAACGCAGAGGTCGTCGGAACGGCGGGAATCATTGCTCGAGTTGGAGGGTTTGACCCGTTTTATACCTACGAGCTCAAAAAAGAGCGCCTTGTGCATCCCCCTCTTGGAATCGACAAACAAATGGATGTCCTCCATCTCAAGCTCGATCACAAAGGACCCTCCGAGCTATGCAGCCTTTCGTTACGTCCTGAATATCGGCGTGCCGGGTTGGGTCAGCTGTTATCGCTTAGCCGGTTCCTGTTCATTGCGTCGTTCCCACAAAGGTTCGATGAGCGAGTAATTGCTGAGCTACGCGGCTTTACCAATAACGCAGGTTTATCGCCTTTCTGGGAAGCGGTCGGGCGCCATTTTTTTAATCAGACTTTTGCCGCCGCCGACTTTCTGAGCGGTATCGGCCAGAAAGATTTCATTCGCGATCTAATGCCGAAGTATCCGATCTATGTCGCTATGCTCCCGCCTGAGGCCCAGGCGGTGATCGGAAAAGTACATACCGACGCGGCTCCAGCATTGAAGATCCTTCTAGCGCAAGGATTCAAGCAATCGGATGAGGTCGATATATTCGATGCCGGCCCATTGGTAACAGCCAATCGCAGCGAAATTCGGACGATCAAGAACGCGCGATTTGGCAACGTCACTGAGATTCGTTCGATCGACAATGCGGATGCTCATATCGTTGCACACGTCTCGTTGAACTTTCGAGCCTGTCTTGGATCGGTTAAAGAGTTGGGAGAGGATTCGGTTGCGATCAGTCCGGAGACTGCTCGTCAACTAAAGGTACAAATCGGCGACCAACTGATTTACGTGCCCCTGCGCTCCAAATAAAGGCATGTATTACGAAGTTAATTTCGATGGATTGGTTGGTCCTACGCACAACTATGCCGGACTTTCGCCGGGTAATCGCGCCTCGATCGAAAATCGGGCTGCGGTATCTAGCCCACGGACAGCTGCCCTGCAGGGCCTTGGAAAAATGCTCTTCCTGGCAAAGCTAGGGGCGCGGCAAGCATTCCTGCCGCCATTAGCTCGCCCGAAGATTAGCGCCCTCCGTGATTTGGGTTTTGCCGGAACTGACAAATCAGTTATACAACGAGCTGCGGATCAAGCTCCCGAGTTGTTGGCCGCCTGTTTCTCCGCCTCGAGCATGTGGACTGCCAACGCCGCCACCATGGCGCCCAGCTGTGATACCGGCGACAGTAAAGTTCATTTTACTCCAGCAAATCTTATCACAAACTTTCACCGCTCAATCGAGGCTAGAGATACAGCGGATCTCTTGAAAACGATCTTCGCTGACCGAGGCCGATTCATGCACCATTCACCACTTCCGGCCGCTCTTACGTTTAGTGACGAAGGTGCCGCAAATCAAACACGGTTCGCTCCTTCGTACGGAACCGTTGGGATCCACTTGCTTGTCTATGGAAGGGATAGCGACGAAGCGTCGTCGCGATATCCACGGCGACAAACGTTAGCCGCATGTGAGGCGATCGGCCGCAACCATCGGCTCCCCAAAGAACGCGTTATTTTTGCAAGACAACACCCTACAGCGATTGACGCGGGCGTTTTCCACAATGATGTAATTTCGACCGGCAATTTGAATCTCTTCCTCTACCACGCGTCTGCATTTGCCGACTGCGACCAGATAGTCGCCGAGTTGGAGAAAAGCTATCACGCTCAATGTGGCGATGATTTGATCCACTACAAGATCGATGGAATTACGCTGGAGGAAGCAGTCGCCTCTTATTTCTTTAATTCTCAGATAGTCACGGATCCCGACGGTGGGATGGTTTTGATCGCGCCGGAAGAATCCCGACAGTCACCCAAGGTTTATGAAACCATTCAAGGGCTTATTGCGGATAAGAATTGCCCGCTGGTCAGGGCAGAGTTTCTCAACCTGCGTGAAAGCATGCGCAACGGCGGTGGCCCAGCGTGTTTGCGCAATCGGATCGTTCTGAGCGATGACGAGATCGAGTCACTTCCCCAAACGGTTTTCCTTTCGGATTCGATTTACGAACAACTGAAACAGTGGATCGAACAGCACTATCGGGAGAGCCTCACCCCGCCTGACTTACTCGACCCGAACCTGATCAACGAAGTGCGGACGGCCTTGGATCGGCTGACAGAAATCCTAGAGCTGGGACCTATCTATGATTTTCAAAAAGGATGAGAATCCGGGTATTCCTCGTCGGTAGGGTATCGCCAAACGCTCTTTCACTAATGCGCATATGAACGCCCTCGATTGGCTCGAGAGTCAGCCTGACTCTTTCCTCAACTCAGTCACCGAATGGGCATCGATCAACTCAGGGAGCTGGAATGCACAAGGGTTGAAGCAGGTGGCAGACCGGATCTCAGAACTTTTCCAGACTCTGGCTCCAGAGAAAATTGACAGACAAACAATTAGCTTGGGCTCCGGTCAGTCTGGCCCTTTGCTGGTCTTCAAGAAACGATCGCACCTGCCGAACCAGGTTTTCTTGTTTGGCCATTTCGATACCGTTTACGGGCCGGAACATCCATTTCAGAAGGTCGAAGTGCTAGAAGGCAATCGTCTGCACGGACCTGGCGTATGCGACATGAAAGGAGGATTGGCGATTCTGTTTCACGGCCTGCAAGCGTTCGAACAGTTCGTCGAGGAGAAACGGTTCGGTTGGACAATCGTTCTGAATTCAGATGAGGAAATCGGATCGCCGGTCTCCAGCAAGGAACTCATCCGAACAGCAAAAGGACATGTTTGTGGTCTCGGGTTTGAGCCCGCATTAGCGAACGGTGGGATTGCAACTGAACGGAAAGGTTCTGGAGTGTTCACGCTGCGATTTCATGGCAAAGCAGCACACAGCGGCAGGAATCCGCGGGATGGTCGAAACGCACTGATACCGTTAGCTATGTTCGTACTATTCTGTGAGAAGTTGAACCGGCAGCAGGAAGCGATTTATTTGAATCCGGCTGTCGTGCAGGGCGGAACTAGCTACAACGTAGTACACGAGTTTGCCACGTATGTTATCAATGTTCGGACTACAATGCTCGACGACGTGCAACGAACGCTATAGCACCTGCAGGGCTTGGTTGCGGACATTCCCTTCCAGAGTGGATTTAA
>Ga0126381_100009967_pt1 | contig 10678 bp, 6 predicted proteins | sample PanSoiMetPlot_28_FD_96465 | JGI IMG/M metagenome (GOLD analysis project Ga0126381, IMG submission 96465) | Tropical forest soil microbial communities from Panama - MetaG Plot_28 | ecosystem: Environmental > Terrestrial > Soil > Tropical forest > Bulk soil | place: Panama | collected 2016-02-17
GCCCTTAAGAACGGAAAGCCCGTCGCCGGAGCCATGATTCTTCTCGTTCCCCAGGATCCCGGCCACGACATGTCGCTTTACAAGCGCAACCAAAGCGACTCCGACGGTTCTTTCTCCATGCCCTCGATTTTTCCCGGCCGCTACATCCTCCTCGCCATCGAAAACGGCTGGGACCTCGAATGGGCCGACCCCAAAGTCATGTTTCAATACCTCCCCGCCGGCCACCCCTTCGAACTCAAGCCCGGCGCCTCCCTCACCCTCAACGCCAAAGTCCAGTAAGGCGGTTTTCGGAACCACTCCCTTGGGCGCGGTGTCTCTTAGAACCAGGCGGCAGGGATGGCGACCAGCAGGCCCGCTACGGTCGCAAGGAGAGCTTCGCGGATGTTTTGGAGAGTCATCAGAATGACGGCCCACTTCGATCCACTCATGTCGCTAAAAGCGCCATAGATACCCACCACTGTGCCGAAGAGCCCGATGAGGGGAGCGGTTGTCGCGATGGTGGCGAGGTTGGAGAGGCCTCGCTTTATCTTGAGGCTGGTTGCGGCGGACGCCAATTGCCTTCGGCGGTCGACGAATTCGAGAACCTCGGTTTTAGAGAGCGCTGATGTCGGCAAAGAGAGTCTTCCCTGCTTAAGCGAGTAGACAGATACCTTGTCCGATCGCCTGGAAATCTTCAACATCGAGATGCAATTAGTCTCCTCCTTTAGAATCAACACTTACAAAACAGCCATAAGGGGGGGCCTGCCTCACTTTTGGCCTCCCCTCTCCTCGATTACTGCAAAGGAAACATTTTAGGACTGCCCAGATCCAGCTTTTCAGTGGTGATCCCAATCTGGCACGCCTTTTCATTGCGGCGTATCCTTCTTTCGTGCGCTACGACAAGCCTCGGCTCGCCGCCATCTTGGGCTCTTCCCATTTTCCATTTTCACTTTTCCATTTTCCGGCTTGCAACTAAGGACTAACCGCTGAAAACTAACAACTTCCCATGAGCCAGCTCACCTTTAACCTCCAACCCACCCGCACGGTGCTCACTGTCAGCGAGCTCACCGCCCGCATCCGTGACCTGCTCGCACGAAACTTCACCGACATCTTTGTCCAGGGCGAAATCTCCAACTGCCGCGAAGCGCAATCCGGTCACATCTACTTCACCCTGAAAGACGACCGCGCCCAGGTCCGCTGCGTTTTCTTCAAGCAGCAGCAGCGCGGCGTCAAGTTCCGCCCCGAAGATGGCCTGCAAGTCACCGTGCGCGGCACCATCAGCGTCTACGAGCAGCGCGGTGAATATCAGATTTATGTCGAGAGCATCGAGCCCGTCGGCCTCGGCGCGCTACAGCTCGCTTTCGATCAATTGAAAAAACGCCTCGAAGCCGAAGGCCTCTTCGCCACGGAGCGCAAGAAGCCGCTTCCGGTTCTCCCTAGTCGCATCGGCCTCATCACTTCGCCGCGCGGTGCCGCGGTCCGCGACGTTGTGCGCATCCTCACGCGCCGTTTCCCCAACGTCCACCTCACCGTTTTTCCTGTGCGCGTGCAGGGCGAAGGCGCGGCTCAGGAAGTCGTCAAAGCACTGAAATTTTTTAACGCCAAAAAGTTTGTGGACGTTCTGATGCTCGTTCGCGGCGGCGGCTCGCTCGAAGATTTGTGGGCCTTCAACGAAGAAATCGTCGCTCGCGCCATCTTCGATTCGCAAATTCCGGTCATCTCCGGCATCGGCCACGAAACCGATTTCACCATCGCCGATTTTGTCGCCGACGTTCGCGCCTCCACGCCTTCCGCCGCCGCCGAACTCGTTGTGCAAACGCGCCGCGAATTCGATAAACACATCGCCGACTTGCGCGGCACGCTCGCCGAGCAGATGCGCTACCGCATCCTCGTTGTCAGCCGCCGAATCCACGAACTCGCTGCGCGTCCGGGTTTCCGACGCCCGCTCGACCTTCTCCGCCAGCAGCGCCAGCGCGCCGATGAACTGATTTCCCGCCTGGCGCTCGGCCTCCGCGCGCGCCTCGATCAATCGCGAAAACGCTTTACCGTCGCACATCTGTGCATCGTCTCTTTTGATTTTCGTATGAAGATTGCCGCGTTTCGCCTGCGCCTCGAAAAACGCGCCGCCGACCTCGGCGTTCGCGCCGAGCGCCTGCTCCGCGCCAAGCGCGAACGCCTCGCCCGCCTCGCCTTGCAACTCGAAGAGCGCAGCCCGCTCAAAGTCCTCGAACGCGGATACGCCATCGCCACCGACGCCTCAGGCGCCGTCCTCCGCGACGCCGCCCAAGTCCAAATCGGGGCCTCCGTCAGCCTGCAGCTCCACCGCGGCCGCCTCACCACCGAAGTCCGCAAGAAGGACTAGCCGAATGCCCGAGTCTCTTTCAATTGTCCCCGTAGAAGCGGGTTTTCGCGGCGGGCTTCGGTCCAGGCTGCATGTAAGGAGCAGCTTTTTCCGGAGTGAGCCAGCGCGTCCAGAAAGTATCCGAGAGCTGGTCCAAGTATTTCTTCCCCTGAGGGTCCTGGCTCAGAATGCGTACCAACACTTGCAAGGAGTCGCTGCTGCGACGCAGCGCGTCGAGGCTCAACACATAGCCCTCGATGAACGTCGCACTCTTGTACCGCACACCAAGGTCGCCGTCCTTTTGCACTCCTGGCGCCGTCGCCGCGCCGTTGGCCTGTTGCCAGTTCTGAAATCCAAGCTGGAAATCATAAGGCGGCTGCAGGTAGTAGGGCCGGTAGGCGCCGGCAATGAATTTTTCCATCGCTCGTTTTGCTGCCGTTTCGATCCGCCGCGCCGGCTCACCTTCCAGCAAAGTCTCCGCAAGCGCGCGGCTTTTCGCCATTTTCACTACCGCGTATTCGAGCTCCGGAAAATCCGGCTTCAACTGTTCGCCAAGGACGTTGTCACCGGAAACCATGATCACCGGAATTCCCCAGCGCGCCGCGGAGAGCGCGACGATTTGCGTTTCCGTGAACTCCACACCATTGATGCGATAGCTGATGCGGTCCGTAACGGTGTGCGCCATAAATCCGTTCGTATTGGCTCGCGCGTGCATCGCAATGCACACGATGGCGTCGATCGAGCCGTCGATGCCCGTGTTGTACGGATCGAAATCGTTATCGCGAAAATCGAATTTCGCGCGGGGATCCATTTTGTCGACGAGCAGATCCGGTTCCTTTGTATTGCCCGAGCCATGTCCGTCTTGGATCCAAACGGAGCCCGCGCCGCCTGCAAAAAGCCCGCGAATTGCCGCATTCACATCCGAAGTGAGAGATTCGCGGCCCTTGGCGTATGCCTCGGGCCTTTCGACCCAAAGCATTTCGTAGTGTGTCACGCCGGAAACGCCCTCCATGTCGTAAATAATCAGAATCTTGGGATGATTCGCAGCGGCGGGCGTCGGCGCGGCGGCGCCGAAAATGCAAAGCAGCAGAATTGCACCTCGAAATATGCGCATCGAAGATCCTCCAATAAAAAGATGCGCCAGACGCTATCGATTCCGGCGATGTGCGTCAAGAGCTGAAAGAATCTGGTTTGGCGTTTGGAATTTAAACTTGTGACTTACAACTTATGACTTGGAACTATTCATCATCCGAGGAGGAAACTTTCAACACCGCGAGGAAGGCTTCTTGCGGAATGTCCACCTGGCCGACGCGCTTCATGCGCCGCTTGCCTTCTTTTTGTTTTTCGAGCAGCTTGCGTTTGCGCGTGATGTCGCCGCCGTAGCACTTGGCCAGCACGTTTTTGCGAATCGCCGCCACCGTTTCGCGCGCAATGATGCGGCTGCCGATCGCCGCCTGGATCGGCACCTCGAACAGTTGCCGCGGAATCAGTTTGCGCAGGCGCGTCACGAGTTCGCGTCCACGCTCGTAAGCAAAATCGCGGTGCACGATCAGCGCCAGCGCGTCCACCGGTTCGCCGCCAACCAGCACGTCGAGCTTCACCAGGTCCGATTCCTGGTACCCGGCAAGATGGTAGTCGAGCGAAGCGTAGCCGCGTGAAACGGATTTCAGCCGGTCGTAGAAGTCGAGCACGATTTCGTTGAGCGGCAATTCGTAAGTCAGCATCACACGCGTCGGCGAAAGATACTCGAAGTTTTTCTGCGTGCCGCGCTTTTCCTGGCAAAGCTGCAGCAGCCCGCCGACCGATTCTTCGTTCGAGATGATCATTGCTTTGATGATCGGCTCTTCGATTTTCTGGATGTCACTGGGGTTCGGGAATTTTGCCGGGCTGTCTACTTCGAGCACTTCGCCGGTCACGCGCGTGATGCGGTAGCGCACGCTCGGCGCCGTCGTAATTAAGTTCAGCCCGAACTCGCGCTCTAGCCGCTCCTGCACAATTTCCATGTGCAGCAAGCCAAGGAAGCCGCAGCGGAAGCCGAAGCCAAGCGCGACGGAATTTTCCGGCTCGTAGAAAAACGCTGCGTCGTTCAACTGCAATTTTCCGAGCGCGTCGCGCAGCGGCTCGTAGTCGTCGGCGAGCACGGGAAAGAGTCCCGCGAACACCATCGGCTTGATGGCTTCAAATCCCGGCAATGCGGCAGCGGGGCGATCGACTTCGATGACCGTGTCGCCCATCCGTGCATCAGCCACGCGCTTGATGTTCGCGACGATAAACCCGACGTCGCCCGCTTCGAGTTCTTCGAGCGCCACAGGTTTCGGCGTAAGTGTTCCAAGCTGTTCGATTTCGTAAGTTTGATCGCCGGCGACCAGCTTGATTTTCATGTGATTCGCCGCGCGGCCTTCTTTGACGCGCACCAGAATCACCGCACCGCGATAAATGTCGAACCACGAATCGAAAATCAGCGCCTGCAGCGGATTTTCCGCGCTGCCTTTCGGCGGCGGAACGCGCGCGACGATGGCTTCGAGCACGTCCTCGACGCCGAGGCCGCTTTTCGCGCTGATCGGCAACGCGTCGTCGGCCGGAATCGCCAGCACGCTCTCAATTTGCTCTTTGACAAAATCCGGCTGCGCGGCGGGCAAATCAATTTTGTTGATCACGGGAAGGATCGCGAGGTTATGCCCCGCAGCAAGAAAGGTATTCGCAACGGTTTGCGCCTCGACGCCCTGCGAAGCGTCAACCACAAGCAGCGCGCCTTCGCACGCGGAAAGCGCGCGCGAAACTTCGTAGGAGAAGTCCACGTGACCCGGCGTGTCAATCAAGTTCAGGCGGTAAGTGTTTCCATCCTTCGCTTTGTAGTGCAGGCGAATGCTCTTCGCTTTGATGGTGATGCCGCGCTCGCGCTCCAGGTCCATCGAATCGAGCACCTGCTCGTGCATTTCGCGTTCGGAAAGCGCGCCGGTCATTTCGAGCAGGCGGTCCGCCAGCGTGGATTTGCCGTGGTCGATGTGCGCGATGATGCAGAAATTCCGTATGAATTTTGGATCCATGTATCCCGATTATCGCCCAGTGCGGTTGCAGCTTGACTACCTAATTTTGCACAACCTTGTATTCACCGCAAAAAGCTGGAACGCACCAGTTTTACGATTGCTTTTGCTTTTTTAACTTACCGGCAGGAGCCGCTTCTCTCGAGGACCATCGACCACATGCGAGCCAGCCCGCACTGCCGGCAGCAACAGGCGCAGGGCAGGCAAAACCGTGCCGAGTAACATTCAGTTTGCCACAATTCGTGCTTCCGCGCAGCCAACGGGACATCAGGGCCAGTGGGGCGGCGAGGCTGCTCACTCCTCGCGGAGGATGCGGACGGGCTCGATGCGCGTGGCGCGGAATGCTGGAATGACGGTGGCGAAGATACCGACCACCAAGAGGAGAAGGGCCACGGCGGCAAATGTGAGGGGATCGGTGGCGCGGATGCCGTAGATGAGCGAAGAAACGACACGGCTGAGCGCGAGCGCGGCTGCTAAGCCGAGCACGACACCGATGAGGATCGGCTTCAAACCGTCCGCGAGGATCATGCGAATTACATCCTCGTGGGAAGCGCCAAGAGCCATGCGAATGCCGATTTCGCGTACGCGGCGGCGCACGGTGTAGGAAAGCACGCTGTAAATGCCGACGGCGGCCAGAACCAGCGCGAGCCCGGCGAAGCAGGCAAGCAGCAGCATGTTGAAGCGCTGCGGAGAAACAGATTGAGCGATGATCTCGTTCATGCTCATCACGTCAACCACGGGAAGGTCCGGGGCGGCCTGATGGATGGCGCCAGTCACCGCTGTCACGGAATTCATGGGGTCAGAACTTGTGCGCACAGCGAGGCTCATTCGGAACGAGCTCCAGGGTTCCGTGAGAGCAGAGAGTTGCGCCAAAGCGTGGTAAATCGTCGCGACCGGGCGCGTCTCGTCGAGAGAGTCCTGTTTGGTATCCCCGACAATGCCGACAATTTCGCGAACAATGCCAGGGTAGAAAGTCAGCGTGATGTGCCTACCGATGGGATCTTCATTGGGCCAGAATCGGCGAGCCAAAGAACCGCTGATGAGAACTGCGGCAGGCCTGCCCGCAACATCGGCGTCGCTAAGGTCGCGGCCGCGAACAATGGGAATGTGCATCGCGCGAAGATAGCCGGGGCTGATGACGCGAACGTCCACTTCCGGCTGTTCTGACATGGGCGGAGCAGGGCGGCCTTCGATAGTAAACGGCTGATTGGACCCGCCGCCGTTTAGCGGCAAATCATCGATTACGCCCGCGGATTCTACACCCGGAAGAGCCCGCACGCGTGTCAAAGCATCCTGGAAGAAGTTGATTTCGCCGGATGGAGACGAAAACCTGTTTCGCGGCATAGGAACCGTCATGGTAAGCACATTGTGAGGATCGAAACCGGGCTGGACTTTGCGAAGCTCCCACAAGCTGCGGATCATGAGGCCGGCGCCAGTCAGCAGCACGAGCGAAAGCGCGACTTCGGAAACGACGAGCAGGCGGCGCGTGCCTCCGCCGCGAGCATCGGAAGTGCCGCGGCTTTGGCCCTGTTTGAGCGCTTCGTTGACGTCCGCTTTTGTGAAGCGAACGGAAGGAATCAGGCCGGCCAAGACGCCTGCGACAACAGAAAGCAACAGCGTAAACGCCACCACCGGGATGTCCAGGGTGACTTGCATGAACGGGGGAATGCGGTCGCCGAGGACTTTTACAATGAGGCCGATCCCAAAATACGCGAGCAAAAGGCCAAGCACTCCGCCGGTGACGGAAAGCAGCACAGTTTCAGCGAGAATCTGGCGCAGAACGACGAAGCGCGAGGCGCCGAGCGCCGTCCGAATAGCGATTTCCTTGCGCCGCGCCAAGGTTTTAGCGAGAACGAGATTGGCAACGTTGGAGCAAGCGATGAGCAAAACAAAAGCGACTGCTCCGAGGAGGACGAGCAACGCAGCGCGTACATCACCGACAAGCTGTTCCCGTAGAGGCAGTATGGTGGCTCCCCAGCCTTTGTCATCTTCGGGATACATCTGCTCGAGGCGCACGGAGATAGCGCTCAGTTCGGCTTGCGCCTGGTGGATCTCCACATTCTTCTTCAGGCGGGCGATGACTCCGTAGTTGTGATTTCCGCGGACCGCGCGAGTCGTGTTGTCCCAGGCGAGCGGGACCCAGAGTTTCGCCCAGCTCGGAAAACGGAAAGTTTCCGGCATGACGCCGACGACGGAATAAGTTTCACCGTCAAGAAAGATGTTGTGGCCAACGATGTTGGGATCGGAAGCGAAATGATCGCGCCAGAAGTTGTAGCCCAGCACAACCACATGACCCGGGCCGGGTTGGTCTTCGTCCGGTGTGAAAGTGCGTCCGAGCAGCGGCTGAACACGCAAGAGGGGAAAGAAGTCAGATGCGACGCTTCCGGCTTGGACAGCTTCGGGCCGCTCGGTTCCCCCGACGGTGAAGGACCGGAAGCCATAAGCAGCCATTTGCTCGAACGAGGAGCTTTGGCTACGCCAGTCGAGGTAGTTAGCGGGAGAAACGGCGAATGTGGTCATGCCGGGGAAGCTTTTGGTTGGAGGAACGTGCCACACCTGCATGATGCGGGAAGGGTCATCAAATGGCAGCGGGCGGAGGAGAACCGCGTTGACGACGGAGAAAATTGCGGTGTTGGCGCCGATGCCCAAGGCAAGTACGACAATAGCCGCTGCGGAGAAGCCTGGATTGCGGCGGAGCAAGCGCAAGGAGAATCGGAAATCCGTAAGCAGGTTTCGCAGGGACATACAAACCCTCCTCTGGCGCCCTAGCCACGCAGCCGACACTGTTTAAGACGGCAGAAAGAGACAAAAGTTCCGGTGAATTTGTTACGGATTCGATGCCACATTCGCGCGGCACCTTCGCTCCCCGCGCGGGTGAATGCGGCAGCGCCGCTTGACGGCCTCAGTTGCAAGGGCATAGAGTTTTTCAGCCCTAACGAGCACTGCGCACGCAACGGCTGGGGCAGCCAAAGTGTGTATGAGGAACATTGTCGAGCAGAGAGCACAGTGAGATGACCGCGGATCGGCAGCCAGACCGAGGCGCCGAGAATCTCATCAAATCCAGAACAATTCGTAAGCTCCAGTTTCGGCTCATCCCTTATCTGTTTCTGCTTTACGTCGTCGCGATGATCGACCGGGCCAATGTTGGTTTTGCCCAGCTAACGATGAACAAAGACCTGGGGCTGACAAGCCAGCAATTTTCCATCGTGGCAGGAATTTTTTTCATTGGGTATTTTTTTTTCGAGGTCCCCAGCAATTTGATATTACATAAGGTCGGAGCGCGCGTATGGATTGCGCGGATTCTCCTGAGCTGGGGGTTTGTGGCGTCGCTAACCGGACTCGCGCAAAACGTGCATCAGTTATACGCCGCGCGCGTGGTGCTCGGGTTTGCGGAAGCAGGTTACTATCCGGGAATCGTTTTGTATTTGACGTACTGGTTCCGGCAGCGGGAGCAGGCGCGAGCGCTTTCGTTGTTCCTGACCGGGTTTGCCGTGAATGGCGCCCTGGGAGCGCTCGTCTCCGGCTTCATTCTTGAGCATGTGCACTGGCTAGGGGTGGCAAGCTGGCGTTGGCTTTTTGTTCTTGAGGGCTTGCCGGCAATCGCGCTGGGGTTCTTCACCTACCTGGTGATACCAAACCGTCCCAGCGAAGCGAAATTCCTTACGGAGCAGGAGAAGGATTGGCTTCAAGCCGAGTTAGAGCGGGACGAGGCACAGAAGCCTCCGGGTCGGCACTCGGCGCTGGAGGGAATCACCACATTGCGTGTGTGGCATCTTGCCGCCATCTATTTCGGAATGATGATTGGGGCCTATACGCTGACTTTCTATGCGCCGAAAATCGTCGAGTCTTTGTCGAGTAAATATTCCTACAGTTTAGTCGGCTACGTGGTGATGATTCCCTATCTTGTGTCAGTGGCGGCCATGGTTCTTGTTGGGCGCAGCTCGGACCGCCGGATGGAGCGCCGATTTCACACCGCGGCGAGTTTGTTAGTTGGCGGAATCGGTTTCTTGTCAATGGGCTGGGTGCACTCGCCCTTCGTAACGGTAGCGCTCCTGACGCTGCTGGCGATTGGCTATTGCAGCTCGCTGAGCCCATTTTGGGCCATGCCCAGCGAGTTTTTAACAGGTTTTTCGGCGGCGAGTGGAATCGCCTTTATCAATTCCGTAGGAAACCTGGGCGGGTTTTTCGGGCCGTCCATGGTTGGATTCATCACAGAAAAGACGGGTACGCTGCATGGCGGGCTGGCGTTTGCGGGCGTGTCACTGCTGGCGGCGGCGCTGCTGGTGATCGTCCTGCCGAAAGCCGCGAAAGTCCGAGCGGTTGCGGAAATGAACGCGAATTCATAAACTGCAATTCAAATGGCGGGCCAATTAACGAGGGGAATGCGTAGAATGCGCATCAAGCGGCGGGAACTGCTCTGCGGGATGGCCACAGCGTGTGCCGGATTTTCTATGCCCGCCCTGCGCGAGCCACAGGAACAGAAGATCATGTTGCGTGTGGATGCGGAGCAACTGCGGCGTCGGCTCGAAGGGCTCAGCGAGTACGGAAGGCCCGAAGGCGGAACGTTCGCTGACGGCGTGAGCCGCGTTGCCTATTCGGACGCGGACGTTGCCGGACGAAAATATGCAATGGACGCCATGCGCGAAGCGGGTTTGCAGCCGCGCATTGATCCGGCGGGAAATATTTTTGGAGCCCGCGCGGGGAAGGATGCATCTTTGCCACGGATTTTGTTCGGGTCGCACATCGATTCAGTGCCGAACGGCGGCAACTTTGACGGCGACGTGGGCTCGATGTCCGCGATCGAAGTGATACAGACGCTCAAAGACTATAGTGTGGTAACCAAACATCCTCTGGAGATAGTCATTTGGTCGAACGAAGAAAACTTAGTGGGTAGCCCGCTTGCCGCCGGAGGGATGGATGAAAGCGTGATCCAGAGGGTTTTCAACGGGATTCGAGCGCAAGACGGGCTGCGCAAAATTGGTGGCGATCCCGCGAGGCTGGCGGAGGCACGCATCCCTCCGCATTCCTTTTGCTGCTACCTGGAGCTGCATATCGAGCAAGGAGGGACGCTCGACAAAGCGAAAATTCCCATCGGCGTCGTGGAAGGTATCGTCAGCATTGACGAGTATGAGGTGGAGATTCGCGGATTTGCGAATCACGCTGGAACGACCCCCATGCCCGATCGGAGAAATGCTTTGCTTGCGGCGGCAAAGTTGATCGAAGCGGTGCAAAGCGTCGTGACGCGCGAGCCGGGGCGCCAAGTCGGAACGGTCGGCCACCTGGAGGTGTTTCCCAACGCGCACAACGTGGTTCC
>Ga0126381_100009968_pt1 | contig 10677 bp, 9 predicted proteins | sample PanSoiMetPlot_28_FD_96465 | JGI IMG/M metagenome (GOLD analysis project Ga0126381, IMG submission 96465) | Tropical forest soil microbial communities from Panama - MetaG Plot_28 | ecosystem: Environmental > Terrestrial > Soil > Tropical forest > Bulk soil | place: Panama | collected 2016-02-17
CGTCGTGGGAGACCCGGCCGCGGCTACTCGTGACACCGGCCAGAAGCTGGTCGAGCTGGCCGTGTCTGGCCTGCGGGCCTACTGCCTCTCGCTGATCAAGACGCAAGCTAAAGGAGGAGCCGGATGAGCACGACCCCGGAGCTGCGGAGCGTCGGCCAGGTCAGCAGCGCCGGTTATCTCCGCCGGGTGTTCTTGTTCGAGACGATAGGAATCACCGCCCAGCTGTGGAGCGAGGAGGCCAGCGACGGCCGGGAAATCGGCGTCCGAGTGGAGATGCAGCGCCTCGACGAGCAACCTGGCGAGCGTGAATATGACGCCGTCGAGCTCCGGCTGCATGATCCGATCTTCCGCGCCGACCTCTTCACGATAGACACCGGCGCTCCGGGCAACTTCGACCGCGCTCACTACCACAGCTTTGAAGGGCGATTCCCAGGTGAGCGCTTCTTCGACCCGGGCCTGACCGATTCTCCTCTCACCTGGCTGTCGGGCAGGCTCTCGGATCTCGACGAGCTCCTGCAAGCGGTCGGGCGCCCTGAGCTACGGCACACGGCGGACGCTCGCCGGGTGGCGGAGTCGGTGCCGTCTGTCGTCGCCGCCGTGCAGGAGCTCATGTCGACGATCCCGGACGCCCGCTGAACCGGCGTTACGCCGACCGGCGCCGGTGTCAGCGGCCGTGATCACCCCAGAGAGAATGCAGCCAGTCCCACCGTGGCCGGGAGATCAATCTCAACAGAGAGGAGGCCCAGTGGCCATCACGACCACGCCGGCCCGTTGGGCGACGGGAGCCCGCAGCGACCGTGTGAACTTCGCCGTGCCCGGCGGCCGGTTCACCTTGGCTCTCGGGCATTGAGGGCCATGTGCCCGCCAGCAGATCAAAGCTTCAGCGTGGCAGGCGAGGCGCCGCCGTCGGCGGCTCAGGGGGGCTTGCCCGCCGAGGTCGCGGAGCGGACGCGGCAGATCCTCGGCGGTGGCACGGATCTGCCCCACTTGATCGCCATCTACCAGGACCTGCACCGTCACCCGGAGCTGTCCGGCCGCGAGATCCGGACGAGCGCGCTGATCGTCGAGCAGCTCACGGCCGCCAGTGCCCGCGTCGCGACTGGTATCGGGGGAACCGGTGTCGTGGGGGTCTTGGCCAACGGCGACGGCCCCGTGGTCATGCTCAGGGCGGACATGGACGGCCTGCCCGCTCAGGAGCGGACCGGCCTGGACTACGCGAGCACGGTCGTCGCCGAGGGAGCGGACGGTCTTCCCGTCCCGGTGATGCACGCTTGCGGCCACGACGTCCACATGGCCGCGCTCGTGGGGACTGTCCGGGCCCTCGCCCGAGCGAGGGACCAATGGCGTGGGACGATCATGGCAGTGGCTCAGCCAGCCGAGGAGACAGCGGAGGGAGCGGCTGCGATGCTACGAGACGGCTTGTTCCAACGATTCGGCAAGCCGGACGTCGCCCTCGCCCAGCATGTGGATTCCTTCGGGGCGGGCCAGGTCGGCCACCTGGACGGACTGTTCGCCTCTGGCGCCCTCAACGTCGACATCATCATCCGGGGACGGGGCGGCCACGGGGCCAGCCCTGAGGTTTGCATCGATCCGATCGTCATCGCCTGCTTGGTCGTTCTGCGCTTGCAGACCGTCATCGCGCGTGAACTCGGACCCACGGAGCCGGCCGTGGTGACCGTCGGAATCCTGCACGCGGGCACGAAGGCCAACGTCATCCCGGACGAGGCTCATCTGGCAGTAAACCTGCGATTCCAGTCCGCGGAGACCCAGGAGAAGCTGCTCGACGCCATCGAGCGCATCGTTACCGCCGAGTGCCGGTCGGCTCGCTGCCCCGAAGAACCGGAGATCCGCACGTCGTCATACTTCCCGCTGACCTGCAATGACGAGCATGTCACGGCGGTAATTCGGGGCGTCCATGAGAAGCTGTTCGGTATGTCGAACGTTGTCGTACTGCCGGTCTCCATGGGGAGCGAGGATTTTTCCGCTTTCGGGATCCCTCTCCCGGACCATGGCTACCCCGCCCCCTCCGTGCCCTACTGCTACTGGGAATTCGGCGGCTATCCAGCGCAGGCGTGGCAGGGGGTGCCCGGGCAGACCTTTGCCGAGAAGCGCAACAATCTGCCTGGCTGTCATAGCGCCTTGTTCGGGCCCGAATCGCGCGGCGCCATCAGCACCGGATTGGCCGCGTTGACCGGCGGGGCGCTGGCCTTCCTGGCCCGGCGCGGTTGACGGCCTCATGTTGCCCGGACCCTCTGACCGCGTCGTGCAACTCTGCTCTGACTTGATTCGTATCGACAGGTCGCCCTCCGGCGCGGGAGAGCGTGCGGCCGCCGAATTCGTGGCGGCCGAACTGTCTGACATGGGGCTCGATCCGCAACTGCTCGAGCCCGCTCCCCGGCGCACCAGCGTCGTGGCCCGCCTCAGCGGTACCGACCCGGAGCGCCCGGCGCTGCTCGTGCAGATGCATCTGGACGTGGTGGCGGCCGATGCCTCGGCGTGGTCGGTACCTCCGTTTTCCGGCGCGGTACGCGAGGGCCACATCTGGGGCCGCGGCGCGGTCGACATGAAGGACATGATCGCGATGGTCATCACGGCCCTTCAGGCCAAGCTGGCCGCGGGGTGGCGCCCCGCACGCGACATCGTCCTCGCGCTGCTCGCCGATGAGGAAATGGGCGGCCTGAAGGGCGCGGGATGGCTGGTCGATACCCATCCCGGCCTGTTCGAAGGCTGCCGCGAAGCCGTCGGTGAGGCAGGCGGGTTCAGCCATCAGATCGACGGGGACCGCCGGGCGTACTTCGTGCAGGTCGCCGAGAAGGGGATTACCTGGCTCCGGCTGGTCGCCCACGGACAGGGCGGCCACGGGTCGCTGATCCACCCGGGCAATCCCATTGCGAGGCTGGCCGAAGCACTGGTTCGGGTGCAGGGCTATACCGCGCCCTACCGCCCGATCGACTCCACCCAGACCATCGTCTCGGCGGCCCAGAAATGGACACGCGAGCAGGTCCCGGACGCCGCGCTCGATGCGCTCGGCCCATTGGGACGCCTGTTCCGGCCCACGCTGCGCAACACCTACAGCATTACCGGGCTAACGGCGGGCGTGCAGCATAACGTGGTCCCGTTCAGGGCCGAGGCGAGCATCGACGGTCGCTACGTACCCGGACATGAGGCCGAGCTGCTGGCCGAGATACGTCAGCTCGTCGGTGATCTTGTCGACATCGATGTCGTCTACCAGGGGCCCGCCGCGCAGACCCGGTTTGATGGGCCAGTTCCGGACGCGATCCGGGCCGCGATCGAGAAGGAAGACCCTGTGGCCACGGTGGTGCCAGCCTGCCTGCCGGTCGGTACGGACGGCAAGCATTTCGCCCGCCTGGGCATCTGCAACTTTGGCTTCGTTCCCCTTCTGCTGCCCGCAGGGTACGATTTCGCATCCATGTTCCACGGAGTGGACGAACGAGTACCGGTGTCCTCACTCGCCGCAGGAGTACGAATCTTGCAGAGCTTCTTCGACGAGTGCTGACGGGCCTCCGGTCCACGCGCGATTCGCCAAGGTTGCCGCATGATTTGCCAGTTATCGTTCTCATGTCCGGGTCAGCCCGCGCCGGTATGCTTCGTCAGTCCACCTCCAGGCTGGCCAGGCACCGGTCCGGCGGCCCTGGTTTCAAGCAGGCTTGTCGGCGCAAGACCTTGTTCGTGCCTGTGGAGGCGATGTGGGTAGTTCCGCGCTGGACGCGATCGACACCAAGATCGTAAGCCTGCTCGCTGAGGACGCTCGATTGTCCACCCGTGCCATCGCCCGGGCCGTCGGCATGTCACCAACCGGCGTGTCAGAACGCCTGGAGCGCCTGCACGGTCGCGGGGTCATCCGCGGCTACCACGCCGACATCGACCCGGCCGCTCTAGGCTGGGACGTAGAGGCAATCATCGGCATGACCACCCAGCAAGGCGAGATCTTGCAGGTCCTCGTCAATCACCTGATGACCTTGCCCGAGGTCATTACCGCCTATATCGTGACCGGGCGCTGGGACATACTGTTGTCGGTTCGCGCCCGAAGCCACCAGGCACTACAGGACTTCGTGGTGGGCATACTGCCCGCGTCCCCGGGGTTTGTGCGCAGCGAGACGATGGTGTGCTGGCAGGCCCGGCGCACCAGCGCCGGTGCTTTCCTGGCTGGCCACAACGGCGACGACTGACTTCCGCCCGGGTCCGTGTCTATCAAGAGCTGATCACGAAGTTATCGACCTCCGGGTCTCTTGACGCTCCAATGTACTGACATGCATCATGGTTGGAATATGACATTCAAAAGCCCAGATCGGCATTCTAATTAGTATTTGCCCTATGATCATGGGAAGTTAGTGGACACTCGTCCTTCCGGAGGATGAGGCACCTTGAACGAGGTCATTGGTCACGCTCGCGCCGGTACGGCCTGGAGCCAGGCCCCCGAGGCCACGATTATCGAACTGGTCGAGGGCGCCTGCCGCCGGGATCCGGACCGGCCGTTGCTGATCTTCGAGGACGGCCTGATCCTCACCCGGCGCGACCTGGCGGCGCGCGTGGAGAGCTTCGCCGCTGCCCTGGGTCAGCGGGTGGCACCCGGTGAGCGCGTGGGGATCATCCTCGGCAACCGGGCCGAGTTCATGATCGCCTGGCTGGCTGTCGTCGCGTTGCGAGCCACGCTGGTCGCGGTGAACCCAGATGCCAAGGAGCATGACGCGCGCCACGTCCTGCGCGATTCCGAGGCGGTCCTCGCCATCATCAGCCCAGCGCATCAGGCCCTGATCGAAACAGTGCGAGGCGACTGCCCACGGCTGCGCCACATCGTCACGGTCGGTGATGACGAGCCGGACGGGCTGCCTGGCTCAGCCACCGCAACCTGCTCCCTCGGCGAAGCCGGCTGCGAGCGCGGCGACATCACCAACGTTTACTACACGTCGGGGACGACGGGCCCCCCGAAGGGCTGCCTCGTCGACCACGAGTGGTGGCTGCGCACAGTTGACGTCGATCTGCGGCTGCACCCCAAGGGGCCGGACGACCGGATGCTGTGCTGCCTGCAGTTCTGCTACTCCGATCCAGGATGGCAGGTACTCGCCGCATTGCGATGCGGCGCCGCCGTGGTCGTCATGCGCCGGTTCAGCGTCTCCCGCTTCTGGGACGTGGTCCGCTCGGCCGGTGTCACCGAAGTGCTCGGCATCGCCTCCATTCCCGCCCTGCTGCTGAAGGCCGCACCATCCGCTACTGACCGCGAACACCATGTCAAGCGGGCGCTGCAAGTCGCGGTGCCCGCGAACTTGCACCGGGAGATGACCGGCCGGTGGGGCTTCCCCTGGGTGGACGGATACGGGATAACGGAGGGCAACTTCGTCACCCGGGTCCCGCTCGACCTGGCCGACGAGATGGTGAGCTCGGGCTCGATCGGGATCGCAGTCCCAGAGATGATCATGCGGCTGGTCGACGAATACGGCGGCGACGTAGCGCCGGGCGCCACCGGCGAGTTCTGGATCTCCGGGCCCGGCATGATGCGCGGCTATCTCAATCAGCCCGAGGCGACCGCCGAGGCGCTGCGGGACGGCTGGTTCCGCACCGGCGATCTCGGTCGCCAGGACGAGCGCGGCCTGTACTACTTCGTGGGCCGCAAGAAGGACATCATCCGGCGCAGTGGTGAGAACCTGTCCTCCGCCGAGGTCGAGGACGTGCTGCGGTCGCATCCGAAGGTGCTCGAAGTCGCGGTCATCGGCGTGCCCGACGACCTTCGCGGCGAGGAAGTGAAGGCGTTCATCCTGCCCGCCGACGGCCAGTCGGCGGCGACGATTCCGCCGGAGGAACTCGTCGCGTGGTGCGCGGCCCGGCTGGCTGGGTACAAGGTGCCGCGCTATATCGAGTACCGGACCACCGACTTTCCCCGGACACCCTCGCTCCGGGTTCAGAAGACCCTGCTGCGCGCCCCCGAGCACGATCGCCAGGCGCCGGTCTGGGATCGCGAGAACCTGGAACAGTCCGCCACCGAGCCAGCGACCTGAGGGGACCGTGATGGCCGAAGACGCCGCACTTGAGTGCGACCTGCTGGTCCGCAACGCATACGTGATCACCCTTGATGAGCGACGGCAGGTATACCCGTCCGGCGCGGTCGCGATCCGGGGCCGGCGCATCGTCGCCGTTGGCCCGGATGCGGACGTGGGCTCCTACGCCAGCGCGCGGACCATCGATGCGGGCGGCGGAGTCGTTCATCCCGGGCTGGTCGACGCGCATGCGCACATGACCCTGCACACGACCAGAGGCGCCCTGCCGGACAGCCCCAGCGAGTCGCAGTCACAGGACTACTTCACGACCTGGATGCATGCCCTCGGTGACGATGACGAGCATGCCAGCACGCTGCTCGCCTGCCTGGAGATGCTGCGCAACGGGGTGACCTGCTTCCTGGAGCCCGGCACCGCGTACGAGCCCGACGCCGTGGCGTCCGCCGCCCAGCGCATCGGCATCCGCGGCTCCGTCACCGATGCCTACCTCTGGGACCGCGTCTCTCCGGCCTACCACGAACTCGACCGGGCACCCGCCGACCACGCGCGGTCGATGAAGCTGCTCGGCCGGCAACTGGCCCGAAACCGTGACCCCGACGCGCTGGTGCGCGGGCACATCGGCCTGTACGGGGCGGCGACAGCCTCTGATGAACTCGAGCGCGCGGCGAAGGCGGCCGCGGATGAGCAGGGCGCCATCCTCACCCAGCATCAGTCCTTCTACGCCGACGACGTCGCGGATGACGATGCCCGTTTCGGCGGCCATCCGCTGGCCCACTTCGCCGACATCGGCGTGCTGGGGCCCAACTGCACGTTCGCGCACATGAACGCGATCAGGGACGACGAGACCCAGCCTGTGGTCGACTCGGGTCTGACCATCGTCTGGATGCCCGGCAACTACATGTACTACGGGATGGCCGAGTTCTTCAAACAGCGGGCCGCCGAGATGTACCACCTGGGGGTCCCGGTCGCCTTCGGGTCGGACGTGGCTAAGGTATGGGGCTTCGGGGAGCAAGGCTACCTCGGCTTCCTGCTGGCCCGGGCGCATGGCCAGTTCCTCGCCGCCGAGGAGATCATGGAGATGACCAGCCGATCCGGGGCGCGTGCGGTCGGGCTCCAGGACCGCCTGGGCAGCCTCGCACCCGGCATGCTCGCCGACCTGGTCATCCGCGGCACCGGCGCGGCCGAGTCGCATCCGCCGGCCAACCCGGTCCGCGACATCGCGCTGATCGGCCGGACCAAGGCCGTGGACACCGTCATCATCGACGGCAAGGTCGTGCTCAGGCACGGGCATGCCACCCTCGTCGAGGACGAGGATGTATTCGGCCTCGCAGATGCCTCCGCGCGGCGGCTGGCCGCCCGGGTAGGCCTCCCGCCGGCCACGATCTGGCCCGAAGGTCGCTCGACATAGCCGACTAGGAAGGCCGTAAGGTGATCACGAAAGGCATCGCGGAGGTGAGCCCGTGAGTTCTCCACGGGCCAGCAGCGGCCCTGGCCTTATCCAGGCCCGGTTTGACCCGGACGCGCTATCGGCATGGACGCCGACCAGGACGTTCTTCGTCGACCCGGCCCTGTGCCAGCGTTACGCCGCGGCAACCAACGAGGCCGACCCGCAGAGCTGGGCCGCTGGCGTGGCACCACCATTGCTGGGCGTCGTGGCCACAGTCCCGCACGTCCATATCGTCCTGCAGCAGAATGTCCCCGAGCAGGCGCGTGCGGAGAACCGCAGCGTGCACGGCGAGCACGACGTGCGCTATCACGAGCCGCTCGTGCCCGGCAGCACGCTGGAGGTCCGCGGCCGCCTGTACGGGGTCCGCCCGCGATCGACCGGAACCGCCCTGATCACGCTGGTCGAGATGACCGACCCCGACAGCGGCCAGCCAGTGCACGAGCAATATTTCGTCAACTTCCTGCGCGGGGTGATGACCGACAAAGCCATCGGTCAGGTGCCGTCCGAACACCGGCTGCCCGAGGCGGCGAGCCTCGGCGAACCGGCCGCGACCGCGAGCTACGGCATCGACGCCGACCAGACATTCCGCTACGCCGAGGCGTCCGGAGATCACGGCATTTATCACCTCGACGACACCGTGGCGCGGGCCGCGGGGTTCGCCGGGATCATCGTGCACGGCCTGTGCACCATGGCGTTCGCCGGGCGTGCCGTGGTCGCGCACGCGTGCCAGGAAGATCCCTCGCGGCTGCGCCGGCTCGCCGTGCGCTTCTCCCGGCCGATGTACCCGGGGCACACGATGACCACGACGCTGTGGTCACCGCCGGAAGGTCAGCCGGCCGGGCAGTACCGCTTCCAGGTCAGCGACGATCAGGGAGTCACGGTCATCACCGACGGCCTCGCGGAGGTAGGGCCGGCGCCAGGAGATGAGGGAGCATGGTGAGCGGGGCGGGTCGGCTTTCAGGTCGTGTTGCGATAGTCACAGGCGCCGGACGTGGCCTTGGCCGCGCCCATGCGCGCTATCTCGCTTCCCAAGGTGCTGCGGTCGTGGTCAACGACCGCGGCGGGGACGTCCACGGCCGCGGAGACGACCAGAGCCCGGCCGAGGTCGTGGCCGCGGCGATCCGCGCCGGCGGCGGGCGGGCCGTCGCCAGCGGCCACGACGTCGCGGACTGGGACCAGGCCGCCGAGCTCGTGCAGCTGGCCATCGAGGCGTTCGGGGAGCTGCACGTGCTGGTTAACAACGCTGGCATCCTGCGGGACCGGACGCTGGCCAACATGAGCGAGGCCGACTGGGACGACGTCCTGCGGGTGCACCTCAAGGGCCATGCCGCGCCGAGCAGGCACGCGATGGCGTACTGGCGCGGCCGGGCCAAGGCCGGCCAGCCCGTGGCCGCCTCGGTGGTACACACGACCTCTATCGCCGCTTTCTCCGGCAACTTCGGGCAGGCCAACTACACGGCCGCCAAGAGCGCCGTGCTCGGGCTGTCCCGCGTAATAGCCCTGGAGGGGGCCAAGATCGGGGTCCGCTCCAACGCGGTGTCGCCGTCCGCGCGGACCCGGATCATGGTCTCGCGCCCCGACAACGAGCCGGACGACGTCGCGGACTGGGACCCCGGCGACCCGCTGAACCCGGCCAACGTCTCGCCGCTGATCGGCTGGCTGGCCGAGGAAAAATGCCCGGCGAATGCTCAGGTCTTCCACACCTACGGCAACCGGGTCATTGTCGTCTCGATGCCCTCCATCGTTCACGACCTGCGCACCGAGGGACGCTGGACGCCCGAAGCGCTGGACGAGGCGCTGCCGTCACGCTTGCTCGAGCTCACCGAGCTCAGCGCCTTCCTGGACGCCGGATGAACCTTCGCCCCGCCTACATCGCCGGCGTCGCGGAGACACCGCTCGGTGAGGTCTGGGATCACAGCGAGCTGTCGATGGCCGCGGTCGCCGCCCACGAGGCCCTCACCGAGGCCGGCCTGACCTTCGCCGACGTCGACGCGCTGTTCACCAACTACATGGGTGAGGAGGGGACGGTACAGCTCGGCGAGTACCTGGGCATCATGCCCCGCTACGCCGACTCCACCGACTTCGGCGGTGCCGCATTCGAGGCCTTCATCCACCACGCGCTGACAGCCATCCACGCCGGCCGCTGCGAGGTCGCCCTGATCGCATACGCCTCGCGGCAGCGGACCCGGCGCAGCCGGCGGATGACCCGCGAGTCCGATAACTCCACCCTCAGCGCCCAGTTCGAGCTGAGCTACGGCCTGCCAGGCCCCCTCGGCCACTACGCCATGATCGCTGCGCGGCACATGTACCAGTTCGGGACGACGTCCGAGCAGCTAGCGGAGATCGCCGTGGCCGCAAGGTCGTGGGCCGCGATGAACCCGAAGGCCTGGTCACGTGACCCGATCACGGTCGAGGACGTGATGGCGTCACGGCTCATCTGCGACCCGCTGCACCGGCTGGACGTGTGCCTGGTCACCGACGGCGGCGGCGCGCTCGTCGTGACGACAGCGGAGCGAGCCCGTGACGCCGCCAAGCGGGCCGTGCGGATCCTGGGCGCAGGCGAGAGCCAGACGCACTGGAGCATCGCGCAGATGCCAGACCTTACCCGTACCGCCGCGGCCGTCTCCGGCCGAGAGGCCTTCGCCATGGCCGGGATCACGCCGGCCGACGTGGACGTGCTGGAGCCCTACGACTCCTTCACGATCACGGTCCTGCTCGCACTCGAAGACCTCGGCTTCTGCGGCAAAGGGGAAGGGGGCGCCTTTGTCGAGGGCGGTCGGCTCGCGCCCGGCGGTGCCCTGCCTGCGCTGACCTCGGGGGGCGGGCTGTCCTACAACCACCCTGGTGCCTTCGGGCTGCTGCTGCTGGTCGAAGCAGTGCGCCAGCTGCGGGGTGAAGCCGGCGAGCGCCAGGTGCCGCGAGCCAGCATCGCGGTGGCCCACGGCGTCGGCGGTCTCATGTCGACCGCCTCGACGGTGGTGCTCGGCCATGACTGACCAGGATCTGGCCGGCCTGCCCGGCGACCCGACCACGGCGCCGTTCTGGCGCGCTGCGCGCGAGCACCGGCTCATGCTGCAGCGCTGCACCGCATGCGGGGCATACCAGTTCTACCCGCGCCCGTTCTGCCTGTCCTGCTTCGGCCTGGGCCTCGAGTGGGTGGAGTCGAGCTGCCGGGCGACCGTGTACTCCAAGACCACGGTGCGGATCCCGGTCATCGAG
>Ga0126381_100009970_pt1 | contig 10677 bp, 11 predicted proteins | sample PanSoiMetPlot_28_FD_96465 | JGI IMG/M metagenome (GOLD analysis project Ga0126381, IMG submission 96465) | Tropical forest soil microbial communities from Panama - MetaG Plot_28 | ecosystem: Environmental > Terrestrial > Soil > Tropical forest > Bulk soil | place: Panama | collected 2016-02-17
CTCGATTGCGTTCTTCATACCAGCGATGAAGAATAGCACTCGTGACTTGACGTTTCTTGCGGAGATGAAAGTCCAAGGTGCTCTTCGAGGTACTGACCCGCGAGGTCTTAAATCGCGCCGAAGTTAAGAGTCGTTGCTTTGCCGACGCCGGTTTGGCCAAGACCGCCACGGAGAATGGGGCGCCTGTTTGCTGCACTCAAGGTAACCTTTCGATTTGAGACATTAGGTCGGTGAATTGATAGTAGCCACATTGATCGTCTTCCCAGCGGACTTTGACCCCGGAACGGTCTATTGCAACCACTTCGCCCTTCGACCCATCCGGGGTCCAGACGACAATTTCGTGCAGCCGGAGAGTCTGAGCTTCTTCGGCGTTCATGAGGAGCGATGCCGGCCCGAACTGAGCTGGCGATCATGATGTGCCGATTCCCCTGCGTGCACCACGTCTAAATACTGATCACTAAAGAGAACCCAGGTGTCGTTTTCATCTTCCAGACTGTTGCGGCGCGCGATGTTTAGCGTGATCTGGAGTTCCTGTAGCGCCCGCTCGAATCGATTCCGTTCTGGACGCTGGGTCATGTTCAAATCCTCTCGCAACGAACCGGTCGTCAAAGGATCCAGCTTCAGCCTTTCATAGATTTTCTGCGCTAAGGCGCTGCATTCCCTGAGTGGCCGATGATGTTTCGAGTAGTGTTCCATACGGAGGTAATCCATACTCATTAATACCGCCCGACCAGCCGGAATCTTTCCATAGAAGATCTCTGTGGGATAGATAGCCGGTAGTTCGTTTTTCCATTTCCAAATCGCAATAATTTTTTGGCCCCAGCCCTTTTCTCCTGCCTGCCGATCGGGCAAATCGACCACCTCCCATAGGTTCGGCATACCAACTCCGGCGTCAGAGAAAATTCCGCATATACCGACTCGTAAGATATAGGTCCTGGCCTGTTTCAAGGTACGGACGGCAGCGACCTTGCGTTTCATTTAGTGGATCATAGCTCGCCGATAAAAATTTCCACAATGGAAAATGGGCGGGGGAACGGTGCGAATCTGTATCCCCTGTATCGAAAGTCTGCCAAATGACGTGGCGGTCGAATAATCTCGTGCCGGAATTCACAGTATCCTGTAGGTGCAACGACAGGGCGATCGATAGTGGCAGGATCGTACATCCGGTCATGGTAGGACCCGAACGATGAGCCGATCGCGCCGGTCAGTCAGTAAAGGTTAATATCAGCTTTCCGAAATGAACTTTTCTAGATCAGGCTCCATCAATCCGACAGAAAAAGTGAGCGCTTTGAGCTCTGAGCAGATATTGCGGTTGGCGACTAACACCTAATGTAATCGTGCTAGAGCTGAGCCTCGATAGCCGTCTTGTCTATAATCGACGACACTTTCCAGATCTTCTCTCTCTGAAATTCATAGAACACATTCTCGGCAAAAGAAACTCTCTTCCCGTTAACATCGAGGCCAAGAAACTTTCCTTTTGGTGAACAGTCGAAGGCTAGCCGGCTCCCTATATAAGGAGGGTCTGAAATCAGCAGTTGAATAGTGAACCGCAGGTCCGGAATTTCAAAAAAGTCCTTCTCTAGCATCTGGCGATACCCCGATAAACCGATCTGCTGACCGTTGTGGGATACGTCGTCATGAACGAACTGTTCCAACCTCGGCCAGTCCTGCTTATTAAGACAGGCAATATACTCTCTGTAGACGTCGGACAGGGTGGCTTTAGTCATGGACTTCTTCCCTCCGTTCTGGGCACGATCGCTAGTATCTTCGTTCGAGCGAGTATGAGTCGGGTATTTTTAATCTGATGGGCAACGTAGACGCTGAATAAAGATTGCGGATTAGATTGATAGGGTCGATAATCATAGTTGGTCAACAGGGATGTGCCCAGCCAATGCTCACGTCCAAGGGTAGCGCAAGAGTCGAATCTCACCGTGGAAAGGATGACACGCATGAAAGCGACACTAAAGACCGAATATCGGAAGGGCGATAAGGTGTGGATTAAGGGTGGTGCTCATCTGTACAGGGTTCTCATCCATGCTTTTGCCGGCGAGGCCGATGCGAGCGAGTTCAAAGGTCCTGAGCTGCTTAGGCGGTTGCAGGCAACGAAGCACCTCCTCATTCTTCACGCAGTATCGTATCCAGGCGTCATCACCAGAAAGCACACCATGTCAGGCGGAAACAAGAATGGAAAACCTCTGCCTGATTTCACGGCCTACTGGACAGAGTTGTCGCTGGAAAAGACCAACCAGAAATTCATCACTACTGCGGAATGGCTCGAAGCGAGGGAGTAAACCGGAAGCTTGGACCTAGCGATTTTGACGTATGATAAGCGCTGCGGCGGGTAAGGGAACGGGGCCCCGAATTCCTTCTTCTTTGCGTTCTTTGCCTCGCCGGCTAACTCGGTGTCATTGACCGGGGAAACAACAGATAGAACAAAACTCCGATCAATATCAGGTAAAGCAGTAACACTACTGTCCAAGCCATATTATGCCGAATAACGGCGCCTTCATTCCGAACAAACCGGCTCGTTGATACGCCGACACTAGCAGTTTGCGGCGCTACCGGTTTGCCAACTTCAGCCCCGACCGAGTTCAAGGTTGGTAATAGCAGCGCTGGGAAACCTAACAATTTGCCAACCGCCGCTTGGAATGCGCCGAACATCGCATTGGTCGACGTGTTGCTGCCGGAGAGAGCAACGCCAATCCAACCTAGGATCGGAGCGACCACAATAAACCAAGCGCCGAGCTTGGAGAAACCAAACGCAAGCGAGCCGGCCATCCCCGAAAAATTGAATACGAACGCGAGGCCAAAAATAAAGACACCAACTAGGCATGCACCCCACATCTGATGCCATGTCTTCTTAAGGACTTCCCTGAACTGAGCTCCGTTTAGTCTAAGAAGTAAAGCGATCACGATCCAAGAGGCCATGATCGCGGTTCCACCAGAAAAAGGTCCCCAAGCGAAGGCAGCCGAGACTGTCTTTCCTTCGGCAATCGAAGATGCAGCCTCAACTGAGAGTTTAAAGGGCACGTATTTAGGCAGAAGCGACCACGGTCCGGTCCAGAGAACCACTATGACCAGCAGGACAAAGAACGGCAGCCAAGCCAGTAAAACGTCCTTTTGGGGCAAACGTTCTCTCGAACCGGCGAACCGAGTTTGATCGGCTTCAGAGACAGCGACACCGCCGTAACTGAGCACGTTTTTTGGCCGCCAAAACTTGAGCAAGATCAGGAGCGCAGCAAAACAGACAATCGATCCGGATACATCCGGCAGGTATGGTCCCAGGTAAACCGCGGCTGGGTACTGACCGGCGATATAGCCAAGAGAACCGACAATGGCCAGCGGCCAGCCTTCTCGAAATCCTCTTTTTCCGCTGACGAGGTAGATTAGGATCCACGGTGGAAGCAGCGCGAGTAGGGCAACGATATGGCCGACTGAACCTGACAACTGCATGAGTGGCAGTCCAGTTACCGCGGCTAAAGCGATAATGGGAGCCCCAAGTGCTCCGTAAGAAACCGGAGCGTTGTTGGCGATAGCGGCGACTCGAATTGCATCCAGATCCGGGATACCCAGAGAGATCAAGATCGGCGCAACGAATGCCCACGGGTAGCCGAAACCGACTAAACCTTCTAGTAATGCTCCGAATGCCCAAGCGAACAGCATCGTTTGAACGCGAACGTCTGCGGTTCCTTGAGCAACCAGCCAGCGCCGGAATTTCTCGAACACGCCGGTCACAACTAACGTGTTGAACAAGATAACACCCCAAACGGTGATCCAGTCGACGGCCCAGATACCGGTCGCGGAGCCGTACAGATAAGCTCGGACACCATCGCCGAACGGCATTTGCCAGACCCAAACAGCAAGTAGAAATGTAATGACAGAGCCGATTAAAGTGGAAAGCCAAGCGGAAACGCGAAAGACGGCCAGCAGCACGAGGAGCGCAACCACCGGCACAAGCGCGACCAACCAGGTCAACGCCAGATTACCGGCAGGATTGAGGACTTGATGGAACATTCAAGATCTCCTGTCAGGAACAGAACCCAGCTGTTCGCCTCGGCCTCGAGCTACCTCCGACAGTATTAAATCTTTTTATTTAGGCAATAAAAACACTCACTTTGCCGACTGGCTCTTCCGACCGAGGATCCGAGACGCCAGTTTTCGTATTCAACATCGGGATAGTATTCTCGCAATTCAGAAGCGTAGCTCGTCAGAAAAAGTGGCTCTCCGCTGTTTTGAGTGGGTATCGTGCAGTAGAAGAGTCTGCTGCAGGGCCAGACTCTGAATTGAACAGAAGAGCACAAAGGTCACCAAGGGGTGCTCCGTAGGAGCGGCATAAATCGACATCGCGTTGGATGCCGCTCCTACGAAGTTAGGTGCTGGTGAGATACGGTGGGCTATAAAGATTTAGCTTCTACGGAGCACGTTCCCCTTTGAGACCTTCTGTTTAAAGCTTCTTTTGAGTTTCCTGTTTCTCGGGGCCGGGTACCCACATGAGACAGCAGTGAGCCGAAAAAGTTGCAATATATTTTGCGAGTTTGCACGAGGGGCTTGAGGATGTCGCGAACAAATGATCGCAGAAAAGCGAAACGTCATCGTGGCGCCTTTTCCCAGGACGATGAATGAGATTTTTTCCGAACGGGATCTCAAGCGTCTCGCTTCCTTCGCAAACGTGCTTTGGGCCGAGGATCGCGAGCTGCCAGACTCGGTGCTCGAAAATCTCCTGCCTAAAACTTGGGCCTTTGTAGCCTTTAGCCCACCAATGACCGCCGAACGGCTGCGACTGAGTTCGCAATTGAAGGCGATTCTAGAGGTAGGCGGACACTTCCCGGCGACCATAGACTACGGCGAGTCTTTTGTCAGAGGCGTTCGAGTGCTGTCCTGCGCTCCTGCCTTTGGATCTCAAGTCGCCGAGATGGCCTTAACGATGTCGCTGGCCTCGATTCGCGGTCTCGTACCCGCCCATGTCGCCTTTACAAAAGGCGAGGAGGAATGGCAGGGCGACCGCCCCTCCGATTTCTCACTTTTGGCCAGGACGTCGGCTTCGTGGGCTTTGGATCAATTGCGCGCCAACTTCTGCAGTTGCTGAAACCATTTGGCTGTAGGATCAGGGTCACCGATCCCTGGATCCCTGAATCGATCATTCGCGCAGCAGGGTGCGAGCCGGCGACTTTGGACCAAGTCATGAGCACCGGTCGTGTGATTTACGTACTTGCCACTCCCGCGCCAGAAAACCTTGGTCTGATCAGCAGAGAGCAGATTGAGAGGATGCAGCCCGGTGCGCTGCTTGTATTGATCAGCCGGGCGCACCTGGTTGACTTTGCGGCCCTCGTAGACGCGGCCGACAAGGGCAAAATTCAGGTTGCTATCGACGTGTTTCCCACCGAACCAGTGCCGCTAGATGCCGCGGTGCGAAACGTCAAGAATACGATTCTGTCGCCGCATCGGGCGGCGTCAATCCGGCGCGAACGCCAAGCGATCGGCCGAATGGTTGTTGACGATCTGGAGGTCATGGCGAAGGGTCTTCCCCCCTCGCTGATGCAGGTCGCGCAGCCTGAAATCATCGATCGAAGGATAGGGCCTTTCGCAAAGACATGAGGTTTTCTAGAAGTTAGGGGAGTCTTTCCATTTGGTGAATTTTTGTCGCTTGTTGACCAATCCGCCGCTGGTAATAAAAATACCTTTGCCTCGATAGTTAAGGGTCCGAATCTTTTTTAAGGCAGTGGCCACATGGGCCTTTAACACTTCAAGAATAAGGAAGTTGTCGGCATTGATTAAACGCCCGTCAACGATCCGGCATTCCGCTGACAGCCGAGCAAAGTAGAACCGCTATTCCCTCTCGGTCACCCATCGGATAGCGAAATGCAATAGATCGGTGGCATTGCGAAAGTTCATCTTGTTCTTGATTCTCGCGCGATAGGTATCAACCGTCGCGATTCCTAGATTTAACAATTCAGCGATATCTCTGGTTGATCGACCTCGTCCAATCAAACTCAAGATCTGCAGCTCGCGATCGCTCAACCGTTCTATGGGGTTAGACGGATTTCGACTACCGGTTGTGATGAAGCCTTTTAAAAGAGACGAAGTCATTTCCGCTGAAAGATAGATCTTTCCAGCCAACACCGTTTTAACCGCCTCTAATACTTGGGCAGCTTCTTGATTTTTTGTGATATAACCGCTGGCCCCCGCTCGCATTGCTCGTTCAGCGTAGAGCGCTTCGTCGTGCATCGACAAAACTAACACCGGCACCCCGATCGAAAGCGCTTTAATGCTCTTGATCAACTCCAATCCGCTCGATGTCTTCAGCGTGATATCGACGATCGCCATGTCAGGACGCGTCCCTCGGATCATCTCCAGAGCTTCCTGCGCAGTCTCCGCTTCTCCGGCGATTTCCAGAGCCGGCTCATTATTAATCAGCTGACACAATCGCTCGCGAAAAAGAGGGTGATCATCGACTACCACCACCTTCGCTTTAACACTCATGACTAAACCGTCTGTGGCGCTTGTTGCGCCCGGGTATTCTCGGGTACAGTGCAAATAACCACTGTCCCGCTTGGCGACGTCGCTTGGATCTCTAAAGTTCCCCGCATTACTCGAGCTCGATAGCGCATGCTTCCGAGTCCCATGCCATCCCTGCTGATGCGGGGCAAAACAAAACCGATCCCGTCATCGCTAATCCTTAGTGAGTAACCATCTTCAGACGTGTCCAATGCAATCACAATATTTTTGGCTTTGCCATGGTTGACCGCATTACTAACCGCCTCTTGTCCGATCCGAAATAAATGCACCGCAGTGGCGTTCGTTAATTTTGGAATTGGACCCGAACTGATGAAGCTACAGCTTATTCCGGTTAGTTTAGTTGTGCTCATGGCCAGCTCATCAAAAGCTGATTCTAACCCTCCTTCATCGCGATCCACGGGTGAAAGGCCGCGTGCTAGCTGCCGAACTCGGGCTGCAGCATCCCGAAGATGGAACACGATATCCTCCATACGAAGCGCATCGCTCTTGGACCGTTTCTCAAGTTCCTGCTTGAACATGGAAGCGGTAAATCCGATCGCAGCCAAATATTGACATACCCCATCGTGAAGATCCCGACCGATCCGCTGCTGTTCGTTCTCACTGATATTGATAATCTCATCTTCAAGCCGCTGAGAGTGTTCTAATAGCTCGATCCGTTCCCTGGCTTCGTCTCGCTGCCTCCTGACGCTCCACGCCGCCAGTAGGATGAGGACAAAAAAAATCAGCTTAACAACCGCATCCCAAGCCCTGAACCATTCGCTCCCGTACACGTGTCCGTTGGCGATATCAATCGCCCACCAGGCAACCGCGCTTGCCACTGAGATTGCGATCGCCGCCCGGACGTTCCCAAACCAGACCATTAACAGAATCGGTATGCCGTAGAACGGATAAATCGCGACCTCATACCCAGTGACATAGTCGATCAAACCGATGACCCCGAGAAGCAGAGCGATCTCAAGGTGAAAGAAAATCTGAGGTTGCCTTTTTAGGAAGGTATGGAGACGATCCACATTGCGGACTTACCGCTGGCAAGAAGAGCCGTCAATGGATGCGAATCGGTAAATAGTACAGATATTGCTAGCACCGTCGGTCAAAAAAAGGCTCTTCGCTGGTTTGTGTGGGTACCCGGCTCCGAGAAACAGGGAACTCCAAAGAAACTTTAAACAGAAGGGCGCAAAGGTCTCAAAGGGGAACATGCTCCGTAGGAGCTAAATCTTTGTAGCCACCGCATCTCAGCAGCGGCTAGCTCCGTAGGAGCGGCATCCTAGGCGAATTGGGGTGAGCAAATATTGTCGATATATGCCGCTCCTACGGAGCTAACCCGCTATTTTTTTCACACCGATAAAGATTTAGCTCCTACGGAGCACATTCCCCTTGGTGACCTTTGTGCTCTTCTGTTCAATTCAGAGTCTGACCCTGCAGCAGACTCTTCTACTGCACGTGATACCCACTCAAACAGAGGAGAGCCAAAAAAACGACAGACCGGATAATTCGTTGCCATTGCTGCCGCTATATGCTTGTAGCGGATACCGCCACAAATCGGCGTTTGGCGGATTTTCAGCGGCGGAGATGAGATCGATAACCTCGATAGAGTAAGACACCGCCGCCCTCTGGCATGCTCGCTGCTTTAGCGTCGTTCAAAACGTGGAAAGTAGATCCACACTTCTTTTCTCCTAGTCGCTTCCGAACACCAATGCGTGATCCCGCTGCTAACAATCTGTTTTCGTCTCCGATCCGTAAGCGTAGCAAAAAGAGGGCAATTACCTTGCTCCTTTCCTTAACCTGCGCTTGCGCGTTTCTCCAAGGTCAATCTCTTCTTGCTCAAGAAGTCAGTCCGACTCCATCGCCAGTTGCAGGCCCTGCGGCATCAGTCTCTCCTTCGTTAGAACAACGACTTGCCGGTCTCGAAGCGTACCTTAACAACGCTGATCCGACGGCTCCCCTGAAAGATAAACAAGGCAACATTCCCAAAGATCTTACCACCCCTTCCGTCGGCGTATCCGGGCCCGGTCATAACGCTTGGATGATGACGAGCTCGGCGTTGGTCTTGTTCATGACCTTACCTGGGTTGGCGCTTTTCTACGGCGGTTTAGTCCGCAAAAAGAACGTGCTCTCGGTCCTTGCTCAATGCCTAGGCATTACCGGACTCGTCACGATACTCTGGTGGGCATTCGGATACAGCTTGGTTTTCGGAAAAAGCTTTAACAATCCGTTCTTTGGCGGATCTGAATACTTTTTCTTGAGTGGGGTTAACTCGGCTCCCAACACGGACTATTCCTATTGGGTATCGCAAAACGTCTACGCCATGTACCAACTGATGTTTGCAGTCATCACCCCGGCGCTGATCATCGGCGCGATTGCAGAACGGATGAAATACACGACACTATTGATTTTTATCGGCGCCTGGATGTTTCTTGTCTATTTCCCGATGGCCCACATGGTTTGGGGAGTCAGCGGATTCATGAACGGGATTTGGAACCCAACCGCTGGGATCAAGGCTATTGATTTTGCCGGTGGCACGGTAGTCCACATGACCTCAGGTTGGAGCGCACTAATTTTGTGTCTGATCCTTGGCCCCCGGCTCGGATTTAAGAGAGATCCGATGCCGCCCCATAGCATGGTGCTCTGCATGATTGGCACTGGCATGCTCTGGGTCGGTTGGTATGGCTTTAACGCAGGCAGTGCGGTCGCCGCCGATGGCATCGCGGCGAATGCTTTTATGACGACTACCTTGGCCACGGCCATCGCGGCTTTTACCTGGGCCGCGATCGAAAAAATTTTTCGAGGGAAAGCAAGCGTTCTAGGTTATTGCTCGGGCGCGGTCGCTGGTTTAGTCGTGATTACTCCTGCCTGTGGATTTGTTAACGCCACGGGGGCCGTGATTATCGGAATTTTGGCCGGCGCCATCCCTTACCTTGCCGTCTCCGTTCTAAAACCGGCTCTGAAATATGATGATGCTCTGGATACGTTCGGCGTCCATGCCGTAGGCGGCACTTTAGGAGCGTTGCTGACCGGACTACTGGCGACGAAAGAGGCTAATAGCAACCTCAAAGACGAGCTGTTAGCCTCTCTTTTTAGATCTCAGATCTTTGCGGTGATTCTGACCTTAGCTCTGTCAACCATCGCGACACTTGTAATTGGTCTCGCCTTAAAAGCAATCATTGGTCTGCGGCCAACGGCCGAAGTTGAAACCGCTGGCCTCGATGTTTCAGAACACGGAGAGGAAGCATACATCGACTGAAATCTTGTTCCTACGTTGGTCGCTAAATCTACATATACCTGCTCACGATGAAAAAAATTGAAGCGATTGTTAAACCGTTTCGACTCGAAGACGTACGGGAAGCCTTGGTGGAAATCGGTATACAGGGCTTAACCACAATCGATGTCAAAGGCTTCGGCCGACAGAAAGGACACACAGAGATTTATCGCGGGAGTGAGTACACGGTGGAATTTATTCCCAAAGTCATGATTGTCGTTGTTGTCGCCGACACTGTTGCTGAGAGCGCGATTGAAGCCATCGTCAAAGCAGGAAGGACCGGTGAAATCGGCGACGGGAAAATCTTCGTCTCTGCCATCGACCAAGCCGTCCGGATTCGAACGGGCGAAACCGATGAGGCCGCCATTTAACTAGCTATCTTAAACGAGCAAGAGGTGCCAAGGCAAAGGGGTGCCACCCCTAAAGAGCCTTCTTAAGAGGATCGGAGGGGGTGGCCACCTTCTGCAATATCTCCTGCTACTAAAGTCATGCTGGATTAGAAATTAGGATCCCGATCTAATCCCGCGGCCGCTTGGCGGCACGACGCGCGGGTGCGTGCGTGTTTGTCCCCTCGAACTCCTTTTTACTGCTGAATCGCGCTTTCCTCGTGGGTCGGCCACTTGGAGACCTGGTGTCGGGTGGGCAGCTCCGACACATCCCAACCGCCGCCGAGGGCTTCGACCAGGGATACCGCGCTGGTCATCTGTAATACCATTACCGTTATGACGTTTTGCTGGTCGGTGAGTAAAGTGGTCTGAGCAGTAACAACATCGATGTACGGATCGAGACCGGTTTGGAATCTGCCCATCTCAAGCGTCACAAACTCTTGGGCAGATTTCTCGGCATCGCGTTGCTCGCGCAATTGTTTGGAGTAAAGGCGGATTTCGGCCAGGGCGTCTTCCACC
>Ga0126381_100009971_pt1 | contig 10676 bp, 10 predicted proteins | sample PanSoiMetPlot_28_FD_96465 | JGI IMG/M metagenome (GOLD analysis project Ga0126381, IMG submission 96465) | Tropical forest soil microbial communities from Panama - MetaG Plot_28 | ecosystem: Environmental > Terrestrial > Soil > Tropical forest > Bulk soil | place: Panama | collected 2016-02-17
CCCTCTGACGTTTTGACCTTTGCTTCTTGCGAGAATAGACTCATCTCCCGGCGGTGCCTCCATGAAGATCGATCTGTGGTTTTTACCGCTCCTGCTGAGTGCATGCTGCTTTCTTTTCGCTGATGATGAGCAAGGTCATCATCACGAAGAAATTACCGAAGCGCAGGTAGGAACGGTGCATTTCTCATCTTCCTGCGCGCCGGCGGTCGAAAAACCGATCGAGCGTGGCGTGGCCATGCTGCACTCCTTTTGGTACGAGGAAGCGGAAAAGCAATTCGTGCAGATTGAGAGGGACGATCCGCAGTGCGCGATTGCGCACTGGGGACTGGCGATGAGCTTGTGGCATCAGCTGTGGAACCGGCCCGATCGCCCAACCCTGGAACGCGGTCTGGCGGAACTCAAGCAAGCACAGGCTCTGCACGCCAGCGAGCGCGAGCGCGAATACATCGCTGCCCTGATCGATTTCTATGCCCATCCGGGCAAGCCCTATCAAAGACGGGCAACGGCTTATTCGAAGGCGATGGAGAAGGTCTCGCAGCGCAATCCGGACGATCACGAGGCTGCCGCATTCTACGCTTTGAGTTTGCTGGCTTCAGAACCCAACAACGACAAAAACGATACCAATCGCAAAAAAGCCGCCGCGGTCCTGGAAAAGCTTTTTTCCGAGGAGCCGAACCATCCTGGCGTGGCACACTACTTAATCCACACCTACGACACGCCGACGATGGCGGAGCACGGCTTGGCAGCCGCGCGCAAGTACGCACAGCTGGCTCCCGCCGCGCCCCATGCCTTGCATATGCCGGCGCACATTTTCGCGCGGCTGGGACTGTGGCAGGATGACATCCAGTCGAACCTCGCATCCATCGAGGCCACGCAGAAAGAAGCCGCCATGCACACGGGCGGCGAGGGGCATCAGTTCCATGCCATGGATTTTCTCGTCTACGCGTATCTGCAGACGGGGCGCGAAGCCGACGCGCAGAAGATTATCGATGATGTGCGCGCGATGCCGCCGATGCACGACATGTACGGGATGGGCTTTGATCCTCGTCTGTTCGCGTTGTCGGCATTTCCCGCTTCCTATGTGCTCGAACTCCACCGCTTTGATGACGCTGCCCAGTTGCCGCTGGTCGAAGGCGCTTCCGATACGAATCAATCCATCACCCTCACGGCGCGGGCCATTGGTGCCGCCAGAAGTGGCAATCTCGAGGCAGCACGGAAAGAGATCAGCCAGCTCGAGGCAACTCGGAAAAAACTCAAGCCGCAGAAGAAGAAAGACGAGGGCGACTACGAATACATTTCCGAGGAGGTTACGCTTTCGAAAGCTTGGCTGACATACGCCGAAGGCCATCGCGATGAGGCGATTCGCTCGCTACGCACGCTGGCGGACAAAGAAGAGGGTGAGGCGGAATCCAGCCAGGGAATTCCTACCCGCGAACTGATGGCGGATATGCTCTTCGAGGCCAAGCGTCCGGCGGAAGCATTGGCGGAATATGAAGCCTCGCTGAAGACCGATCCCGGACGGTTTGATTCACTTTATGGAGCCGCGCAATCGGCCGAGCAAGTTGGCGATCATCAGAAAGCCACCCAGTATTATTCGGAGCTGGTCAAAAATTGCGACGGGTCTAGTTCCGAGCGCGCCGAACTGAAGCATGCCCGGCAGGTCCTGCAGGCGGAAATGAAAGCAAGCCCGCGCGCCAGGCTGGATTCGCCACTAGTACATGTACGATCTGGAGAATTGATCCGATTTCTTGGTTCCCGGTCTGAGGTTCTCGAACGCCCACTTATCTAGGGTCTAGCTGGGGGCTGATTTGCTGGAGTTGGAACAGCAAAGTCGCAAATCCCAGCTTTGACTTCATCTGCACGGGTACACGGCGGCCGTCGTCGCTGAACCAGACCCACAGCACGCCTTTGCCCTTCATGGGTCCAGAAAGCGGCTCCGCCTTTACCCGCAGGGTATCGAACTGCCCGAGCGGCGATTTGATCCGCTCACGGGATTCCACTTTGACTTCGACGTCGGTGGTCTTCCCGTTATCATTCACGGGAAAGATCTCGGAATAGCCGGGCGCGAGCGGCAAAGAAGCCACGTAGAAGAATCCGCTGATCACGTCGGTGACACAAGAGGGAATGTCAAATTCGCTGTGCTTGGTCTCTGCCGTTTTCACGTCCTTGACGTCGACTCGGCTCTTGCCATGGGGGTAGTCGAGAGCGACCGTCTCTTCGTATTGCTTCTTGCCTTCATGGTTGTGCTTCTCGACGTGCCGGGTGCAGAAGGTTGCGGTATCGAGGCTCGCAGTAAAGAGGTCGTGCACTTTGAAGATTTTGTCCGGCATGCCGGCAGAGTCGGCGCTTGCCAGTACGCGGGCGCCGGAGTCGGCATGCTGAATCTCGACGGTCGACGTCCCGGCGTTCAGAAAGCGCCACTGCACGGAGTAGACCAACTTCTGGTTGCGAAAGGCATATTGCGGCTTGGGTGCGACAACATGCGATTCCGGCGGGGAGCTGCCCATCGCCCTGGGTTGCGCGGCGCCGCCGGCAAATAGCAGCCCCACGCTCAACCACCCGCAGACCATTAGGACTGCAGCCGCGGGCAGATGGAATCGACGCCTCATCGCTGGAAATGGATTTTCAGAATCAGTGCTACAACCATGAGTGCCGCGCCGAATGCGGCATTGTACTCGCGGTGTTGCCAGTAAAGATGCCACGAGAATCCTTCAGGGCTGCCTTCGAGCGCGCGAAGACGCGGAAATAACCGCGGCACCCGGCGCGAGTATTCGGCAAACTCTGGAAAGCGCACGCGCAGGAACTCCTCTTCCCCGCGAATCACTGGTACATAAATCACGAACAGAATGACTAGCGCGATGGCGGCAACCCACCAACTGCGTGCGGCGACCGTGAAGCCGGCAGCGATGATAATGGACCCAAGGTAGAGCGGATTGCGCGTGTACGCATAGGGTCCGGAGGTCGCAAGCTGCTCGTTCTTTCGGACATGCCCGGATGCCGAGGCGCGGATGAGGATGCCGAGCAGGGCGATGGCCGACCCGAGGCCAATCGAGAGAATGGTCGGGTGTGCCAGATAAAGGTAGGCTGCCGCGAACAGAAATCCCAGCGGCACGCGGATCCGGCGTGCGATTTTCTGCCAGCTACTCATAGCAACACTCAAGCAACTGCCGAGCCGCGCGGATCACCTGGTCGGATGAGATCTCGTCGAGGCCGGGATCGGGACGGCTGGTGTGAGATAGGGAGGTGTGGCTGGCGGGATTTCGCAGCACGACGTTTTTCGTTCCATAGGGACCATTGCGCGCGGGGTCGGTGGGGCCGAAGATCGCGACCACGGGAATTCCGAGCGCCGCCGCCAGGTGCGTAGGGCCGGTATCACCACCGATGAACAGGCGTGCGCGACGCGTAAGCGCGATCAGTTCACCTATGCTCGATGCCATCGGAACGGCCCGGCCGTCGCTCGAAGCTTCGACTTCGAGGGCGAGGTCGTGTTCGGCAGAGCTGAAGTTGATGACTGGTTTCATTCCGTCGGCCGCGAGTGCTTTCGCGACCAGCCCATATCTCTGTGCCGGCCATTGCTTGGCGCCCCACCCGGCTCCGGGGTTGAGGATCACCAGATTGCCAGGCGCATTGCCTAGCGCGGTTGCAATCTTCGTCTCGGCCTGGTCGTCGCGAGGGAACTCGGGCCGCCTCGCAGGCAGGCCCTTACCCGCAATCGCTTGGGCCAGCAAGTGATACTGCTCGATGACGTGAGTTCCCGAGGTCCGGACCCGCCGCTGGTAGAAGAGGCGTGACGGGCGTTCCCGCGGATCTTCCATCCCGACTGTAAGCTGCGCTCGCGCCGAACGAGTGACGATGGCCGATTTCATGGCACCCTGGAAATCTGCGGCCAGCTGGTAACGCTCCGAGCGAATGGCTCGAAACGCGCTCGCCATATCCTGCCAGGTTCGGCGCGCGGCCAGGGATCGGCGCCAGCTCTTTGTGTTCAGCGGATGCACGTAATCGACAACTGGGCGCGATGGGGTTCGTGGCCCCGACCGATCTGTGCCGTGCGCGCACAGCAACTCCGCCCAGGCTTCCTCGATCGCCCACCCCAGGCGCAATTCGGGGAATACCGCCCGCAATGCCGAAACCGCATAGAGCGTGTGGATGACATCACCCATCGCGCCCAGGCGCACGATCAACAGGCTCTCGGGCGGGCTAGCGAAAGAAACCGAGGTCACGAGCGGCGCCGCTCCATCCGCTCCATGATCTCGGTTGCTGAGTGATCTTTCGGATCTCCGACAATTCGGACCTTGCCGCCACACTCAGAAACCGCATCCCGCTCGGGAACGCTATCGGCGCTGTAGTCCGTACCCTTGGTATGAAAGTCGGGGCGAATCTCGCGCACCAGCGCCCGCACGTCCGGTTCCGAGAAGATCACCACCGCATCGACATCACTCAAGGCGGCAAGAATTTCGGCCCGCTCCTCCGCCGGCATAAGCGGCCGGCCATGGCCTTTCAGTTGGCGCACCGATTCATCGCCATTGACGCCGACCACCAGCCGGCCTCCCAGCTCTTTGGCGGCATGAAGATAGCGGATGTGCCCGACATGGAGCAGATCGAAACACCCGTTGGCGAGCGTGATTTTATCGCCGCGCTGGCGCCAGGATTCGACGCGCTGCTTCAGCTTCTCGCGATCCAAAATCTTTTCCGAGTGCATGCTTGAATCTCAGTGCGGGCGGGTGGCGGGCGGGGCCTCGTCGATCGCCGCCAGCAACTCTGGCTGCGAAACCGTGGCCGTGCCGCGTTTCATCACCACAATTCCGCCCGCATAATTGGCCAGATGCGCGGCTTCTTCGGTGGTGGCGCCCGCTGCCACTGCAGCTGTAAACGTCGCAATCACCGTATCCCCAGCACCGGTGACATCGGTGGCCTGATCATTGCCAAAGACCGGGATATCCAGAGGCTTGTGCTTGCCCGGAAATGCAACCATGCCGTCGCGACCTCGGGTGATCACCAGAGAATTCAACTTCATTCGTGACATGATCTGCTCGCCCGCCGCGCACAAAGCATTCCAGTCCTGGCCGATGAGCATGCCTAAGGCTTCCTGTACTTCTGGCTCGTTCGGTGTCGCTGCGGTGATGCCGGAGAACTCCAGCATGCGGTGGCGGGAATCGAGCACGACGGGGACGGAATCGCGGCGCCCTTTGCGGACCGCGTTCACGATCTCCGGCGTCGCGGCCCCATAGCCATAATCGGAAATCAGCAACGCATCGGAGGCGCGCAGGTATTCTCCCGCCGCGAAGGCGAGTTCGCGATTGAGGTGGGCATCGAAGGCTTCCGCCGGTTCGCGATCGATGCGGACGACCTGCTGGCGCCAGGTGTGCGGCATTCCGGCGAGAATTCGCGTCTTGGTCACGGTGCTGTGTTTCTTGTCGCGGAGAATTCCGGTGAGTGGAATGCGCTTGTGGCGAAAGGCTCGGAGCAGCAGGCGGCCGGATTCGTCGTTTCCCACGATTCCGACGGGTAGGACGTTCACGCCCAGATCCGCGAGATTGTTCACCGCATTGGCGCCGCCACCAGGAACCACCGTCCGCTCGCGATGGCGCAGAATCAGAACCGGTGCTTCCCGCGACACGCGCGCGATCTCGCCGAAGACAAACTCATCGGCCACCATGTCGCCGAGTACGGTAACGGTGGTCCGCGGAAAGGCTTCCACAATCTTGCGGAGGCGATCATTCGGTCTTGCGGCACGAGTCATCGTTTGCGTTGGGGTCGAGAGTGGCTAGCAATCAGAAACGAACCGCTAGCTACGATTCACTGGCTCCTGATTTTCTCATGGGGCGGCTCACCCCAGGCAAGCAGGCGCAAAACCGTATCCAGAGCGTCGACGGGTTCGACCTCCAGGGTGACCTGGGCCACGGTCAGGGCGCCGAGTTGATCCAGGCGTTCACCCAGGTTAATGGCATCCTTCTCAGTCGTGATGAATCCCTGGGCGTTCCGGCGGCGTGCCAGTTGAAGCAGGGATTCCACATCCTCCCTCGTGTAGGCATGGTGATCCGGATAGGTCTGGTGGGCCACCGCCCGAACCCCGATCGACGCCAACTGGTCAAAAAACCTCTTCGGCCGGGCGATCCCGCAGAAGACCACCGGCGCCTCGCAGGTTCCTCGGAGGCGGATACCACGGCGCACGCGCCAGATGGGCTTGCCCATTACAGGTACCCGTTCCGCTTCTACTCCCTCGACCGCGAGCACGTCGGCGCGCTCCAGGGCACGGATCGGCTCGCGCAGCCTACCGATGGGCAGAAGGGTGTCGGCGAGATCGCTGGCCGTGAGCAGAACCACGTTCAAGTCGCGTTCGAGCGCGCGGTGCTGAAATCCATCATCGAGCAGGTGCAGTTGGGCGCCGAACTGCTTTTCCGCCAAAACTCCCGCCTCGAACCGGTTCTCGCCGACTACCACCGGGCACCCCAGGCGTCTCGAGAGCAGCAGAGGCTCGTCGCCGTACTCAGCCGGCGATCCTTTTCGGTCGACCACTCGCACTCCGCGCGACTTGCGGCCATAACCCCGCGACAAGACATCGAAGCGAACCCCATGCCGTTCGAGAAACTCGCCGAGAAAAATGACGAACGGAGTCTTGCCCGCCCCGCCCGCAGAGATGCTTCCGACGCTGATCACCGGGGCGGCAAGCTTCTCGCTTGACAGGACTCCACGATCATAGGACTCATTCCGAAGCCTTACCCCTGCGGCATAGATCGCGCTGAGCGGATTCATGCAGGTTGGACCTCATGCGCCGGGCGCGCCATGAGCGTCTTCAGTTCGTTCAACGTCCTCCGGGTCGCGCCACGCTGCGATTCGAGCACATCCCGAGCCCGCTTTCCCATGTTCTGCCGTTCGGTATCCGCGTCCAGCAAGGAGAGCAACGTTCGGCCCAATTGGTCCGGAGTCACCACACGAACGGCATCGCCGAGGCGAAATATATTGACGATATCGCGAAAGTTCTCGGTGTACTCTCCGACAAGAACTGGAACGCTATGCTGCGCAGGCTCGATAATATTGTGCCCGCCGCGCGGGACCAGGCTGCCACCGACAAAAGCGATATCCGCGAGGGCATACAGCCCCGCCAACTCGCCGATCGAGTCGACCAGGAGAATGCTGCCGTTGAGCGATTCGCCTTGCCAGCGCGAGCGTTTCCGGAAAGGCACCCCGTGGTTCGTCAGGACCCGCGTGACCTCCTCAAAGCGTTCGGGATGGCGAGGAGCCACGAGCATCACCATCTCGGGGTAACGCTTAGCGACCTCTTCGAAAGCCTTCACCAGCATCCCTTCCTCGCCTTCCACGGTGCTGCCGCAGACCAGGAGCGGGCCGGCATGCGAGTTCTCGAGCCCCGTCCGAAGCTGTTGGACGATGTCACAGGAGCGCGGCGGGGGGACATCGAACTTCAAATTCCCCGTCACTCTAACTCGCGCCTCGGGTGCGCCGATCTCGATCAACCGCCGCCGATCTTCCGGGGTCTGGGCGAGAAAGACATCGATCGATTGAAGCACCCTGGGTAAGAGGGATCTCCAGCGCCGGTATCCTCGCAGGGAGCGGTCGGAAATGCGCGCATTCACCACCGCAACTCTGGCTTCCTGCTCCGCGGCCACGCGCAGGAAATTCGGCCAGAACTCGGTTTCGGCCAGGATCACGAGATCCGGTTTCAGGACCGCGAACCAACGCCGCACCGCAAAGGCAAAATCCAAGGGGAAATAGAAGACGTTCTCGCTCCCGAAGCGGCTGGCCGCCAGGTTCTGTCCGGTATCGGTGGTGGTTGAAATTACGACGCGATGGTCGGACAGATCCGATTGCAGCGCGCGCGCCAGCTCACTGATGGCCAGAACCTCTCCTACCGAAACCGCATGGATCCAGATGCATTTGCGGGTGCCGGCGCGCACTCGTGAAGGAATGATTCCCAGCCTCTCCCGCAGCCCGGCGCGATACTTGCCATGTCGCAGCATTTCCCACAGCCAATAGGGACCGGTAACGATGATCGTCAAGCCGAGCACGACGCTATACAGGAGAAACATTGGGGAAATGCCATTCTAACGGGTATCCTCTTTCAGGAGAGAGCGAGCACCAGGACCGATGCGTCTCGGCATCTTATAATCCAAGTTCGCCATGACAAGCAGATTTCGCCTACGACTCCGGTTCGCGCTGGTCGCCGCGCTAGCGGCGACGCCGCTCGTCTGCCTGGCCGCGAAGGAGTTCTCCATGCCGAAAGTCCAGCCCGCGGCGGCCTACCCGGCACATGACTACCACCCCAAGGAACTGGTGACGGTCGCCCTCGATCCTTATGATGGGCCACCGAAGTCCAACATCTTTGTCGTGAACTACCACGACGCCAATCTGTTACCCGTGCTTCTGATCATCACCAACGACAGTGATCAGCCGGTTGTGCTTTCGAGTATGCTGCCGGAGCTGGTTTCCGGCAGCGGCAGCAAAATGTCTCCGGAAACCGAAGATGACATCTATCGGCGGGTTTCTCACCCCCAGGCTTCCGGAGCTCGGGTGCCGCTACCGTTTCCGACCCGGCGAGTGAAAGGCGGAGTAAACACCAAGGAGTGGAACGAAATTCAGAGTGCGCAGTTCAAGGCGAAAGCCGTCGAGCCCCACAGCACGCAATCGGGGTTTCTGTTCTTCGATATCTCCGGCGTCACCAATCCTTTGCAAGATGCCCACTTCTATGTGACGGGTGTCCACGACGCCTCCGGCAACGAGCTGATGTACTTTGAAGTTCCGCTGGACAAGGTGAAGGGCCAATCTGCGCAGGCAAACTCCAAATAGGACATGGAGGTCGGAGGCCTCGAAGGATTCGATGGGCCGGGAAAGCTAGGATTTGTTCCCGCCGAGCACCTTACTCACGGCGTGGGCAACCGACTTTAGCTTGGTCAGGTCTTCCGAGGTAAAATCCGGTCCCGCTTGGGCTGGGGAATGCGCTTTGCGGGAGACTTGAATCACGCCGACGACAAAACCGGCGTCATTCAAAATGGGCGCAGACATGAGCTTCTGGATGACTTCGGCGTCGCCTCCGGCTTGGCCCAAGGGGACGACCTCAAAAACGCTGGAATGTTTCACCCGGGTGAAGGTGTTGAAAAGCTCCGCACGCTTGCTTCGCGCGGTTCGAGCCGCCACTGCAGAACTTGAAATGGGAATCGCGCCCACGGCTTTTAGCTCGGCGGGATGCAAGAATTTGAGCAGGCTCCCCGCGGCTTGAAGCAGCCCCACTTCGGTTTTCCTCACTTCGAAGACTTCGGCTACGCGGGAGCAAATTTCCTCCGGATTGCCATCCGGAAAACTCAAATCCGCGAGCTGCTCAATCTTCAACATTCTCTACCGAAGTATGCCGAAGCGCTGGCTGACCAGCAAGGTAACTAACGTGTTTGTTAGGGTGCGGTAGCGGCTCCGGAAAACCATCCGATTCGGCCCGGTTCGGCAATGGGATGTTTTTTTGTCCTCTATAATCTTGTGATTATGGCGACATCGGTGGAGAGTCTCGGAACGGCTCGGGCGAGGTATGAACCGGTCATCGGGCTGGAAGTGCACGTCCAACTGCTGACGGCGACCAAGATTTTTTGTTCCTGCTCAACCCGGTTCGGCGATCCGCCGAATACCAATGTCTGCCCCGTCTGCTTAGGCCTGCCGGGGCCGCTACCGGTTTTGAACCGCCAGGTGGTGGAATTTGCCACGCTCGCGGCGATGGCACTGAATTGCGAAATTCGCGAGACCTCCATCTTCGCTCGCAAGAATTACTTTTATCCGGACCTGCCCAAGGGATACCAGATTTCCCAGTACGACAAACCGCTAGCCGAGCATGGACACATTGAAATCGAAGTTGACGGTGCTCTTTTCGGCTCTGCTCCGGGCAAGCTCGTGGGGATACCCGCTGGTACGGGAACCAAGCGAATCGGGATTACCCGCGTGCATCTCGAAGAAGATGCCGGCAAGAGTTTGCACGAAGGCTTTGCCGGGGCGAGCGAAAAGACCGCCATTGACCTCAATCGAAGCGGCGTGCCGCTGATTGAAATTGTCAGCGAACCCGACATTCGCTCGCCGGCTGAGGCTTACGAATACCTCACTCGATTGAAAGAAATCATCCTGTATACCGGGGTGAGCGATTGCAACATGGAAGAGGGCTCGTTGCGTTGCGACGCCAATGTGAGCGTGCGCCCGCGCGGAGCGACGAAGTTTGGCACCAAGACGGAAGTGAAGAATGTCAATTCGTTCCGGTTCATTCGCGAGGCATTGGAGTATGAAATCGACCGCCAGATTGAGGTGATCGAATCGGGCGGCAAAGTCACGCAGGAGACTCGGCTCTACAACTCGGTGGAAGGAAAGACGTACGGCATGCGTTCGAAGGAGCAGGCGCACGATTACCGTTATTTTCCTGAACCCGATCTGCTGCCACTGGTTGTCGATGAAACCTGGCGCGGGGAAATTCGCAAGACCTTGCCGGAGCTTCCCGAAGCACGGCGCCAGCGGATGAAGGCGGATTATGGCATCACGGCGGGCGATGCCTACACTCTTACGCTAACCAAGACGCTGGCGGACCAGTTCGAATCGGCGGCAAGAGCAGCCAAGAATCCCAAGCGTGTGGCGAACCTGGTTCAGAGTGAGCTTTTGGGCCGTCTCAAGGCCAAGGGCGTGTCGATCGAGGAGTC